>Ga0335082_10005290_pt1 | contig 14116 bp, 24 predicted proteins | sample Lox_Sample_41_FD_206718 | JGI IMG/M metagenome (GOLD analysis project Ga0335082, IMG submission 206718) | Soil microbial communities from Loxahatchee National Wildlife Refuge, Florida, United States - Lox_Sample_4.1 | ecosystem: Environmental > Terrestrial > Soil > Wetlands | place: USA...
ACCCCTATGATTCCCCCGTCCCCCACCACGGCGAAGGTCGCGGTCATCTGGAGTCCCATTGCATTGGTTGAATTGGGCGCCCATCCCCAGATGACCTTCACGTTTCCGGCATTGCTACTGGAGAGGTTCTGAGCGGCGATGGCCTGACCGTTGGTATTCCAGCTGTTTGCGGTGATGGCGTTGTTGTTGTTGCTGGTGACATAGATCCCGGAACCATTGGTCGCATGCGCTTCCACGGCCGAGCCGTTGGTCGACGTGGCGTAAAGGCCGTCGCCGTTGAAACCGCCCGCGAAAATGCCATTGCCATTCCCGGTCGAGTTGATGATCCCGAGGCATTGTCCCGAGTTGACGCCGCAGGTTCCGTTGAACGGGAGTGTGAGCTGGGCCCTTGCCTGCGAGGCAAAGGCGAGCACGATCGCCAGTGTCAAAAATACGCGTTTCATTTCGTCTTCTCCTTTTTGTACGGTTTGCTCGTGTTTCGTTCGCGTTTCACTGAGTACGTTCGGATTCTCCTTTCATGGTTCTGGCCTCTCTGGCCGTATCGCCGCTCTTCCCAGAGGGCGAGACCTTCCTCGTGGCCAAGGATGTGGTCGTTCTCGACCAGACAGGTACAGATGGGGGGACTCAAGGGCCCACTATTGGCGTTCAGCATGCAATGCTCTTCGTCATGCTGTTCTGGGGCGCCTTTTCCCTCCTCATCCTGTTCATCGCTTGCAAGCTCATCGGTCTTCTCGGCTGAAATCTGAAGCATGACGACAATCTTTTCATGTCGCCCTATCTTGATCAAGATAGAAGATTCAGCTATAAGGATGCAGCCGCTTGCTCGGACGCTTTTCTTCCCCGACCTCCTCCTCGAAGAGACTCTTCCATGAAGGCCCCTTGCCCCGCTTTTCCAGCCTTCCGAACAGGAATGCCGGGAGACCCACCTCGCCGCTCACTTCACCTTCACCGTACTTGATCTTCACCATGGGCCAGGGGAGCGTCTCCTGTTTTTCGAAACGGATGATGGTGATGGCCTGCCAGGTCCAGACGTTGGACCAGACATCACCCACCTTGACCTCGGGACAGCGGGCGAGGATGCGGGAGAGACGGAGGCGCTTTTCCGGGTCGAGATCTGAGCCCTTGATCTCATCGCTACCGCATATCCAGCACACCTTCCGGCCACGGTAGACGGCGGCTCCGCAGGCGGTGCAATCGTCGTAGAGCCGGTGGCGCTTGCGCCCATTCTTGCTCCACTCCTGGTGGCATTCCATGCAGATGATGTCGATCTCCTCGCGCCGGCATAGCTCGTAACCAGGGTAGAACCCCTGCCGCTGGTGGTTGATCACTCTGGAGTAGCCATTGCACCACTCACAGCGGGGGAAGGCATCGAGCAGCTCCCGGACCCGGGCCTTCCATGCCTTGCTCCGCCAGACGCTGGCCATCCGGCGCTGATCTTCGTTCTTGTAAGACAGGGGGAGATCTCTCCTCTAGGGGGTCATCTCACAAAAGAGTTAAGATAGTCACCTTCCCGATGACGAAGAAGTCTTCTTCTCCCTCGCATCGCCTTGTCGACTGGGCCCATACCCACCACCACGAACGCCTGGTCTTCCTCGTGACCCGCTACTGGCGAGTCAAGCATCTCGTGAAATACGTCTTCTGGCGGAGTGAAGGAATGGCCAGGAACGCCAGGCGCTGGGTATTTCATCCGCGTTGCAAGGCTCACGGAAGGCCCACCTTCGATCGCGATGGTACCGAGTGCAGTCGGTGCTGGATGGAAAACATAAAGCGCCAGGCCAGGGTCATCCAGCTGCGACCGAAGTAAAGACGAGAGCGTCCTCGGGTCGTTGAAGGTTCTCGGGGAGACGGGCTTGCGCCCGCTTCTGTGCGGCTATCGTGGAATTCTTTTGCTTGAAAGTCAATCTCCGCCAGGAGTATTTTGCCTCGAATAGCAGCGGGAAGAGAAGAGGAGACGAAACGAGGGGAACCATGACCACCACCAATGCTGCCTTGAACGAGAAGCTGGGACCGGCGGAGCGCATCCTCCAGTCGGTCCTCACCTATACCGACCACATGGTCCACAACCGTCCCGGCCTGGTCATGAAGGACGGACGCACGATCGTGGGGGTCCGCTGGGATTACGCTTCCTGGAAGCTCGAAGAGGGCGTCAAGGTGGTCTATCGTCTCACCAAGCAAGGGAACAAGACCACCCGTATCCGGGCGGGCGTGCTGGGGGCAGACGGGCGGGTCACCGAGGCGGGCCTGGAAGTGGGTCGCTGGCAGGCGCCGGGACTCTTTCCGGAGGTGGCGGAGTGGATGTACCGGCAGGTGGCGGAGGTGTGGAAGATTGACAATGAGTTCTCGGCCCGGTGGGCGTCCTACCAGTTCAGCCAGGAGCACCGAGATCTGAAGGTTGTCCTGGCGGCCTTCATGCTGGTGCAGTCCCGCAAGGGTGAGCCCGTGATGGAGCATGGCCGCATGGTCTTCCACGATGACGACTATCGTGATGTGGGTGAGGCCATGATGCTCATCTACGATCGCAAGGACGACGCCAGGAAGGGCCTCGATGTCAAGCTCCTGCTGCGCATCCGGGAGCTGCTGGAGCTTCCAGGAATCGCTGCCATCAACCGTGAGCTTGGTTTCGGCAAATCAGCCCGGCATGCCTTTCTCGGTCGCTGGGTAAAGGCCGTGCACCGCTGGCTGCAGTATCGAGAGGAGAACCCGAATCTTCTTCACGGTCTCGTCAAGGCGGGCTTCAAGACCAGCGTGGTCGAGCTGGCCTGCCGGAGTGGCTATGAGCCCGAGAGCGAGAAGTTCTACGAGATTCTCCGCTGGAAGCAGACCCAGGCGAAGGATGGGCGGCGCCACGTGGCCATCGGCAAGGCGGTCAAGGCGGCGGAGAGCTGGGACAAGATGACCGAAGAGCAGATCTGCCGGAAGGTGATGAAGGAGAAGCCAGGATGGAAGCGTCTCATCAGTCTCATTCCCCCCGGGGTCGGCCTCACCCGGGCCATCATGGCCGCCGCCATCGAGGCGGGGTGCCTCTCGGACAAGGACCTCGTCATCGCCACTCCGACCATCGAGGAGCTGGGCCTCATGGACGTCCAGGATATCAAGGACCGCTGGCAAGCGGCCCTGCGAGCGGCAGAGGACATGAGGGCTGCCAACATTGCTGCCCGGGTGAAGGGAAAGGAGGCCAAGGAGAAGCTCGCCGAGGCCGCCGAAACGGCTCTCAAGAAGGCTGCCGAGGAGGCCATGAAGGCCATGCGGGTCTACGTCTTCGTGGACCGCTCCGGGTCCATGGAAGCGTCCATCGAGGCCGCCATCCGGCTCATCACCCGCATGCTCCCTGCCTTCCCCTCAGATCGCATGCACGTGGCCCATTTCAATACCCTCGGCCAGGAGGTGACCTTCAAGGCAGCATCGGCCGCCGGGGTAGCGCAGGCTTTCCGGGGCATTGCCGGTACCGGTGGTACTGATTACGGCGCCGGTATCCGCGCTCTCGAACGGCACAAGCCGAAGGATGATGAGGATGTCCTCTTCATCTTCGTCGGAGACCAGGAGGCGAACGTCTTCACCGACGTCGTCCGTCACTCCGGGTTGCGTCCGATGGCCTTCGGTTTCGTCTACGTGGCTGGCAACCAGCAGCTGCTTCACCGGGCCGTGGAGGATACCGCCAAGGACCTCGGCATCCCTTGCTTTCGTCTCGAAGAGAAGATGTTCGAGGATACCTATGCCATCCCGCGCACCCTGCGTGCCCTCATCGCCTCCACTCCCGTGAGCCATGTGGCGAGGCAGCGGCCCGCCCGGCAGCGGGTGACGCTGGTGGAGACCATCGCCCGGACGGAGCTGCTAGAGAAGCCGGCGTGGGCAGCGTGATTCATTGCGAGAAACAGTGAAGTGATGAAAATCTACTGGTGGAGTCGCGTGGAAACACTGGCACAACATGCTGCCGGAATGGTCGTGGTTTTTGCTTCAAGCAAGGAGGAGGCCGTGTCCCTGGCGATTGCTACCTATGGTCCTGACGAGGAGCAGGGTGGTCTACACTGGAGACCCCCTTATCAGAGCCGTGCGGCTCTGGAAAAGGAATTGAGAGACAAGGAACCAGAGGTATTCGACGGTCCCAGGGCGTTCATCATCGAGGGTTCATCCTAGGATGTTCCGGGAAACTGAATCTTTCGTTCGGATCAATGGCAAGGCGATGCAAATCTTCAAGTATGTGCTCATTTATACGAAAACAGTTGTCGTCGATGCTCTTGATTCAGAAGAAGCGAAGCGCATCGGTTCCGTTCTTGAACAAAATCACCATGGGGGAAAGAGGTTGGTAGGCGTTGTCGAGGCATCGACGGATGAACGCACAGTCACATTTATTTGCTCTCGCTGTGGGAAGTCTTCGCTCAAGGAATGCTGGGGTCCAGGGCGCATACGCTGTCCGGAATGCGGAGAGGTCGAGCGCTCGGCGAGCGAGTGGCAACAACACCTGGAGAACGAGAGGATTTCCAGCTCGGCTGAGCTGATCGCAAGGAACAATCAACGCATCGGGTACCCCGGCGAACCGAAGGACCCTTGAGCCAGGAACCGGAGACCGAAGAAGAGACGGAAGAGGAGAAGAAGGAAGACTCCTCGCTCGTCGAGACCGAGTTTCGGCCACCCGAGACTCTCGAAGCGGCCTTCCTGCGCTTTCATGGCGAGAACCCCCAGGTCTATGCCGAGCTGGTCAAGCTCTGCCGCCAGGCCCGCCGGCAAGGGCACACCAAGATCGGAATGAAGATGCTCTGGGAGGTGATGCGCTGGAACCTGTGGCTGGCGGTGAAGACCGATGATGACTTCAAGCTCAACAACAACCACACCTCTCGGTATGCTCGTCTCATCATGCGGACCGAGCCGGACCTGGCCAGTATCTTCGATCTCCGTGTCCTGAAGCGGGACTAGGTAGGTAGATCTAGTAGATCTCGAAGGGAAAGGAATCGCTGAAATGCCCAAGCTCGATCCCGTCACCATCATCATCCGCGGCATGCACAACACCGGGAAAACCACCCTGGCCAACCTCATCAAGATGTGGCTCGATGAGAATGGTTACCGCGAGGTGACCATCAAGGATACGCCGCCTCTCTCCCAGGAGGAGAAGCCAGCTTTCATGGAACGATTCACCAGGAACCGAGATCTCCGGCCAGTCGAGATCAGGGTCGAGCTGGAGGAGTGATTGCCTTGATGGTAGCCATCGCCCGCTCGCCTGCCGGAAGTCCGGTGGGTTGACGTCGTTCATGTCCTGGAGAGATCTCCTCGCCGAGCGTGACGAATCTCGGATTTTCCCCTGGCTCGGTCCCGGAAGTCTGGGGGGTCGGAGTCTGCGTCTTGGCGAGCGGACCTGGAGTATTGCAGGGCCGTGTCCCGTGGAAGAGGGCTGGTATCAGTTTTCCTGCGGGGGAAACCGGCGAAGCAGGCTGGTGGGTCCGGCAGATCCGACCCCGGAGGTCCTTCGCTGCATGGTGACGGGATATCTCGTGGGGGACCATCTCGTGCTCGATGGAGCGCGGGTGGAGCTGGACCCGACGAGGGTGGCCATGGGGACGGAACGGGTGCATCTCATCGAGCCCGGACTGGACCGCTTCGTGAGGGTCTCGGCCGGACGGCTCTTCGAAGGGGGGCCGCTCATCTACCGCTGGCGTGAGTTTCCGTCCGGTATCGAAGAGGCGGTGATGGAGGCGTACCTCGACGAGAAAGAAAGTCTCGATGCCATCAAGGGAGTCACTCCAGCCCTTGAGGCATCCTTCCGGATGGAGGTGCACCAGCGGACCGAAGCGCGAAAGCGCCGGGCCGAGGTCGAACGACAGCACCGGGAAGAAGAAGCTCGCCGGGCCGCCGAGGAACGCCGGCAGGAACTCGTGCGCAAGCTGGGCGATGGAGCCGGCCGCCGTCAGATGGCCGGGGTCGATTTTGCCGAGGCGGCCCGGGCAGCCCTGGCGGTCGGCGGAGCCGTGTACCTAGATCACCGCCGGGCGGTGGAGAGGAACGAGATGGTCGTCCGCTTCCGTCTCGGTACTCGTCGATTCGAGTGTACGTGCGATGAGACCCTCCAGGTCATCGATAGTGGGATCTGCCTGACGGCTCATGATGACGATCAAGGGTTCGAAGCGGGCACGAAGGGTGACCGGTTCTTCACCCTGGAGAGCCTCCCTTCCGTCATCGAGGAGGCCATCCGGGAGGGGAAGCTGGTGGTGTACCGGCATGTTGACTGATGACTGATCGAGTCCTCTTTCCATTCGACCACTCTTAAGATTTAAGATAGACTCTGAACCTTCGATGCTCCTCAAGATCTCTGTCGCGGCGTTTTTTCTACTTTTCTTTTCTCGTCCGATTCCGGTCCGTGCCGAGGGCGCCACCGTTGAAAACCGAGATCAGGGCTCGTCGTTCACACGAGGCTGCACGGCTGACTCAGCAGATTGCAAGGCTGGCAGGATCTGTCGAGAGGGGAAGTGTGTTGCTCGTACCACTTGCGAAATAGATACCCAGTGTGGTGGGACCGATATCTGCGAGAACAATCAGTGCGTCAGGTCTCCGTCATCATCGTTCTCTTCTTCCACGCCTTCCACTCCTGCTCCCCCGGCTCCGGTTCCCCCGGCTCCTGCTCTCCCGGCTCCCACTTCTTCTTCGGTTCCTCCCGTTGTCGCTCCGCAGGTATCGCCTCCTCCGCCGGGGCACGGAACGTTCATGAGCACACTGTCCATCAATCTGAACGGTACCTCGATCAAGAGTGCTGGCAGCTCTACTCTTTATCGTCTGGGAGGTACCGTCACCGGCTCCCTGGGTGTCTACAACCAGGACAGGGTGGCTCTGGGTGCCATGGAGGGTCTCAGCTTTACCAGTGTCTACTCGAATCTCGTTCTGGCAAACGTCCTTGGACTCGGTGGCATGGTCAGGGACAAGGATGATGATTATTTCCTGTTCGGAGCGGGCTGGGGGAGGCTCATGGTAAATGGGAATGGGGCCAGCGCATCTGACTCCGGTCTCGGAGTTTTTCTCGAAATCTCTTATTTCAAGCATGTTTCGATGGGTCTCAACATGGTAGCCACGTTCGGAGATCTGAATTCATCGATGGCCATGCTCTATGCCGGCGCTACCACCGGGTGGTTCTGAACGTCCTGCATTGGCGCGGGAGTGGAAAACGATGGAGGAAAAGCTCACCATCCTGAGAGATCTCCTCGATCTCACTCCCCATAACATCAGTCGCCTTGCCGAGCACCTGTACGAAAAAGCATATTCTTGTATCGATGTCCCCGTAGATCGAAACATACACGTGATTGCCGAGACGGTGCTCGCCTACCTGTCCCGCCGATTGCAACAGCACTTACAGGCGATACCGGAGATCAGGTGATGCCGGCCCCGGGGATGAGGATGACGTTCACCTCTTCTCTTGCCAAGAGTTAAGAGAGTCTCCTAGACTCTCGGGCCATGAGCATCGAGACGGGGGTAGTGCTGAACCTCCATGGAGAGCCGATCTACTGGCATGTGCCGGCGGAGCGATCTTTTGCATTCCTGCCCGACAGTCGCGATCTGTGGGACGTCCTCTGGTCGCGGCGAGACGAGGTGGGAGGATTTGCTCATACTCATCCAGGCGAGGGGATGCCGGCGCCTTCATCGACCGATGTCACCACCTTCGGGGCCATCGAGTCGGGACTCGGCAAGTGCCTCGACTGGTGGATCTTGAGCAGCGATTGCTACGTTCACTATCTGAAAGGTGGTACGCCAACCGGGGGGGCCATCTACTGTGAGGGTTCTGCGAGTCTCGTCGACAAGTATGCCCTCGTCGAGCTTGGTTTCTACCGATTGCCCCGGCATGGCTTCGCCTTCATCGGAATCAATGAGAAGCCGTGGATGAAGAGGCTCCATCAGCTTTCGTATGCCTGAAATTTTGAAAGGAGAACGATTTTCAAATGGTCAATGACATTGCTCTTCTCATCCCGGCCACCATGGCCCGGGTCAACGTCACGATCAATGGCCAGAATGGAGATTTGCCCGACCCGGTGAGCTTCGACGCCACCGATGCGGACATCAAGGCATGGGTGACCGAGACCGTCCGCGCCGGAGGCATTCCCGGCATCACCGCCGATGCCCGGGCCGACTTCACGGACTTCGTGGTAGATCGCTTCCCTCCCAACGAGGCACGACCGTTCAACTTGCTGCAAGTGAGACCAAAGACGCCGTTCGGTTGATAGAGGGCACAGGTTGTCATCATGACCGCCACCACATTGTAGATGCCACGTCATCCATGACTAATGAGCAAACACATTCCCTGGTCGGGGTGGTGGCGATCTGCATGGCGGCGGCTATCCAGGAACGCCCGTCTCATCGTCGCCGCGCCGAAACTGCTTAGTTTGGCAAAGGCAATTCTCGACTCCAGCAATGATAAACACTATGACGCCCATGAGCACCTCGAAGCCAAAGACGCGATGAGAATCCTCATCGTCCGCATCGAAGGTAAACCAGAGGTCGACAAGTGATGAGCGACAAACAAATGACCACTCCACGCATCGTCACCATCGTCGGCGTTGGAGCCCTGGGCTCTCACCTCGTACAGTTCCTGCGCAACGAGGACATCATCATGCGGCTCATCGATGATGACCGGGTGGAAGCGAGGAATGCTGCTTCACAATTCCACGGGAAGCCCCACGCGGGACGGCTCAAGGTGGAGTCCATGAAGCAGACCATGGGGCTCCTCTGGGGAACGAAATTCCAGGTGATGTCGAGCCGGCTGGTGAAGGACAATGCGCTCCAGATGCTGGGGGGTTCCTGTCTCGTCGTCGACTGTCTGGACAACGGCGCGAGCCGGCGGGTGCTGCAGGAGACCGTCCGGACCATGGGACTGGCTTGCTTGCACGGTGCTCTCGATGGGGAAGGTTCCTATGGTCAGGTGGTATGGGATGCCCACTTCGTCATCGACGATGAGAAGGCGGTCGGGACGGCCACCTGTGAGGATGGGCGGCACTTGCCCTTCATTGCCATCACGGCTGCCTACCTGGCCAGCGCGGTGATACGCTTCCTCCGCGGAGAAACGCGGGCGGGTCTAGCCGTGACTCCTGCGGGAGCCGTGTTCACTCACATAGATCTGCCCGTAGGATGAGGCACTCGGACTTCAAGATTGGTGGAGAGTTCTATACCGAGGGAGGCCGGTGGCGATGCACAGACATCGGAACCCGGACCATCGTGGCCATTTTCATCGATGATACCGGATGGAGAGGAATCGACGGTCGATTGATCAAGTCGAGAGGAGAGAGCTGGTTCAAGGGTCCTCCCTACGCAGTGCCCGAGGTAGTCTTCGACGAGAATGATCTCCCGGCCTGCCGTATTCCAGAAGATCTGGCGTGAGCAATGGCACCTCCGGTCGAGCAGCTATCCTGTACCGTGATTGGAATCATTCGGCAGCACGGCATCGATCCTCCAATTACCGTGGGCAAGCGCTGGATGCTTGCTGCTCCTCGACTGCTGATAATCGAGCGCAAGGAAGCTCCCGGCAGTTATGTCCTACCGGGCGGGAAGGTGGAGCCTGGCGAGACCTTCTTGCAAGCTCTCGTACGCGAGATCAAGGAGGAGACCGACGTGGTGGTCGAAGAGGCTACGGAATTTTACCGTGGTCTGTCGGTCATCAATTCAGATCGCCAGGTGATCGTATTCAACGTCAACCGCTGGTCAGGCACTCCCCGGACATGCGAGGCTGGCATGAGCGTCCGCTGGGGAACCGAGGCAGATCTACTGGCCGGTCCCTTTGCAGGGTTCTACAAAGCGATGTGGGGCCTCCCGTGATGTACGCCCACGTCTGCTTCAACCCGACCTACAAGCTTACAGCAAGGGGTCGAACGTACTTCTTCGAATGGCACGACTTCACCGGACCCATGGTGGTGACGAGGAAGGGAAACCTTCACAAGCGCTGGCCGTTTCGTGAGGGTCATCCATTCTGGAAGGAGCTGGAGCGCTGGCTCGCGGCGGGCAAGAAGGTCGATGGGAACGGCAATTGTTTGATGCACGATTATCCGGTTGACGCAAAATGACTGACCTGGCGGCGCTTTTGCTCACTTTTCTCTGCGGTGCTGCCTATGAGTCAGGGTGCGCGTTCTTGGGTGTCAACCGGATGAGCAAGGTTTGATGGAGACAGGAGGCCCCACTCCATGATGCATATGAGCAAGCCCGGTTCCTTTTCCCAGCTCCCTCACGTCGTGCGTGGTCAGCGCTGGCGTTACGTCAGCTCCTATTCCACGGGGGTGGGAGATCTATGGCAGCCAGGCGATGTCGGGGAGGTCATCGCGGTCACCGAGATCTGCAGCTATCCGGATTCGTACCTGGTCGTTCGATTCCAGAACGAGCGCTCGGGGCTCACAGATCTCGCTGACCGGGGCTGGAAGTTTGACCGTCATGGACACTCCTTCTGGAAGCTGCTGGTGCGTTGATGCTCGGTCTCACGCTATGGAGACCATGGCCGGTGCTCATCGCCCGCGGCATCAAGAAGATTGAAAATCGTCCCTGGGTACCAGGCCGGCGTCTCCAGGAGGGAGCCCGGTTCGCCATTCATGCGGGCAAGAAATGGGATGATCGCTGCCTGTTGAAAGCGGAACAACTGGGAGTACCCAAGGATGTGTTCGACGGCCAGAGGGAGATCTCATCGGTGATAGTGGCCGTGGTGACCTTCGCGGGCATCGTGACCAGCTCCCATGATCTCTGGTGGATGGGCCCATTTGGATGGCTACTGGAGGAGCCCATTCCCCTGCCAAGGCCAGTACCATGCCGGGGCGCTCAGGGCCTCTGGTCCTTACCATCGTCTGTCGAGAAAGAGGTGATGGCACAGTGCTAGAAAACGCAACCAGGACCATCGCGTCTCACGTGAACTGGCAGAGTCTCACGTGAACTGGCAGAAGAGATAAAAAGTCTCTTGACGCTCACCCAAAAGTGTCTATGCTCTTTCTTCGTTTCTGGGGACTAGGGAGGTTGGCTCCCGCTTCAGGTTTCGGCCTGGATTCCAGGATTGCATCTCGCTTCTTCCGAACGAAGGTTCGAGGAAGCAACCCCGGCAGTTCTCACACGCTTCTTGGTTCGACTCCAAGAGTCCCCGCTGCTGGCGACCAACAGTCAGGATCTCACAAGCAATTTCCAGGTTCGACTCCTGGCTCCCTCACTTTCACGAGGGAGTGGCGGAATGGTAGACGCACCAGCATGGAAGCTGGCCGAAAGGCAAACCAAGTTTCTGGCACTCGGTCGCCGGCAATCATATTCGGGGACTCCGGGGGATGGTTCCCCCCTCAGAACTTACTCAGAGCGGTCCTAACAAGCTCCGGTTCGATTCCGGAAGTCCCCCCTGACGAGAGATCAACCCGATCAGCTCACAAGCAAATGGCTCAACGGTAGAGCACTGGTCTAATAAACCGGAAGTTGTAGGTTCAATTCCTACTTTGCAATCCAAACTCAGCTGTTCACCTCGATCTCCCGTCTAAATCTTTTTTCCCACCCATCTTGCTGGCTGGCGTAGCTCAATGGGAGAGCGCGCCTATCGGGCCCGGCCGGTTTCGGTGCTCCTGCTCCCGGCCCCCTCAGCCCTGCTCCCGGTCCCTCACCTCCCGGTCTCGGTGCTCCTGCTCCCGGTCCTGTCAGCCTCCCTCGCTGATGGCCATGATCAGTCTGACGCCGCCCTGCCCAAGGCTGTTGCCAACCCGGTAGGAACCCCGCACGAGGAAACTTCCATCCTCTTGCATCTCATACTCGATCGAGCCGCCGTGGCTGTCACCGGACTTCACCTCGTCCATCATGTCGGCGAGGATGTTCACCAGGTGATCTCGGACCATACGGACGGGAGTCGGTGATGGTAGTGGTGGTGACTCTGGTGCCATGCGGTGAGAGTTTATCGCCGGAGGTAGCCTTTGCGGAAGTTCGTTTCGTTCAGGAACCTTCGAGGGCTTCTTCCACTTTCATCCGCTCGTGTTCGATCTCCTTTATCACGGTGGCCAGCTTTCCGGCAGAGATGCTCGGTCTATCATCGACGTGCTGCATGGCAATGGTGAGTTCCCGCAAGGACTTGAAGTCGATGACGGAACGCTCGATGGCGTCCGTCAGATCTTGGTAGGCGCCGAGGCCATCGAGATCTCCCGATGGGATGAAACGCCGCAGGAAGCTGAGGTTGATCTGGATGGTCATGAGCTGAGTGGAGAGCCCGTGGATGAGTCGCGGAACCGGAGATCCCATGATAAATCGTGGCCTTGGGAGAGTTTACCGCCTTTCACATCCGGTGTCATGATCCTCCGTTTTCTCTCTTGTTTAAAATACTGCACGGGGACTACAATAGTTATCGAAAGGATAGAGATCTTCATGCCCATATCGATGATGGTCTTCGCCATATTTTTCACCGGACTCGTGGCCAAGGAGCCCGGGGACCATGATCTCCTGCCACGACCTCTTACTCTTCAGTCGTCGGAGGAATCCGGTTTGCCGCCGCCTTTTCCGCACAGGCGAAAGAGTGCGGTCGTCGTCGCGGGTGAGGAGAGCGTCTTCGAGCTGACCGTCGAGGAGAAGATCATCCTGAAGCGGTTGCTGGTCTTCGTGAAGGCCCTGTCGCCGGAGGAACAGACAGTCTTCTTCAGCAGACTCGTCGGTTCTTTGGCCCAGGACGCTGCAGGGCCATCATGGCGAGATCCTTTCGCCGATGAGCCTGTAAACAAGTCGGCAACAATCGAGCCACCACCGGTGGAGCCAGGGAAACGGACTCCGGTCCGGGTTCCGATCGAATCGATTGACCTTGGTTCAGGACCGGCGAAGACGAATCCCTATTGAGGGATGCGGAGCGTGAGCGGCTGCTCCTCGGCGAAGCCGGTGTAGAGGGTGATGGTCCGCTTCATGTCGGCGCTCACGGCGCGTGCCGGCTCCGGAGGAAGCGCCCCATTAGCTCCTCGACCTCGGGGAGCGGCATGTCCGCGGGGACGTTGGGGAAGACCTCCTCGTGCGCGACGGCGATCACCTGGAGGGCGTCGAAGAGGCCCATGCCCCCCGAGCCATAGTCGGGAGGGCCGCCGTCGCCGCCGGCCTGGAGGGCCTCGGTCACGCGGGCCTTGATGCCGACGAGGGTGAACTTGCGCATGCCGGCCTTCTCGGCGTGGTGGAGTTCGGTGAGCCTCCTAGCAGCTTCGATGATCTTCATGGGACGGTGATGGGCGAGGGCGTGCCCTCGACGCCGAGGATGCTGGCCGCCTTGAACATGCCCCGCGCGGTCGGCGGGACGATGGGCTGCAAGTTGTTGCAGACGAGGGCGGCAGAGAGGACGTTCGCAACCCACTCGATTTCAAGGGTCTTGCAGCGCAGGCGCCAGTAGTTCTTCAGCGCGGGATCGTCGTCCGAGCTGCCGGTCCCGTGCATGGCCGCACGCGACTCCGCCTCGGCCGCCGTCAAGAGGGCCAAGATCTCAGCCGGCTTCTTGTCCCGGCACGCTTCGAAGCCGGCGATCGAGCCTTCGAGCTTGTGGGCCTGGTCCGGACGCTGGTAGCTCTGCCTCGCGGCCTCGATGCCCTCATCGATCGTGCGCCTCAAGAATTCCTCGTACGTCATCGGCATTGGGTACATCGGCTGCGAGGAACAGGAAAGCCCTGATCTTTCAACATGCGAAAGGTCACATATTCCCCGTCGTCCGGGATCACGGCCAGGATGTCGGGCGGCGGGCGGTGCCGGCCCTCAAACTTGGCCATCCTCTGCAGCACCCGGCCGTCGAGCACGTTCAACCAGAAATCGCGCGCCTCTTGCAAGGTCGCCCACGTCGGCGCGGCGTCCGGCCCGTTGGCATCGGAGATAACCCCCAGATCGTTGGACCACAGATCACCCTCCTTTTCGCTGCGTCCGAGGTAGATCCCTCGGGCGCCATCCAGGATCAGCCAGCGCGCTGCCGCCGACGAAGACGGCTCGGCTGCGACCTGATGGGGCACCGGCGAAGTCAGCGCCTTGAGAAAACGCGCCCAGTGGGGCTCATCCGCGGGTGGTGCTGCGGCCTTGAGGCTGTCGATCACGGCCTGCAACCGGTCACGCAGAGCTTCCAGCTCCGCGATGATATCAGCGGTGGTGGTCATTGGTTGACTCGCTGGAAGCCCGAGCCGGAGCTGGTCGAACATGGTCG
>Ga0335082_10005291_pt1 | contig 14113 bp, 15 predicted proteins | sample Lox_Sample_41_FD_206718 | JGI IMG/M metagenome (GOLD analysis project Ga0335082, IMG submission 206718) | Soil microbial communities from Loxahatchee National Wildlife Refuge, Florida, United States - Lox_Sample_4.1 | ecosystem: Environmental > Terrestrial > Soil > Wetlands | place: USA...
AATCACCAGCGCAATCACGGTCAGCGATTGCTTGAGGAGCCTTGGATCGGTGATCGTCTCGCGCTCGTTGAAGCTCATCACGTGGCGACGGTTCTCGTCGGTGGCGTGCAGGTGCCGGCCCCAGACAAAGTAGAGCGGCACCATCGTTGCCACCATCACGACGATGATGACCGGCGTGAGATGGAAGCCGAAATCGTTGAACGTGAGACCGGTCGCCGAGCCGATCATGATGTTGGGCGGGTCACCGATCAGCGTCGCCGTGCCGCCGATGTTCGACGCGAGGATCTGCGCGAACAGGTATGGATATGGTTTGACCTTGAGCTCGCTGGTGATGAGGAGCGTGACCGGCACTGTCAGCAGCACCGTCGTCACGTTGTCGAGGAACGCCGAGAACACCGCAGTGACGATCGACATCATCAGCAGGATGCCCCACGGTTTCGCATCGACCTTCTTCGCCGACCAGATGGCGACGTACTGGAAGAGGCCCGAGCGGCGCGTGATGTTGACGATCAGCATCATGCCGAGCAGAAGCCCCAGCGTGTTGAAGTCGACGGCGGCCATCGCCTCCTTCTGGCTCAGGACGCCCGTGAGGATCAGGAGGCCCGCGCCGAGCAGCGCGACGATCGCGCGGTTCAACCGGTCGCTCATGATGACGAGATAGGTGATCACGAAAAGCGCCGTGGCGAGCCACAGCGCATTCCAGCCGAAGATCACCGCTGCGACGCTGCCCGCTTCGCCGTGCATCAGCGTTCCGCCGTCGCCCGCGGCGCAGCGAGCAGGCGATCGAGCCTGAACCTGACGGGGAGCTTCCCGGAGGCGTCGACGATCGGCAGGTCGGACCCGCGATGCGCGGGCATTCGCGGCGCGACGTCAGCGACGGTGTCCGTTCCCTCGGGTGCCTCGAACTCGCGGGCGTACATCACGACGGGACTCATGGCGGCACCTTCGTTGAGGGAAACATTCGGGCGTCGGCGAGCGGTGGCCGCAGTGCTCCGCCCGGTGCGGGGCGCGTGGCGCGTCGATTCTAGCCGAAATCGCCGACCCGTTGCCGGCGCGTCCCCCGATCGCTTCCTCCACTACAATGTCGCCGACCGGCAAGGGCATCGACATTCCCGGACGCTCGCCCGGCTCCGTTGCGCCGCGCAAATGCGCCGATCGCGTGCAAGCTTTCCTTCATCTCCTCTCGCTCACGGCGCCGCTGTTCCTGCTGGTCGCCATCGGCTACGCGCTGATGCGCGTGGCCGGATGGCCCGCCGCGGCATCCGACTGGCTCACGAAATTCGTGTTCTCGGTCGCCGTGCCCGCGCTGCTCTTCCGGCTGATGAGCGACTTTTCGCGGCTGCCGCCCGTGGATCCGTGGCTGCTCCTCGCGTACTTCGGCGGCTGCCTCGTCGCGTTCGTCGTCGGTCGCCTCGCCGCATTCGCATTGTTCCGCATGGATGGCGCGTCGCAGTCGGTGTTCGCGATGGGTGGCATCTTCGCCAACCTCGTGCTGCTGGGCGTCCCGCTCGCCAAGGTTCTGCTGAGCGAGGCGGCGATGCCCGCGGTGTCCCTGGTCGTCGTCTTCAACTCGCTGCTGCTGTGGACGCTGGTGACGGTTTCGGTCGAATGGGCCCGGCAGCGCGAGCTGTCGTGGGCGACCATCGGCAGGACGGCGCTCGGCGTGGTCACCAACCCGGTGGTCGGCGCGATCCTCGCCGGGACGGCGTTCGGCTTCAGCGGCATCGCGCTTCCCGATATCGTCATGCGGACCCTGGACCTCGTCGCACAGGCGGCCGTTCCGCTGTCGCTGATCGTCCTCGGGATGGGCCTCGCCGAATACGGGATCCGGGAAGGCTGGCGCGAAAGCGCCGCGATCGCGTTCATCAAGCTTGCCGTGCAGCCGGCGGTCGTGCTACTCCTCGCCCGGGCGCTCGCGCTGCCGGCGCTCGAGACTCAGGCGATCGTGATGCTCGCCTCGCTGCCGGTCGGCGCGAACGTCTACCTGATGGCCCGCGAGTTCGACACGCTGATCGGACCGGTGGCGGCGAGTCTCGTCCTGTCGACGGCGCTTGCCGCAGCGACAACGCCGCTCGCACTCGCATTGCTCGCATCGCCTTGAGCGCCAAGGCGACCGGAAGCTTTCCGCAACGAAGGAGATTCCCATGGCCGTGAACCACGAAAAGATCGAAGCCGCGACGCGCGAGCTACTGGTCGCGATCGGCGAGGATCCCGATCGCGAAGGACTGAAGGGGACGCCCCGCCGCGTCGCCGAGGCGATGACCTTCCTCACGTCAGGCTACCGCGCGGATCCCGAAAGACTCATCAACGGCGCGATCTTCACGCAGGAGACCAACAGCATGGTCATCGTGAAGAACATCGAGCTATACAGCCTGTGCGAGCACCACGTGCTGCCGTTCTTCGGCCGGTGCCACATCGGCTACATCCCGAGCGGCCGCGTGTTCGGGCTCTCGAAGCTCGCCCGACTGGTCGACATGTACGCGCGGCGGCTGCAGCTGCAGGAACGCCTTACCGAGCAGATTTCGCGCGCGATCATGGAATCGATCGACGCAAAGGGCGTTGGCGTCATGATCGAGGCGCGGCATCTATGCATGATGATGCGCGGCGTCGAGAAGCAGAACTCGGTGATGGTGACCTCGTCGGTGCTCGGAACCTTCCGCGAATCGGTCGCGACCCGGGAGGAGTTCCTGGCGCTGATCGGCCATCCGGCGGGCTGACGCGGCCGGAAGCTCCCACGGCGGTTGACGCCTTTGCACGCTACGCATAGCCTACTGGCTTGCGCGGCCGTCCCGCCGGCATTTTTGCGGCAGGGCGAAGGGGGCCGCCGGCAGCGCCCCGAGTCACCGACAGGAGGCAACAGCGAATGACGGGTCCGTTCCGCGCCCTGCCGATCCTGCAGAAGCTGTGCGCGGAGATCGATCTCATCTACATCGAGGAGGTCGGTCCGTTCGGACAGATGGTCACCGCCGAAGCGCGCGAGGCGTGGCTCGCGAGCGGCAACAAGATGAGGACGCGAGACGTCGAGCAATACATTGCGCTGCTCGCGCTCGAGATCGACGATCAGGAGAAACGCCACGAGTTCGTGACCCGGGCGAAGCAGCTCCTGGGGGGCGTCTAGAAAGTACGAGAGCTCCGGCAACGCGGCCCTGCGAAGCGCGCGGCTCTTCGAAAACCAGCGGCATCGCCGCGACGCGGCGTTCTCAACTAGGGGTCGGACATGCTCAGAAATCGGTCGTTGACGGTGCAGTTCGCGCTGGTCTTCCTGGTCGCGCTCGCGCTCGTCGGTGCGGCCTTCTATCTGATTCTCAACCGGATCTACGTCAACGAACTGAAGAGCCAGGCCGAAACGGTCGCCGACAACGTCGATGCGTTCGGCTCGTGGGTATCCCAGTACGGGCGCGTCTGGGTCAAGAACGACGACAAGAGCTATCTCGGCCACGCGAGCCTTTTGCAGCCGGAGGAAGGGACGCCGGACGGCACGATCCCCGCGCCCGGCGCGAAACTGACGCCCGTCGATTTCTACTCGAAGAATCCGGCCCTCGCCCAACGCGAGTTCTCGGAAGTGGTCGAGCGCTCGGCGTCACCCTCCAAGTTTCGGCTCACGTCGCACAACGTGATGAACCCGAACAACAAGCCGGACGGATTCGAGGAAGGCGCGCTGCGCCGGATCCGCAACGACAATCTGAAGGAATACTACGAACTCACGCCAAGCGGCTTTCGCTACGCCCGCGCCGTCTTTCAGAAAGCCTCGTGCATCACGTGTCATGGCGACGCCGAAAAGGCGCCGAACGACGTCAAGGTTCGCTACGGCACGACGGGCGGATTCGGGTTCAAGGAAGGCGAGGTCGCCGGCATCATCAGCGTCCGCCTCCCGGCCAAGTCGTTCTGGGACATCGCACTCAACGTCGTAGGCGTCTGGGAGCTCGTGATGATCGTCGGTGCGTTCGTCATCTCGATGCTGTTCATCTACTACGCAGTCGTTGCGCCGGTGAAGCGGTTGACGGCCGCGACGCAACAGATCTCGATGGGCAAGCAGGCCAGCCTGGACCTCGCGAGCTTCTCGCCCTCGAGCGGCAACGAGCTGCACCGGCTCGCGTTCGCGACCGAGCGCCTGCGGGTCAGCATCAACATGGCGATCCAGCGGCTCACCGGGAAGAAACCCAGCGTGTAGGCCGCAGACGCGATATCGCACTCGAGACGAAGGAATCCATCATGTCCAAAGGCAAAGGCGGCGGCAGCTTCAAGGGTCACAACGCGAAAACGGGCGCGCACCAGCCGATTCCCCCGCCACCGCAGACCCGCCGTCCCACCGGAACGCCGGTGATGCGGATTGCACCGCGTGGAAAATCGGGCGCGAAGGGACGCTGAGCGCCTCGTTTTTCCCGCGCGACCTCAACAGATCCGCGTATTGCGGATCGCCGGGACAAGACCGTCCGGAATGCGCCGATGCAAAGCTCAGACCGTCAGGCGGTTCATGCACGCGCCGAAAAAAGCGATCTGGTGCACCTCGGGGCTGGCCGGGCGGTCGAATACGTCCTCTGCCGCCGTATAGAGGAATGCTTCGTCGGCGGCGTCGTGCACGAACCAGCGAAGCTCGTTCGGAAAAGCGCGGATCGCGGTGAAGTCGGATTCCATCTGCCCCAGAAACGCATCGCGCGCCATGCCGGTATCGCGCGCGCGTGCGGCGTTGCCGATGAACTCCGCCGCTTCCGCGCATTCGGTCGACGTCGGCGTGCTCGCCACGCAAGTAACGGCCGTTGACAGCGCCAGCGTTCCGATCAGCACGCCCGAGATCCAGGCGGCGCACTCCTTCCGCGCGTCACGCATGCGTTCCTCCCGCGGTGGTAGGAAAGGCGTCCGTTGCTGCCCGCGCATCGTATCGGGGTCGCACCGTCGCTTCAATCATGCGGTGCAACAGGGCGACGGCGCCCCGCAGTGGCGGGGCAATGCGCTAGAATGGCCGGAGATTCAAAGCGCGCCGCAGCAGCAGCGGCCTTTCAACGAATTCCGTCGCAACCGTGCCCGCAGCCAAAGCGAAGCCCGCCTATCGCGTCCGCAGCTCCAGCATCCACGGCAGAGGCGTCTTCGCGGTGCGCACGATCCGCAGGGGATCGACGATCATCGAGTATCGCGGCGACCGCACCACGTGGGCGATTGCCAGCCGGCGCCCCGACAGCGATCCCGACAACCCGCATCACACGTTCATTTTCGAGCTGTCCGACGGGACCGTCATCGACGCCGGGCGGCGCGGCAACGCGGCGCGGTGGATCAACCACTCGTGTGATCCGAACTGCGGCACCTACGAGGACGAGCACGGCCGTGTGTACATCGAGGCTCGTCGCACGATCCGCGCCGGCGAAGAGCTGACCTACGATTACCAGCTCTCGGTCGATCCGCGGACCGGCCGCAAAGGCCGCGAGGCCTACGCGTGCCGCTGCGGCTCGCGTCGCTGTCGCGGCACGATGCTGGCGCGACGGACGCGCTAGCTCGCGCGGATTCGCAAGACGACGACATCAGGAGTCGCGCCGATGGCCAAGAAGCGCCCGGTTTCCTCGTCCGGCCGGATCATCGTCTGCGAGCATACGTCGAAGGTGCTCGCCGGCAACCCGCTCGGCGACCCCCACGTGCGCAAGCTCGCCGTCTGGCTGCCGCCGCAATACGACGAAGGCGCCGACAAGGGGCGGGGGCGGCGTTTCCCCGTGCTCTTCGACCTGGTGGGATTCACGGGCTCGGGACTCGCGCATGTCGGCTGGAAACCGTTCGGCGAAAACGTCGCGGAGCGCGCGGCCCGATTGATTCACGAGCGGAAGATGGGGCCCGCGATCTTCGTGTTTCCCGATTGCTTCACGTCACTCGGCGGCAACCAGTACGTGAATTCGTCCGCCATCGGCAACTATGCGGATTACCTGACGCGCGAGCTCGTTCCGTTCGTCGACGGCGAGTTCCGCACGCTCGCCTCGCGCCGCCACCGCGGCTGCTTCGGCAAGTCGTCCGGCGGCTACGGCGCCGTGCTCCACGGGATGAAGTACGCCAAGTACTGGGGCGCGATCGCCGATCATTCGGGTGACGCCTATTTCGACTTCGTCTACCTGCACGACTGGCCGAACACGTTGAACGAGCTCGCCAAGTACCGCGTGCCGAAGCGCAAGGCGGGCGCCTACGACGTGCAAGCCGAGGTGCGCGCGCGCAAGGAGCTCGCGAACGGCTGCGACGACGGGCGCGTCAAGCGCTTCCTCGAGGCCGTCTGGCGCCGCGAAAAGCTCACCCTCGCCGAGAGCCATGCGATCATGAACCTCTGCATGGCGGCCACCTACGACCCCGACCCGGCGGCGCCGCAGGGGTTCCGCCTGCCATTCAACCTGGAGACGGGCGAGCGGATCGAAGCGCGCTGGGCGAACTGGCGCAAAAACGATCCCATCTACCTCGTCGGCAAGTACGCGGGTGCGCTGAAGACGCTCCTCGGGATCTACATCGACTGCGGCTGGCGCGACCAGTATCACATCCACTACGGATCCCGCATCCTCTCGCAACGCCTCGCCGAAGCCGGCATCGCGCACACTTACGAGGAATTCGACGACAATCACTCGGACGTCGATTACCGGATGAACACGAGCCTGCCGTTTCTGTACCGGGCGCTCAAGCCGTAGCGACATCGCTGCGCGGCGCGCCCGAGGAGAACCATCATGCGCTGGGAAGATTTCCGCCGGAGCGACAACGTCGAGGACCGCAGCGACGAAGGCCCCGGCGGCGGCTTTCCGCTGGGTGGCGGAATGAAACTGGGCGGCGGGGCGATCATCGTCATCGTGATCGTGAGCCTGCTCTTCGGCGTCAACCCGCTGCAGATGCTGAGCACGGTCGAGGACGTCGGATCGGGGGCGCCGGCGCCCGCGCCGCGTTCACAGACGACTCCGGCGCCCGGCTATGGTCCCCAATACCCGACGCCTCCGCGCGAGGCGCGGCCGAAGGATCCGGCCAAGGAATTCGTCGCGCGCGTGCTGGGCGACACCGAGGACGTCTGGAGCGCCGTGTTCCAGGCGATGGGCGCGCGCTACGAAGCGCCCAGGCTGGTGCTGTTCCGGGGCGCCGTGCAATCGGCGTGCGGGCGCGCCACCGCGGCCGTCGGTCCGTTCTACTGCCCGCCCGACGCGAAGCTCTATCTCGACACCGCGTTCTTCGACGAACTGTCGCGGCGCTTCGGCGCGCCGGGCGACTTCGCCCAGGCGTACGTGATCGCGCACGAGGTCGGACATCACGTGCAGAACCTGACGGGCACGATGCGCCGCTTCGAGCAGCAGGCCGCGCGGCAGGATTTGGCGCGACGCAATGCGCTTTCGATCCGGCTCGAGCTGCAGGCGGATTGCTACGCAGGTGTCTGGGGCTATTTCGCGAAACGGCGCAACCTGCTCGACACCGGCGATCTCGAGGAAGGATTTCGAGCGGCGGCCGCCGTCGGCGACGACCAGATCCAGAAGCGCGCGCAGGGCTACGCGGTGCCCGAATCGTTCACGCACGGCTCCGCGGAGCAACGTCTGCGCTGGTTTCGGACCGGGCTCGAACGCGGCGACATGCGGGCCTGCGATACGTTCTCGGTCCAGCGTCCGTAGCAGCCCATCGGCTGCGATCGCCGATCCGTGGTCCCTTCCGAAAAACCGACGCCCTGCCCCGGTTGCGGCGTCGCGATGCAGCCGCAGGTGCTCGCGAGGAAGCCGCTGGGCGAGCTCACCATCGATCTTTGCGCCGCGTGCCAGGCGTTCTGGTTCGACGCCTTCGAGAGCGTCCAGCTCGCGCCCGGCGCGACGCTCGCGTTGTTCGACGTCGTCCGCAAGGCCGGCCCGGGCGAACATCGCGCGCTGCCGGCGCGCCTCCCTTGCCCGCGCTGCACGCAGCCGCTGCAGCTCACGCACGATCTCCAGCATACGACGCGCTTCTTCTATTACCGGTGCGAGTACAACCATGGCCGGTTCACGCCGTTCCTGCAGTTCCTCCGCGAAAAGGATTTCATCCGGGCGCCTTCTCCCGCCGAGCTCGCGCGCATCAAGGCGACGATCCGCGTCATCCGCTGCTCGTCGTGCGGCGCCCCGGTCGACCTCGAAACGGATGCCGCGTGCCCCTATTGCCGTGCACCGATCGCGATCCTCGATCCGGACGCCGTCACGGCCCAGGTGCACGCGCTCCAGGAGGCTGAAGCGAAGCGCACGACGATCGACGTCGATGCGCTGGTCGACGGCATGCTCGCTGCGCATCAGCGCGCCGGCCAGCTCGAAGTCAACGACTGGCGCGGAGGCGGCGATGGGGCGGTCGATCTCGTTGCGCTCGGCCTCGTGGCGGTGGCGAGTCTGCTTTCGCGGTGACGCGCCCGGCGCTGGCATCGCATGCACGACAGGACGTAGAATCCGGGTTCACCTTTTTCCCGAGGATCGCGCCATGTCTTCTCCCCGCAGCCTGCCCGTCGCCATCCTGCTCGCCCTGGCTCTCGCCGCCGCTGGCGCGCTCGCGCAGACGACCTCCCCCGCCGCGCCGACCCTCACCCCCGCGCCGAACTGCGAAAAGCCGGGCGATCCGCCGCCGACCAATACCGGCGAGATGGGCAAGAGCGCAGCCGAGATGAAGCGAAACAAGTGGAACGCGAGCACGAAGGCCTACCTCGATTGCCTCAAAGCCTTCATCGGTGAACAGCAGGCGGCGGCTGCGCTGCACGGCAAGGCGGCCAACGGCGCGGTCGACGAATACAACCGGGCGATCAAGGTCTACAACGACCAGATCGAAGCGCTGAAGCAGCAGCAATAGCTTCCGCGTGGGCCCACCGCCGTCCGCCATCCACGGCACGATGCCGCTCGCCTCGAAAAGCCTCGTCCCGCGCCCGACGCCCACCGCCGAGCAGGCGCGGGCGATCGCGCGTGCGCTCCTCGACGGCTTCGACAAGCATTACGCGCTGTTTCGCGAATGCGCGCGCGCGGCGCGCCGCCATTTCGAGGCCGGCGACTGGCTCGCAATCCAGCACGTTGCACGCGACCGGATCGACTTCTACGACCGGCGCGTGCTCGAAGCGGCGGAGCGCCTCGAGCGCGAATTCCGCTCTGCCGGGCTCGACGGCGACGCGCTGTGGGAGCAGGTGAAGCTTCACTTCATCGGACTGCTGATCGACCACAAGCAGCCCGAGTGCGCGGAGACCTTCTTCAACTCGGTGTCGGTAAAGATCCTGCATCGCGTGTATTTCCACAATCGCTTCATCTTCGTTCGGCCGGCGATCTCCACCGAGTACATCGACGCCGACCCGCCGTCGTACCGGAGCTACTACCCCCTGCAGCAGGGTTTGCGCAACGTGCTGGTCGACATCGTCCTCGACATGGGCTTCGAGCGCCGCTTTGCCGATTTCGGCCGTGATCTGCGCAACGCCCTTGCGGGATTCCGCGCCCGGCTGCCGCGGCCGTTTAGGCTCGAGGCCAATCATCAGATCCAGGTGCTGTCCTCGCCGTTCTTCCGCGATCAGACCGCGTACATCGTCGGACGCGTGATCAACGGCATCTACACGTATCCGTTCGTCGTGCCGGTCAAGCACAATGCGGAAGGAAAGCTTCAGTTCGACGCGTTGCTCATGGACGTCGCCGACCTGGCGATCCTGTTTTCGGCGAACCGCACGTATTTCCTGGTCGACATGGAGGTGCCGTCCGCGTACGTCAGCTTCCTGCGCGACCTGCTGCCGGACAAGACCGCCGCCGAGCTCTACACGATGGTCGGTCTGCAGAAGGGGGGAAAGAACCTGTTCTACCGCGATTTCCTCCATCACCTCAAGCACTCGCGGGACAAGTTCATCGTCGCGCCCGGAATCAAGGGGCTCGTGATGACGGTGTTCACGCTGCCGTCGTATCCGTACGTCTTCAAGGTGATCCGCGACAACATCGCAGCGTCCAAGGACACCGACCGGCAGAAGGTCAAGCAGAAATACACGCTGGTGAAGCACCACGATCGGGTTGGGCGGATGACCGACGTCCTCGAGTATTCCGACGTCGCGTTTCCGCGCGAACGCTTCTCCGACGAGCTGGTCGCGGAGCTGACCGCGCTCGCGCCCTCGGTCGTCGAGTTCGCCGGCGACCACGTGCTGGTCAAGCACCTGTACATCGAGCGAAGGATGACGCCGCTCAACCTGTTTCTCGAGCACGCCGACGATGCGCAGCGGGCGCACGCGATGCGCGAATACGGCAACGCCATCAAGGAGCTCGCGGCCGTCAACATCTTCGCCGGCGACCTGTTGTTCAAGAATTTCGGCGTCACGCGCTTTGGCCGCGTCGTGTTCTACGACTACGACGAGATCGAGTTCCTGACCGACTGCAGATTCCGCGTCATTCCGCCTGCGCCGCCGGGCTGGGACGAGATGTCGGGCGAAGTCTGGTATCCCGTCGGACCGCACGACGTTTTCCCCGAGGAATTCGAAACGTTCCTGCTCACCGACCCGAAAACGCGCGAGTGCTTCCGCTATTTCCACGCCGATCTCCTGGAGCCCGCGTGGTGGCAGGCGATGCAGCGCGAGATTGCGACCGGCCGGCTGGTCGAGGTGCTGTCGTATCCCGACACCGTGCGTTTCGCAGCCGCCTCGCGCGCCCGCCGCGGCGTTGGCCGCGAAATGCATTGACTGTCGTACCCGCGAGCGCACTTGTACCCGACAATGGCGCAACGACGACCGCCGTTTGGCGGCTGCCGGTGACCGATCTTCCGGGTCGACCCCCGACCCTCCGTTCCGGCGTTGATACTGCGTGCGGCGCGAAACCGTCTCGGGCGCGACACAAACATTAAACATACAATGTCTCGAGCCGCAGGCGCCCTGTGGCCGTGGGGGAGTCGGAGATGTTCGTCAGCGCGTTCGATCTTTTTCGCATCGGACTCGGGCCGTCGTCGGCCCATACCGTCGGCCCGATGCGCGCCGCACGACGCTTCGTTCACGAGCTCGAAGCCGACGGCCTGTTCTACCAGACCCGCCGCGTCCTCGTCGACCTGTACGGATCGGTCGCGTGCACGGGACGCGACCAGGGCACCGATCGCGCGATCCTGTCCGGGCTTTGCGGTGACGCCCCCGACGCGATCGATCCGGCGACGCTCGCCGCGCACGCCGCGCGCATCCATGCCGAGGGCCAACTTCCGCTCGCCGGTACGTCGCGGATTCCCTTCGACCCGGCTGCCGACATCGTCTTTCATGTCGACAAGGCATTTGCATTTCACAGCAATGCGCTGCGCTTCACCGCACGGAATACGCGGGGCGAAACGCTCGCGACCCGTCTCTATTTCTCGATCGGCGAGGGCCAGATCGTCGCCGACAGCGAGGCGTCCAGTCCACGCCTCGCACCGCGCGTTCCATACCCGTTCACGACGGCGGCCGAATTGCTGGCTCAAGGTCAGGCGCACGGCAAGAAAGCGGCCGAGATGATGCGCACGAACGAGGTCGCGCTGCGGAGCCCCGACGAAGTTCGCGCCGGTATGCTGCACGTCGGGGCCGCGATGCGTGGCTCGGTCGCGCGGGGTCTCGGCACCGACGGCATGCTTCCCGGCGGCCGCAATGAGCCGCGCCGCGCCGCCTCGCAGGCCGCCGCGCTCGCCGGCACCGATCCTTCGACGCCGGCCTGGGCCGCGGTGTTCGCAACGGCCGTCGCCGAAGAGAACGCCGCCGGGGGACGCGTGGTCTCGGCACCGTCCAACGGCTCGGCGGGTCCAGTCGCCGCGGTGCTGTATCAGTGGCGCGCGACCACGCCGCTCGCCGGCGACGACGGGACGGTCACCTTCCTGCTCGCCGCCGCGGCCGCGGGCCACGTGCTCCGCGCAAGCGGCGTCAAGCACGCCGGCTGTCAGGGCGAGGTCGGTGTGGCCTGCGCGATGGCGGCGGCAGGCCTTGCCGCCGTCAACAACGCGAGCAACAGCCAGGTGCTGTTCGCCGCCGAGCGCGGGCTTGAACCGTTCATGGGAATGACGTGCGATCCCGTCGGCGGCCTCGTGCAGGATCCGTGCATCGGGCGCAACGCGGCCGCCGCGGCGCACGCGGTCCAGGCGGCGAGGCTCGCACTGCGCCAACCCGATCCTGCCCGCATCGCCCTCGACACGGTGATCCGCTCGATGATCGAGACGGGACACGCGATGACGAGCCGGTACAAGGAATCCTCGCTCGGCGGATTGGCGGTCAACGTCATCGACTGCTGACGCCGGACACTTGGCGCGTGCTATCCTCGCGGCGATTGTTCGCCGGAGTTGCGCATGCGTTCCCTCGTTCCCGCCTCGTTCCGCACCATTGTCGCGCTCGCTGCAACCGTCGCGGTCGCCACGCTCGCGGCGTGCGGCGGCACGCCGAGCAAGGAGGAACAGGAGGCGGCGAAGAACACGTTCACCTGCCTGCAGGATGGCGAGCGACTCGTGATCCGGTTCGCTGCCGGCGAAGCCCGGCTGCTCACGTCGGCGGGCGAGCGGATCGTCCTCTACCAGATCCCCACGGCTTCGGGAGTCCGCTACACGAACGGCATGCTCGAGTTGCGCGGCAAGGGCACCACGCTCGAGCTCGTTCGCGACGCCAATGTGACGCCTCTCGCGGACTGCCAGCCCTACGTCCTCCCCAAGTAGCGTCGGTCACTGGCCGCGCGGCGCGGAATCGAGGTAGACGTACTCCCAGGTCTGCGAACGGATCGGGTGCGGCTTGTAGTCGCGAACCCACGGCTGCAGCAGCTGGTCCTCGATCAGATGGTAGCCCATTCGCCAGGGCGCGTAGGCAAGCATCAGGTCCGTCATCCGGTCGAACAGCTTCGTGCGCTCGGGTGAGTCGGGCAGCGCGCGCGCCTGCTCGTAGAGCTGATTGAACGCAGGCAGATTGAATCGCGAATCGTTGGCCTGGCCGATGTTCGGGCCGTAGAGGTTCTGCATGAAATTCTCGGCATCGGGATAGTCGGCGTTCCAGCCGTCGCCGCGCATCGGAATCTTGCCGAGTCGCGCCATCTTGCGCAGCTCCGGCAGCCGGTCCTTCTTGAAGACGATCCGAATGCCGATCGCATCCATGTTCTTCTTCCAGAGCTCGTCGGCCTGCCGCTGCGCCGACGTGGGCGCCGACCATTTCTCGACGACGAGCGGCTTGCCGTCCGGCAGCTCGCGATAGCCGTCGCCGTCGCGATCCTTGTAACCGAAGCGGTCCAGCAACGCGCGCGCCGCGGCGGGGTCGAAGAGCTGCGCCTGCGTCTTCTGGTTCGGGTCGTAGCCGGCGATGTCGGGCGGAATCGGGCTCACCGCGGGGACCGCGCGCCCTTTCAGCAGCACGCGGATCGCCTCGTTCTGGTCGTAGGCCATGCCGATTGCGCGGCGCAACGCGATCTTGTCCGGCGTGTAGCCGCCGACGACCGGATTCTCCATGTCGAAATAGGTCCACCACGTGTTCGGCCGCAGCAGGATCTCGTGCCTGATGCCCTTGCCCGCGAGCTCCGGCCGGAGCTTGCCGTTCGTGAGCGCTTTATCCACGAAGTCGGGAGGCAGCTGCTCGAGCATGTCGATCTCGCGATTGAGAAAAGCGAGCCACCGTGCCTGGCCTTCCTCGATGATGCTGATCTCGATCCGGCCGGGAATCGGCAGGCGCCTGCCCTTGAGCGCCGCGGCGATTGCCTGCGACTCCGGTGGAATCGGTCCCGCCGGCGTGTAGGTGACCTCGCGGTAGCCGGGGTTTGCGACAAGGACGATCTTCGAGCTGCGCTTGTATTCGCCGAGCATGTACGGACCGGTCCCGACCGGATGCGCGCCGAAGTCGAGACCGTACGCGGCGGCGACCTCGCGCGCGACGGCGGCGGTGTTCGGCACCGCCAGCGCATAGATGAAGCGCAGATCGGGTTCCTTGAGCCGGATCTTCAGCGTGTAGCGATCGACGACTTCGAGGCCCGGGAACGGCGCGTCGTAATCGAATTTCCCCGCCTTCGCGGCCTTCGCGCGCGCTTCGTCGCTGCCGACGATCTTGCCTTCGATGAGCCAGGCCCATGGGCTCTTGACGACCGGATCGAGCAGGCGCTTGAGTCCGTAGGCCTGGTCCGCCGCGGTGAGCTCGCGCGGCTTGCCCTTGAACGCCGGATCCGGCGTGAAGAAGATGCCTTTCCTGATCCTGCAA
>Ga0335082_10005292_pt1 | contig 14112 bp, 12 predicted proteins | sample Lox_Sample_41_FD_206718 | JGI IMG/M metagenome (GOLD analysis project Ga0335082, IMG submission 206718) | Soil microbial communities from Loxahatchee National Wildlife Refuge, Florida, United States - Lox_Sample_4.1 | ecosystem: Environmental > Terrestrial > Soil > Wetlands | place: USA...
CGCACCGCTCCGCGTGGTGGGCGATCCAGCACACGCCATGGACGACTTGCGGCGCATCATCGAGTCGATGCCGCGCACCCGCATCGTGGCGGCGAGCAACACCGCTTTGCACGCCGAGTTCCGCAGCCGCATCTTCCGTTTCGTCGACGACGTCGACCTGCAGCTCGATGGCCGCGTCGTGCAGATCCGCTCGGCCTCGCGCACCGGCTATTCGGACCTCGGTGTGAATCGTCAGCGCGTCGAGGCCATCCGTCAGGCGTTCGCGGGCCAGCCGGCGTCACACGAGAACTAGCAACGCCGTCGCGACGAGCCGAGCCGTTTTTCGCGTCGGTCGTGATCGCCCTGTGATCAATGGGAGCCCTCACTCGACCCCCTTCTTACGTGCCTTCTTCATAAGGTCCGTCAAGAGACTGGTGTACTTGTCGACATCGTCTTTCCCGAGCCGGAGGCGATACTGGCGCCATTGACGGTCGTACCCGAGAAAGTCCAGGCCACTGGTTGTCAGCAACGCGTCGGTTTCGTCGGTTCGCGGCAGCTTGATTTCGACGCGGATGGCAGCCTTCTGAGGCACGAAGCTTACAAAGTTGTTCGCACGGTTTCCGAGAGTGAGGCCAATGTAGAACTTGTTGTATTTCAGGTCGGTCTTTGGCTCGAAGGTGCGGATGAGATCTAGGATTCGGTCCGCCAGTTGCACTGTTTCCTTCGTCGCGCGTTGCTCCCAATAGGTTCGATCGGTGACTTCCACCACGGCCTCATCCTCGTCAACAAGGCCGAGGGCGAGTTCATCGAGGACGGTCGTGAAAAGAAGCGAAAGATTGTCACCGACTCGGACGGCATTCATCTGAATCGCGATAAGGGGGATAAAGCCGTTGAAGAGTCCGATCACGTTCAGGAAGCGACTGGTGATGTCCTCGGCAATGAGAACTGCTGCGTGATCGTACTGCGGATAGCGCTTGCGTTCGATATCCCAGTATTCGAGGGTTCGGATGATGTGGGTTTCGTCAGTGGGACCGAGCTGAAGCTCAACTTCGTAGCGGCGGTTCGTCTCAGGGTCCTGAAGAAGGAGATCGAGGCGACCGCCCTTCGGTTGAATCCGCTCCTTGTCCTTCACGACGAGGTCGCCAAGACCAAGAATCTTCGGGTCTTCGGCGATTCTCTCGTGGACCCATCTCTCGTCGAAGTCAGGGCGGTCTTTCAACGAGATACGTTCCGGCTTGATGTACGTAATGTTCGTCACAAGACGGGCCTCCTTCGGCGTTCAGGGTGCCCCGGTATTCGGGCGCCAACGCATTGGCGATAGACCACGCGTTCCTTTGGCGTCGGTCTCCGTCGGCCTGTTGGACGGCGTCCGCATCCTACCACCCTATTGCTCAAACACCTTGGCGATAAAACTCACGACTTCTCTTACCGCGTCGTAGTACGCCTTGATCCGCACGTAGGTAACTCCTACCGACTCACCGTGAGCAATTTGATTACGCAATGCAACCACGCTGTCGACCGCCTCCTTCCTCTCATCAACCAGAAACTCCTCGACGGAAACCCGCCAATCGGCGCTGAAGCTTCCGATCAGTTGCAGCAGGCGTTCAGCATTCGGATTGGCAAAACGATCGAGAGCCCGTGAGGCGTAGGCTGCGACTGGCGGAGCTGACTTACGGGCAACGTAACTCCCCGCGCACTCGACCACCGCGGTCTCAAGGTAGCCCGATACGAGCACGCAGAGGTAGCGAGCGAAATCTGCACGCAGTTCGAGATCATCACCCAGCTTCCCCGCGCGTCCGAATGCACTGTCCAGTCGCTGAGTGAGACGCAAGAGCTCCTGGCGCGCTGTCATGCAGCAAGGTTGAAGGCTTCCTTGGCGAGAGCCAAGCGCCTGCGAACGGTTTCTTCGTTTGCTGTCGCGCGTGTAGTGGCGGCCTGGAATTCGGGATTGCCAAGCAACCGATCGTAGGGAAGCTTCAAGCTTGCTGCATCCGCGAGCGAGCGGTCAGCTTGACGCGAGGCAACACCGCACATCACGGAATCCACGACCGCGGCGTTGACCGCGTTCTTGGGACGGAATGCCCTAGCTCCGATCCCGGTGTGGATCGCGGACACGCAGTCGGTGAATATCCTTCGGAGCATCTCAGCAGACTGCTTGCTGAGGTCTTGGTTCTGGGCCATGTAGCGATTCAGGAAACCCTTCATCGGGCTCGTGTACTGCTGACCATAGAAGTAGAGGGCGAAGAACCTGAGAATCAGCTCGATGTCCTTGAGACGAGTCGACCGCTTTCCGTACAAAACTCGCCAGTCGGCATTGTCGTTTAGTTCGCTAAGGACCTTGACAAGAGGGCCATGATAAAGGGCTACTCGGATTTCTTGCGGCTGGAGGATCGTCCCGCCTGAATTGAGGCGTTCGAAAACCAAGTAGATGCTGCTTTGATCCTGCGAAGGCTCGTCTTGGCGCACGATTGTCGCGTGAATGATGCTATTGTCGAGGCGACGGCGATCCTCGGGCTCAAGGGTCCTGTACGTCTTTCCTTGGAACCGAGACTGCACGCTCTCGAGGACGAACTGGGAACCTCCGAGAACCCCGTCGTAGAAGCCTTCGAGCGTTCGCAGCCGCTGATGACCGTCGAGCACCAAAAGCTTTCCATTCGGTTCCTTGACAAGAAAAATCCCAGGGACTGGAAGACCCAGGAGCAGGGACTCGATGAAGCGATCAGCCTGCAGCTTCTTCCAAACGTACTCCCTCTGGAAGCCCACCATCGAGATGTCCTGCTCACCCGGCTGCATCCGAAAGAGCGGGACAACAATGTCTCCCTCGCGGATTCTCTTCACGAGTCCATCGACTGGGTAGTCTGCTCCGTACGACGTGATCGAGAACGTGTAGGGCAAGACTTCAGCGCCTTCGTCGAGGTCGATGAGCTCCTCATCACGCGAACCATCTCCGCTGTCGTGAACCTCTAGCTGTTCAGGCATTGAATCCTCCTAGTCGTGATACCGCCGACACTCTACTTGCAATCGCTGTGACCGTACCAACTACTTGCTTAAACCGTCCTAGCAATGTTTCAACCCTTAGTCAGTCCATCACCAACCCCGCATCACCTGTCCTCCGGAATCAGTGTTTTGGCGCATGGGACACCGTCCTGCGGTCACGTGAATATTTTACATGCCGGTGCAGCCTAGCATACGAGTGTTGCGCGTGCACAACACAATGGAAGCTTTTCCACGCCCAGACTAGTTGCCGGCGTCCGCATCCCAGTCGAACATCCGCCTGCGTCGGTTGTCGCGGAAGTTAGTGATCTCCAACCGCATGCCGTCGGGATCGTCGAAGAACGTGGCGTAGTAGTCGGGCGCATACTCCGGATAGTAGCGCGGCGCGGACGCCTCCACGCCAGCCGCCCCCAGCGCCTTGGCGGCTCGCTCCACCGCCCGCTCATCGACGACGCGGAAGCAGAGGTGATGCAGGCCTGGCGCGTAGGGGTTGTGGTCCGGTGTGCCGGGGTGCGCCGGCCGCAGCGAGAAGCCAAACTGGCGGTTGAAGTAATGGATGTGCGGATCACCGGCGATGACCGAGGCGGTCTTGCGGTAACCCAGGACGTCCATGACGCGGTCGTAGAACTGTTGCGACCGCGCCAGATCGCGGACCGCGATGTAGATGTGGTCGATCCCGATGACTTCGACGGCCATCCGCCTACTCCGTAGGGTTCGTCTGCTGCGGTCACGTCGCCGCCTCAGCCTTGTGCTGCATCAACTCGTTGAGGAACGCGGTCAGTAAACGCTCGCGCAGCGCTGCCGGCAACGCATTCAGCACCTCGTTGATCTCCGCCATGCGCGCCGGCAGCTGCGTGCCGTGCACGCCGGCCATGCCGAGCATCTGGCCCAGCATCTCATCGTTCAACGTCGCCGGGTCGATCGAACCGAACGTCTCACGAATGGTCGCTGCCAGATCACCGCCCTTCAAGGTCTTGGCTTTCTCCACGCACTCGCGCAGATCCACCAGTAACGCATCCACCCACTGCACACTCGCCGGGTTGATCGACAGATGGACGTTCTCCTTCGAGTCCTGGAAGCCGAGCTGGGGTTGGATGTACCAGCCGCGTTGCTTCATCTCGTCGATGATGTGGAAGACGCTCACCGTGTCGGACGTGAATGCGACGAGATTCATCTCCGGCTGTCCCAGCACGCGCAGGCCATCGATGCGCTCGATCCCGTCGGCGATGCGCCGCGTCGCATCGAGCACCTGGCGGGCAATCTCCAGATAGCCCTCGTCGCCGATGAAGTGCAGCACCGCCCACGCCGCCGCCAGCGGCCCGCCCGATTTGCTGCTCTGCACCGTCGCGTTGATCATCGTGTAACCGCTCCAGTTGGCGCAGGTGAAGATCTGGTACCTGCGCAGCTCCTTGTTGCGGTACAACACCACCGACGCACCTTTGGCCGCGAAGGCGTACTTGTGGAAGTCCATCGACATCGAGGTCACGCCTGGGACGGCGAAGTCGAAGTCGGGCACCGGCGCGCCCAGGCGGCGGAAAAAGGGCAACAGGAAACCGCCCATGCACGCATCGACGTGCAGCAGGAGATGGTGTTGCAGCGCCAACTGGCCCAGGTCGCGGATCGGATCGACCACGCCGTGCGCGTACGACACCGCCGAGCCGACGAGCAGGATGGTATTCGGCGTGATGGCGCCGCGCATGGTCTCGACGTCGGCCTTGAAGCTGTGCGGGTCAACGGGCACCAAGACGGGCTTGAGGCAGAGATAGTGCGCTGCCTTCTGAAATGCAGCGTGCGCGGTTGCCGGCATGAGGATCTCGGGCTCGGTGACCTCCGGCCGCTTGTCACGCGCGTAGTCGCGGGCCGTCTTCACGGCCAGGATGATGCTCTCGGTGCCGCCGCTGGTGAAGTTGCCGGCCACGTTCGCATCGCCATGCAAATGCGCCGCGGCCATCGCGACCAACTCGTTCTCCATCCGCAACAGGCTCGGAAACACCGTGGGATCGAGGCCGTTTTCGGTGAGGTACATCATGTACGCCTGCTTGATCACCTCCTCCGCCGCGCGTCCGGGATCGTAGACGTACGCCCACGTGCGCCCGTCGCGCCACGGCATGTCGTTGGCGCGGTACGCCTCCAGGGTGGCGAAGATCTGGTCCCGTGGCAGACCATGTTGAGGAATCTTCATGAGCGTCTCCTCTCGTGTTCGTGCTGGTGCTCGTGTTCGTGATCGGAGGAGGATATTACTCCTTCTCTCCAAGCACGAGCACGATCATCCTCTAAGCGCCTCCACGACGCGCAGAAAGTTGCCACCCAGGATTTTCTGAATGCGTTCCGGCTGCCAACCGCGGCGCACCATCAGATCAACCAGCCGCGGCAGCTGCAGCGGGGTCACCAGGTCGCGCGGTGGACAGATCGCGCCGTCCCAGTCGCTGCCCAGCGACGCGTGATCGTCACCGATGGTGTCGACAATGTGCGCCAGGTGGCGCACCACGGTCTCGGCGCGGCCGCCCCACCACGGGTCACCGAGGAAGCTCGAGTGGTACATCACGCCGATCGTCCCGCCGGTGTCGGCAACGGCGCGCAGCTGCTGGTCGTCGAGGTTGCGCCAGTGCGGCTGCACGGCGGCAATGCCCGTGTGGGTCACAAGCAGTGGTTGCGAGCGGTCGTGCACCTCCACCGCATCGAAGAAGCCGGGCCGGTTGATGTGCGCCAGATCGACAAAGATCTTCTTCGCATTCAGCCGCCGCACATAGTCACGCCCGAAGCGCGACAGCCCCTCGCCGCGCCGCGCGCCGGTGGGTGCGCTGGTGACGCCGAGGCGCGACGACGTCAGGTGCACGATGGTGACGCGCAGCACCAGGTTCTCGGGAAGCAAATCGAGAGCTTCCGGATCACGATCGAGCGCGTTGCCACCCTGGATGCCGAGGAAGGCGGCGTGCTTGTGCTGCGCCTTTGCCTGGCGGTACTCGGCGACGCTGCGCACCACTTGAAAGTCCGCGGGCACGCTCTCGAAGATGCCCTGGAACCGCCGCAAGTTCTCCAAGAGCACGTGCGGCCGCCGCGCAGCGCTGCGCCAGGGATTGGTGGTGATGGCCCAAGTGGCACCAGTCAGTCCGGCGGCGCGGACACGCGGAAAATCGACCTGACTATAGAGGCGTCCACCGAACAGCCCGAGCCGGTGCCGCTTGCGGAGGTCGTAGCGGAAGGCGCGGTTCCAGATGAACGAGTCGAGGTGCAAATCGATGACGTCGCTCGCCAGATACAGCTCCACCGCCTCGCGTGCGATCCCAAGTTCGCGAGCCCAAGCCACTGGATCGGCGGGTCTCCACCTTTGACTGGTCACTGGTTTTCCTGGTCCCTGGTCCTTGGTTTCTGGTCCCTGGTCCCTGGTCCTCTGTTCCAACGATCACTGATTACTGGTCTGGTCACCGGTTGTCCCTAGTCATTCGTCACTGCCTTCAAGAACTGGCAGGCGGCTGCCAACGCCGCGTCGGCGTCCGACACGGGCAGCTGCAGGAAGCCGTGCGGCATGCCGTCGTAGCGGTGCAGGGTCGCGGGTCGTCCGGCCGCGCGCAGCTTGTCGTGGAAGGCGACCGAGTCCCCGAACAGCGGATCCCAGGTACCGCACAGAAGGCACGCCGGTGGGAACTGGCTCAGGTCGGCCTTCAGCGGGCTGACGCGCGGATCGTCGTTCGACGCACCGCCACTGAGGTAGGCGTCGAGCATCAGCTTCATCGGCACCTTCGCTAGTATTGGGTCTTCCTCGGGAGCGTAACGGTCGTAGTCCCGCCAACAGCCCAGGACGTCGAACGCCCCGTAAATCAGCAGGGCCCCACGAAATTGGAACTCGCCGCGGAGGTCGTTGACCACTGCCGCCGAGAGGTTCCCTCCGGCAGAGTCGCCGCCAATGATAGTGCGCTGCGGATCGCCCCCCCAACGCACGATGTTGGTGCGCGTCCAGCGCGCCGCCGCCACGCAGTCGTCGAGCGGCGTCGGAAACGGATGCTCGGGCGCCAGACGATAGTCGACAGCCACCACGACAGCCCCGGCGCCCACGCACAGCTGGCGGGCCAGCTTGCCATGCGAGGCCGCGCTGCCGATCGACCAGCCACCGCCATGCAGATAAATGAGCGTCGGAAAGGGCGGCGTCCCCGGCGGGACGATGATGTCGGCGCTGACGCCATCGCCCAAGGTGATGCCGGCATCGACGCGCCCTACCGCGGGCGCATTGGTGTTGACGAACGGAATGAACAGCTCCAAGGTCGCTCGCAGTTCAGCGATCGACTGCCCGTGCGGTGCGGTGCGCAATGTCTCAAACAGTCCCGCAAGCTCGGCTCGTGGCATGACCGGCGTCCCCCTTGCGCTCGCACCACTTTCACAGGAGCCACCACATCGCAAGTCTCCGGAGCGTTCCTGAGGCGCCGCCCATGTCGCGTTCATTGACATAGTGTTGGCGCGCTCGCTAAGGATCTGGCTGACGTCCTTGACCCTGGTCTCAAAGCAGGAGCCGCATGAACTTCGATTTCTCAGACGATCAAAAGTTGCTGCGCAAGACGGCGCGTGACTTTCTTTCCGAGCACGCGCCGCTGAGCCTGTGCCGTGCTGTGCTCGAATCCGATGCATCGTACTCCAGCACGCTGTGGAAGAGCGTCGCCGAGCTGGGCTGGCTCGGCACGGCCATCCCCGAAGAGTACGGCGGCGCTGGCTTCGGCCACCTGGAGCTGGCGGCCTTGGCCGAAGAGATCGGGCGCGCCTTGGCGCCGCTTCCGTTCTCGTCAAGCGTCTACCTGGCAGCCGAGGCAATACAGCTCGCCGGCTCCACCGCACAAAAGCAAGAGTACTTGCCCCGGCTGGCGGCGGGTACATGGATCGGCACCTTCGCGCACACCGAGCAGCCCGGCGAGGCCGAGCCCAGCAGCATCACCTCGACCTTCGCGAACGGCACGCTCACTGGGGCCAAGGTGCCGGTCGCAGATGGAGACGCCGCACACTGCGCGGTGGTCACCGCAAGACAGGGCAAGGACATCGTGCTGGTACTCGTCGACCTGAGTGCGCGCGGCGTGACGCGCCAGGCGTTGCGCTCAATCGATCCGAGCCGTTCACTGGCGGAGCTGCGCTTCGACGCGACGCCGGCCGAGTTGCTCGGCGACGCCGCCCGTAGTGCCGCAGCGCTCCAGAAGCTCATGGATCGCGCCGCGGTCCTGCTCGCTTTCGAGCAGATCGGCGGCGCCACGCGCGCCTTCGAGATCACGCGCGAGTATTGTCTGAGCCGCTACGCCTTCGGCCGGCCGATCGCCTCGTTTCAGGCCATCAAGCATCGGCTCGCCGACCTCTACGTCGAGATCGAGCTGGCGCGCTCGAATGCCTACTACGGCGCGTGGGCCCTGAGCACCGATAGCCCCGAGCTGCCGGTGGCGGCCTGTGGCGCACGCGCCAGCGCCAGCGACGCGTTCGAACTCGCGAGCCAGGAAATGATTCAGCTGCACGGCGGCGTCGGCTACACGTGGGAGTTCGACTGCCACCTGTTCTATCGCCGGGCCAAGTATCTCGGCGCCCTCCTCGGCAGCGCCCACCACTGGCGCGAGCAGCTCGTCCAACGCCTGGCGGCGGGGGAGCAGTGACTAGTGAACCAGTGAACGAGTAAACTAGTAAGCAGTAATCAGAGACCAATAACCAGGGACCAATAACCAGGGACCAGGGACTAGGAACCACGGCCCAGGAACCCGTGATCCGTGATGGGAGTGACGCATGGACTTCAACGATACGCCCGAGGAAGCTGCATTCCGCGCGCAGGTGCGTGCGTGGCTCGAAGCCAACGCGGAGCGCTTGAAGCCGGGGGAGCGCAATCCCGGACTCGAAGGACGCACGGAGCCTGGCGCCATCAAGCGGGCGCAGGAGTGGCAGGCAAAGAAGGCTGACGCCGGGTGGGCTTGCATCACGTGGCCGAAGGAGTACGGCGGGCGCGGTGCAACGGCGATCCAAAGCGTCATCTGGAACCAGGAAGAAGCGCGCTACAAAACGCCGCCCAACATCTTCGGGATTGGCCAGGGCATGCTCGGACCGACGATCATGGTACACGGCACCGACGAGCAGAAGCAGCGCTACGTCCGCCCGATGCTGCGCGGCGAGGAGATCTGGTGCCAGCTGTTCAGCGAGCCCAGCGCCGGCTCCGACCTCGCGGGCCTACGGACCAGCGCCGTGCGCGACGGCGACGACTGGGTCATCAACGGCCAGAAGATCTGGACCACCGGCGCGCAATACTGCAAGTGGGGCATGATCGTCACGCGCACCGACCCGAACGCCGAGAAGCATAAGGGCATCACCTACTTCATCGTCGACATGCAGTCCCCCGGCATCGACATCCGGCCGATCAGGCAGATCAACGGCATGTCCGCATTCAATGAAGTGTTCTTCACCGACGTGCGCGTGCCTGACAAGAACCGCGTCGGCGCCGTCAACGACGGGTGGCGCGGTGCGCTCACCACGCTGATGAACGAGCGCCACTCGATCGCGGGCAGCGGCGCGGGTGGACCGGATTTCCGAGACCTCGTGCAGCTCGCCAGGACCACGAACCTACATGGCCGCCCCGCCTTCGAGGACAGTGCGGTCCGCCAGCAGCTGGCGCGCTTCTACATCCGCGGCAAAGGATTGCAATACACCGCTTATCGCACGCAAACGGCGCTGTCGCGTGGCCAGACGCCGGGCCCTGAAAGCTCGATCGGCAAGCTGGTCGGGGCGCCGTTGCGCCAGGAGATGGCCAGCTTTGCCGTGGACCTCCAGGGCGCTGCCGGTGCGCTGATCGATCGTGTCGCGGCGCCGGAGGAAGGTGTCTGGCAGCAGATGTACCTTGGTACGCCGGGCTTGCGACTGGCGGGCGGGACGGATGAGATTCTGCGCAACATCGTCGCCGAACGCGTCCTCGGCCTGCCGCCGGAGATCCGCGTCGACAAGGGTTTGGCCTTCAAGGACGTACCTACCGGGCCGAAGACCACCTAAGAAAGTCAAAAAGGGGGAAGTCAAAACGCAAAAGGCAAAAGTGGAGGATGAATTCCTTCAACACTCTTGCCTTTTGACTTTTGCGCTTTGCGTTTTGACTTTTGACTTTCTCTGCCCCCACTCCGTACGTGACTTCCAACAATAGCCGAGCATTCGGCCTGCTGTTCGGCTGCTTGGTATGCATCGGCATCGGGCAGTCGATGCTGTTTTCCATCCTGCCGCCGGCGGCGCGCGCCATTGGCATTTCTCCATTTCAGGTCTCGACCATCTTCGCCACCTCGGCGTCGATCTGGGTGTTCGTCAGTCCGATGTGGGGGCGGCGCAGCGACGTCAGCGGCCGCCGGACTGTGATGCTCATTGGTCTCCTCGGGTATGCGCTGTCGATGACGCTGCTCGCCACAGTCATCAAGATCGGCACGCTCAGGCTGCTCCCACCCGTCATCGTCTACCCGATGTTGATTGCCTCACGCTCGGTCTTCGCACTGATCGGCTCAGGTACTGGCCCGGCGTCGCAGGCATACATCGCCGACCGTACCAGTCGCGCCGACCGCACCGCCGGCGTGGCGCTGGTCAGCGCGGCAATGGGTCTGGGCGAGACGGTCGGCCCCGGGGTGGGCGCCGCACTTGCCCCGATCGGTTTGCTCGCACCAATCTATCTCGCCGCGGCGTTGGCCGTGGTCAGCGCCTGTACCATCTGGCGTTTCCTGCCCGAGGAAGGTCCGCCACTGACACATGACGCCGCCCGGTCGCGCACAATGCGCGTCAGTGATCGCCGCATCCGGCCGTACCTGCTCGTCAGCACGGCGCTGCAGGCCGTCCGCGCAACCACCGTCATCACTCTCGCGTTCTTTCTGCAGGACACGCTCCAGCTCACGGCGCAACAGACCGTGCAGTACTCCGGCGTCGGCTTCGTCACGCTGGCGGTGTCTGGGTTGTTTGCACAGCTCGTGATCGTGCAGCGCTTTCGCCCATCGGCGCGCTGGATGATGCGGGTGGGCACACTGCTGATGCTCGGCGCCTTCGTTTTGTTCATCGTCGGTGGTGCCTTCGCCATGTACCTGGTAGGCCTGACCGGTCTCGGCCTTGGCCTCGGCTTGGTGCGTCCCGGTTCGGCCGCAGCAGCATCACTCTCCGTCGAGCCCAATGAGCAAGGTTCGGTTGCCGGCATTCTCGGCGGCGTCGCGGTCATTGGCAACGTCTTCGCCCCAATGCTCGCCACAACCCTCTACTCCGTCGCCCGGACCGGTCCGTACATCCTGAATGCCGCCATCATGACCGGCGCCATCGTGCTCGTCTTCAGCAACCGTCGCATCCGTCTGATCCGCGCGTAGCGGTGGCTGAGATGCATTGCTTGGTCCCTACTAGTCCCTGGTCCTTGGTTTCTGGTCCCTGGTCCTTGGTCTCTGGTCCTTGGTCTCTGGGCCAGTCCCCTATCTCGGGTGGGGGCGTCTTCAACCAGGGACCAAGAACCAGGGACCAGGGACCAAGAACCAGGGACCAAGTGCGCTGCGCGAGCCGCTACCAGCACACGAGCGGCTGGCCCTCGGACGTTGGACGGCAGTGCGTGCCCCAGCGAACCGTGCCGCGCGGCGCCTGCAGCGGTTGATCCGAAGTCGCACCAGGGACCTCTTGCAGGCTGGCGGCTCCCTGCCGATGCGTCGTCAACAGCGTGCCGACGACGACAAACCCGACGAATGCGACGATCGAGCCGACGATGAGCACCGCGGTGTTGGCCGCACGCGCCGGCGCTGGCCTCACGGCGCCATACAAGAGTGCCGCTATGACGGCGACTACAACGACTGTCCGCTTTGTCATCCGATCCTCCGGCCCGGCGCAATTGGTTCACCCCGCCTGCGCGATTAGATGATCCGCGATCCAGCCGCGGTGATGCATGGCGTCGCCGAACGCCGGCCGCGACGCGCAGGCGCGCTTGAAGTAGAAGTGCACGTCGCAGTCGATGGTAAACCCGAAGCCGCCGTGCGACTGCACGCCGCGCGCCGCGGCAAACATGTAGGTCTCGTTGAGTTGCGCCTTCGCCATGCGCGCCAGCAATTCGGCGTCGGGTGCGTCCGCGTCGAGTGCAGCGGCCGCCGCATAGACGAGCGAGCGCCCGTGCTCGAGGGCAATCAGCACGTTGACCAGCGGGTGCTTGACTGCCTGGAAGCTGCCAATCGGCCGCCCGAACTGCACGCGGCTTGTGGCGTATGCAGCGGTCATCGTCAGCAGCGCATCCGTACCGCCCGCCATCTCCGCCGCCAGCGCTACACAGGCGCGCGGCAGGAGGTGAGCAAAGACCTCCTCAGCAGCGACGGGGAAGACCGCATCGTCTGCCACTGCAACGTTACGCATGACAACGCGCCCGCTGCGCCGCGTGCGGTCGAGACCGACCTCGGGAACGACAGTGACGCCCTCGGCTGTCGCATCCACCAGCGCCAGGCGCGCCGGACCACCCTCACGGAACGGGACGATGAACAGGTCAGCGGTTGGCGCCGCCCAGACGTGATGCTTCTCGCCGGAGAGGCGGCCAGCGGCGCACACGGCGCGCGTGTCGTGTGCCTGCCAAGCACCGTCAGGCTCCACCTGCGCGAGGCTGACGCGCAGCGCGCCGGCGGTGATGCGTGGCAGGATACGCGTGCGCTGCGCGTCCGAAGCGCCGTGTGCGATCGCCAGCGCAGCCAGCGTCGCCGGCAAGAGTGGTGCTGTTAGCAAATGCCGCCCCGCTTCCTCGAGAAGCACGGCGAGGTGCGTGAAACCGAGCCCGGAGCCACCGTGCACTTCGGGGATCACGAGTCCCAGCCAACCCAGCTGCGCCAACTCCCTCCACAGTTGCGGATCGTCGCCGCGCGGATCGTCGGTCAAACGCCGCACTGCCGCGATGGGCGAACGCTCAGCGAACCAGCGGCGTGCTTGATCCCGCAGCAATACGTGTTCGTCGTCGTACCGCAGAGTAGCCATCACCGAGCAGCGACAATCCAAGCAGACCACGGTAGCCGCGAAAGATCGCAAAGAGCACAAAGACAGCAGACGATCTCCCTTGCTCCTTCTTTGAGATCTTTGCGCTCTTTGCGGTCGAGGTCGGAGCGCCGCCGACCGCTGCATCTGTGTTCGTCGGTGTTCATCTGTGACTACATTCTCCTATCTACTCTTCGGCAGACCCAACACACGTTCACCGAGGATGTTGCGGAGGATCTCGCTGGTTCCACCGCCGATGGTGACGCCGAAGGAGTTCAGGAACGACCGCTGCCATTCCGCATTGTCGATGGCCTCTGGGTCTTCCAGCCACAAGGTGCCAGCGTACCCTTGCAGCTCGCAGGCAAAGTCGGAGAGGTGCTGGTTGAACTCCGACGATACCAGCTTGCGCATCAGCGGCAGCGCCAGCGGGCGATCCTGTGTCAGGCCGACAATGCGTGAACGCGGCACGGACCACGTGATGGCATACTCCTCGATCGCCAGGGCTGCCAGGCGGTCGCGTACGACGGGATCGTCGAGCACGGGTTTCCCGTCGCGCCGCAGGTTGCGCGCCATGGCGATCAGGCTGCCAACCGCGTCGACGACGCCGGCGCTGCTGCCAGCCGAGCCCTCCGACGCGCCGCGCTCGAAGCTCAAGGTCGTGACCGCGATCTCCCACCCCTGCCCTTCCTGCCCGAGCAGCGCGTCACGCGGGATGCGCACGGCGCTGAAGAGCACCTGGTTGAAGCCGCCCTCGCCGGTCATCTTGATCAGCGGCTGCACGGTGATGCCGGGAATCTTCATCGGCGCCAGGAAGTAGGAGATGCCGGCGTGCTTGAGCGCGTCCGGATCGGTGCGCGCCAGCAGGATCATGTAGTCGGCGAAGTGCGCGAGCGTCGTCCACACCTTATGGCCGTCGATAAGGTAGTCGTCGCCATCGCGCCGGGCGCGCGTGTGCAACGACGCCAGGTCACTGCCCGCTTCCGGTTCGCTGAAGCCCTGGCACCAGATCTCATCGCCGCGCAGCAGGGGCGGAATGAAGCGGCGCTTCTGTGCCTCGGTACCGAAACGCAGGATCACCGGCCCGGCCCACGACAGACCGATGGCGTTGACCATGAACGGAACGCCGGCGCGCGCCATCTCCTGGTCGATGATGCGCTGCGCGCCGACTGGCAGACCGCGTCCGCCGTACTCGCG
>Ga0335082_10005293_pt1 | contig 14112 bp, 12 predicted proteins | sample Lox_Sample_41_FD_206718 | JGI IMG/M metagenome (GOLD analysis project Ga0335082, IMG submission 206718) | Soil microbial communities from Loxahatchee National Wildlife Refuge, Florida, United States - Lox_Sample_4.1 | ecosystem: Environmental > Terrestrial > Soil > Wetlands | place: USA...
AGCCGGACCGGCGCCAGCGGGTCGACGTCCACGACGACCGCCCCCACCCCGGCCGGCGGGCCGGGGACGAAGAGCGGGTCGAGCTAGCGCGGCGCTAGGCCTTGGCCTTCGGGACCGGCTTCCCCTTCTCGAAGACCACGCCGTCGCCGTACTTCTGGACGATCTGCTTCTTGGTCTTGAGGCCCGTGAGGTCGATCACGAAGTTCGGCACGCGCCGCGCGCGGCGGTCCGCCGCCCACCTCGTCAGCTCGGTGCGCGGGCGGCGCGCCCGGCCCGCGCTCACCGCGCGGGGGGCGCGGCCGCGCCCGGCGCGGGCGACGCCGTTCCGCAGCTCCTCGGTCAGGCGGGCGGCGGCGAGATCCGCCACGGCGCGGGCGATGGCGGCGGAGGCGCGCTGCACGACGCTCTCCAGCGCGTCGCGGACGATCGCGTCGATGGAGGGGGAGGCGGGGCGACGGGGCATCCGGGGCTCCTGGGTGCGAGGATTGGCAGGTGATTGCGGCGACGGCTTACGGTCATTTGCCTTTCGCGCGGATGATTATATCGGAACTCTTTTGTGCGCAATGGAAGCATTTCTGGTAGCGTCCCGGCCGCCAGGCCCTCTGGCGGAACGGTAGACGCGCTCGACTCAAAATCGAGTGGGGCGACCCCCCGTCCCGGTTCGAGTCCGGGGAGGGCCACTCGGCCGTGCGGCCGGCCGTCCTTTTCCCTTGCGGAGGGGCGCGGGGCGCGTGTATCCGTACGCCGCACCCGAATCCCGGGATCTCCGAGATGTGGAACCTGATCATCAGCCTGGCGATCGGCCTGGCGGTCGCGGCCGGCATCCGCTTTGGCACCGAGCTCGGCTGGGTGGCCGCCGTCCTCCCCGGCCTGATCGCCGCCACCGCGGCCTACCTCGTCCTGGCGCGGCGCACCTGGAAGCGCCTCGAGGCGCTCTTCGAGGCCATGCAGCACGAGGCGCAGGCCCGCCGGCTGGACAAGGCGATCCAGACGCTCCAGGGCGGGTTCGCCCTCGCCCCCTGGCAGTTCCTGGTCGCCTCCCAGCTGCACTCCAACATCGGCATCCTCCACTACATCCAGCAGCAGTTCGACGAGTCCCTCCCCCACCTCCAGAAGAGCTTCTCCCGCAACTGGATCGCGCGGGGGATGCTCGGCGCCCTCCTCTACCGGCGGCGCGATCTGGACGGGGCGAAGAAGGTCCTCGAGGACGCGGTCAAGGCGAGCAAGAAGGAGGGCGTGCTCTGGTCCGCCTACGCCTGGATCCTGGAGAACGAGGACCGGCACGAGGAGGCCATCGCCGTCCTCGGCCGCGCCGTCCAGGCCAACGGCTCGGACGAGAAGCTCAAGAGCTCGCTGCACGCGCTCCAGAACGGGAAGAAGCTCAAGCTCGGGAAGCTCTACGGCGAGCAGTGGTTCCAGTTCCACCTCGAGCGCATGCCCCCACAGGTGGTGGGCCCCGGCTTCCGGGGCTCGCGCCGCGCGCTCTACCGCGGCTCGTGATCCGCTCGGCTCCGCCCGGGAGCCGCTAGACGCCTCAGGACCCGCCGAAGCCCAGCGAGACCCGGCCCCGCTCCGCGATCAGCGGCACGCGCCGTTCGCCGCCGGAGAGCTCGAGGAACGTCGCCATCGCCTTCGGGTCGCGGACCACGTCGAAGTAGTCGTAGGCGACCCCGCGCGACTCGTAGTCCTTGCGGGCGGCGGCGGTGTAGGGACAGCCGTCCTTTCCGTAGATCTGCACCGCGGCGGGCATGGGCGTCTCCTGGCTCGCCGGGATCATGCGCGCTGCCCGGCCGGCGTGCACGCATCTCCCTGGCGCAGCCCTCGCGGGCCCCGGCGTCTCCGCGACGTCCATCGGCCCTGGGACACGGCGTCCCTCGGCTCGCGGCGTTCGACCACGCCCCTCGTCGGCGTGGCGCCGGTGGGACCCGGAGCGCCCTCGTGCCGCAGGGTCCTGTGGGGGGCCCGGGTGGGGATCGCGGTGGACCGTCCGCGTCCGGCCGCTGTACGCTCCTCATCGACGCAGCGCTGCGAGGAGTTCGCGGCGCCTGGATGGGCAGCTCGCTTCGCGCCGGGGGGCCGCGAGCGAGCGCTCGCCCGCCCCGCTCCGGGGGGTCGCGCCGCGCGAGCCAGAGCCCCACCTAAGACGCAGGGCCCGGGCGGGCAGCGCATGGACGGCAAGTACGCGAGCGAACCGGCGAAGGAGACGGGGGGCGCGGGCCCCCGCGACGCGCTCGCGCCGCTCGTCGACGTGCTCGCGGCCTCGGCGGGCGAGCCGGCCCAGGAGATCTCGCGGCGCCTCCGCGAGGCCCTCCCCTCGGCCATCGCCGAGCTGGCCGAATCCAACCGGCGCCTCCGCGACCTGGTGAGCCGCCGCGGGGGACTGGTGGCCATGGCCGCCTCCGCCCTCCGGGAGGCGGCGGCCCGGCTGGAAGGCGCCGCCGGCGGGGTGGGGAGCGGCGAGGCCCAGGGCCTCCGCCGCCTGGCGGACGAGCTCGACCTGGCCTCCCAGGCGCCGCCCGAGCCGGTGCCGGCCGCCCGGCCGCCGTCCGGCGGGCACCCGCGGGTGCTGGTGGTCGACGACGAGCCCGACGCCCGCGAGGCGCTCGCCCAGGTGCTCGAGGGGGACTTCGAGGTGGTCGCGGCGGAGGACGGGCAGGCGGCGGTCGACCTGGCGCGGAGCGCCCACCCGGACCTCGTCCTCCTCGACGTCAACATGCCCCGGCTCGACGGGTTCCAGGTGCTGGAGCGCCTCCGCGGCGACCCAGTCACCACCGACATCCCCGTGATCTTCGTCTCCGCGCGGGGCGACGACGCGGTCAAGGTCCGGAGCCTGGACCTGGGCGCGGTCGACTACCTGCAGAAGCCCTTCTCCGAGCGCGAGCTGCGCGCTCGCGTGGACCGGACCCTCCGCCTGGTGCGCAGCCAGACCGCCCTGCGGGAGCTGGCGCAGACCGACGCCCTCACCGGTCTCGCCAACCTGCGCGCCTTCCGGGCCCGGATCGAGGAGGAGGTGAAGCGGGCCCGGCGGTACCGGACCCCGCTCACCTGCGTGATGGCGGACATGGACCACCTGAAGCCGGTCAACGATCAGCTCGGCCACGCCGCCGGCGACCGCGCCATCGCCGCGGTGTCGGCGGTGCTGCGGGGAGAGCTGCGCGAGACCGACTTCGGGGCCCGTTACGGCGGGGACGAGTTCGTGATCCTCCTCCCCCACACCTCGGCCGAGGAGGGGCGCGTCTTCGCCGAGCGCGCGTGCGCCCGGCTGCGGGAGACGCAGCTCGAGATCGGTGGGCGCCACGTGCCGCTGGGCGCCTCCTTCGGGGTGGCTTGCCTCTCCGGCGAGGCGCCCGAGGACGCCTCCGACGCCCTCCTGCGCGCCGCGGACGCCGCCCTCTACTCCGCCAAGCGGGCGGGGCGCGGCCGGGTCACGGTGGCGCTCGGGCCGGTCCCGGGTGAAGGCACGCGGGCGGGAGCCCGCCCCTGAGCGCAGGTGAGCCGATCCTCCCTCGCCCGCTGCGGCGAGCGGGATGGCTTCACCCGCGCCCCTGACGCCACCGTCCGGCCCTTACGCCTTCTCGCCGGGGGCCGGCGCCGGGTCCGGCTCGCCGCCCTCGGCGCGGCTGCGGGCCTCGGCGGCGTACCGGTTCAGCTTGTTGTAGAGGGTCTTCTCGCTGATCCCGAGGAGCTCGGCGGTGCGGGCCTTGTTCCCGCCGTTCCGCTGGAGAGAGGCGAGGATGTAGTCCTTCTCCACCTTCTCGATCGCCATCCCGAGCGGCACCCGGAGGGTGGCGGCCTCCGGCCGGGAGGGCTGCATTTCCGGGGGCAGGTGCTCCTCCCCGAGGACGTCGCCGTCGGCCAGGATCATCGCGCGCTCCACGGTGTTGCGGAGCTCCCGGATGTTCCCCGGCCAGGCATAGCCCCGGAGGACCGCCATCGCCCCGGGCGTCAGCCCCTGGACGTGCTTGCCGGTCTCGCCGTTGAACTTCTCGATGAAGTGCTGGACCAGCAGCGGCACGTCCTCGCGCCGCTCCTTGAGGGGCGGGAGGGCGATGGTGAAGACGTGGAGCCGGAAGTAGAGGTCCTCCCGGAAGCGGCCCCGCCGGATCTCCTCCCTGAGGTCCCGGTTGGTGGCGCAGATCACGCGGACGTCGATCTCCACGTCCGCCCGCCCGCCCAGGCGCCGGATCTTCCGCTCCTCCAGCACCCGGAGGAACTTGGCCTGGAGCTCCAGCGGGAGCTCGCCGATCTCGTCCAGGAAGAGGGTGCCCGAGTGGGCGAGCTCGAAGTTGCCGAGCCGGCGCTGGTCGGCCCCGGTGAACGCCCCCCGCTCGTACCCGAACAGCTCCGACTCGATCAGGGTGGCGGGGATGGCCGAGCAGTTGAGCGCCACGAAGGGCTTCTCCCGCCGGGGGGAGAGGTTGTGGATCGCCCGCGCGACCACCTCCTTGCCGGTCCCGCTCTCCCCCGCGAGCACCACGCTGGCGGTCGAGGGGGCGACCTTCTTCACCACCTCGAACACCTTCTGCATGGCCGGGCCCGAGCCGATCACGTCGGTCCCCGGGGCCAGGGCAGCGAGGCGGCCCCGGAGCAGCTGCACCTCGCGCATCGTCTCCTTCTTCTCCAGGGCGCGCTCCAGGACGATCCGCAGGCGATTGACCTCGAGCGGCTTCTCGATGAAGTCGAAGGCCCCCTCCCGGATGGCCTGGACCGCGATCTGGATGGTGCCCTGGCCCGTGAGCAGCAGCACCGGGCAGTCGGGCAACTCGGCGCGGAGCGCTCGCAGCAGCCAGAGCCCGTCCATGTTGGGCATCACCAGGTCGGTGAGGAGGACGTCCGGGTGCCACTCGATCGCGCGCCGGAGGGCATCGCTGCCGTCGGCGGCGGTCTGGACGTCGTAGCCCCAGCGCTGCGTCAGCTCGGCCAGCGCCTCGCGGCCGTCGGCCTCGTCGTCCACGATGAGGACGCGGTATTTCATGAGCGCTCTCGCCCCGGCAGCCGCACGGTCACCCGCTCGGCCTCGCCCGCCTGCTCGATGGCGAGGGCCCCGCCGAGCGCCCGGGCCGCCCCGGCCATCACCTCCGCCGCGCGCCGCCACCCGGGGGCAGCCTTCGCCGGGGCGTGCTCGATCCGGACCACCGCCTCGTCCCCGCCCCGCTCGGCGCGGACCGCGAACCGGCCGCCGTCGGCCGTCGCGGCGAGCACCTCGGCCAGCAGCCCGAGCAGCAGGCGCGCCACCCGGGCCGGATCCCCGCTGGCTCCCACCGCGCCGCGCGGCGCCTCGACGGTGAGCTCGATCTGCCGGCGCCGCGCCTCGTGCCCGAGGAGGCCGGCCGAGTCGGCCGCCAGCCCCCCGACGTCGGCCTGGCCGAACGGGGCGGAGGGATCGAGCACGTCCTGGAACCGCCGGACCACCTCGCTCACCCGGGCGATCTGCTCCCGGAGCGCGCCCACCCGCCCGGCCGGGGCCCCGCCGCCGGCGGCGCCGATCGACCCGTCGCCGAGGAGGGCCAGCTGGAGCGCCATGGCGTTGAGCGGGTTCTTGACGTCGTGCGCGAGGCCGGCGGCGATCGGGGCGAGCCCCAGCGAGCGGACCGCGTGCTCGGCCCACTCCTCCCCGTCGGGGAGCCGCACCAGCAGGAGGGCGCCCCCGGCCGCGGGCACGCGCTCCACCTCGACCGGCTCGCCGTCCCTCCCCGCCAGCCGGGCCGCCGACGGCCCCTTCCCGGCCAGGAGCGCCCGGAGCGCAGGGCTCTCCCCGGCCCGGGCCTCGAGGGCCGCGGACGGATCGCCTGGAGCGAGGCCGAGCGAGGCGGCGAAGCCGGGATCGGCCGCGAGGACCGTCCCCGCCCCGTCGATGAAGGCTGCTCCGCCGGCGAAGAAGGACATTTGTGCGCCGCCCTGGACCGTCCCCTGCTCGAAACCTCTCTGCCTCGGCTTCTTCTCGAGGCCTGGAGCAGGATACCCTATGGGCGGAGACCGTGTGGCGCATCGACCGTTCCCGGGCCGGACGGCCCTGATCCTTCTCCTCGCCTTCCTTTTCGGGTGTGCCGGCCTGGCACGTCCGCTCCCGTCCACGGGCGGCGCCGCGCCCGCGCCTCCGCCCGCCCCGGAGCCACCGTCTCCCGGGCTCCCGGCGCGGGGCGGCACCCCGCTCCCTCCGCCGCCCGCGCCGCCCCCGATCCGCACCGTCGTCCGGGTGACGCTGGGGGCGGTGGGCGACGTCCTCATGCAGGACGCGGTGAAGCGGAGCGCGGAGGCCCACGCCTCCGAGGCGCCCGACGGCGGCTACTCCTGGCTGTTCGCGCCGGTGGCCGATCTCCTCGCCCAGCCGGACCTGACCTTCGCGAATCTGGAGTCGCCCGTCGCCCCGGCCGCCTCCACCGGCTCCCGCCCGTTCGTCTTCGACGCCCCACCCGAGGCGATCGCCGCCCTCCGGCGCGCCGGGATCGGCCTGGTCTCGGTCGCGAACAACCACGCCCTCGATCAAGGGCGGGCCGGGCTCGAGGAGACGGTCCGCTGGCTCGAGGCGGGCGGGCTCCCCCAGGTCGGGGCCGGCGTGGGACCGCGGCGCGCCGGGCCGGTGCGGCTCGAGCGGAAGGGGCTCTCCCTCGCGTTCCTCGCCTACACCTACGGCCTGAACCAGGGGGGCAACGCCTGCCCCGCGGAGCGCCCGGCCTGCGTGCAGGTGTCCGAGCTGGACCGCGAGCGGATCGTCGAGGACGTCCGCGCGGCCGCCGCCGGCGCCGACGCGGTGGTGGTGTCGATCCACTGGGGGACCGAGTACCAGCCCCAGCCGCGCGCCGAGGACGTCGAGCTGGCCCACCGGCTGGCCGACGCCGGGGCCCTGGTGCTGCTCGGCCACCACCCCCACGTCCTGCAGCCGGTCGAGCTGTACCGGCGCCCCGACGGGCGCACGGCGGTGATCGCCTACTCCCTGGGCAACTTCGTCTCCAACCAGTCGCGGGGGTTCGTGCCCGGGGTGACGCCGGACGCGGTCGCGGCCACGCGGGACGGCGTCCTGCTCCGCGTGGCGCTGGAGCGCCGCGACTACGGGCGAGGGGTGACCCGGGTCGAGGTGGCCGGGGCCGACGTCCTCCCGCTCTGGACGGAGAACGACACCGCCGAGATCGATCCCCGGCGCGAGCCCGCCCGCCGGCCGGCCATCCGGGTGGTCGCGGACGAACGCGCCCTGGCGGAGGTCCGCGCCGACCTGGCGCGGCTGCCCGACCCGGTGCCGGCGGGGGCGGAGGGCCGCTTCGTCTTGCTCCGCCAGCGCGAGGCGCTCTACGCCGCCCGGCGCGCCGCCGCGGGCGCGGTCCTGGGCGAGGACCTGCTCCGGACCCTCGCCGCGCGCGAGCGCGCCCGGCCGGGCGCGGGTGCCGCCCCGGACGCCGCGGCGGCGGCGCCGGCGGCCGGCCGCGCTACTCCGAGCGCGGGGCCGTGACCGGGCGCGGGGCGCCCGTGTCGGTCGGCTGGACGTCCGGCCGGGCGGGCACCTGCAGCTCGATCAGCTCGATGCCCAGGCGCTGGGCGTACTCGAAGATCCGCTCGTCGCGGTAGAACTCGCCGAACACGATCCGGCGGCAGCCCGCGTTCGCCACCAGCTTGAAGCAGGGCCAGCAGGGGGAGGCGGTGGTGTAGATGGTCGCGCCCTCGATCGCCACCCCGTTCTTGGCCGCCTGGATGATGGCGTTCGCCTCGGCGTGGACGGTCGCCACGCAGTGGCCGTCCTCCATCATGTGCCCGACCTCGGTGCAGTGGGGGAGGCCGCGGATCGAGCCGTTGTAGCCGGTGGAGAGGATGGTCTTGTCGCGCACCAGCACCGCCCCGACGTGCTTGCGATCGCAGGTCGCCCGCGTGGCCACCACGCGCGCGATGTTCATGAAGTACTCGTCCCAGCTGGCGCGACGGTCCATGGCCCTCTCTCCTCCAGGAATGGCGGGGCCGACATCCTACCCCACGGGGCCGACGCTCCGCGCTGGCCGGGAACGCTAACATCGCTCCATGCGCCCTCTCCCCCTCCTCCTGCTCGCGGGCGCCACCCTCGCCCGGGCCCAGGCGCCGGACGCCCCGGCGACTTCCCGGCCGCCGCCCGCCTCCCCGGCCACCACGGCGCCCGGAGTCGCGGCGGGCGCTCCCCCGGCCGAGCCGGTTGTCCCGCCGCCCGCGGCTCCCCCGGCCGAGCCCCCCGCCGCCGCTCCGGCCCCTCCACCTGCCGCGGCTCCGCCCGGCCCTGCGGCTTCCCCTCCCCCCGCCGCCCCCGCGACCGCCACCGCGAGCCAGGCCCCTCCCGCTCCGGCCGCGGCGCCCGCCAGCCCGTCGCCCGCCGGGAAGCCCCCAGCCCCGCTGCCGCGCGCGGCGGTCGTCGAGGAGGTGTCCGGCACGGTGAAACAGGTCGATCCGGTGGCCCACGTCCTCACGATCGAGGCCGCCGGCGGGCCGGTGTCACTGGGGCTCGACCGCAACACGCTGGTCTACGGGCCCACCGGGCTCGTCACGCCCCTCGACCTCACCCCCGGCGCCCTGGTGCGGGCCGGCCGGAACGCGGACGCGCTCGCCTACTGGATCCAGATCCGCGCCCCGGCCCGTCCGGCCACCCCGGCCGCACCGCCCGGCCAGGGCTCCAGCCCCACCGGCGGCGCCGGGCCCCCGCCGACCGAGGGCAGCCCGGACGCCGGGAGCGCGCCGGTGAGCCCCATCGCGCCCGGCGCGCCGCTGCCGGGCGGGAACCCGCTCCCCCCCGGCGGCTGACCGCCGGCCCTCGGTCAGGAGGCGCTCTCGTACCTGCGCCGCATCAGGAAGAGGATCGCGTCCTTCGCGCACTCCTCGCAGTAGCCGTACCGCTCGCGCATCACGCGGAGCGCGTCCTCCACCTGGCGGCGCGCCTTCTGGTCGAGGGAGGGCCGCTCCTCGCCCGCCAGCCAGCGGAGCAGGTTCTCCTTGGCGCGCTGCAGCTGCTGCTTGCGCTCCTCGTAGGTGTGCTCCCGCAGCCGGCGGAACAGCTCGGGGAAGATCGCCACGTAGTCGATCTCGGCCGCGTCGGGGTGGTCGAGCCGGAAGGCCCCCACCGCCGCGATCAGGCCCCGGCGGAAGCTCGCCCGGTCGTCCCCGGGCGGCATCACGATCCGCTCCAGCTCGACCATCCGGTCCTCGTCGGGCGGGGCGTAGTCGCCGGTGACGCGGTTGCGGACCTTCTCCCCCTTGACCCAGTGGGAGAGGAGCGCCACGTACCGGCCGAAGAGCTCCCGGTACTGCCCCTCGGACACCAGGCCCATCGAGTCCCGGATCTCCTCGTCGATGGCCTCCAGGTACTCTGCCTCGGCCACGCGCACGAACTCCTCGTGGTCGTGGTAGGCCTCCACCACCTCCTGCTGGAGGAAATCGTGGACGGTCTTGTCCCGGCAGAGGGTCGCCAGCTCCTCGAGGACGGCGCGGGCGGTGAGGCAGTGCGCGCCGGGGGCCTGGGCGGCGTTGAAGAGGGCCGTCTTCACCTCGCGCGCCGACGCGCCGCTGCGCCCCTCGTAGTTGGGGTAGACGTCCGCCTCCCGGTAGAGGTCGGGGGCGTGCTTCCGGAGCACCTTGGCCTGGGCGAGCGAGAGCCGGTCCGGGGCCGCCCCGCGATCGTAGAGGCGGAGCTTCTCGAGCGGCGCCAGCTCGTCGATCAGCTCGCGCAGCTCCCCCTGGTAGCGGTCGGGGATGGGGCGCTTGAGCCGGGTGAGGATCGCCCAGAGGGCGGCCACCGAGGTGGCGTGCGGCGCCACGTGCTTGCCCACCGCCGCAGGCGTGACCTGGCGGTCGTAGATCTCGCGCTCGACCGAGTGCCGGCGCAGGTACGGGACCCGCACCAGCTCGATCCGCCCCTTGAACGAGGCGAACTCGGGCGCCTCCTTGAAGGCCGCCAGCTGCTTCTCGTTGGCGCTCGCCACCAGCACCACGTCGAGCTGGAGGAGGAAGTGCTCGAGCGCCACGCGGCCGGTCTCGCTGGTGCCGAGCAGGTACTTGAAGGTCTCGAGCGGGCGCTTGAGGAGGTCGGAGTACTCGATGATCCCCCGGTTCGCGGCCACCAGCGGCCCGTGCGGCTCGAGCAGGGTGAGCGCGTGCAGGGCGGGCGGCAGGGCGGCCGCGCTTCGGTCGGCGGTGATCTGCCGGAACCCGGCGTCGACGGAGAGCTGCGGCTCGACCGTGACCGCCCCCTCCTGGTAGCGGGCGGACACGTAGAAGCGCTCCACCTGGACGTGGCGGAGCACCTTGAGCCAGTCGCCGCGGTACGCCCCGAGGAGCGCGTCGTGGATCTGCCGGCAGTAGTGGCAGAGGTCCCCCTCGAGCAGGTAGTCGGCGAGGACGAAGTCCACCTCCCCCGCCCCCTCCCGCGCGCTCGGCCGGCAGTGCTCCTCGAGGAGCGCGCGCCGCTCCTCCCGGGGGAGGAGCAGGAGCGGATGGTCCCGCAGCGGGCAGGAGAGCCGCGCGTCGAGCGCCTCGCCGTCGAGGTGGGCGAACGTGCCGGCCTCGCCCTCCTCGCCCGTCCGCGGGCCGAAGCCCAGCCCCCCGCCCTTGAGCCTCCGCTCGCTGGGGAAGACCCAGTGGAACCGGTAGAGGGCGCCGGCCGGCGTGTGGGAGTAGGCCTCCATCCCCCGGATCAGCGCCCCGACGATCGACGACTTGGCCGAGCCGTTCGGCCCGTGGAGGAGGAGGAGCTTGTTCACCCGCCCCGAGCGCACGAAGGTGCCGAGCGCCCGGTAGATCGCCGCCTGGACGTCCTCCTGCCCGGCCACGCGGTGCGCGCCACCGTCCGGATCGAAGGGGAGGTCGAAGAGCCGCCAGCGCCGCACCGGCCCGACCGGGGTCTCGCGCTCCTCAGAGCCGAAGTGATCGAGGACGTCGCGCAGGTACTGGGCGGAGGAGCGGGCGTGCTGCCGGGGCGCCTCGCCGAAGGCCCGCAGGTACTCCTCGAACGAGAGCAGGGAGCGGTTCTCCACGAACGCCCCCTTCACGCCGGTCCCGACCTGCGCCAGCCACCGCTGCGCGTCCATGGCCATGGCCTCCGGGCGTTCCCTAACCGTGGCGGGGGGCGACCGCCGCCCCAACGGACACCGCCCGGGTCGCCGGCGCGCCCTCGCACCGCCTCCTCCGGCGCGCGCCGGGGCTCGCCGAAGCCGCGCCGCGGCCGGGAACTCCACCTGGGGCCCCCCGGCGTAGTACCCTCGGCACTCCATGGAGCGGCTCCCCCCCGACACCATCATCGGGATCGACCTCGGCACGACCAACTCCTGCGGCGCCGTGGCCTACGGCGACGGCCAGGTGAAGCTGATCCCGTACAAGGGCGGCGACTACATCATCCCGTCGATCTACGCGATCGACGACAAGGGGCACGAGCTGATCGGCCACGAGGCCAAGCGCCAGTGGCAGCTCAACCCGAGGAACACGCTCTACGCCACCAAGCGGCTCATCGGCCGCGCCCCCAAGGACGAGATCGTCGAGTCGGTCCAGAAGAGCGTGCAGTTCAAGGTCCACGCCGGCGACCAGAACGACGTGGCCGTGGACTGCCACGGGCGCACCTTCCACGTCCCCGAGATCAGCGCCAAGATCCTGGGCAAGATCCGGGACGTCGCCTCCGACCACCTGGGGTTCAAGGTCACCCGCGCCGTGGTCACCGTCCCCGCCTACTTCACCGACCGCCAGCGCCAGGCGGTCAAGGAGGCGGGCCGGCTGGTCGACCTGGAGGTGGTCCGGATCATCAACGAGCCGACCGCCGCCGCGCTGGCCTACGGCATCGGCAAGCGGCTCAACGAGCGGGTCCTGGTCTACGATCTCGGGGGCGGGACCTTCGACGTCTCGATCATCGAGATCCGCGACCGGGTCTTCGAGGTGAAGGCCACCGGCGGCGACATCTTCCTCGGAGGGATCGACTTCGACGGCGCCATGATCCGGCACGTCCTGGAGGACTTCCGGAAGAAGCACGGCATCGATCTGTCCGCCGACCCGGTGGCCATGCAGCGGATCAAGGACCTGGCCGAGCGGACCAAGATCGACCTCTCCTCCCGGACCGAGGCGCCCTTCTCGATCCCCTTCATCACCATGACGCCGCAGGGGCAGCCGCTCAACATGGACGTGCGGTTCGACCGCAAGCTCCTCGAGTCGCTCACCCACGACCTGGTGGACCGCACCCTCAAGATCATGGGGGCGGTGATGGTCGACGCGGGGGTCACCGCCAAGGACATCGACGAGGTGATGCTGGTGGGCGGCCAGACCCGGATGCCGGTGATCCAGGACCGCCTGACGCGCTTCTTCACCAAGCCGCCCTCCAAGGGCGTCCACCCCGACGAGGCGGTGGCGATCGGCGCCGCCCTCTACGGCTGGTCGCTCCAGGAGCGCTCGGACCTGAAGGTCCAGCTCCTCGACGTGATCCCCATGGCGATCGGGATCGAGCAGGCGGGCGGCGGGATGCACGTGGTCTTCCCCCGCAACGCCGCCATCCCCAACGCCCGGTCGGTGGCCGCCACCAACGCCGTCGACCGGCAGAGCGAGCTGGTGATCCGCATCTTCCAGGGGGACGCGCCCGAGGCCGCCCGGAACGAGCTGCTCGGCGAGTTCACCTTCGCCGGCGTCCGCCCGTGCCGGGCGGGCGAGGTGCGCCTCGAGATCCTCTTCGAGGTGAACGTGGAGGGGATCCTCACCGTCTCGGCGCGCGACCTCGACACCGGCCGGCAGATGAAGACCACGGTCCGGGTCGCCTCCGCCTGAGGCGCCGCCGCCGTCGCCTCCGGCCTCAGCGCCGGCCCGGGTTCCCGTGCGGCGCGACGGGGTGGCCGCCGCCGGAGGGCGGTGGCGGGGCGGCCGGCCGCGGCGCCGGGGCGCCCCCCCTCGACCAGCCCGGCGCGGTCGCCGGCGCTGGCCCGCGCGCCGGCGCGGTGAAGCTCCCGCGGCCACCCAGGGCCGGGGCCTGGATCGGTCCGCGCCCGCCTCGATCGAAGGGGGCGGGAGCGGCCGGCGGGGCCGCCGGCGCACCACCTCGCCAGGCGGGCGCCGGCGCGGCGCCACCCGCGCGCTCGCCCTCGCCCCGCCAGCCTCCCGGGGGGACCGGGCGCGCCGCCGCTCCGGGGACGGCGGCGGGCGCGGGACGCGACTCGGGCCGGTACATCGAGATCACCCCCGGGCCGGCGGTCGGCCGGCCGGGCGTCGCCGCGGGGATCACGCGCACCGGCGTGATCGGCCTTCCGGTCCGCTGCGCGACGAGGGCGGGCGCCGGACCTCCCCAGGCCGGACGCGGGACCGACCGCACCCCGGGCACGGGCCGGCTGCCGGCGAAGGCCGGCGCCGGCGCGGTGGCGTAGAAGTAGCTCCGGCTGTACCCCGGGGCGTAGGCCGCCGACCAGACCGGGTAGGAGCAGAACCGGACCGTGGGCACGAACGTCCACCAGAGGTCGACGTAGGGATAGCTGGAAACGTAGATCGAGAAGCCGGGGGCGAGCGGCGCCCACCCGACCACGTCGCCCGAGGAGCGCCAGGCCACCCAGGCCGGCGCCCACTGGTACCCCGGGACCCAGATCCAGCCGAGGCCGGGGTCGTAGGCCCAGCGGCCGTAGTGGTAGGTGGCCCAGCCCCAGGGCTCGTCGGAGACCCAGAGCCAGCCCTCGCTCGTCCACTCCCAGCGCCCGTAGTAGTAGGGCCGCCAGCCGGCCGCCACCCGCGGGCGCCAGACCTGCCCGTAGCTCGGGGCGACCACCCAGTCGCCGTACGGCGCGAGCGCGCTCTGGAAGGCGTCGAGCGAGACCGCGCCCGAGCCGTTGATGTCGACCGAGACGTCGTAGGCATCGGAGGGTGGAGCGCCCTGCTCCTCGGCGGGCGCGGGCGGAGAGGGCGGCGGCGGCGACTGCTGCCAGTCGTCCTCCGCCCGCGCGGCCGGGGCGGCGAGCAAGGCGGCGAGGACGAGGGCGGCGAGACGACGGCGCGGCATGGCGAGCTCCGGGGCCGCCACCGCCGGCCTGGCCGGGGCACGGGTCCCTGATCCCCCTCCAAGCAAGGCAGATGCCTGGATAAACGCCCGTCGTCTCGCTGGGTTGTATGCTGGGCTGCCCTTGCCCGGGGCACAGTGTGCCGCCGGTTCACCCGATC
>Ga0335082_10005294_pt1 | contig 14112 bp, 14 predicted proteins | sample Lox_Sample_41_FD_206718 | JGI IMG/M metagenome (GOLD analysis project Ga0335082, IMG submission 206718) | Soil microbial communities from Loxahatchee National Wildlife Refuge, Florida, United States - Lox_Sample_4.1 | ecosystem: Environmental > Terrestrial > Soil > Wetlands | place: USA...
GTGAGCGGCGGAACGGCCGGGCGCTGGTCAGCTCGCGGTTCGGCCACGGGACCGCGTAGTGCAGGCCGAGGACCTCGCTGACCCGGTCGTGCAGCCACTGGTTGTTGCCGTTGAAGGGGGCGAAGCGGCGGATGTCGACGGCGGACAGGTCCAGACCGGGCTCGCCCTCGGTGATCCACTCGGCGAGCGCCCGCCCGGCGCCGCCGGCCGAGGCGATGCCGACCGAGTTGAAGCCGGCCCCGACGAAGAAGTTCCGCAGTTCCGGGGCCTCGCCCAGGATGAACTGGTTGTCCGGGGTGAAGCTCTCCGGGCCGTTGTAGAACATCTTGATCCCGGTCTCGGCGAGCACCGGGATCCGGTGCACCGCGCTGTCCATCAGGATCGCGAAGTGGTCCCAGTCCTCCTCGAGCAGCTTGAACTCGAACGGGTAGGGCAGCGCGTCGGGCGCCACCCACGGCTTGGCGTCGGGCTCGAAGCCGCCGACCACCAGCCCGCCGACCTCCTCCTTGATGTACGTGTAGCCGTCCGGGTCGCGCAGGATCGGGAAGTCCCGGTGTACCCCGTCGATCTGCCCGGTGACCACGTAGAAATGCTCGGCCGAGTGCAGCGGCACGGTCACCCCGGCCAGCGCGCCGACCGCCTTGGCCCACTGGCCGGCGCAGTTGACCACGATCTCGGTCTCGACGTCGCCCTGGTCGGTGCGGACGCCGGCGACGGTGTTGTCCGTGGTGAGGATGCCGGTGACGCGGGTGTGTTCGGAGATCGTGACGCCCTTGTCGCGGGCGCCGCGGGCCAGCGCGGCGGTCAGGTCGGTCGGGTTGGCGCGGCCGTCGCCGGGCAGCCAGATCGCGCCTTCGAGGTCGTCGTCGCGCAGGATCGGGTAGAGCTCGCGGGCCCGCGCCGGGCTGATCAGCTCGCAGTCGAGCTGGTAGGCCTCGGCGGTGGCGGCGGTCCTTTTCAGCTGGGTCATGCGGTCCCTGGTGCGGGCGACGGTGACGCCGCCGCAGCGCCGGAAGCCGGTGGCCAGGCCGGTCTCTGCTTCCAGTCGCTCGTACAGCTCGCAGGAGTACTGCACCAGCCGGGTGCCGTTCTCCGAGGCGCGCAGCTGGCCGACCAGGCCGGCCGCGTGCCAGGTGGTGCCGCAGGACAGCTGCCCCTGCTCGAGCAGCAGCACGTCGGTCCAGCCCAGCTGGGCCAGGTGGTAGGCGACGCTGGTGCCGATCACGCCGCCGCCGATGATGACGACGCGGGACCGGCCCGGGAGGCTTACGGGCTCAGTCATCGCGCTGGACGTCCTCGAGCAGGCCGGCGAAGCTGGCGGCGGTGAAGCCGCGGGCCGCGCCCTCGAAGCGCTCCATGGCCCAGGACCAGAAGTCGTAGTCGATCGGGCTCGCGCCGTTCTGGATCGCGCCCCACAGCGTCCAGCCGTACATGCCGACCAGGCCGCCGAGCAGCCAGGCGCGGGCGGTCTTGCTGCGCCGCGGCCTGCCGTAGTAGGCCGTGACCAGTTCTTCGAGGGCGTCGGCGGACAGCTGCGCCTCGGCCGCGATGTTGCCGAGCTCGAAGCAGGCGTCGTTGTTGCCGGACAGCTCGTAGTCGATGAGCCAGATCCGCTCCCCGTCGTCGATGAGGTTCGCGGGCAGCAGGTCGTTGTTGCACGGCACGGTGCCCTCGGCGCGGACGGCCAGGGCCTTCTCGGCCGCGGTGAACTGCGGCGTCAGGTCGTCGTAGCCGGCCGGGATCTCGAAGCCGCGAGCCCTGGCCACCGACAGGTACCGGCGCTGGATGTCGAACATGTCGAAGTCGTTGCCGAACCGGGCGCCGTGATGGAGCCGGCGGCAGGCATCGGCGATCCGCGGGATGTTCTCGTGGCCGGCCACGTCGGCCGCGCCGAACGTCCGGCCCTCGAGGTAGCCGATGACCAGCAGGCGATCCTGGGGCCGGTACTCGACGACCGGCGCGCCGGCCCCGGCGGCCGCCGCGGTCACCGAGTTCCGGTACTCGCAGTCCCGGTCGATGGCCAGCAGCTCACTGCCGCCGGAGGAAATCCGCGCGACGAAGGTCCCGTCCGGGGTAGCCACCTTGTAGTTGCGGTTGGTCAGCCCGCCGGGCAGCTCGGTGATGGTGCGCGGCGTCGCGGCCAGGCTTTTTGTCTGGTCGAAGAGGGCGTTGAGGTCCGCGGGAATCCCTCCTCTGAAGCTAAGGTCTAGACCGTAAGCGCCACCGTATGCCACCTGGGCGGAAAGGGTCTAGACAGTTAGCGGCGGCGGCCTTACATTTAGCGCTCAACGGCGGATCTCGTCGGTCTTTCCAGGGGAGGCCCCCATGAGCAGCGAGACCCAGGCAGCATCCAGCGGGCAGGAGCGGGACTCCGCTGATCTCGCCCGCTTCGGCTACTCACAGGAACTCAAGCGGTCGCTCGGGCTGGGCAGCTCGTTCGCCGTCGCGTTCAGCTACATCTCGCCGTCGACCGGCATCTTCACGCTGTTCGCGCTGGGCCTGACCACGCTGGGCGGGGTGTTCATCTGGACCTGGCCGGTGGTCGCGCTGGGCCAGTTCATCGTGGCGCTGAACTTCGCCGAGGTATCGAGCCACTACCCGGTGGCGGGTTCGGTCTTCCAGTGGACGAAGTTCCTGGCCAACCGCACCTACTCCTGGTTCACCGGGTGGATCTACCTGTTTGCCGGCATCCTGACCGTCACCGCAGTGGTGGCCACGCTGCCGCTGGCGCTGATCCCCGCGCTAAACGGCCTCGGCTGGCACTCGCTGGACGCGGCCAGCCTGAACACGAACCTGGTCATCGCGCTGATCACGCTGGTCGTGATCACCGTGCTCAACATCTACGGCGTCAAGCTGGTCTCGATCATCAACAACACCGGGGTGGTGTTCGAGATCCTCGGCATGTTCGTGTTCGCGCTGGTGCTGATGGCCTTCCACAACCACCAGGGCTTCAGCGTGGTGACCAACAGTGCCGGCATCCCGGTGAACGGGAGCACGTTCCTGGCCGCGATGTTCATGAGCCTGTTCGTCATCTACGGCTTCGACACCGCGTCCACGCTGTCCGAGGAGACCAAAGATCCGCGCCGGGCCGCGCCCAAGGCGGTGCTGTACTCGGTGATCGGCGCGTTCATCATCGGCGGCGTGTTCCTGCTCGGCACGCTGGTCGCGATCCCGAACATGGGCGAGGCGGTCAAGGGCGCGTTCGGGCCCGCGGCCATCATCGAGGCCAACTTCTCCACCCCGTTCGCCACGATCTACCTGCTCGTGGTGTCCGCCGCGGTCTTCGTCTGCTGCCTGTCGATCATGGCCGCGACGATCAGGCTGTGCTTCGGCATGTCCCGCGACAACCAGCTGCCGGGCTCGTCGTTCCTGGCCAAGGTCTCCCCCAAGCTGCACACGCCGGTGTGGAGCTGCATCGCGGTGGCGTGCATCGCCGCGATCCCGTTCTGGCAGTTCTCCGGCGCCGGGATCATCGCGATCGCCGCGACGGGAATGATCTACCTGAGCTACTTCCTCGGCAACATCGTGATCATGCGGGCACGGATGCGCGGCTGGCCGCGCGTGTCGGCGCCGTTCAAGCTCGGCCGGTGGGGGATGCTGGTCAACATCGTCGCCCTGCTCTACGGCGGGGCCATGCTGGTCAACTTCGCCTGGCCGCGGGCGGCCAGCAACCCCAAGCCCAACCAGACCGGCGGGCTGCTCAAGCTGGGCTTCCTGGACGGGGTCCCGATCCTGTGGACCGTGGTGATCTTCATCGCGCTGGTCGGGGCGGTCTACTACCTGATCGTCGGGCGGACCAAGAGGTTCACCCCGATCGTGGCGCCGTCCGAGGACGACGCGCCGTTCGCGGGAACCGGGGTCTAGACGACCGCATGACCGCCCTGACCGTATGACTGCACCGCGCACCGGTTCCCGGCAGCCGCCCCGGATCGTGCGTGAGCCGGGCACCACGGTGCACGGGCAGATCGAGGACTGGCTGACCGGGCAGATCGCCACCGGCGCGCTGGCGCCCGGCGCCCGGCTGCCGGCCGAGCACGACCTGGCCAAGTGGTTCGGGGTCAGCCGGATGACGCTGCGGCACGCGCTGGCCGAACTGGCCCGGCGCGGCCTGGTCACCAAGACGGTGGGCCGGCACGGCGGCACCGTCGTGGCCGCGGCCAAGCTGGAGCAGGATCTCACCACCCTGGCCGGATTCTCCGAGCAGCTGCGCCGGCACGGGATGGTGGCCGGCGCCCGGGTGCTATCCGCCCGGGAGCGCCCGGCCGGGCCGGCCGCGGGCGCCGCGCTGCGGCTCGCCGAGGACGACCCGGTGTACGAGGTACGGCGGATCCGGCTGGGCGACGGACGGCCGATCGCGCTGGAGCGCTCGCTGTTCCCGGCCGCCCGGTTCCCCGGCATGCTGGAGTTCCGGCTGGACGGCTCCTTGTATGAGCTGCTCGAGAGCAGGTACGGGCTGCGGCCGCACCGGGCCAGGGAGAGCCTCGAGCCGGTGACTGCCGGGGTGCGCGAGGCCGAGGCGCTGGACATCGCCGAGGGCGCGCCGCTGATGCAGGTGGAACGGACCGCCTACGCCCGTTCGGGCGAGCCGCTCGAATTCGCCCGCGACCTGTTCCGCGGCGACCGCACCCGCGTCGTCATCTACACCTCCGACATCTGACTGAGTTCATGATCGTGAACAGTTCGGGGCAAATAGCACCGGTTTCTGTACATGATCATGAAAGTGCCGGGGTGGGGCGGTGCGCGGAGGGAATGCGGGGGGTTAACGGATGGGCGGATTAGGCGCACTATGGAGAGTGTGGAGTCTGGCGCGTGGTCTGAGGCCGGGCTCGATGACGGGCTGGCGATCATTGAGGCCGGGCAGTACGTGCGGGCGAGGACGGATAACCAGGCCCGTTCGGGGTCAATGATGCCTCCGCCGCCCAGTACGGCGTTGGCCTGCTCCGCTATACCTCCGCCACCGCGGACGGGCCTGTCCGGGTCGGTCATCCCGCCGCCGCCGAAGACCACGCTCCCGTCGTGCTCGGCGATCCCGCCGCCGCCGGTCACGGCGCTGGCGAGCTGCTCGGCCGTACCGCCCCCGCCGGAGATCAAGCTCCCGTCCTGCTCGGCGATCCCGCCGCCGCCGGTCACCTCGCTTCCTTCCTGTTCATCTGTGCCGCCACCGCCGGAGACCGCGCTGGCCTCGTGCTCGGTTATCCCGCCGCCGCCGAGCATCGCGCACCTCGACGCGTAGCGGGCCCGGAAACGCGAACGGACCGGAGATCCCCGTTGCCTGCCGCCCCCGCCGCAGGCTTATCAGGGGGTCTCCGGTCCGTGGCTGACCCGGCTCGTCACCAGGACGTCAGCGGCGCTGACCCGAACGGGCATGGCCGATGGTCCCCGTGGCGAACAGGACGATGGCGACCAGGGCGCCGATCCACAGCAGCGGCCAGACCACGTGCGACGCCGCGATCGCGACGAAGACGATCAGCGCGACGAGCAGGACCGGGTGGCGGCGCCGGCGGCGCGGCTGGCCGGCCGGGCCCGTCGGGTCCGTCGCTGCCGGAGCCCCTGTTTCCGGCAGGTCGTCGAACAGGCCGTTCAGGTCGGCGTGGGTCTTGGCGCTCATGGCCCGGCCGGCGCGCTCGTCGAACTCGGCCTGGTCAAGACGGCCGGAGCTGAAGTGCTCGGCCAGGCGGTCGGCGACCGCCTGCCGCTCGGCGTCGGAAACCCGCATGTGCGCCTCTGAGGCGGGGCCCGTGAACCACGGACCGAAACCGCGGGTCCAGTTCTGGTTGTACTGCGCAGACATGATGATTACTCCGTTATCCAGATGTGCTTAGCGGTTGCGGTTCTGCAGGGACTCGATGATCGAGCCGGCGATCGACTGGTCGCTGCCCTCATCCGGGATCAGCAGCAGGCCGGCCAGGTAGAGCGGGATGCCCGCGCCGCCGACGATGGTCAGGACGACGAAGGCGATCCGGACGATCGTGGTGTCGACGCCGAAGTATCGGGCCAGGCCCGCGGCGACGCCCGCCAGCATCCGGTCCTCGAAGGGCCTGCGCAGCGCGGTGCGCCCGGGGTCGTAGCCGTACCGCGGCTCGGGGCGGCTGTCGGTCGGTTCGGTGGTGGGTGCTTCGGGATCTACTGTGTTCGTGTTCATGGCTCTAGATTGGCTCCGCGGGCCTGGTCGGCGCATCGGGAAGATCCCGCGCGCACCCCTGATCCGGTGACCGGGGCATCAGGGTCGCATCAGGGATGTCCCCGATAGCCCTCGCGGGGTGGCTGGGCCATGATGGAACCGTGGAGCATCCTGACCGCTGGCACCGCGACCAGCCGGGGTACCGTGGCCCGTTCGGGCGCCACGGTCCGTTCGGGCTGCGTGAGCGGCGCGCCGGTCACGGCGGCCCGCTGCGCCGTGACCCGGCCGACCGGCTGGGCGGCGGGGTGGCCGCGGGGATAGCCGCCTGGCGGGGGTTCAGCCCGACGACCGTGCGGATCGTGTTCGTGCTCGTCACCCTGGTGTCGGCCGGCTGGGGGGTGCCGCTGTACGTGCTGGCCTGGCTGTTCATCCCGGCCGCCGGGGCCGAGGCCAACATCTTCAGCAAGGCCAGGACCGACGCGGGGGGCATCCGGCTGGCCGTGGGCCTGGCCTCGCTGCTCATCTTCGTGCTGCTCGTCGCGGGCGCGCTCAACGGCGGCTGGTTCATCAGCTGGGCCTGGCCGCAGGTGTTCAGCGTCGCCGGGCTGGCGCTGATCTGGCGGAACGGCGCGGAAGAGGACCAGGGCACGCTGCGGCACCTGCTCGAGCCGCTGGGCGTCGCGACGGGCGACGTGCGACCGAACCGCCGGTCGGCACTGCGCCTGGTCATCGCGGGCGCGCTGATGGCCGGCGGGCTGGGCTGGCTCTTCTCGGCCCACGCCAGCCTGGCGCTGCTCCGCCCGCTCGGCGGGGTGCTGCTGGTGATCGCGGCCATCGTGCTGGCCCTCGGCCCGTGGTGGCTGCGGATCGCCCGCGACCTGGCCCTGGAGCGCCAGGCCAAGGCCCGGGCCGAGGAGCGGGTCGACATCGCGGCCCGGGTGCACGACTCGGTGCTGCAGACGCTCGCGCTGATCCAGCGGCGCGCCGACGACCCGCAGAAGGTCATCCAGCTGGCCCGGATGCAGGAACGCGAGCTCCGGTCCTGGCTGTTCGAAGGCCGGGATCCGGACGAGGGCGACGAGGAGCTCACCGTTGCCGCCGGGGTGCGGAAGATCCAGCAGGACGTCGAGGCGCGGTACGGCGTGCCGGTGGAGGCGGTGACGGTCGGCGACTGCGATCTGGACGACAACCTGACCGCGCTGCTCGCCGCCGCCGGGGAGGCGACGGTCAACGCGGCCAAGTGGTCGGGGGCGGGCGTCATCTCGCTGTTCGCCGAGGTCGAGCCGGGCGAGGTGTCGATCGTGGTGCGGGACCGCGGGAAGGGCTTCGACCCGGAGGCGGTGCCCGCGGACCGCAAGGGGCTGGCCGAGTCGGTGCACGGCCGGATGACCCGCCGCGGCGGCACGGCCACCGTGACCACCGCGCCGGGTGAGGGCACCAAGGTGACGCTGAAGATGCCGCGTGCTGTTTCGGTGGGTGGCCGGACATGAGCGCTAAAACCCCCAGGGTGGTGCTGGTCGACGACCACGGGCTGTTCCGGTCCGGGGTCCGGGCCGAGCTCGGCCGCCAGGTCGAGGTGGTCGGCGAGGCGGACGACGTGCAGCCCGCGATCGCCCTGATCGGCGAGCTGCTGCCGGACGTGGTGCTGCTCGACGTGCACCTGCCGGGCGGCGGCGGCCAGGCCGTGGTGCAGGCGGTCAAGGCTTCGCATCCCGAAGTACGGTTTCTCGCTCTGTCCGCCTCGGATGCCCCGGAGGACGTGATCGCGGTGATCCGGGCCGGGGCCAGGGGCTACGTGACCAAGACGATCTCCACCGCCGAACTGGCCGACGCGGTCCACCGGGTCGCCGCGGGCGACGCGGTGTTCTCGCACCGGCTGGCCGGGTTCGTGCTGGACGCGTTCGCGGCGGCTCCGCAGGCGCCGGGCGACGTGAAGCCCTCCTTCGACTCCGAGCTCGACCAGCTGACCGGCCGGGAGCGCGAGGTGCTCCGGCTGATCGCCCAGGGCTACACCTACAAGGAGATCGCCAAGGAGCTGTTCATCTCGACCAAGACGGTGGAGAGCCACGTGTCCTCTGTGCTGCGCAAGCTGCAGCTATCCACCCGGCACCAGCTGACCAGGTGGGCCGCGGAGCGCCGGCTGGCCTGACGGTAGGGTTGCCGATCTCGGGTCCGGGGCTGACCATGGGGGTGGGCAGGTGCGAGCACAGAGGTGAGGATGGCGGTCGAGGCGATCGGGCGCGAGATGGATGGCGCTTATCTTCGCCTAGCCGAGGCGGCCGCGGCGGTGCGGTACCGGCAGCGGCACTACCTGGACGGCCGGGGGGGCGGGAGCCTGTTCGGGCCAGCGACCGCGCTGACCGCCGCGCATCCGTGGGCGCTGGCGGGTTTCGGCGCCGGGGCCTGGGCGGATTACCGGCCCGACCCGCAGGCGCCGCCGCCGGACGGGCTGCGCGTCGGGGTCCTGCGGCTGGGCGAGGGCGTGCCGCCGGTACCGGCGGTGGCGCGATTCGCCGGGCACGGCCACCTGCTGATCAGCGAGCACGGGTTCGCCGATGGGGCTCGATCGCTGCTGCAGGCGCTCACCCTGCGGCTCGCCACGGCCACCCGGCCAGGCACGGTGCGGTTCGCGCTCGCCGACCCGGTGGGGCAGGGCCGGTACCTCAGCGCGTTCCTGCGGCTGCCCGCGCAGCTGCGGGTGGGCCCTCCCGGGGGTCTCCGGGTCGGGGTCGCGGCCAGCCCCGCCGAGACCGAGGCCCTGCTGACCACGCTGACCAGCCACGTCGTAGAGGTCACCCAGACCCGGCTGACCAACGTCTACGACTCGGTGGAGACCTACAACGCGGCCACCACGGGGGCCACGGTGCCCTACCACGTCCTGGTGCTGGCCGGCTTCCCGGCCGGCCTCAGCGACCGGGCCGCGGAGCTGCTCGGGCGGCTAGCCCGCAACGGCCCCAGGAGCGGGCTGTACATCGTCGCCACCGTCGATCCCGGGCTCGACCTGCCCCGCGGCTTCGACCTGGCCGGGCTCACCGCGCTGGGCACCACCCTGAGCCTGGATGACCGCGGGGATCTCAGCTGGGACGACCCGGACTTCGCGGGCAGCGTGATCGAGCCGGACCAGATGCCGGAGGCGGCCCGGGCCAACCCGTGGCTGGACGCGGTGGGCGTGGCGGCCGGCTCCGCCTACCGTGATCTGCCCTTCGGCCGGATCACCGTTCCCCCGGCGCGGCGCTGGGCCGGGAACACCACCGACGGCCTGGACGTGCAGATCGGCGTGGACAGCAAGGGCGAGCCGCAGCATTTCGTCATGGGCGTCCGGGGGGTGCATCACGGCCTGGTCGGCGGGGATGTCCGGATGGGCAAGACCAACCTGCTGCACGTGCTGATCAGCCAGCTCGCGCTGCGGTATCCGCCGGAGGAGCTCGAGCTCTACCTGCTCGACTTCAAGGAGGTCGAGTTCGACGCCTACCTGACCGAGCGGCTGCCGCATGCGCGCGCGATCACCTCACGGACCGACCGCGAGTTCGGGCTCTCGATGCTGCGGCGGTTCCACGAGGAGATCGAGCGGCGGGCCCGGCTGTGCCGCGAGGCTCGCGTCACGGACCTGCCCGATTACCGGCACGAGACCGGCCAGGTGCTGCCCCGGGCCCTGGTGATCATGGACGAGTTCCAGGTGCTGTTCAGCGAGGAGGACCGGCTGGCCAGGGAGGCCGGGCGGCTGCTCGCCGATATCGCCAAGCGGGGCGCGGCGTTCGGCCTGCACCTGCTGCTCGCCACCCAGTCGCCGGGCGGCCCGCTCGCCGCCTACCTGCGGCCCGTCTACGAGCAGATGGCCCTGCGGATCGCGCTGGGCTGCACCCAGCCGAGCGTGTCCCAGGCCATCCTCGGTGAGGGCAACGACACGGCCACCAGGCTGGTCCGGGCCGGGGACGCGATCTACAACGACCGCCGCGGCGAGGGCGCCAACCCGGTCATGCGGATCGCCATGCTCCCAACCAGGGAGCGGCTGGCGCTGATCGGGGACATCCGGGCGCTCGGCGGCGGGCGGGAGTACCCGCCGCCGGCCAGCTTCGACCCGGACGCGCCGGCTTCCTTCGCCCCCGGGGACACCGCCGGGGCGGCTGGGGTGGCGGCCGCGGCCGGCCCTGGCAGGCCGGTGCAGGCGTGGCTGGGCGAGGCCATCGAGATCAAGCCCGCCACCACCGCGACGTTCGAGCGCTACCCCCGGTCCAACCTGCTCATCGTGGGCGGCGAGGAACACGGTCACGGCTTGCTGCTGGCCACTGTGCTCAGCGCCGCGCACCAGCGCCCGCCGGGGCAGGTCCGGTTCACCATCGCCGAGTTCACCCGGCCCTCGTCGCCGTTTCACGGGTTCTTCGAACCGGTGCGGAACCTGCCGCACGAGGTGCGGATCGCCGACCGGAGGACGGCCGCCGACGAGCTGGACGACCTCGCCGCCGACCTGGAGGCCCGGCTGGAGGGCCCCGGACCCTTCGACGCCGCCTCGTCAGGGGTGGACGGGGCCGCCCAGCCGGAACGGTTCTTCCTTATAGCCGGGATGCACCGGTGGCACGAACTGCTGGCCGAGGGCGACTACGGCCGTCCGAGCGAAACCTCGGCGCGCCTGGTCTGGCTGGCCGACAAGGGTCCGGACGCCGGCATCCACGTGGTGGCCTGGGCCGACGGCTACGCCACCGCCGAACGCGCCCTGCGCCGGGCGGGCCTGGGATTCTTCGGCCTGCGCGCGGTGCTCCGCGTGCTGTCCCCCGCGGAGAGCGACGCGCTGCTCGGGGTGTCCGCCGCCGCGGGCCTGGACGACGACCGCGCCTTGTACCGGGACACCGAGTGGCCGGTCGAGCAGGTCGAGAAGTTCAAGCCGTACTCGACCGCCTCCCTGTACGCCTTCGCCCGGGATCGATTCCTGAGCACGAGCGGGAAACGGAGCCCAGCATGACCATCGAGTCAGCCACGGCTAAATCCGAGCCGGCCACGGCCGCATCTGAGCCGGCCACGGCCGCATCCCCCTACCTCGGCCTGCGCCAGGCGGTCCGGCCGGCCATCCTCGCCCACCAGCTGCTGGCCGGGGACCAGGAGCGGGCGGGGAAGCTGGCCACGGAGTGCGAGGATCTGCTGTACCTCACCCGGGAGCTGCTGAAGGCCGCCGGGCGGGCCCGTATCCTCGCCGCCGTGCCCGCGCCCAGGGTGCCGGACGTAAGCGGCGCTGACCGGCAGGCGCAGCTCATTGAGGCCTACGCCGACGCCGGCCTGCTCTGGACGAAGGTGGTCGGCAGCTCGCTGGCGCTCGCCGGGGCGCTGATCGAACGGGGCGAATGGGAGGATGTGCGCGCGCTGGCCGGCCTCCTGGCCGGCGCCGGGGAGGAAGGCGCCGCCGCGGAGCTGCGGATCCGGCTCGGCGGGGCGGTCTGGGAAGCGCATCGCGAACAGCTGCGTGCGATCAGCAATACCATGCCGCCCGCGGCCATCGAGCCGGCCATAAACGCGCTGCGGGCCGTACTGCGCGAGGTTCCCGAGGAATTCCCCGACCGGAACAGGGAGGTTAATTGCTTCCTGCCGCCGCTGGCCTCGGCCATATACGCCGTCATGAAGAAACAAGGGGCCGAGATGCCGTACCACAGCCGAGTGGAGCACATCGCGACGGGCGGGGTCGCCAGGTACCCGGACATCGTCAAGACAAGCCTGGACGAGCTGGCCGCCGAATTCGACGGCATCTGCCAGCGACCCGGTGAGCCAACCACATAGGAGAACGCGCATGGCTGGGGTTGTCAACGATATTGAGGCGCTGGCGGAATTCAGGGCGCACCTGATGCGATTCAACCGCGACCTGGCCGAGAACTTCGCGACCATCCAGGGCCACTGGCGTGAGCTCGGGGAGATCTGGCGCGACGACATGTACCGGCTGTTCGGCGAGGCGCTCGATGAGGTCATGCCGGGCATCGCGACGTACCTGTCGGCGACGGAAGGGCACGAGGCGCACCTCGCGGCCCTGATCGAGCGGCTCAGCGGCTACCTCGAGACCGGCGCCGGGGCAGGCCTCGGGGTCGGCCGCCCGCCCGGGGTGCGCCGGGGGAATGGCCGGAGGGACGGGGCAGGGGACGGCCCGGCGTGACCGGGATTCACGCTGACATCGACGCCCTCAAAGGGCTGCACCAGGCGCTAGTCAGGTACCGGCACGCCCAGCGGGACGTGACCGCCGGCGGCGAGGACCAGCTCACGGCGTCCCGCGCGTCGCTCGAGGCCAGGGCCAGCCGCCTGCGCGCCCAGGTCGAGCTGGGCCAGGCCGAGTACACCGCCTGCCAGGACCGGGCCGCGCAGGCGGACCCGGACCATCCGGTGGACTGCTCGGGGTACGCGCGCGCCGTGGAGCAGAACTCCGGACGGCTCGAGCAGGTCCGCCTGTGGCAGCAGCGCGTCGACGCCGAAGCCAGCGAGTTCTCCGGGATCGCCGGCCGCTTCGCCGGCCTGCTGGAGAACGACCTGCCCCGGATGGAGGAGCACCTGGTGGCCATCATCGCCAGCCTGGAGGCGGCCCGCCGCGTTCAGCCCGCGGCGTCCTGACCGGAGGGCACAGGCCATGATCAGCCGACCGGACCAGGACGGCGATCAGCAGCTCCGGCTGCTCGGCGACGCCTGGGACAAGGCCGCGGAGCACTGGCGGGACGGTCCGGCGCGGCAGTTCGGCGACGGACAGCTGACGCCATTGCTCCAGGAGTCCCGTGCTTACCTGGAAGCCCTCCGCACGCTCATGGACACCCTGGAAGCCGCCGACCGCGAAACCGGAGGCTAGAGCGCCGCGAATAAGGCCGAGGTAGCCTGCGCGCCCAGGTGGGCCAGGCAGGCGACGGGGTCAACGGCGTCGAGGACCAGGGTGCCGAATACGGCGCGCTCGGCTCGCACGCTGAGCAAGCGGGGGCGCACGGGACTGCCGGTGGCCCGGTCGACGGAGCGGACCCAGCCGGTGAGCGCGACAGCCCGGACCAGTTCGGCCGGGGTGGCCCCGAAGATCTCGTGCAGCACGCGGAGGGCGACGCAGGCTACCAGCCGTTCGTGGGCCTGGGTGATCTCGCTGTCCTGGCGCGGCACCGGTTCGACGGCGTTCCGCGCCTTGACGTAGCGGTAGGCGAGCGTCGCGGGCACCACGCCGCGCGGAGGGAGCTCGACATCCACCGTGACGTCCCGGTTCCCCGGGTCACAGGTCACCTCGTACTCGCGGGGAAAGCCGTCCGGGTAACGGGAGACCCGGAGCACGCAGCCGATGAACCACGCGATGGCCTCCGGGTCGCCGGCCGCGAACGCCGACTGCCGGCTGATGACGTAGGCGTTCCTGGCCGCCGCCGTGGCGCGGTCCTCGGTGACCTTCCGGTCGTACTTCGCCTTGGCGACGGCGAGCGCCCGCCGCCTTTCGGCCTCCTGGCGCTGGTGCTCGGCCTGGGCGGCCTCGAACCGGGCCCGCGCCTCGGTCACCCGGGCCTGGCGGGCGCTGGGGCCGAGGAGACGTCCGAGGCCGCCCGCCGGGGCGGGCGCGAAGTCGTCCCAGTCCGGCGCGGGGAGCGCGGACCCCAGCGGGCCGGGATCGAATCCGGGTTCCCGCGGGGCGGCCAGCAGCCGCTCGAAGGTCAGCGGCCGGAGCGGCAGGACGCTGGTCAGCACCTCGCCGAGCGCCTTCATCCGCCCCTCGACCTCGGCGGTCTGCTCCTCCGCTGCCCGCTGCCGCTCCGCCAGGTGCTCCTGCTGGCGGAGCCGTTCGGTGTCTTTCTCGCGCTGCCGGCGCTCGCGCGCCAGCCGGTCTTCGTCGCGCCGCTGCGCGGCGAGGCGCTGCTCCCACGCCGCGAGGCTCCCGATCCGGGCCATCAAAGATGCGCGGCGGTCCTCCACCATTCAGGCTGGGGTGAAGCCGCGCTCCCTCCTCTCAGCGTGCCTGCCCGGAATGTCGGTGCCGGGCCGTACGATCGGCATGCAAGCGGCCCTGT
>Ga0335082_10005295_pt1 | contig 14111 bp, 13 predicted proteins | sample Lox_Sample_41_FD_206718 | JGI IMG/M metagenome (GOLD analysis project Ga0335082, IMG submission 206718) | Soil microbial communities from Loxahatchee National Wildlife Refuge, Florida, United States - Lox_Sample_4.1 | ecosystem: Environmental > Terrestrial > Soil > Wetlands | place: USA...
CACCTGCTGCTGAAAAGCCTGCCACAGAAGGTCCGGCGCAATTGCGTGCCGCTGCCCGAGTACGCGGCCGGCTTCGCCGCGCGCCAGGGCGAGCGGGCCGGGCAACCCAACAGGCCGCTGTTGGAAACGCTGTGCGCCGACGTGCATGAGCACACCGGCGCCACCTGCAGGCCGGTGGATTTCAAACTCGAAACGCTGCCCGCGCACCTGTCGATGAACTTCAAGGTTGTCGATGAACACGGGCGGCAGTTGGGAATGGGCCGCAACCTCGCTGCCCTGCGCGCCGAGCTTGGGCAGCAGGCCCAACGAACCTTTCAATCGGTCGCCGAAGCCGATGCGAAAGTTGCCGAGGGCCTGCACGAGGCGATCACCGACTGGGATTTCGGTGCGCTGCCGGAACTGCTCGAGATTCGGCGTGGAGGGCAGACGCTCGTGGGTCATCCCGCACTCGTCGACCATGGCGATGCCTGTTCGCTCGAAGTCTTCGACGATCCAGCTGAAGCCGCCGCGAAGCACCGCGCCGGTTTGCGCCGACTGTTCCGCCTCAGGCTCAAGGACCAGGTCAAGTTCATCGAGAAGAGTCTGAGCTCGCTGCAGACGACGCGGATGCAAGCGGCGACGGTGCCAGCGCTCGCGGCAGCGTCACCGAGCTTCGAGGATCTGCGCGAGGAAGTGATCTCCGCCGCGATCGATCGGATCTGTCTCGTCGAGCCGTGGCCGACCGACAATGCGTCGTTTGCTGCGCGACGCGACGAAGCGCGTGGCAAACTGAACCTGATCGCCCAGGAGGTCGCACGCCTCGTCACGGCAATCGTGCAGGAAGCCGCTGCGATTCCGAAAAGGCTCAACGCGGTGCGCGTGCATCCCGCGGCAGTCGCGGATGTCGAACAGCAACTGCTGCGCTTGTTCACGCGGCATTTCATCGTCGACACGCCGCCGGCGCAGCTTGGGCACTATCCGCGCTACCTGAAGGCGATCGCTGCGCGCTTGGACAAGTTGAAGGCGGACCCCGCCCGGGACACCGCCCGCATCAACGAGATCGCGCCGCTGCAGATCGCACTGTTGCGCGAGGTCGCCGCTCGCAAGGGCGTGACCGATCCTCGCCTGGAAGAATTCCGCTGGTTGCTCGAGGAACTGCGCGTATCGCTCTTCGCACAGGAGCTGAAAACCGCGGTTCCGGTCAGCGCAAAGCGACTGACAAAGGCTTGGGAAAGCCTGCGACGCTGATGTCAGCTCCCGAGCGTCGATTCCTGCGTGGGAACGGTCCGCAGCAAGAGGCCCGTCGTCGACACGCGCAGTTCGAGCGTCTTGCTGGTATCGACGGCCACGAACGTGCCCGATCCGTATTCGGCGTCCAGCACGGGTTCGAGCCAGGCGTAACGACGACGCAGCGAGAACAGATCGATGGGGCGCTCCTGCCCGAGCGAATGCACGCTGCGCGGCGCCGTGCGCTCCTGATCGATGTCGTTGTAGCGACCCGCAACGCGGCTGAGTTCGTAGGCAGTGTGCAAGCCCAGAGCGTTTGCCCACGGCTTCCACTTCAGCACGTGCGCGTCGACATAGATTGCATCGCCGTTCAAGGCATAGCTTGCAACGCGACCATCGGGATAGTGAAACGTAGCGACGAAGCGCTGCGATCCGGTCGGCTTGACGTCGATGCGCGCGGCAAGATCCTCGTTCGTGAGCGCACGGTATCCCTGAACGCCGATCGCAACCGCGCCGGCAAGCGATCCAAGCGCCAACGCGAGCGCGCCAGCGAGCAGCCGCGTCAACGCCCGTAGGGGCCGTAAGCGAATCAGTGCCACGATCGCTGCAACTACGAGGAACAGCCCGACCGCTCCGAGCACGATGCCCGAGATGGAAAGTGGCGAAAGCGCAAGCGGCGAGCTCATTGGCCTTTCGCACGCAGGCGAGCCAGACGCTCCGGATTGTCCTTCACGAACTCCGCGTCCTCGGCGAGCGCGCCGGCCGCGCGCGCATAGTAAGGACGTGCCTCGCGTTGCTCGCCGATTGCATCGTAGAGCTCCGCGATTTCCTCCAGCACGTATCCGTCGACCACGTTCTGGGCGGCATCGTCCTTTTCCAGCGCTAGCTGCAGTGACAACGCTTCGGGAAAGCGGCCCAGGGAACGCAGGCAATGTGCCACGCTCCAGCGCGCGAAGTGAATCTGTGCGGGCTTCGAACGGGCGATCCATTCTTTCAGCGCTTCTTCGAAAACCGGCAACGCCTGCGCGTAGCGCCCCATGTCGTGGAGATCCCAGGCAGTGTTGTTGAGCATCGCCGGGATGAGCGCTTGCGCCTTTGCATCGGCCGAATTGCGCGCAAGCGCCAGGCCTTTGCGGTTCCAGTCGATCGCGGCGTCGGTTCCCCCGTGGGTAATCGCGACCATGTGTGCGGCATCGACAGCGAGGCCGTCGATGTGCGAACTGCGTGCGAGATCCCACGCTTCGACGAACAACGGTCGCGCGCGCTCAGGCATGCCCGACGAGTTGAACGTTCTTCCGCGCTCGAGGAGATAGCGCACGCGCGGCGGGGGCCCGGCGGATGCAAACGCGCGCTCGAGGTCATCGAGCATTCGATGCGCTTCATCGAAACGCCGGCGCAAGCTGTAGGTGCGCGCGATCTGCGTCAGCAGTTCGAGCCGAGCGTCGCCTTGTGAAGCGGCAAGCGCTGCGCGAAATCGCGTTTCGCTCGCGGCCGGGTCGCCGTATTCCCACAGTGCGTCGATGTCGACAGCGAAGGCGTTCACCGCGAATGAGCAGAGTGCCGCAGCGGCGAGCGTTCTAAGCGAAACACCGGACGCCGGTACGAGCATTCCGAGCGGGCCGGCACCGGGCCCGCGGTCAGGTGGTCGGGCCGCTATTGCCCGTCGGCCGCGCGTGACCTGGGCCGTCCTCGATGTTGAACTTGAACTCCCGTATCAGCTGACCGTCGATGTAGACACGCATCGCGTGCTTGCCGATCGGATCGCCCGGCGCATAGCGCCACTCATTGGCGATGAACCCCAGTCCAGTCGGGATCACGCGTTCAGTGACAGCAGTCCTGCGGTCGGGGGAAATCGTGTAGATGCCAAGTGTCTCGCCGGGTCCCCAAGTCGGGGGTGGTTCGGGCAGCTCGAATTCCTCGCGCCAGACCACCGTCGGCTTGGTGGTCTTGAAGATGATGTACCAGCCATACGGGGCTGCGATGACTGCCGGGAAGCGATCGGTTTCGTAGAGCACCCGGTGGCCTTCGGAGTCGGCACCGAAGATTCCGAATTGTGCTGACTTGACTTCGAACGGTCCTGTCTTTTGGGCGCTCGCTGCCGCAGCCTTCGGTGCGGTGCCCTGATTGACGCTATCGCCTTGCGTCGCGCATCCCAGCAGTCCGGTCAACGCTGCGGCAAAAAGAACGAGTGAACGCTTGGGCATGATTCGACCTCCCTGATCGTTCAATGCCGCCTCTCTCACAGACCATTCTATAGGCAAGCGCAGCCGGCACTGGTTCAAATTGCCAGCCAAAGACATGCCAGCGGTCAGGCGAATTCGCCAGCGAATCGGAGAACGCCTGGCATTGTCTCGATGGTCGTCCCGCCGAGCGTCATTGACGCGACATTGTGCGACCTCACGCTAACTGCGTGGCGCTTCAACCTGTCGCGGCGCTTTCACATGCGGCGCGTTGTCGGCGGTTTGCTCGTGTTGACGCGGACCGGTCGAACGAGCCGGCATCTCCGCTCGCGTTGCGGGCTCGGGGCGTGGCGCGATCGTTTGCACCGGCGCTACTTGGCGCGGCGCAGGACGCGAAGCGAACTGCTGCGCCGGGGCAGCAATTTGTCCCGATGTTGGCGATGTGCGCTCGATGGGCTGAACCTTGGGCGGACGCGGCGGCGCGGGAATCTCACCGTGCGGAGCCTCCTGACGCGGGACTTGCGTGCGCGGCGCACGCTGCACCGGGGGCACTACCGGACGATCCTCACTCGGTGCACTCCTGAGTGCGGGTGGACGATTGGGTGCGTCACCCGTTGCCTCGCGTTCGGGCACGCGCTCGCGCGTCGCGGGAATGCGACCCGGAACCTCCGCGCGCGGCGTGCCGCTCGGTCGGCGCGCGACGTCGCGTGGCGGCATGACTCGGTTGGGAGTCTCGCGTGGCGGCGCCGCTTTAACGAGCTTCGGCATGATCCTTCGCGCGTCGTCGGTGACCTTGACGGGAGGATGCTGCATGGTCGGCAGCTTTGCCCAGTCGTTCGGCGCGGGTTGCACGACGCGGTTGATCGGAGTCCGTCGCACGAGCGAATCGCTGGGTGCCCAGGTCGAATAGTTCGGTTGCCTGTAGCGATAGGCAGGCGGCGAGTTGATAGCGGCGCCGTAGTTGATGTTTGTTACGTGTCCGTAGTTGACCGCAGCGATGTAGTGCCGCGAGTGGTAGTAGCTCGGAATGAATGGCTCACCCGGACCAAGCGGAAACCATCCGACGGGCGCGCCGACGCCGATGGTGAGTCCAGGCGAGTCGTACCACGCGACGAGTGCGGGCGCGTAGCAGGGCCGCGCGACATATGCGCCCGGCACCCAGCCCCACGTGTTGTGAACGTAGACCCAGCGTCCGTAGTGGAACGGCGTGAAACCCCAGCTCGCAGCGTCGATCCACGTCCATCCCCACGGCGCGATGTATGCCCAGCGGCCATAACGGTAGGGCGCCCAACCCGCGACAACAGTTGTGGGGAACCAGACGGAACCATAGCTCTCGACATTGCGCCATTCGCCGTAGCCATCAAGGCTCTCGACGCCCGTCGTTTCCGGCGAGACATAGCGCGTCGACTGCAACGAATCGTCGCGCACGTCGCGCGCGACAACCCACGCGTCGAACACATCGGCGAGCGGAGCGAGGATCTGGAAATTGGGAACCGGCTCGGCGCTCGCTTCGCCACGTTGCCCGGTCTGCACGACGAAGTTGAGCTGGTCGCTGAAAACGCGCGCCGTGCCAGGCTTCGCCGTCACTGCCGATACGCCGGGCGTCCGGTCGACGTCGATCCGGTAGGCGCCGACATCTTCGAACACGACGCGCTCGCGCGGGGTGATGAAATCGATTCCGGACAGCTGTTCGCGATTGCGCAGTCGCAGCGCGACGGAACCGCGTTGCAGCGTGAGCTGGATCCCGTCATCGTCGATCCGATTGAAGTCCAGCACCGTGTCGCCGTCCAGACGCACGGAAGTGGAACCGACGCGCACCTCCGCGCGTCCCAGATCGCCCGTGGTCAGCCGCTGCTGCGACGTCAGCGGCCAGTTCAGGGAGGCGTCCGACTCTTCGTTCGCGCGGTAGTCCGTGAGCGTGACGGATCCGGAAATGAAACTGATGCGGCCGACGCGAGCAGGGGGGTCTGCTGCCTGCGCCGGCGCGGGATCCGTCTGTGCGTGGACCGCGGTGACGGCGGCCAGCGCGGCGAGACAAGACGCGGCGACGCGCAGGCGACGTTTCCAGGACTGCGGTGATACGGCGTTCAAGATGTTTGGCATCGTTGGGCCTCGTGGCGCCATCTCGCAGGCACAGTGCCCGCCACCATTGAACGCCGATGCGACTCGCGCGTGTACCTTTGAAACACTTGGTTGCAGTCGCTCCGTAGCAACCCGATGGCGCTGCGCAATCGCAGGACATGCATCACTGGTAGAACGATGCTTGCAATGAACGAAACGGACGAGCACATGGGTGAAGAACCTCGCTTCGGATTGATCATCGTCGGTGACGAGATCCTTTCGGGAAAACGGGCAGACAGGCACTTCACGAAGGTGATCGAACTGCTGGCTGCGCGTGCCTTGCGACTCGAGTGGGCCCAGTACCTGCCGGATGAGCGAGCGCGCCTGGTGCGGGCACTCAGGACTACGTTCGCCGGCGCGGATCATGTCTTCAGCTGCGGTGGCATCGGCTCGACGCCTGACGACCACACTCGTCAGGCGGCCGCGATCGCCCTCGGCCGAGAACTCGTGTTGCATTCCGAAGCTGCCGAGCTGATCGCTGCGCGCTGTCGCGATCTCGCCGCCGAGGGACGCGGCAGCGCGGATATGTCCACTCCGGAAAATCGCCAGCGCCTGAAGATGGGCGAATTCCCGGTCGGATCGAACATCATTCCGAATCCGTACAACCGGATCGCCGGCTTCGCGATTGAACGACACTGGTTCGTCCCCGGCTTCCCAGTGATGGCGTGGCCGATGATCGAGTGGGTTCTGGAAACGCATTACGCCGAGTTTTTCCATCGCACGCCACAGGCAGAGCGTTCACTCATCGTGTTCGAGACGCCTGAGTCGGCGATCGCTCCGTTGATGGAGGACATCGAGAGCCGGTTTCCCGCGGTCAAGGCGTTCAGCCTGCCTTCGGTCGGAGATGGCAGCGATGGCCGCACCGCGCGCCGTCACATCGAACTGGGCGTCAAAGGAGCGCCTGAGCAGGTCGAAGCAGCGTTCGAGCAGCTCAGGCAGGCGATCGTGCGGCTCGGTGCGCCTTTCGACGATCAAAGATAAAAAAAGCCCGGTCAAGAGACCGGGCTTGGAAAGCACCACCAAAGGAGGAGACAGAAGGGGTTTGGACCGAGAGTCCAAACGAGTGGTGCCAAGGAGACAACCGTTACGGGATCAACCTCACGTTAGCTCAATTGCTCTGCCGAATCGCTGGAATTTTCCCTCATTCGGCGGGCGACTTATCCGACAAATAACAATTGCTTTCTTGAGTTCAGAGTTCCGACCGCTGTTACGCGGCCTTACGCCCCTTCACCTTGGCCGCGTCGTTCGCCGCGGCCGCCGCCTTCAGCGATGCCTGGGTGGCCGCCGTGAAGTTGGACTCGGCCACGTCGACTGCTTGCTTGGCTGCCTTCGCAAACGTGTCGTAGGCAGTGTTGGCAGCAGCGATGGCGCTCCTGAACATCGAGACCGCAGGCTCGGAGCCGGCGGGCGCGTTCTTGGTCGCAAACTCGACCAGCTCGGTAACCTTCTTGTTGCCTTCGGCGAGCTGGGTCTCCACGATCTTAGAGACCTCGGCGCCGGTGCCGCTGGCGATGCTGTAGACGTTGCGGCTGTAGCTCACGAACTTCTCGATCGCGGGTTGTGCGAACCCGCCCGTCAAGGCGAGCAATTCCTGCACGTCCTTGACGCCGAGGATGGCCTGCGTCTTTTCAGCCGACTCATCCATCAGCGCCTTGGCGGCAGCGAGGTTCAAATCGACGAACTTTTCGGTGGCGTCGAACATGGCATGCGAAAGCGCGTAGAGCGCATCGACCTGCCCCTTTTGCAATTCAGCAACTTGCGCGGGAGTGGCGTACATGGTGGCTCCTAAGACTTGAGTCGATCATTCAATTCGTTGCGGCGGGTACTACAGTTCCTGGTTCGTCTTGCTGTTTGTGCTGCATCGCCGCTTGTGCGATGCACAAATAGAATTGTATGCACGAGGTCGGCAAAGTCAAGCTGTTTTTGCAATGCGGCGTCCCGTTTCTGGCCTAGGCCGATGAAACAAAAACAGTTCAAGGTCATGCTGATAAGAGTCGAATCTCGAATCTACTTGAGGTATCTCCATGCACGGTTCTTGCGTTGCAACGTAATTCAGAAGGCTACGAACAGGGTATCCATTTGTCGGGCGAGACTGCGGTGAAGGTCTTTTGCAGCCAGCGCTTTGTGCTTCCACTTCCCCCCGGACACCGTTTTCCGATGGAAAAGTACGCGCGGTTGCGCAGGCGCGTGCAGGCAGAACTCGATGAAATCGAGCTCAGCGAGCCGGAGCTCGCCAGCGACGAAGTGCTCGCGCTGGCGCATGACCTCGACTACATCCAACGCGTCTCGACCGGAGGTCTATCGCCAAGGGAACAGCGGACCATCGGCTTTCCCTGGTCGCCGCAGATGGTCGAACGATCACGGCGGTCTGTGGGCGCGACGCTCGGCGCCTGCGCTGCAGCGCTTGCCGAAGGTGTCGCCGTGAATCTGGCTGGCGGGACGCATCACGCGATGCGCGACGGCGGGCAGGGGTACTGCGTGTTCAACGATGCCGCGGTCGCGACGCGGGTTCTGCAGACGCGCTATGGCCCTCCGCGACGCCTTCGCGTCGGAGTCATCGACCTCGACGTGCACCAGGGAAACGGAACCGCCAGCATCCTCGCAGGCGACGACGCAACCTTCACGTTATCGATCCACTGCGAGTCGAACTTTCCGTTCCGCAAGGAGCGCAGCAACCTCGATGTCGGCCTGATCGACGGCACCGGGGACCGCGAGTATCTGCAGGCGCTCGACAGCGCGCTGGCCAACATGCTGTCCCGCTTCGACCCGCAGTTCCTCATCTACCTCGCCGGTGCCGATGCGCACGCAGGCGACCGGCTCGGTCGTCTCAAGCTCTCGACTGATGGGTTGGCTCGTCGCGACGATCGCGTGTTCGACTTCGCGCAACGACTCGGCGTTCCGATCGCTGTCGCGATGGCCGGCGGCTATGGCCACGACATCGACCAGACGGTCGCGGTTCACTTCAACACAGTGCACGCAGCGCGCGACAGTTGGCGCGCCCGCAATCGACTTTCACAGGAGCACGACTCGTGACGATGACGCCGGCGCCGCATCGGCGCGAACAGTATCGGCATTTCCACGCCATCACCACGCGATGGATGGACAACGATGCTTACGCGCACGTCAACAACGTCGTCTACTACAGCTGGTTTGACACCGTCGTCAACGAATATCTGATCCGCTCAGGCGTTCTGGACATCCAGGCAAGCCAGATAATCGGCCTCGTCGTCGAAACGCATTGCAATTACTTCGCGCCGCTCGCGTTCCCTCAGGCGGTCGTGGCAGCGTTGCGGGTTGCGCACCTCGGCACGTCGAGCGTGAGATACGAGGTCGGTCTGTTTGCCGAGGACTCCGACCTGGCCAGTGCTCAAGGACACTTCGTTCACGTCTACGTCGACCGCGTCTCCCGGCGCGCTGCACCGATCGGCGCAGCCGTGCGCGCAGTCTTGGACCAGATCCGCCTCTCCTGAGTGCACTGCCGCACCGTTTCGTGCGCTTTACCCATAGAATCAGCGCTCTGTCACATCTGGCTCGAGCGTTGGTTGATGCGAGATCCGGCCGCGTGAGTCGGGTAAGTCAACTGGATGAGGTCGACCGAAGCGGTCGATCTCTTGAAAGAGAATTTGGCGGGATTTCGTCTGATAGTGCGATCGATCCGTCGCGGACGTCGGATGGCACAGTCGGCACGATATTTGATCTAGGGGCGGCAATGCAGTCACGGGCATTTCGGGTAGCGCTTGCGGCGGCGGTCGCGATATTGATCGCCGGGCCGGTGCTTGCCGCGCAGGATTCGATTGCGATAGGCGACGGGGATGTCGTGGCGCGTCCGGCTCGCAAGATGCCCGCAAAGCGCGGCAACGACCTCAACCTTCCGCTGGCGCTTAAATCGTCGGTGGCGCTCGTCGTGGATCAGGACACCGAGGAGGTGCTGCTCCAAAAGAACACCAACACCATCCTGCCGATCGCGTCGATCACCAAGCTGATGACCGCACTGGTCACGATCGAGGCCGATCTGCCGATGGACGAGGAACTCGTCGTGACCCGCGACGATCGCACGATCGACCGCGTGCGTTCACTCTTGCGTCCCGGCGTGAAGCTCACGCGCGGCCAGGCACTGCACCTGGCTCTGATGTCCTCGGAGAATCACGCGGCGCAACTGCTCGGCCGCTCCTACCCCGGTGGCGTCGATCAGTTCGTCGAAGCGATGAATGCCAAGGCGCAAGTCCTCGGGATGAATGACTCCCACTTTGTCGATCCGACCGGCCTTTCTCCCGAGAATCGTTCGACGCCTCAGGACCTGGTTCGACTCGTCAAGGCCGCCTACGAATATGCGGCGATCCGCGATTTCTCGACCAGCAACGAGATGTCGATGCCTTTCGGCAAGCGGCTGGTGCGCTATGGCAACACCAACCGCCTGGTCTCGAACCCCACGTGGGAGATCGGGCTCCAGAAGACGGGATACATCTCCGCCGCGGGGCGCTGCCTCGTCATGCAGACCGTCATCCAGGGACGCCGCGTCGTGATGGTGCTGCTCGATTCCGTGGGCAAGTATTCGCGGATCGGAGATGCGCAGCGCATTCGCAACTGGCTGGAGAGCGGAGTCGCGGTCGGCGCTGTGCGCCCCGCCATCTGAGTTCCCAGACGGCTTCTCAGGGCACGTAACCAAGCCCTGCGGAGATCCGTCCCGCAGTCGAAAGCAGGTCGCTGATCCACTCGTCCTGCAGTCGCTCGGCCGGGGCCGACACCGAGAGTCCGGCAACGATCCGCCCGGAGTCGTCGCGAATGCTCGCGGCGATGCACTTCACGCCAAGCTCCAATTCCTCGTTGTCACGCGCAAAGCCGCGCGCCCGCACCAGTGACAGCTCGCGTTCCAGTTTCTGCAACTCCGTGATGCTGTTCTTGGTGTGACCTGCCAGGCCAGTGCGCATCGCATATGCGCGCACGATGCGCGCGTCGTCATAGGCAAGGAACAGCTTTCCGCTCGACGTAAGGTGCAATGGAGCGCGACCGCCGATCGCACGCACCACTTGCATGCCCGAGCGCTCACTGTATGAGCGTTCGACGTAGACGATCTCGTCACCCTGGCGCAGCGAGAGGTTGACTGTCTGGCCGGTACGCCGATGCAACTCGCGCATCGGCTCGAGCGCCGCATCGCGCACCGAAAGGCGCGCCTTCACGAGGTTGCCAAGCTCGAGCAGCCGCATACCAAGGCGATAGGTACCGGCCTGATCGCCGCGGTCGACGAAGCGGCCGAACACCATGTCGTTGAGGATGCGGTGTGCGGTCGATGGATGCAGTCCGGTCCGCTGCGAGAGCTCCTTCAGACTCACCGGGTCGGAATGCGCCGCGAGTGCATCGAGCAGGCTCATCATCCGTTCGATGACCTGGATCGCGGTCTTTTCGCGGATGCTGCTTTCGGATTTCGAGGGCATGGTGCGCCGCAGAAGCAAGGTAGTCGCAGCTTATACCAAGATACGAAACGTTGAGCAGAAGCCATGACTGGCGCGGGTCTTCGAGCTGCTACCCCGGCTGATCGAAACTGGTGCGGCGCGCCAATCGGCCGCTCCGGCGGACGTCATTCAGCCTGCACCGGCTCGTATGAGACGCCGCGAGGCCCCGGCTCGGACCGGACGAGAGTCGGCGCGCAGCAACGCCATACGATCGATGGTTCGATCGTGTACTGCGGGGTGGTCCAGCGAGCGACATCACGCAGCAACGTCACATGCGCGGCAAACGGCTTGGGGTCGAAGTCGATGTCCATCGAATCGAGCAACTCGCGCACGGTTGTAGCCAGTGCACGCAGGTGCTCGTTATCCGGGCCGCCCGCCCAGACGACGCGCGCGCCGGAGAAGTGTCCGACGCGATCCAAGATCCAATCGAATTCCGAGGCCGCGCATTCAGCGAGACGGCGCGCGAGGCTTGCAACGCGGTCCGCCTGAAGCGTCCCGATGAACGCGAGCGTCAGATGCACGTTCGCCGCAGCGATCTGTCGCCCGCCAACGGCGAGACGCGAGAGCCGATCGGCGACTTCGCTGAGCCGCATGCGGACCGTGGGAGTCGGCCAAAGCGCGACGAACACCCGCTGCCGGCTGGGCGCGCCTGGAGGACTCAGATTGCTCACGCGGCTCACTGCGCCGGATTGTTGAGATTCGCGTGGATAGCGTCGATCGCTGCGACGAGCTCATCGGGAAGCCGGGCCGACCATGCGTCGATGTTTTCGCGCAGTTGCTGCCCCGAGGTTGCGCCGATGATCGTGCTCGCAACGAACCAGCGCGAGTAACACCATGCGAGCGCCATCACGACAGGAGACCATGCGTGAGCACGCGCAAGGTCGCGATAGCGGCGCGCGCCTTCGTATGTGACGGCTCTGACGTAGCGCGGGCTCCACGTCTTCGGAAAGCGGTTCAAGCGGCCGGCCGCTTGCGGATCGTCGATGTACTTGCCGCTCAACTGGCCGAACGCGAGCGGGCTGTATGCGAGCAGGCTCACGTTTTCGCGAAAGCAGACTTCGTCGAGCGCCTGCTCATAGCTGCGATTCATCAGGTGGTAGGCGTTCTGGATGGAAGCGACGCGCGGCAGACCATCGCGCTCGGCGACCTTGATGAACTCGCAGACGCCCCACGCCGTCTCGTTCGATACGCCAAACGCCCGGACCTTGCCCGCGCGCGCCAACTCGTCGAACGTCGTGAGCAGTTCCTCGATCGTCGCGCTTGGACGCTCCTTGCCCGGATCGAACACCGTCTGGCCGAACACGGGAACGTTGCGGCCCGGCCAGTGAATCTGATAGAGATCGACATAGTCCGTGCCGAGACGGCGCAGGCTGGATTCGATTGCAGCTCGCATGTTGGCGCGATCGAGCTTGCCGTTGCGCACCCACTCCATGCCGCGCGAAGGCCCGGCCACCTTGGTCGCGAGAATCACCCTGTCGCGCGGTTGGCGCTTGAGCCAGGTCCCGACGATCTGCTCGGTCGAGCCATACGTCTCCGCCCGCGGCTGCACCGGATACATCTCCGCGGTGTCGATGAAGTTGATGCCGCGCTCGAACGCGTAGTCGAGCTGAGCATGGGCTTCGGCCGCGGTGTTCTGTTCACCGAACGTCATCGTGCCGAGGCAGATCCGGCTGACTTTCAGGCCGCTCGTTCCGAGTTCGATCTTTTCCATGTCGTTGCCCCATGTCGATTGCGCAGCGCGCGGCGACACTCTGCGACCAGGGCGGGTCCGCGATACATGAGACCCGTGTAGACCTGCACCAGCGAAGCGCCGACGGCGAGCTTTGTTTGCGCATCGGCGCCGCTCATGATGCCGCCTACGCCAATGATCGGCAGGCGTCCTTGCAGGTGACGCGCAAGTGCAGCTATTACGGCGTTCGAACGCGCGAAAAGGGGCGCGCCCGAGAGGCCGCCGGCCTCATCGGCATTGCGCAAGCCGGCGACGCCGTCGCGCGCTATGGTCGTGTTGGTCGCGATGATGGCGTCGCCCTCGCAGTCGACCACCGTGTCCGCGAGGCGCGGCAGGCTCGAGTCTTCGAGATCGGGCGCGATCTTCACGGCTAGTGGTACCCGCGTGCCGTAACGATCGGCGAGGCGCCGCCTTTCGTCCCGCAAGCCGCGCAACAGGTCCGCGAGTTGATCCTCTCCCTGGAGACTGCGCAGGTCGCGCGTGTTCGGTGACGAGATATTGACGGTCACGTAGCCCGCGCGCTCGACGAGAAGCGGATAGACCTCGCGCAGGCAGATCAGGTAATCGTCGAGGGCGCGTTCGATGGGCGTATCGGCGTTCTTGCCGATGTTCAGTCCGAGCACACCGCCACGCGCCGTGAACGCATGACTGGACCGGACTGCGGCGACAAAGCTCGCCAGGCCGTCGTTGTTGAAGCCGAGCCGATTGATCACGGCCCGCGCGCTTGGCAAGCGGAACATGCGCGGCTTCGGATTGCCGGCTTGCGGCCGTGGCGTCACGGTTCCGACCTCGATGAATCCGAACCCGAGTTCGCCGAACGCATCGATGCAGGACGCGTTCTTGTCGAGTCCCGCTGCCAGTCCGACCGGATTGCGAAACGTCAGCCCGAGCGCCTCGACCGGATCGTCGTCGACGTGCGGGCGCAACCACCGCGTCAGCCCAAGACGGTGCGCGCGCGCTAGTTCCTTCAGGCCAAGATGATGTGCTTTCTCCGGATCGAGCGCGAACAGCAGCGGGCGTGCGATCTCGTAGAACACGTTCAGCGTGCTCGCGACTGCCTTTGAAGTGGAAGGGCGGCGCTCAGCCCTGGCGTTCCCAGCGGCCGCCGCGCAGAAACTCTACCGGGCGGAAGTTAGCCTTGTATGCCATCTTCGGGCTGTCGGCGATCCAATAGCCGAGATAAAGATAAGGCAGCGCGAGCTTGCGGCACTGTTCGATCTGCCACAGCACGTTGTACGTGCCGAAGCTCGCGCCCAGCATATCCGGATCGAAGAACGTGTACACCGACGACAATCCGTCGTTGAGCACGTCGATGATCGAAACCATGCGCAGGACACCCGGCGCATCGACCGTCCCGGGATCGCGAAACTCGACCAGGCGAGTATTGACCTTGCTCTGCAGGAGGAACTGCGAATACTGCTCGCG
>Ga0335082_10005296_pt1 | contig 14108 bp, 10 predicted proteins | sample Lox_Sample_41_FD_206718 | JGI IMG/M metagenome (GOLD analysis project Ga0335082, IMG submission 206718) | Soil microbial communities from Loxahatchee National Wildlife Refuge, Florida, United States - Lox_Sample_4.1 | ecosystem: Environmental > Terrestrial > Soil > Wetlands | place: USA...
TAGAATCAGTAGAGCTTTTCTAGTCGGGGCGTAGCGCAGCCTGGTAGCGCACCTGCCTTGGGCGCAGGGGGTCGTAGGTTCAAATCCTATCGCCCCGACCAATTTCTAAATATTTCCTGGTATTTTCTGCGAGAGAACTTCCTGCCTAAGGAGACTCTCGTTGACCGAGCTTTTCACATCTCCGTCGCATTGCCCCTAGCGGCGTCCCATCGCATTCTCTTGCCGCTGCGATACGAGAGGTTGACCATGTGTCCGGCTGCGGCAGCATGGTGTCCGACTTCTGCCGTTTCGTAGCTGGGCTGCCTCGAGCGGACGGCATCGATGAAATTCGCGATATGTAAGACGGTCGCATCCGGCTTGGCTGTAAACTCGAGGTTTTCTGGCGTTGGCTTGACTCCCGTTCCCTCGGATTCCGCTCTGTGATTCCCCTGATTCAGAAATGCTTCCTGCATCGATTTTGGCCAGCTGTCGATCGAGTAATCGTAGCCCTCGCGCTTGTACTCGGCTTGCTCAACCATCCCCGCGCCAAGAAGGACGGAGAGTGAACCCTCCGTTCCCAGAAACTGAATGCCTTGGCCCGCTGTGCTGGCGCTGTTAAATGTGCCGGCCATGTTCACCGTGAAACTGCCGTAGTCGAATAGAGCGTCGAGCGTATCGGGGACTTCGCGGCCATCTTGCCGATAGAGGATCCCTCCCGTCGCAACAATGCTCTTCGGCATTTCGGCACCCATGATGAAGTGAATGGAAGTAATGAGGTGAACGAAGAGGTCGGTGGAGATTCCGCCGGAGTAGTCCCAATACTTGCGATAGCGAAACACGCGCTCGGGATCGTAGGCGACCTTGGGCGCCGGCCCCAGCCATTCTTTCCAATTGAAATTGACTCCCTCCTGCAGATCGAGCGGAATGGGATAGTTCCAGGAACCGGTGGAGCTGTTGCGGTTGTAGGACGCGGTCACCTTGGTGACTTTGCCAAGTTTTCCGGACTGTACGATCTCTCGCGCCTTTTTGTGTTGGTCGGAAGAAACCCACTGGCTGCCGACTTGCATAATCCGTTTGTTCTTCTGCGCGGCATTGATCATCACGGGGCCATCTTCAATCTTGAGCGTCATCGGTTTTTCGATGTAGACATCTTTGCCCGCACTCAGGGCATCGAGGACGATAGGTAGATGCCAGTGATCGGGAGTCGCTACAAGTACGGCGTCGATGTCTTTTCGATCGAGTAGTTTCTTGTATTGTGCGAAATTCGTAGCAATTTTTCCGTCGGTGCGCTCTTTCGCGCGGTCGAGATGGCCTTGATAGCAATCGCAAACTTCCACGAGATTTGCCTGCTGCGTTTCCTTGGCTGATTCGAGCAAGATGTTGCCGCGGATTCCGAAACCGATGAAGCCGAGGTTCAAGCGATCACTTGGAGCGGCGGCTTTCGGGAGCGGGGATGGTGGAAAGGAAATCGGCATTCCGTTCAGGAAAAGTCCAACACCGGCGGCCTGAGTCGTACTGCGGAGGATAAACTCTCGTCTCGTGGATTTCGACATTTCGTGATCCCTCGTTTACCTGCTTGAAGACAAATGATTGAAGACTGAAAGACGACCGTCGATTCTAACGGTCAACGTGATCGAACGAAACAAGACTTTTGCCATTTTGTACAATTATGGGCGTCGTCAGCTGGTGAGTTGCAGCACCGATAGTGGCAAGGAGGCTTCGTGGCTGATCGCAAACGTGGACCGGTTGTGCTGTGGATCGTTCCGTTGATGGTTGGTCTTGCTGGGTTCTATCGGGTGGCGCAGAGTCCGAATTTCGCAGCGTATCGGACAGTGGATGTTGTGCAGCTTCTTGGCTCTGGAGCTTGCGTGGGTGCTGCGTTCGTAGGAGTGGTGTTAATGCTCCGCGGCCCTAAGGCTTGAGGTTTCTCTTGGCTTCCTCGAGTGCTTCCTTTGGATCGCGACCGGTCACTTCTTTGTACCAAGCGGGATGGTGCGTCCACGCCCAGGCTTCGCTGACCGTGCCGCGTGTCATCGCTTGCATCGTTCCCGGCTCTCCGATCGTGCTCAGATAAATGTGAATGAATATTCCGGCCAGCATGATCAGCGCGGAAATGTCGTGAATCACGTAGCTCACGGCCACCGGCCAGCGCCCGAAAATTTCGGGGAACCACATGATGACGCCGGTGATTACGTAAGCGATGCAGCCGCCGACAATCTCCCAGAACTGTGCCTTCTGCCCGGCATTGAAGAAGCCGACGTCGGAAGGCTCGATGCTGTCGCGATGCGTGACGTAGCTTTTGATCCGCTTCATCCAGCGAGTATCGCCCGGGCCCCAAGCCATCAGGGCGGCCCAATTCAGCGCTTGCAGGCCGAAGAAAAAGACGAAGCCGAGGCCGAACCAGGGATGCAGCATGCGGGTCATCGCGCCGCCGCCAAAGAGCGGTGTGAACCAGCGGAAGATCCACGGCATGTAAATTCCGAAGCCCGAGAGCAGCGCGAGGAAGAAGAAGATTCCGTACGCCCAGTGCAGGAAGCGTGTGTAGGCGCGATGGCGCAGGAGTTCGCCGACATAAACGACGGTCAATCCCACACGGTTGATGAAATGGTCGGGACCACGCGCAACCCGATTTGCCGGAGTCGCCATTCAGTTATCCTTCCTCGCTTCACCGCCGTCGATCTCTTTCACCGGAGGCTGTGGCTGAACGCGACGCGGGCCCTCGGTCACGTAATGCAAGATCACGCCGGCGAAGGTCATCATCGAAGCAATCAGTCCGAGCGGCTTCAACCAGTTCTTCCACAGCGTGAAGCTCAACGGGATACGCGGGTTCTTTGGCAGTCCGCCATATCTTTCCGGATTGCTCGCGTCATGAAGGACATATACGACTGAGGTTCCGCCGATGGTGGAAGGATCGTACACACCAGCGTCCTTGAATCCGGAGTGCTGTTGCAGTTGCGTCACACGCTTGTTGGCGAGTTGCAGCATATCTGTCTTCGTGCCGAAATGCAGACATCCTGTAGGGCAGGATTTGATGCAGGCAGGCTCCAGTCCCTGACCCACGCGGTCAGAACAGAGCGTGCATTTGTAGACCTTCTTCGTGGACTGATTAAACTTCGGAACATTGAATGGACACCCGGAGACGCAGAACTGGCAGCCGATGCAGTTGGCTTGTTCGAAATCCACGATGCCGTTGGTGTACTGCACGATCGCGCCATCAGCCGGGCACGCAGCCAGACATCCCGGATCGGCGCAATGCATGCACTGGTGCTTGCGCATCAGCCACTGGAATGATCCATCGCTGTTCGAGACCTCGTCGAACTTGATCAGGTTCCAATAGTTCCAACTCGTATCGGGCATAGTTTGATACGTGTTGTCGAACATGGTGGGCTGGAACGGCATATCGTTCCATTCCACACAAGCGACTTCGCATGCCTTGCAACCAATGCACGTCGTTGTGTCGATGAGCTTGCAGAGCACTTCTTCGCGCTGAGTCCCGGCGCCCGGGACAGGGCCGGGGTGTCCCGAGATTTTCTGAACTTGCAGCGTCTTGCGATCGCTCATCTCAGGCTCCTCTAGGCCCGCTCAAGCTTCACGAGGAAGCCTTTGAACTCGGGTGTGTACGCGTTGGGATCGATGACCGCAGGCGATAAGAAATTAGCAGGAGTCTTCGCTGTCTTGCCTTCATCTTCGGCGATGCCGCGGAATCCCCAGTGAATCGGAATGCCGATCTGGTAAGTCTTCTTGCCGTCGATCATCATTCCTTTGATGCGCTTGGTAACCATGGCTTTGGCGATGTACTCGGCGCGTGCGCTGGTGACTTTTACTGTCTCTCCGCCGCGCAGACCCATCTGGTCGGCAAGTTCCGCGGGAATCTCCACGAACGGCTCGGGCACGAGTTGCACGTTCATGGGATTGTTTTTGGTCCAGTAGTGATAGTGCTCAGTGAGCCGATACGTTGTGCAGACGATATTGAAACCCTGATCGACGGTACCGTATTTGTCCAAGTCCGATTTGAATCTCTTTGCCAGGGGATTGTTGGACTGATTCGGATGCAGCGGATTCGCAATTGGACTTTCAGTGGGTTCGTAGTGCTCGGGGAATGGGCCGTCTGCTACGGCGCCGATCGGCACGAACAATCGGCCGACGCCTTCAGGATTCATGATGAACGGGCCCATATGCGCCTTAGGATCCGAGTCAGCTTTGAAGTCGGGAACATCGTTACCCACCCACTTCTGTTTTGCATCACTCCACCAGACCTGCTTGCGATCCGGATCCCAAGGCTTGCCGTTGAGATCGCATGAGGCGCGGTTATAAAGGACGCGCCGATTCGCCGGCCATGACCATGCCCAGTTCTGATGAATTCCCAGGCCGGAAGGATCGCTTGGATCGCGGCGCTGCGTCATTGGCCCCGCTTCGGTCCAGGACCCGCAATATAGCCAGTTGCCCGACATCGTCGAGCCGTCGTCGCGAAGGAATGCGAAGCCCGGCAGTTGCTGGTCAGCCTTGATCGTCGTGTTGGTTTTTTGATCGGTAACGTCGGCCAGGGCCTTCCCGTTAATCTCCTTCGCAACTTCGGCGAGCGACGGATTGTTCGGGTTCGTGTAACTCCAGGAAACCTTCAGAATGGGATCGGCAAACTTGCCGCCCTCCTTCTGATACTTCTCGCGGACCTTCAGAAAGATGCGCGCAAGAATTTCCTGATCGAGCTTGCACTCACCTGGAGGTGGGACCGCGGCCCACTTCCATTGCAGCCAGCGTGCGGAGTTGACGAACGTTCCGTCTTTCTCGGCAAAACCGGCCCCGGGCAACCGGTAAACGGTTGTGTTGATCTTTTTGAGTTCGTCAGCAGTTATTCCAGGTGCGCGCCAGAATTCGCTGGTTTCATCCGGATAGATCTCGCAGACGACCAGAAAGTCCGCTTTCTTCAGGGCATCTATATTCTTTTTCGCATTTGGGCCGATCATGACGCCGTTCATGCCGAACGCTATCATGCCCTTGACCTTGCCGGCGTACATGTCGTCCCAGATTTCGGCCCAGGAATATTTGCGATCGATCTTGGGAAGCCAGTTAAAGCCAAAATCGTTGTCTTTCGTAGCAGCGTCTCCGTAGAGCGCTTTGAGAAATGACACGGTGAAAGCCGGAGTATTCGACCAGTAGTTATACGAATCCCATTCTTTCGGCTTTGATGCCTTGGGTGTTGTGCGGGCGAGGTAGGCCTTCAGATCAGTGTCGGCTGGCGTCGGCATCTTGAGATAGCCCGGCAGGATGTCGAAAATTCCCGCCATATCGGTCGCACCCTGGATATTGGAGTGCCCACGCAGGGCGTTAACACCGCCGCCCGCGCGTCCAACATTACCGAGTAGCAACTGAATCATCGCGGCAGTACGAATCGTCTGCGTGCCCGAAGAGTGCTGCGTCCATCCCACGGCGTAGATGATCGTGCCGGCGTTCTTCATGTCTCCGTTCTGGCGAATGGAGGTAAAGGTGTCCCAGGCTTTGATTGCCTGATCCTTTGGGATTCCGGTGATGCGCTCAACCATCTCTGGCGTGTAGCGCGAGTACTGCCGTTTCAACAGTTGAAAGACGCAGCGCGGGTTCTGAAGTGAGAAATCGTACGAAACATCCGGCGGGAGCGCGGGAGGAGGAAGGGGGCCACCGCCCATGCCTTTTGCGCCGGCCGGTCCTTGCGCCTGGTATCCCTGACCTTCGCTGTTGTGGTTGGCACCACCAGATTGGCGATCCGCACCAGTCGAGTGAAGCATCGCGCCCGCCGAAACCCCACCACTCCCTTCATAATTCCATGTTGTCTTGTCGTAGGTCTTCGCGTTCTGATCGAAGCCGGAGTAGAGGCCATCTTCCGGTAGTTTGAAACCGTCTTTCACAACGAAGGCGGCATTGGTGTAGTTGACCAGGTATTCCTGGTTGTAGCGATTGTTCTGGAGAGCGTAATTGATCAGTCCGCCGAGAAAGGCGATGTCGGATCCGGCGCGGATCTGGAGGAACTGGTCCGCCTGCGATGCAGTGCGGGTGAACCGTGGATCGACAACGATGATTTTGGCGTTGCGGTTGCGTTTCGCCTCGACGACCCACTTGAATCCACACGGATGGTTCTCGGCTGGATTCCCGCCCATGATCAACATCATGTCGGTGTTCTTGATGTCGACCCAACCGTTGGTCATCGCCCCGCGTCCGAATGTTGGCCCCAAACTGGAGACCGTGGGTCCGTGTCAAACACGTGCCTGGTTTTCCAGGCACGTCACCCCCATCGAACGCATCGACTTCACGACTAGATAGTTGAACTCGTTGGTATCGGTACAGCCGCCGGCGAAAGCAAGACTCTCCCAGCGATTGACGGTCTTGCCGTTCTTATCCTGCTCAATGAAATCCGCGTCGCGAAGCGCCTTGGTGCGCGTGGCAATCTCGTCGATTGCTTGTTCCCAGGAGATATCTTCCCAGTGATCCGAACCCGGCCTTCGCACCTGTGGCTTCAGCAGGCGCCGATCATTCACGATATCCTGCAGCAGAGAAGCGCCCTTCGGGCAGAGCGTCCCGCGGTTGATTGGATGATCAGGATCGCCCTCCACGTGCACCACCTGCGGCGTGACGTTCTTTGCGCCGTCTCCAATCGTGTGGATAATGATCCCGCAACTTACCGAACAATACGGGCAGGTACTGCGCGTCTGCGTGGTGCGCGAGATCTTCAGCGACGAAGACTGCGCTTGAAGAGGTTGCAAATCGAAGCCGAGTGCGGAAAGTCCTACGGTGCCGGCAACACCTGCTTTGAGAAAGGAACGTCGCGAAAGGTCCATTGCGGGGCTCCGGAGGATCAAAATTTACAGAAACCGCCGGTAATACGCCTGACGACTGTTTCAACCCACAGTGGATGGAAAGTTACACCCGGCCCATGGGGGTGTCAATACAGGGATGTCCCCTGAATGTTAATTTCGTGTTAAAACCCGATCAGGTTGCGGATGATCTTGGTGTAACCGCGATCCGTTGCCCAGACATCGAGAACAGCCAAGGCGGCTTCATCGACTAGAGGCACAGCAAGGCCGTCGACGGAAAGGTCGATTGCTTTCAGATAGTGCTGGCACGTGTCGCAGGCCTCGACATGAACGTGGGGCCACTGTTCGTTCGAGTAGCGCGGGAGTTTTTCTTTATCCTCTTCGGCGCACCATGGGCAGACGATGCGGCGGAAGGGCCATTCACACAGGCAGAAAGAACATACAAGACAGCGGCTCGCGCCTTCGCCTTCGGGGCGAAGCACAGCCGCTTGAGGCAGGCCATCGCATGCGGGGCATGTACTGCCGATATAGTTTGCGTCTCGGGACGTCTGTAGTTGCAGATTCTCCGCCATGGGTTGCAGGCAGCCGCGAGCAAAGAAGTCCTCCGATGCGGCGAGTTCAGAGTGACCGGCCAGTGCTGCGTTCAGTATTTGCCGCCACGAATCTTCACCCAATTCCCGTACGCGTTGAGCCTCGCGGCGTAAGTGCGGGGGACCCAGAGCTTCGGCAATGGACAGGAGAGAAGCCATTTCGCCACCGAGGGCTACCGATTCGATCTGCTCGCGCAGTGGAACGTCTGGGTCAAGGCGCGTATTCCAACGGAGGGCTAGTTGCGATTGAAAATCCAACGTGGCTGCATAGAGCTGCAACGCGGAGGCCGCGGCGGAATGTTTGTGAGAAAGCTCCACGGCGCGCCTTTGCCTTACCTTCCAGCGATCCGGCCGATTGTTCATTTCCGCGTTCACCCTCGCGAGCCGTTCTCTCGGATAAATTACACGAACTCAGGCAGCCGCAAGATTGACTCTTGCAAGTTCGCGGATGGAAGGCGCTCTTACGAGTTCCGATTGCGCGGGCGGGCGCTACCCAACACAACTTCGCACAAGCGGTCTACGAAATCTGCAGTCAAGGTGTCATGCTGGATGAGGAATCGCATGTAGATGGGGCCGTAGAGGGAATCGAGAAGGAGATCGGGATCAATGTTTTTGCGCAATTCGCCACGGCGAACACCGCGCGCCAGGGTGGCATAGGCTTCCCGGCGGCGTGGCCATAGAAAACGATCGCGAAAAGCGGCAATGACCTCTTTGTCACTCTGCCCTGCAGCCAGGATTGCAGCGACGATTCGTCCGCGGCGGCTGCGAAAGACTTTTACGAGTTGCCGCATTTGTTGGCTCATGTCAGTGAAGACTGAGCCGGTATCTGGAAAGCGCAGGCGTCGAGTCGTGCTGCTGGCAAATGCGTCGGCAATGAGGCCAGCCTTGTTGGGCCACCATCGGTAAACTGTGGCTTTGCCGACCCCCGCCCGTTCGGCAACCCCTTCGATCGTCAGATCGGAAAAACCATTCTCCCCCAGAACCTTCAGTGTGTTACTAAGGATGGCCTGCCGGGCCTGTTCGCTTCGGGGCCGCCCTGGAGGGCGTTTACCGTTGTGGTTGTAATTTGCGGCCAGGAACTTTTGGCGCATGGTGTAAAGCTACCATATAATCGAATCAGGCTGAATTAGAATCCGATACGGCAAGTATCGAATCTAAGCGTTCATTGGCGGGAGTGCTCTGGGGCAGCACATCTCAAATGAGTTGCAAGACTCTGGAGCGAACGGTTTCTCATGTGGATTGTAGCTTTAGCCCTAAGGCGTCCTTACACGTTCATCGTGATGGCGATCGTCATTCTGATCCTGACGCCGATCACGATTCTGCGCACGCCCACTGACATCTTCCCCGATATCGATATACCTGTCGTATCCGTTGTCTGGTTCTACAACGGGATGGCGCCGCAGGATATGGCGGACCGTATCGTCGCCAATTCGGAGCGCGGCATTACCACCACAGTCAATGACATTGAGCACATGGAGTCTCAATCGGTTTACGGATTGGGAGTGATCAAGGTCTTCTTCCGCCCGGGAACCAATGTACAGGGAGCGATCGCGCAAATAACCGCCATCAGTCAGACTGCGGTTCGTTCGATGCCACAGGGCACCACGCCACCCCTGATCATCTCTTACAGCGCGTCGACGACTCCGATCATTCAGCTTGGCTTAAGCAGCAAGACGCTGCCGGAACAACAACTGTTCGACCTGGGGCAGAACTTCCTTCGCAATTTCCTCGCAACTGTGCCGGGAGCAGCGACTCCTTATCCCTACGGCGGAAAGCTGCGGCAGATTCAGGTGGACCTGGATCTGGCAAAACTGCAGGCCTACAAGCTTTCGCCCAATGACATTGTGAATGCAGTAAATGCGCAAAACATCATTCTGCCCTCGGGCACCATCAAGATGGGGCCGCTCGAATACGACGTGGAGATGAATGGGACACCGCAAACCATTGCGGAATTGAACGATCTTCCTGTCAGGACGACCAACGGTTCCACGCTGTATATGCGCGATGTCGCGCATATCCGTGACGGGTTCGCGCCGCAGACGAATATCGTGCGCCAGAACGGAAATCGCGGCGCGCTGATGTCGATTTACAAGAACGGCAAAGCCTCGACGCTCCAGATTGTGGCTGGCGTCAAGGGCATCGTTGATCAGGCCGCACAATCTTTGCCGCCAGAACTCAAGATCTCCCACTTGTTCGATCAATCACTGTTTGTGCGAGCGTCGATTGAGGGAGTGATCCGCGAAGCGCTGATTGCGGCGGCGCTCACTGCATGCATGATCCTGATCTTCCTGGGTGACTGGCGGCCTACGATTGTCATTTCAATTTCGATTCCGCTGTCGATCTTTGTTTCGATCATTCTCCTGGGTGCCATCGGGCAAACGATCAACATCATGACCCTTGGTGGATTGGCGCTCGCAGTGGGAATCCTGGTGGACGATGCCACTGTCGAGATTGAAAACATCGAGCGCAATCTTGCCATGGGCAAGGAGATGCGCCAGGCCATTCTCGATGGCGCACAGCAGATTGCGGTGCCGGCCTTCGTGTCGACACTGAGTATCTGCATTGTGTTCGTCCCGATGTTCTTTCTGACCGGCGTGGCCAAATTCTTGTTTGTGCCGTTGGCGGAAGCAGTCAGCTTTGCAATGCTTGCCAGCTACCTGCTTTCTCGGACGCTGATTCCGACGCTGGTGATGTACATCATGCGCGGTCATGAGCATCGGGCAGAAGCGCCGCGCTCTATTATGGGACGCTTCCAACGAGGCTTCGAACGCAAGTTCGAGAACTTCCGCTGCGCTTATGAGTCACTGCTGGAAACCACCATCGAGCACCGTGGATTGTTTGCGGTCTGTTTTTTGTTGTTCTGTGTGCTCTCGCTAGGACTGTACGCATTTTTGGGACAGGATTTCTTTCCTCAAGTGGACGCCGGATTGCTGCGGCTCCATGTCCGTGCGCGCCCGGGCCTGCGTGTAGAAGAGACCGCGCGCCTTTGTGATCAGATTGAGGACACCTTGCGCGAGCAGATTCCGCAGGGGCAGTTGCAGACGATTCTGGACAATATTGGATTGCCGAACTCGGGCATCAACCAGTCCTACAGTTCAAACGGAACCATCGGTACCAGCGATGCGGAGATTCTGATCGCACTGAATCCGGAGAAACATCCTCCGACTGCTGATCTCACACGGCAGTTGCGCCAGCTGCTGCCGCAGCGCTATCCAGGCGTCGAGTTCTTTTTTCAGCCCGCCGACATCGTGACGCAGATTCTGAATTTCGGCCTTCCCGCGCCGATCGATATTCAGGTCGTCGGTACCGATGCGCAAAGCAACTACGCAATTGCCCATCAGATTGCGAACAAGATGCGGCACATTCCGGGTACTGCCGACGTTCACGTGCAGCAACTGCTCTCCTTGCCAACATTGCACATGGACATCCAGCGCACGCGGGTTACACAAGTTGGACTGACAGCACGCGAAGTGGCGCAGAGTGCGCTGGTTTCGTTGAGCGGCAGTTTTCAGACGTCACCGAATTTCTGGCTCAATCCGAAAAATGCTGTCACCTATCAAATGGCCGTGCAGGCGCCGCAGTATAGGATGACCGACCTTCAGGACCTGATGAATATCCCGGTGGTCTCTCCTCAAGGACCACAACTGATGGGAAATCTGGTGCAGGTTACTCCTACTGTCCGGCCCGCCACGGTCAATCATTACAACGTGCAGCCGGTGATTGACGTATACGCGAGCACTCAGGACCGGGATTTGGGCGCGGTTGCGGCCGACACCGACAGGGTTCTGAAGACTTTCGAGAATCATTTGCCGCGCGGCACTCATCTGGTTGTACGAGGGCAGGTCGCTACCATGCGCTCGTCCTTCATCGGACTGGGTGCTGGTCTCGCGGGAGCCATTCTGCTGGTCTACCTGCTGATTGTCATCAATTTCCAGTCGTGGCTGGATCCCTTCATCATCATCATGGCGTTGCCGGGCGCACTGGCGGGGATTTGCTGGTTTCTTCTGCTGACGCATACAACATTGAACGTTCCGTCGCTCACAGGAGCTGTCATGTGCATGGGGGTGGCAACGGCGAACTCGATCCTGATGGTCAGCTTCGCCCGCGAGCAGATGGATGAGGGCATACCGGCGGTGAAAGCGGCGGTCGCGGCTGGATACACGCGCATACGGCCGGTTTTGATGACGGCTCTGGCTATGATCATTGGAATGGTGCCGATGGCGCTTGGTTTTGGAGAGGGCGGCGAGCAGAACGCGCCTTTGGGCCGCGCGGTGATCGGCGGTCTGCTTTTTGCAACTGTTGCGACGTTGTTTTTTGTGCCCAGTGTGTTTGCCATATTTCATGGGCGGCGTGAAGCGAGGAAGGCACGGCGGCAAGGGTAAATAGATTCGGGGTAAAGCATGAATGTAGAGAACGAACCAAGAAACACTACTGCAGTGCAGAGCAGTCGTACGGCCAATCAAGAAACGCCCGCCGATGGTAATCAGGTGCATCGGACGGTGCCGACTCAGGCCCAGATTGACGAAGAGATTGCGGCAATGCGGGAGCATTCCAAGCATCAGCCTCCGACGATCCAGGCGCCACCTGAGCTCCCGCCAGCTCCTCCGCGAAAGGCGTTGATGATTGTGGGAGTGGCACTGCTTGTTCTGCTCGCTGCGGGAGCTATCACTCTGATTAGCAGAGCTAACCACGAAGAAGCGCTCGCCAAGGAAACGGAACGAGACACCATCCCCACGGTTGCGGTTGTACATCCTTTGGCGGAGAAGCCGGACGAGGAACTGGTGCTGCCTGGATCACTGCTTGCGTATGAGGAATCACCGATTTATGCCCGAACCAACGGCTACCTGGTGCGCTGGTACAAAGACATCGGAAGCCGGGTGCAGGCGGGAGATTTGCTCGCTACCATCGATACTCCGGAGATCGATCAGGAACTGAACCAGAGCCGCGCGGCGCGCCAGCAGATCGTGGCTCAATTGGAATTGGCGAAAATCAGCGCCGAGCGATGGGAGAACCTGCGCAAGAGCGATTCCGTTTCAGCGCAAGAGGCTGACCAGCAGACCAGCAGTTACAAACAGGCACAAGCCAATCTTGCCGCCGCAGATGCTAACGTCCGTCGGCTTGAACAACTCGAAGGGTTCAAGAAAGTCTACGCTCCATTTTCCGGAGTACTGACGAAACGCAACGTCGATCCTGGCGCTTTGATCAATGCTGGCGCTGGAGCGGCTGGACGCGAGTTGTTTGATATTGCGCGCGTCGATCCTTTACGCGTCTATACCAGCGTTCCACAGGCTTATGCGCCTTACATCAAAGTGGGCGCTTCGACTTACGTCACGTTGCAGGAATTCCCAGGGCAGAAGTTTTCGGCGAAAGTTGCGAGAACCGCGGAATCGATCGATCCGAATACTCGCACTCTTTTGACCGAGGTGGATGTGCCGAACCGCGAAGGGCGTCTCCTCCCTGGCTCTTTCGGCGAGGTTCACTTTGCGGTCGGTTCGAATGTCAACAAGGTGACTGTGCCGGTCAATGCAATGCTGTTCCGAGCAGAAGGTCCGCGGCTGGCTGTTGTAGGTCCCGATAACAAGGTTCACCTCAGGCCCATCAACATTGGGCGAGACTATGGAACCAGCCTGGAGATCTTGGGCGGAGTTTCCACTGGCGAGCAAGTCATCATCAATCCTTCGGATTCTCTGGAGGATGGGCAAAGCGTCAAGATCGCTGAGTCACCGTCTCAGCCACAAGGCGCGCCTGACACTCGGCAGGAAGAGAATCGTCCGGCGCAGCAAAAAGAAGGGGAGCAAAGCAGCACGAAGAGCCGGCAGCAGGAGAGCGGGCAGTGAAGCGTTTTGTGACATTGCCGCTACTTGTTCTACTGGTTTTGACCGTTGCATGCACGGTGGGTCCACGCTACGCACGTCCAACAGCGCCCACCCCCGCTCCAGATGCATGGAAAACGCAGCCACCTTGGCAGGAAGCGGCTCCCAAAGACTCATTTCCAAAAGGTGCCTGGTGGCAGGTATTTCATGATCCTGCTCTGGACGCGTATGAGCAACAACTCTTGCAGGCCAATCAGTCATTGTTCGCTGCGCGGGATCGTTTGGATCAGTCGCGCTCGCTCGCAAGAGTAGCGACGGCGAATTACTTTCCGCAGCTGTCGACGGATCCGAGCGCCCTTCGGCAGCGGGGATCGGGCAATCGACCGTTGAACGGGGCTGGCGCAGCTCTCGTCGGCGGAGGTCAGTCGATACGTCCCTTTACTCAAAATGTCTATACCATTCCTTTTTCGTTGAGCTATGAGGCTGATCTCTTTGGACGTGTGCGACGAAATGTCGAGGCCTCCAATGCTTCGTTGCAGGCGACTGCGGCGGATCTTGGCAATGTGCAGCTAGTCCTCACCGCTGAACTCGCGGCCGATTACTTTACGCTGCGAGAACTTGATGCGGAGTATCAGGTTGTGCAGGAATCCGTCGGCTACCAGCGCAAGGGCCTGGACCTGCTGAATCACCGTCACGAAGGGGGCATCGCAAGTGGCCTAGAGGTGGCACAGCAGGCAGCGCTTCTGGATTCGACTATTTCGCAGGCGGCGCTTGTTCAACAGACACGCGCACAATACGAGCATGCAATCGCTGTCCTGGTAGGACAGCCCGCTTCGACTTTCTCCGTTCCCTCCGTTGCACTCAGCAATACCCCTCCACCGGTGCCTTTGGGTGTGCCTTCGGACATTTTGGAACGCCGGCCTGATATTGCGAGTTACGAA
>Ga0335082_10005297_pt1 | contig 14108 bp, 6 predicted proteins | sample Lox_Sample_41_FD_206718 | JGI IMG/M metagenome (GOLD analysis project Ga0335082, IMG submission 206718) | Soil microbial communities from Loxahatchee National Wildlife Refuge, Florida, United States - Lox_Sample_4.1 | ecosystem: Environmental > Terrestrial > Soil > Wetlands | place: USA: Florida...
GGTTCGTCAAAGTCGTCTCGACCTGGAGTGTCACCGTGAGAACACCTGTTGTGTTATCGGGTATGCCGCTTTCGGGATTGGCCGTGAGCCGCACCTCTTCTTGCGGGATCAAGGCATTGATCGTAACGCTGGCTTCCCCATAGTCACTCTTCGGATCATAGGCCACAGCCGTTATCGTGTTCGCTCCCGCCTGCAACGGAACCATGGCTGAAAAGGTGTTCCGGTTAACGTGTGCCGGAACAGACTCTATACCATTTGGCCCGATCACTTCAATCACCACACCGATTTCTTTCAGTGTAGTATCAATCGTTCCGGTTACAATGACACTGGAGGCGTTGATACTTGCCCCATTGGCGGGGTTGGTGATGCTGATGGGGAGCGTGGGCGAAGGTGTGGTGGCCGCGACTTCCGTCGAATTATCACTCTCGCGCTTTGATGTATTGATTGCCGTGACCACGTAGTAGTAAGTCGTTCCACCGGTCAATCCCCCGTCATTGTATGATGGGGATGTTACAGGGGTTGCGTTCAACAGGGAATAATCGCCGCCGGATGTCGTTGCCCGATAAACATTATAACCCTTGAGATCAGTCTCTGTGTTTGCATTCCATTTCAACCCCACGCCTCGGACGACCGGCGTGGCTACTAACCCGGTGGGAGCGGCGGGAGGGGTTTTATCGAGATAAAAATCAATACCTAGGGTTTGTTGAGGACTAACCGAGAGGTCTCCCTGTTGGGTTTCATAACCGGCCTTGGAGGCCGCGATTGTTATATCCCTTGGTACGATGTTTTCGATCCGATATCTGCCGTTGCTGTCAGTAACGGCCGTCTGGGCTTTCAGATGATCCGTTACCATGACAGTCGCACCCGCGATCGGATTAAAGATGCGGGAGGACGGCGGTCTGTACTCGTCGTAAACCGTGCCGGTCATTATCGCCGAACGAAGCTCGAGGGGGATATTTAGAGTAAGGACCTGCCCTGCCGTGAGCGGTTTAACAACCGTGTAAGGCTGATAATAATTAATCGTTGTCACGGAGACGGTAACGTCGCCCGGGATGAGCCGCGTAAAGGCATAAAGACCATCGGCTTCCGTCGAAAAAATCTGGGTTCCATCGGAATCCTGAATAGATACCATTGCCCCTTGTATCGGTTCCCCGGTGGAGGCATCTTGAATCATTCCCTTTATTTCGGCAACGAGAGCGTAGGTGACCGCTACGGTGTCAGACGATCGGTTGCCGGCCGGGTCCACGGCCGTGACGGTGATGGTATTCAGACCCGCATTGAGAGGAATATTATAAGCCGTGAATGTTCTGTTTTGTGTCTGGACGGCCGCCGACATGCCATTCACGGTGACCTTGGCATCGACGTCGTCAATTGTGCCAGAAACAAACAGAAGAGGACTGACCGTGATCTCGCTGTTGACCGGAGTGGTTATCTTTACTACCGGAGGCGTGGTATCGGTCGACCGAGGAGTGGCCTTGACTTTCCTTGAGAATGAACTCTCGGCTCCCTGGGCATCTACGGCCGCCGCGGTGTAAAAATAGAGTTGACCATTTGCGGCCGAGGCGTCGATGAACGAAAGCGAAGTGATCAGCGTTGTATTAATCTTTGCATAACCGCCTCCGGAAGAAAGGCTTCGGTAGAGATTGTAACCCGCAGTATCGGCTCCCGGATTTGCGGTCCAGCTCAACGAGACGCTGCCATCACCTGCTACGCCGGCAAGATTTTTAGGAGGCGACGGGGGCGTGTGCAAGGGAGATAGCAGATTTAGGAGAAGGTTGACGTGGTTATTCCCTGAAGCTGCGGCGATATCCATGCGGCCATCCAGGTTAAAGTCCTTTGATACCATGACTCCACTTCCCGTCTCGCCCAATCCGTAGGCGATGGGAGGTTGGAAGGTTCCATCTCCATTACCCAGTAGAAGATAAATGGATTCTATGTCTCGAATGACTAAATCCATAAAGCCATCATGATTGAAGTCCTGGGCAGTCATACCCCCTTGATAGATTCCCACCTCAGAGGTCATCGGGCTATTAAAAGTTCCATTTCCGTTGTTAAGGTAGATTCTAAGCGTATTGCCCAAGTCCATGCTCACGGCTAAATCCGGCAAGCCGTCGCCGTTGAAATCCTGGACAATCACATCGGTAGGGACCAAGGGGTCCAACGAAACGGAAGAAGAATACTGAAAGGTCCCATTCCCATAGCCAGTATATATCACGATGTTATAGGAAAACTGACCGAATTGATTATTGATCGGCGAATACTCCAGCCGGATCAGATCCAGATGACTGTCGCGGTTGATATCGGCGGCTGATAATTTCCCTGCACCCGTATTATCGGTACTGAAAGCAGCCGGCGCCCTGAATGTCCCATCACCGTTGTTAATGTATATCAATATTCCGGGATTCTGGCCCAGTGCAAAATCAACAAAGCCGTCTTCATTAAAGTCCCCTGTAATGACATATCCGTTAGACAGAGTAGAAGTCTGCAAAATGGGACCTCGCCTAAAGACATTGTCTCCCGTTCCCCAATAGATCACCGCCCTGGTATTGCCATAAGATGAAGACCCCTCTCTTTCTTCATCCGTTATTAGAATATCCTGATTATAATCGCCGTTGAAATCCGCCGCGGCGACCATAAAAGGGGAGATATCACTGGCCTCTTGTTGGATGACATTGTCTCCTAGGAAGATGCCATGCCCCGATCCCGGGATTACCGACAGGTTCTGACCATCGACGAGCGCGATATCCGGGGCGCCGTCTCCATCGATATCTCCGATTTGTATCGAAGACACATCTTCCCACCCTCCGATGGCTGGAGCGTTAAAAAAGGTTCCATCCCCCTGACCCAGCCACGTATGCAAAGAACTTAAGCCTCCCGCAAGCAGGTCGATATTTCCGTCTTGGTTTAAATCACCCAGGACGACCGAGGAGCCATCCAATCCGTAAAGGGTTTGAACTTGGTTGAACTGGCCGTAACCATCATTCAAGAATACCAATGCCGAAGAGGCCTGATAATCGATTGATATAAGATCTTGTTTTCCGTCCCGGTTGAGATCCCGGCTTAAGATGTCATTGAAGAAGTTTGCATTGCCAGGTTGAATTACGATCCTTTCATCAAACGTCCCATCGCCTTTTCCAAGTAAAAGCGTGACCGAACTGTGATCAATCCCTCCCGAATGGGAAAGTGTATAATTGACAACGGCAAAATCCGCAAGGCCGTCTCTGTTGAAGTCGCCCTCTTGAATGGAAACAGGAGACCAGCCGCTTGTGGTCCATCTATAGGAAGGCTGAAAAGAGCCGTTCCCGTTGCCTAAAAGAATAGAAACATAATTGACAGAAAGATCGTTATCCACGACCATAATATCCGGATAGCCGTCGCCGTTAATATCCGCAATCGCCAGACTCTTAGGATCGGGCCCGGCGGAGAAAGTCTTCTGAGCTTGAAAGACGCCGTCTCCTCTACCCAGGAGGATGGAGACATCATTTGACCCGCTGTTGGCCGTGACGATATCCAGATAACCGTCTCCGTTGAGATCTTCCAATGCAATAAAGACGGGGGATGACCCGACCGGATATGAACCAGCCGCGTTTAGGTCGCCATCCCCGCTGTTTATTAAAACCGAGACGTCATTCGACTGTTCGTTCGCAACTACATAATCCAAATGTCCGTCTTTGTTCAGATCCCCCATCTTCACGAATACCGGTCCTGTCCCGGTTCGATACGTACGAGCGCTTTGAAAAGGAGGACTTATGTTATTTTCTATCCAGGAATTTTCTCTGTTTAATAGGGTGGAAAATAAAGTGCTAGTATCAGTTCCTGGAAGGACAAGGTCCGGGGTACGATCTCCATCGAGATCCGCCGAGATCAGACCGTAAGTTGCGGTACTCGTTGGGATCTCTTCTCGATCGATAAAGCCCCCATCGCCACGACCAAAGAGCGCGAAAATATGATTCAGACCCACTGTAACGAGGTCTTGTGCCCCATCTTGATCAAAATCTCCGACGTCCAGCGAACCGCCGCTGACACTCAATTCCGAAGGGGGTTGAAAAGTCCCGTCGCCATTTCCCAAGAAGGTGAAGACCTTACCAAAATAAGAGATCAGAAGATCCGATCGCTGATCCCCATTTAAATCACTTAGTCTGGCCATCCGACCGCCATTGATGGAAAAATTGTTTGTCGGAATAACCAGCCAGGGTTGATAAACACGACCGACCGGAAAATTCCCTCTTCCATCATTCATAAAGATCACCACATCCGGCCGAAGATTAAATGGCTCGTCTCTCAACATCAGAATATCGGAGAGACCATCACCATTGAGATCTCCAAAGGTCATGTCGGATAGGTAGAAGCTGTCGTCCCATGGAATCACAGTGGAAGGTTGGAATGTGCCGTCACCATTATTCAGCAGCACCAAAAATTCGTGACCTCCCGAACTATCGCCTATAATCAGCCCGATATCGGTCAGACCGTCATGATTGAAATCGGAAGAGACAGCGTCGGTAGTCCTCGAAGCGCCGCCGCTCCAAACAGTCGTTGGGTTGCTGAAAGAGCCGTCTCCGTTTCCATGGAAAAGGATGACATCCCCATTTTGATCCGCAATCGCAATATCTTCGTATGGACCGGAGTCAAACTTCCCAGTCAAGATCCTCCCGGGGGCGTTGATGCTGAAGTTCATTCCCATTGTAAATGTCCCGTCTCCGTTACCCTTGAATAGAATAAGTTCATATTGCCTGTTTGGTAGAATAACCGTTAACGCCAAGTCCAGAGAGCCATCACTGTTAAAATCTTCCATTGCGATATCGTCATAGGAGCCGTTGTTGATTTCACCAACGGTGATTGGGTTTTGAAATGTTCCATCCCCTTTTCCCAAGATCACGGAGATTTTGCTTAAGGGTGCACCACTAACATGATTTGACACGACCACGTCGGAGATGCCATCCCTGTTTATATCTCCGACCTCGATCGGCCCATTATAAGTATCGCTGCCCCCGCTATAACTTCCGGAATCAAATCCCGGCTCGGGAAAGAGAAATGGTCTGACTTTTGTTTTAGTGGTAAAAGAAGTTGATGATCTCCCGCTGTTATTTGCTTTGTCCGAAGCGGACACAATGATTGAGTGGGCGCTATCTCGAAGGGCTGTCATGGGAGTGTAAGTCAGGCCGGCAGGCGTGATCGATGCATCCGATGTGACGTCCAAACCGTCCAGAGAGAGGTTTACGGTGGATATATCGATGCCGGAGAGTCCATCTGAAAACTCAACCAAGATTCCGGGTTTTGATTGATTGAGGATCGCGTCAGGCGAGGGAGATGTAATTTTAATAACCGGTCTGTTCTTATCAATATTGACTACCGCATGAGTGAGGGCGGAATTTCCTGCATGGTCCATCGCCGTACCGTCAGTAGATTGATTGGCCCCTTCCGTTGTCAATGTCGTTGGCGCGGGACAAGTCGCTATTCCGGAGGTTGCATCGGTGCAGATAAAATTCACTGTGACATCGGTGTTATTCCAGCCGTTGGCGTTGGGTGTCGGCAAGGCCGATCCTGAAATCACCGGAGGGGTTTTATCCAGATTAATGAGTACGGTGATGGTTTTGGTATTGCCGGCTTTGTCAGAGGCGGTGCCGGAAATGATCTGGCCGGTTCCATCCGTTGTTACCGTGGCCGGTGGGGGACAGCTGGCCACCCCACTGGCTGTGTCTGAACAGGTAAAGGTTATTGTAACATCGGTGTTGTTCCATTCAGCTGCATTCGGGACCGGGTTTTCGGATGCCGTGATGACGGGAACGACCGTATCCGGTAAGACGGTTACGGACACACTCGCCGTTGCGGTGCCGCCTTTCCCGTCGCTGATCGTGTAAGTAAAAGTGTCAGTCCCGCTGAAGACTGGAACGGGAGAGTAGGTGATCGTCCCATCAGCTTTGACGGTCGTCATCCCGTGGGCCGGTGAGGCGACGGAAGCAATCGTAAGCTTGGCTCCCTCAGGATCGGAGTCGTTGGCCAGCACGGGAATTGTAACCGCCACCCCCTGAACGGTACTGGCGGTGTCATTTACAACATTTGGAGGTTGATTCGCACAACGCATCGATTTTGAAGAGGCGGTGGCGGTGCGGCGGTTGTCGTCATCCCCCGAGGCCTGTAAAGTCCAGGCCAGATTGGAACCGTTAAAAGAAACCCGAAACGCCCCGACAATCCGTCCCGGTTTGAAAACGGTCGTCTGGCCGCGATTGATGGGTGACGGCGAAAATTTGTTGTTTGATCCGACCGGAATCGTGACGGAGGCCTTGTTCTCGTTCTTGTATCCGAACAAGGCCGAATAGCTTCCATCGGCCATGGCGGTAACGCACTCCAGCATCGGATAGACAGGAGCGGTGTGAGTTCCGGTGTTGGCTTCCGAAACGCGAAGGAAAGCCGGGGCAGTCAAGGTCATTGATAGGATAAACCCGAAGGCGGCGATGCGGAGGGGAATGATAACAGACGGTCCCGGTTGGTTCGGAAGCGCGCGTGCGACGTGCGATAGATAAGAGATCGGTGTATTTCGAAGCCGTTGCACGATCACTCCCTCGACCGTTCGGATCGGGCAGGCCCGTGCCCGCCGAGGTCGATGTGGTGCGCAGCGTTACTGTGGATTTGTAAATGAAAGACTTAATTCTTCGATCGGCGCGATGTTATCAAACGGATCCCGGCGTGTCAAGGGGTCCTCCCGAAGGGTTTCCTCGCCTGGCTTCGGGCTTGGTAAAGCTTTTCTGTAAATCCACCTTCTTTCAGGAACCGTTGCTCAAGCTGGCTCAATTGCCGATCGAGCAGAAAGTTGGTCTGGTGGATCAGGCAGACGAGCGCGTTGGCCGCCGTCGCGGGATCGCTCTCGACGAGGTTTTTATAGGTCATATAGGACCTATTGGACCTATAAACCAACTTTCTCACTTCTTGCGCAGTCGGATGGCTCTTTTCCCAAAGCCCCAGGCCGTGTTGGCGCAGGAAATCCTGATAATCCAGCAACAGCTCTTCAAGACTCGCCCGCGCAATGCCCACCAGTTTCAGTTCGGTTTTCCGGGACGTGCCCGAGGCCATGCTTCCCTCGGCGATGTTCTGTTTGCCGCTTCGCGCGGCCTGAACCATCTGGTCCGTGGTGCGCGAATATCGGTTCACGAACCGCTCGCAGAATTTTACCGTGGCGTCATAAACGATCTCCGCGTTCTGATACGACTTCAGATCGCGGTATCCGCCGTGCGGCCCGATCAGCCCCGGGCTCGGCTTCTCGCGTCCGTCGGTCATGTGTGTTCCCGGCTACATCGGCTGAATGGATCGAACGATCGGTTGATCGACAGAAAGGATGGGCTGTTCGGGAATGCAGGTACGGCAATGGGGGATTCAATATTAAACCGGAGCACGTTTACTCCCTCGACCGTTCGGATCGGGCAGTGACATGCCCGCCTGGGTCGATGCGGCGCGCAACAACGCGGACTCGATAATACCAAACTCCATTACTCAGTCGGCGCCAGTCTATCAGGCCATCGGAAACGTGTCAAGGAGCTTATCCGGCAGCCCCGCTACGGGATGTCGAAAACGGTCCCGGAGGTGACGGTTCCGTAAGGCGTGGTGACCGAGATCGGCCCGTCGGTAGCGCCGGCCGGGACGGTTGCATGGATCACATAGTTGCTCGCCACCGTGAACGGGGCGCTCCTTCCATTGAACGTGACCGCCGTGGCCCCCGAAAAATATTTCCCGACGATTGTGACGGTTTTACCGACGGACCTCTGTAGGGGCGAGAAGGTGGTCAGAACGGGTGGAGGCAGCGTAAAGACAAACGCGGATGAAGCCGCCTGATTTGAGGTATTAACCCAGACAGGCCCGGTGGTGGCGCCGACCGGGACCGTCGCATGGATGACGTAGTTGCTCACCATCGTGAACTTCGCGCTGCTTCCGTTGAACAGAACCGAGGTGGCCCCCAAAAAGTTCTTGCCGACGATCGTCACGAGGGTCCCCGGAAGCCCGACGCGGGGCAAGACGTTGCTAATCGTGGTATTGGTATTGCTGGGTGGCGGTGTCGTACTCCCCGATGTCGTATTCCCCGTTTGCAGTACAAAAGCAAACTCACCACTCAGACCGCTTGCAAGCCCGTTGCTATTATAAGCCTGCAAGGCAATATAGTATTGACCGTCGGTAAGATTTAAGGCCGATAGAGGAAGAGAAGAGGCCAGTCCTGCATTTTGAGCTTTTGTGTAGACATGGCTTGAAGTGCCGATCCAAACTTTTACGTTTGCCAGATTAGTCAATGGAGTGCCGCTTGCGGTCGTTGTTGGGTTTTTCCAACTGGCGATCGCGTTGGCTCCAACGATTGGACCCAAGGCCCATGCCGCTGGACGGGATAAAGATAAGAAAAGGAGACAAAGAAAACAGATGAATGCGGGTTTCATATTCGTGGCTCCCTTCTGCTCTGGGATTCGAGAGGCACTCCCAGGCGGATGAATGTTTTTAGAATACGGTAAAATTCTTACCGGATTTTTGGGTCGTTGAGATTAACAGAAGGCCCTTGCCCGGTTCGATCCCTTGAAAGGGGCAAGATTGGAAAGAGCTGGCTTGGCTTTGAAGCCGGGGAACGAGAATCGCATCCGACAGCTGGAACCGGGTGGCCCTACACCGGTCTAGGTCGATGCGGTGCGCCGCAACGTGGAAAACTGAACAGGCGATTTAACTCTCTGAACGCTGGGATGCTAACAGAACGGATCGAATCGTGTCAAGGAGTATTTGAGCCATTGATTAAAGCCAGCCATTAGATTTGTACCACCCGAGGGTCCGACGCGTTCCCTCTTCCACGGAAATGCGGGGCGCATAGCCCAGGAGGTCACGGGCTTTGGTCAAATCATAGCTCCGATGATTTAAAAAAAATCCCAGGCGCCGGCGATTGAGCGGAGGGACAATCCCGAAGGGACGACATAGCGATTCACATAAAGTGGCGGCCATGGAAACCGGTCCGGCCGGAATCGTCCATCGGGGAGGGGTTTTACCCGCGACTCGGGCTATGACGCCGACCCATTCCCGTAGTCGAAGGATATCCGGCCCGCTCAATAAAAAAGTTTCTCCTCGACCCATGTCCGAGCCGGCCCGCAACAATCCGTCGATCAAATCATCGATATAAACAGGATGCACGCGCGTGTCACCGGTGCCGATCATGATAAAGCGACCCCGTGTGACGGCGCGAAACAACTTCAACAGGCGAAAATCGCCCGGCCCATACACCGCTCCGGGGCGGACAACGGTCAGGCGACCGGCATCGTTGCGAAAGAGGTCTCGAGCGATCGCCTCGGCTTCAATTTTACTCTTGAAGTAAATATTGGTTTCACGAAAAGGCGACGCTTCGCGGACGGGCTCGCCGCTGTCATTGCGGTGGATGCCGCCGCTGCTCACCAATACGACCCGACGGACTCCGTTTTGAATGGCCTGATCCAAAAGGCGTTGGGTTCCGGCTACGTTGATGTCGAAAAACCGGTCTCCGCTCAATCCGAATTGCTGCGTGGCCGCGAGATGAAAGATCTGGTCGGTATCTTTGCACAGACCCGCGAGCGAAGCGGCGTCGCTCAAATCGCCGTAAAAAAACTCGATCTTCTTTCCGCGAAGACGAGCGACATCCCCGTCCGGCCGAACCAGGACCCGAACCTCCGCTCCAAGCGTTTGCATCCTGTGGACCAGGTGAGTCCCAACGAATCCCGTGGCCCCCGTGATCACGATGCGTTGCGTTCCCTTCATGAAATCGATGTCCTCCACCGGTCCCATACGGCGTAGGTCCGGCGCGCCACGGGCTCGAGTGTATGCCAGGTCCGCTGAATCCAGGGTCGATAAACCCGTGTCATGACCGTGCTCTCGGCGGGTGTGGTACCCCATTCTTCTTTGAACCGGATCAATCCCGAGCGTTCACCGGCGGACTCCCCAAAACTGAATACGGGGATTCTACGGCCGTGGCACCAACCAATCGCATGATTCACCAAGGCATTCGTCGGCCGAAATCGTGAAGCAGAAAGTTCGGCGGCTGATATCCAGTAGATCGCCATTCGGGAAGACACGAGGAGAATCACCAGGCCGATCGGATGGCCATTCCGCCTTGCCACAAAAGAAACGGCGAGCTTTTCGCGAAGGAGCGCCTCGATAAAACGCCAAGGCTTTGCGGTTCCACCGATCCGATCCATCGTCGCCCGGTAGATCCGGTAGGTTGGCCGGACCTCGGCGATCTCCGGGGTTTCCTCAACGATGACGCTTTCCCGGACGCTTTGCTTGATCGCCCGGCGTACCGAAGAGCGATATCCCCGCACAATTTGTTCCAAGGGGCGATCCAGGGTTAACAACGGACAGCTGCGCTTGAAACTCACGACGCCCCGGCCCAGCCGGAGACAGTTCATCACCGCATCGGGAGCCGTGGGCGGAACCGAAAAGCGCGTCTCGAAGGCCCCGTAACCAGCCGCTTCCGCATCAATCTCCTCAGAGATACGAAAAAGCAGTTCAGGATCATCAAGATAATCGGGATGGATCAGCGGCCCGCCATAAGAATCAAAGACAAGGGAGTAGTTGGCGCGAAATGGCCAACCGGCTGAAAAGCGAATGAGCGGCAGCCCGGCCACGACCCGGCCGTCCGAATAGAACAGGCGGTAGACCGGCTGCACATAACCAAAACAGGACGCGACAGCCTGGCCCCAGATAAATGCATGCTGAGGCGTTGTCCATGGAACGCCGTTGACAAACGCATCCCATTCCGCCGCCTCGAGACAAGGCCGGGCGATGATCCGCCCAGATTTTGCGGCCCGGGGTTTTTGTAAGGGATCGTGTGACCGGGGTTCCGGAGGCATGGTTCTTGAGAAAGGGTTAGGGGTCATTCCTCAAACACGCTGAGTTTGTCGAGTCTGCCCTTTGCGTCATCAATTTCATGACGCAAAGAAGGCTGGTCCTGTGCCAGTCTTATGAACTCCTCCAACTCTTTTTGCGCTTTCAACAGGTTGCCCTGATCCATTAGGAAACGTCCAAGATGATAATGAATGATTACAAGGTTCGGGTTCAGGCCGAGTGCGGTGCGGAACTCTTCCATCGCCTTATCCAGGTCTCCTTTCGCTAAGAACGCGGTGCCGAGATTATAGTGGGCGACGGCATCATTCGGGTTCAGGCCGAGAACGATTCGATATTCCGCGATCGCCCCGTCAAAATCCCCTCTTCCGGCCAGTGCAACCCCGAGGTTATGGTGGACGACGGCATCGTCCGGGTTCAGGCGGAGCGCGGTTCGGTACTCCGCAATCGCCCCCTCATGATCTCCTTGATGTTCGAGGGCCGTCCCGAGATTATAATGGGCGACGGCATCGTCCGGGTTCAGGCGGAGCGCGGCTCGGTATTCCGCGATCGCTCCCTCATGATCTCCCTGATGCTCGAGCGCATTCCCGAGATTATGATGGGCATTTGTATCGATCGGGTCCAAGAGCAGGGCGGTACGGTATTCCGCGATCGCCTCGTCAAGATGCCCTTGACGGGCAAGCGCTATCCCAAGATTATAGTGAGCGACGGGATCGCTCGGGTTCAGACGAGCCGCGGTTCGATATTCCGTAGTCGCTTCGTCGAGATCCCCCTGGGCGGCGAGAGCGAACCCGAGATTGACGTGGGCGTTTGCATTGTTTGGGTTCAGACGAATAGCGGTACGGTATTCCGCGATCGCTCCCTCAAGGTCCCCCTTTTGCCGGAGTGCAATCCCAAGGTTATAATGGGCGACCGCGTCGTTTGGATTCAGGCGAATGGCGGTACGGTATTCCGCGATCGCTCCCTCCACGTCGCCTTTCTTCTGGAGCTCGAGTCCCACGTTTAGCGGTTTGGCGTCGTCCCGGCCGCCGTTCTGCATATTCGGCGCACAGCCAATCGCGGCGATCCCCAACCCTAATGAAAAGATGAACGTAGCGCCCGATCTCACTGTTCCGCCTTTTCCTTCTCGTGGCCGATCCGATGGTAGAAAATTCATCTTACTCTTTTCTGTCGAGGGTGTACAGGGGAGAAGAAATCAGGGGGGACAGTAAAGCGGGGTCGCTTTTATTTCACGACGGATGGAAGCTCCTCAAATCAGGATACGATCCGGCGTCTTACCGAGGAGAAACAACCGGGGGTTGGATTCTGGATTGCGGTGGCACCTGGTAAAGGGGCCGGGCTTGTTGGGGCCGTCCCGCTGACGTTGGCGGAGCGGAGGGTTCGGAAGGCCTCTTCGGTAACTTGACGCTCTTGGGGGGTGAAGGTTGTCTTGGCTTGAGTTCGCGGCTCGGCTCGGCGTGCTTATCCGGCAGATGGGGCGTTTGCTTTGGGACGATCGAGGGTTGAGAGGGTTTGGCGAATTCCCTGACGATGATGTCTTTGCGGATCTTCTCTCCGGTATCCCGACCCTGTTCGGCACCCCGCGGACCCTTCTCCGGGAACGAGGGTGCCTCGACGGGGGGGCGGCCTTGCGTAATGACCGCGTGAATTTCCTTCACCCGTTGCTCGAAGAGGGGCGGCGGGGCCGAGGGAGGACGGTTGTAAACCACCGGGCGATGAATCGTCGTCGGCGGAAGCCGATCCGCCGGGACCGCTTTCTCGGGCACGGGCTGTAGGCTGGCGCGGGTCGGAACAACCGGCGGCGGGCCGACCGCCACTCGGCCGGCCCGAATCGGGTCTTTGGGAGGAACAAACCCTTCTTCTTCCGGCAAACCGGTGACGAATCGATGCCGGGACATCACGGTCATCGCCCCCGGCACATGATGATTAATCAGGTTGGTATCGGGATGAACAGATCCGTGGGGATGGTGATGGTAGACTTCGCCGGGTCCCAGCGGCACCCAACCGACCCAGGTCGGCCCGTAATAAAATCGCACACAGCCGGGTGTCCATATCCATGGAACAGTCCGCGGTACCCAAATCCACCCTACGGTTCCGACCACAACCCAACGGCCATAGTGATAGGGAAGCCAACCCCAGGGTTCGTACGAGACCCAGGTCCAGCCCCACGGCTCTACCCAGACCCACCGGCCGTTATGATAAGGGGCCCAACCCACGGACACCGGGGGAATCCAGACCCAGCCGTAGGGTTGGATCTGATTCCAGTTGCCGTAGGTATTCAGGTCCGTCACCCCCATCTCGGTATCAGAGGGGAGATGCTCGTGGTTCTCGGCCCGGGCCTGTTGGGCATCGCGGTCTTTATTCCATCGATCCCAGTCATCCGGTTCCGCGGCCGCTTCCAATAAATAGTCCGGGGCGTCTCCGCCCTCGATCGCGACGCGTTGGTCGGCGGCGATCACGATCGGCTCCTCATCGCGGATCAGTTCCACCTCCCCGTTACGGACCGTCATGACGGTTGAACCGTCCTCGGCCACATCCACTCGAAAGGCCGTCAAACGCGTCACCTGGGCCGCGGCTTGCGGGGTGTCGACTTCGAGAAAGGGCCGCCGTGCGCCGGTGCGGAAGGGGGCTTGGGCCGCGAAACTGGCCACGCCCAACGTCAGCTGGAAATGGGTCCAGTCCGGTTCCAGACTGAGAAGGTCCAGGTTCGTGTTTTCGGCCAATCGGACCACGGTCCCGTCGTCAAACTGGACTTCGGCCCGAGCGTCGTCGGTCGCCCAGAGTTTATCGTGAGGGCGGAGCGGCATGTTGACGGAGGCCGCCACCCATTCTTCATCATCGCCCCGCTGAAGGAGGACCTCGCCCTCGATGAGGCTGATGCGGGAGACCCGTACGGTCCCATAGGGGTTGGTTGGTTCTTCTCCCGCAACGGCCGTTGGCGGGAATGAGGCTGCCAGGCTCCACAACAACAGCGCGGCAAAGCACCGGATGATGACACTCACGGCGGTCCTCCTTAAGACAAAATTATGATTCCAAGGGGGAGGGAGAATCAAGTCTGAATCCGCGCGGTCCGTTCCGGGGATGGCAAGGGCATCGAGAGGTTTAAGGCCACGGTGATGGACTATCGGGATTCCTTCGAGTTGGATTTCAACGTCTGGAGCAATTCGGCGATGCGAGACCGCTCATAATCGGACAGCGCGTCCCCAGCGAAACGGACGCGATAGTAAAGACCGGTCAGCTCGGCTGCGGCGGGACGGAGCGGCAAAGGCGCGTCCGGAATT
>Ga0335082_10005298_pt1 | contig 14106 bp, 7 predicted proteins | sample Lox_Sample_41_FD_206718 | JGI IMG/M metagenome (GOLD analysis project Ga0335082, IMG submission 206718) | Soil microbial communities from Loxahatchee National Wildlife Refuge, Florida, United States - Lox_Sample_4.1 | ecosystem: Environmental > Terrestrial > Soil > Wetlands | place: USA: Florida...
TGCTCGCGTAGGCGACATCAGGGATCCCGTCGCCGTTGAAATCTCCGGAGGCCAACTGAAAGCCCTGGCCAAAGCCGAGCGGCTGGCCGTCGAAGAAGGTCCCATCACCCTTTCCCCGGAACAGGTCGAAATCGTTGGGGTAGTACTGAGAGTTCCCGAGAACGTCGAGGTTCCCATCCCCGTCGAAGTCGGCTGCGATCAGCTCTGAAAGTGGGTTTGTAGTACTTGCCGAGCCAATCGAGTCACCGAAGTGCCCATTGGGGTTCCCGGGAAACACAGCCAACGCCGCGAAAAAGGAGCTGGTCTGCGAGACTAGGTCCGTGTAGCCGTCCCGATTGAAGTCGCCTAGCGCGAAGCGATTCGAACTGTTGCAACAATAGGACGCCCCGATGGCGGAATACGCACGCGGAGCGAGAAACGATGGATTAGAGCACCCTGTGCATTGAGCCGACACGGGTCGAGCGGCGAGCAAGCCGAGAGCCACCACTCCGGATGCCAACGCCACGCCGCGGCCCATCGGCAGCTCCTTCCACTGCGCCCGCTAGTTGTCCCGGATTGTATATCTCTCGATAGACGGGGAAATCGGAGAGCACCCATCGACCGACGACCTAGTGAGCCACTCGCAACATAGCAAGCTGATACGGAGCGCCACGTCCGTTACCCCTTCTCCTGCGCATCTGTCCCACAGCCGATCCCTGGAAATACAGCATCACCGAAATCACCAGCAAGACGAGATCGACGATGACTACGATCATGACTGCAAGCCAAAAGAGCGTGCGGGATCGCTGGCCGGCCGCTAGCATTCCCCAGGATGCAACGCCAGTGAACACCAGTACGGCCGGAAGCACACGGAGGAATTGGAAGGCGACGATGCTGGACTCGAGTCCGCCGGTCTCGCCTAGCAACTGTCGCCCAACGGTATCGGCCAGCCAAGGAAAACAAGCGGCCTGGCCGAGCAAAAGGGCGACGAGGGCAGAGACAATCCAGCGCGCTTCCACCGGACCCATCGAGCCCTCGATTCCTTGCCGGTTCACCACCCACCTCTAACAACACGAAGGCCACCACCACAACCTGCCACGCCAAAGACGAAAGGATTGCCCGACGCCACACGCCCCTGCGCTTTTCTCCTGAGTCCTTATTCCATAGAGAGCACTCCCGCCCGTAGGAGCCACCAGGCGACGGCGGCCAGCACACCTTCCCCAGCAATCCAACTCACGAAGGCGCGAACCCAATTGCCAGCGTGAGACTTTCGCCCCACCTCGAGGACTAACCAAAGAAGAAGGGCTACGCCAAGGTAGGCGCACATCCAGAGGCTCGCCTGAAGTGGTAATCCCGGGTCGTAGACCGCTAGGTCGAGCAGCGCCTTCTGTGAATAGGCCAAAAGGAACGGCATCAAGGTTACTCTCGGTCTTGCGCCTCCCAACTGCAGCCAGAAGACAAGCTGCAACAACAGATTCAAGACGACTCCGACGGCGATGTACGGCCAAGCGGAGCGATTCAGCCATCCCACGAGGGCGGGCTCCTGCTACTTGCTCTGAGAGGGACCGATGAAGTCTCGATCACCGCATGCAACCACCTCATGGAGACGAGCCGCCACGACGCGCGGAAGAGCAGGAAGGGGTCCCTCCTGATCTGCTGATTCCGAAAGGTCCCCAATTCAATCTCCACCGATCACCTCATGGGGTTTAAGGCGGCCGAGGTCAGACCCAAGGGACTCAGACGACCCAAGCGGCGGGCCGGACGGCGGGCCGGGGTCAACGCTGAATCGCTGCATGAAATCGCCCTGCGGATCCATGGCCCCGGTCGCGACCCGAGTTGCCTCGGAACGACTCAACCCGCCGCCTCGTCGATTCCCTGCAAGCACGCCTCGCAAGCGCAGCGATTCAGCGTTGACCCCGCGTACTCTTACTCTGAAGTCAGACCCAAGGGACTCAGACAACCTTTAACTGAGACGCTCCCGCGCTCAACTCCACTTCTCGTGTCAATCCGAGAATCTACGCTCAATGCCCACATAGATCGCGACAGATATCGCCAGTAGGAGGATGTTGGCGAACCAGAGCCAAATCCAGATTTTCCGCCTGTGGCGTGGCCAACGACGGACAGCGTAGCTACTCAAGATGGCCGCTCCTATGGAGAACAGCACCGCACCGGGTACAATGCAGAACAGCCAGTAGACACCGATTTCTCCCCCAATACCCCCACGAATACCCACAGTCCGGAAGCACTCTTGCACCAGCCTTGGATAGAACAAGACCTCTGCCGCTACAAGTGTCCAGAGCATGATCAGTGAACGCCACCGGAGCTTCGCGATCCCGTTCCCGGGAGTCAGGTCACTCATGAACAACCAACTTCTGTAGAGAGGCGGTGTCTCCGTCGGCCGGAATATCGAGATAGGGCAGGAGCTGGTTCCAGGCGTCGGGCGTGCGCAGCACGGAGTGTGACCCAAACGGCCCTTCGTCCCTATCGTACTCAACGCTCACGAAATCGGGCGAGAGTCGGTCGGCTCGCCCGATCTCGCCTATGGCGGGAAATACGACTCGACCACCACCATTCGACTGTACTCGATCGTGAGGATCGTACAGTGCGACGCCATTCTTGACGAAGGCGGGAAGCGTAAGTTGATAGTCCGGCCGAACAGGTGCTCCGAGGGTGACCAAGTTGTCGACCGCCCGGCCGAGACCCAGATTGATCGCTGTAATCGCCACATTTCCGCCATGACTGAACCCGACGAGGTTGAGTTGCTCCCCTGCCTTGAACTTGTAGTGTTTCACGAAGCGTGCGAGGGCTCGGGCAGCTGAGAGCCGAGCACTGGAGCTATTTGCGCCGGACCATTGAAAGGAGACAACGGTTCGGTCGTGTACGGTACGTGCCACGGCCTCGAAGAACGAACCTCCCGGCATGAACGTAGGGTTGCCTTCGTTGTTCGTGCCCGGAAGGACGATCGTCAGGCTTCCGTCGGGATCGATTCGCCTCACGGGATTCCCTTGCACGTAGCTGTATCGGTTCCAGGTCGACGGGCTCGAGGCGCGTCCCCCCACCTTGTCCGGGCTCATGAACCGGCCCTGGGGCGTCAAGGAGAACCGCGCGTGGTCGTAGTCGTTGCCGGTGGAGGGGTCTCGTTCCATCAGAGCGAACTTCAGGGGGTGGTTGCCGAATCCTCCGGAGATCTCCGACCCGTACGGGAAGTACTTGTGGCTCTCCACGGCGGCGCCGGCGGAGTTGGTCACCAGGCGAGGCGTGCCCAGATGGTCCGAGGAGTAGTAGAGATAGCTCCCGCCTGAATCCCGCGTCGCCACCAGCAGGTTTCCGAAGTAGAAGTAGTCCTTGGTCCGCGTTATCGCCGTTGGAGTCACGAGGTACTCGGTCGAGAGCCGATTCGACTCGTCCCGCAGTGTCAGGCTCCAGGTGTCGGTGGAGGAAGTGAAGTATCCCGTGACGTCCACCAGCGCGTCCACGGCGGCCGGAGAGGCGTTAGTCAGGAGCAGCTGACCGTTCGAAGAGAGCCCGAGCGAGAAGTTGTTGGCCCTGTCGTTCAAGACGCCCGGGGTCGCGTCGTAGTTCAACGTGCTCGTGACCGAGGACACTCCTCCAGGTGCGAGGAGCAGGGACCCCGGAGCCGTGATCGAGGTCACGGTGAGGTTGCCGGACACGGCCGTCGCATTTGACGGGACGCCGCTGCAAAGGGGGTTCCCGACGATCGGCAGCGCCCGAGTCTCCGAAGGCGCGAGGCTCGGTCCCCTGCCCGGGCCGCTCGGCGTCAGGCGCGTGTTCAGGAACCGGCACGGAATCATCGTGAAGAAGCTGTCTCCTCCGGTTACCTTCGCGATCCGCTCCCCCGCTCCGTCGTAGACATACCGCTCGGTTCCGGCGGAAGTCTGCCGTGAGAGCGCGTCGTAGGAGTACGTCTGGCCCGCGAGCGAGAGGAGATTACCCCGCGCGTCGTAGATGCCCGTCGAGAGCCGGTTGGTCGCGGCGCTCACGCCGGCCGGGTTCATGTTCCCGAATCGGTCGTAGCCGTACGTCTGCGTTGGCTGGCCGGCCAGCGTCGCCGAGACGAGCCGCGATCTCGCGTCGTAGCCGAATTGGTCCGTGCCGATGGCCGTGATGTTGCCCGCTCCGTCGTAAGTGTACGGCCCGGTGTCGAACCCTCCAAGCGAAGCGAAGATTCGGGCAGGCCGGGGCAGGAGAGCCGAATCCTGAGAGATCGTCGTGACAACGTTGTTGCCTGCCTTCCAGGAGGAAAGCAGTGTCGATGGGTTGTATGCAGCCGACGAAACGACTGTCTGGACGCCCGACGAAAGCCCGCCGGCGAGACCGGTCGTGTAAGTCAGGCCCGCGGTCACCGGCGCATCCGTTGCTCTCCTGGGATGGGTGTGCGAAGCGGGAAGGCCCAGAAGGTTGTGGGACCACGACTCGGTGAAGGTCAAAGAGCCCTGGGGCGTTCCCGAGATCGTGAGGTCCTTCTGGCTCAACCGACCGCCGAGCCCGGAATAGGTGAAGGTCTCCGTGACCGTCGAAGCCACACCCGTGTTGGACCCGAGGCGCTGTGACAGCTTTCCCCCACTCGCCCCCGACCCGGCGAACCAGCACGGTGACACCGCTTCTCCGTCATAACAGTTCGTCAGGAGGTTCGCTCCCCCTGCAGTCAATGTCTTGAGCCGCCCGGCCGAATCGTACGTGTACCTCAACAAGGTCCCGTCCGCCTCGGCCTTGCCGCGCAGGTTACCGACGCTGCCCCAGTTCGAGTAGGTCCTGCCGCCCGCCACCGCGGTGTAGGTGACGGTTCCCGCCTCGGGCGTCGACTCCTGGACCAGGAAGCCAAAGGCGTCATGGGCAAAGGTCCTCGTTTGGGAGCCCTGCGTCACCGAGAACAGCCGGTTGCCTGCGTCGTAGCCGTAGCTCGTCGCGTCGGCCGAGGGTGCGGCGGGCTCCGTGACGCTCGTGAGGCGGCCGAAGGCATCGTAGCGAAACGTCGTCGTGGCGGAACCCCCGCCGGAGCACACGCCGCCCGAGCAGCTCCCTCCGACGTTCCCGACCGTCACCTTCTTGGCCGTTTCGGAAAAAGCGACGGCGCCGTCGGTGAAGTCGACCGTCGTCGTCGATCCGTCTGCCCGGCGGATCGCTTGCGGCCGGCCGAAGGGATCGAAGTTCGACCGCAGGGTTCCCGAGGGCGCCACGGTCAGGCAGGCGCCGGAGGGAGCCGCCGCGCTGGTGCAGCTTGCCCACTCGGAAACCTGGATCTCGTGCCCCGGGGCGTCGAACTCGTGCGTCCGGACCGAGTAGCCGGTCGGCATCTGTCGGATCTCGCGGACGAGCCGCCCGAGGTTGTCATAAACATAGACCTGCTGGGTGCTGTCTCCTCCTCCGGACCGGCTCACGGTAGTCCGCGTGGGAGATTCGTACGCAATCACGGTCGGCGCCTCGCCGTCGGGCGGCGTGATCACCGTCGCGCGCCCCAGGCTGTCGTAGAGGAAGCTCGTCTTCTTTCCCGCCGTGTCGGAGGAATCTTTCACCCATCCGGTGGCCGAGTCCCGCGTGAGGTTCTGGGCAAACCAGCCGCCCGCGCTCTGACTGAGCGAAGTCTTGTCTTTGAGCCAGGAGCTCGTCGCGCGGAGACCTCCCGCATAGGTCATCTCTTGGCCGAATGCGTCGTCGTTCAATCCGATGGTCGCGGCCGGCCACGCGGAGAGCGAACCGGGACAGGGATCCGTCGCGGGCGGTGCCACGGCAACGACTGCCGCCGACACGTCGTCTCGGACGTTTCCCTGACCGTCCCCGTAGCGGCAATGCGCGAGATACCGGCTGGTCGGGGGGTCCCAGGCCCAGTCTCCCTTCAGAAAACCGGTCGCCGAATCGAAATCGAAGTAGTGGTCGATGGCGTTGCGCCGGCTCGCGGGCTGGGTCGGGGTCGGGATCGTGAGGTCGGCCTCCGTCCTCCGCGCATAGAGATTGAGAAGGTTGGCCCCTGTGCTGGGCGCCCAGTCGGTCGTGATCACGCGGGCGTCGTTGCCGAGGTTTCCTGAATGCGCCTGGACGTTGTAGTGCCTGCCGTTGCCCTCCCAGGTGTCTCCAGCGGAAAGCGAATAGACGATCGAGTGCTTCGGGCACGCGGGACAGTAGTCGAGCGCGAGCGGATCGGGGTTGTTGATCGGACCGAGGTAGGTCGTCTCCGACTTGATCCGGCGATTCGAACCATCGTCGGTTGCACCGAGGTCGTATTCGAAGACATGCTGGATGACCCGGATCGCGTGGCTCGGGCAGAGCGAGTCCGCATAGAGCGAGCCACAGACCGGCGTCGTCACGCTGCCGATTCCCGCCGGATTCGGGTCGCTCGCGTACACCGCATGCCGAAGATCCGCGCCGACGCGGTCTCCGGGCTGAGATGGATTCTGTGGGTCGACGAGACCGTTACCCGCCCAGAAGAGTGTCGCCTCTGCCCGCCGGTTCCCGTCCGCATCGGCGGGCATCAATGCCACGGTGAGGGTCTGGGCCGAGGTGTAGGTCGTCGTGGCGTTCTCGCCGTACGGAAAGGAATACTGCGTGTACTCCGTCACGGCGGTCGAGATGTCGGGGCCCGCCACTGTGCGCCGCAGCACTCCCACCTGAGATTGCTGGTACTGCCGGCTGGCTGTCCCCGGCAAGCAGGGGCCTTCGTTGAGGGCCAAAGGCTGGTTCAAGTCGGCGGTGGCGCTGCCGGGAGCTCCGCTGTTGGTGAAGACCTGCGACCGGCGAACGGTCTGGCCCGCCGGGGGTGGCTGGAGGCTGCAGCCGTCGCTTCCCGAAAAGGTCGCCAGCCGCCCCCGGTAGAAGTGATAGTTCCCATAGTCGTAATACACCGTCGCCCCGGTCGGCAGCGTCATCGACTTGAGCAGCCCCTGCGCGATGTTGACGTTTGGGAAGTAGTCAAACGAGTAGGAGGCCGATCCGGCAATGTCGTTCGGAAAGACAATGCCTGTCAGAGTCGGCAACAAAGTCGGGGAGCAGTAGATGCTGGCCCGGTTGATCGGAACGGTTCCATATTGCAGGCTCCACTCCGAGAATTGGCCCGTCCCGCCGACCAGCGTCTTCAGCCGCAGGGCGCGGATCCGCCGGGCAGGCGGATCGAATACGACGGCTCCGATCTGTTGCGACGCTTCGCCCACGCGCTGAATGCTGAATGTCGCCGGGATCCAGGATCGCGTCGTCGTGCCCGTGCACCGCATGCCGGTCGGCAGCGAACAGGTCAACGGACAGGCGCTCACGCCATCCGCCTGATAGGCGACCGTCAGCCTGTTCCCGAAAGGGTCCGTGATCGACGTGAGGTAGTACCCGTCGCGGCTGCGACCGTAGTCCCTGGCATATCCGGGACTGACGGACGGGACGTCGTCGTACCCGCTGACCCGCCAGCCGAAGTCATAGACGTTGCCGTCCCCGTCGTACATCGTGTACGAGTCGTTTGGCGCAGTACCGTTGTGAACGAGCTTGTACTGCGTCGCGTCGGTCGTCGTGTACGCGGGCCCGGCGCCAAAGAAGTCGATCTCGGCGCCGTCGGGCCGCAGATAGCAGAATGGTCTGGGGTTGGCGCCGAGCGGAGGGCTCGTCGGCAGAGCGCCACAGGCGATCTTTCCGGGCGTGAAGGTCCAGCCGACGCCGAGCGCCGGATCCCCGACGACGGGATAGTAGTTGGGGTTGTTCTCCAGCTCGTTGGTCGGGTGTCCCGGCTCGGTCAGGCGAAGGCCATAGGTGAGCATCGCCTGGAAGGTCAGCCTCGGGCCGATCTGATACGCGGGCCCGATCGGCATGGGAATGGTCAACTGGCCGTTGAAAGAATTGATCGAGTCGAAGTCCGTGTGGTGGAACGCGTTCTTGACGTACCCCTGGGCGGCCGCGGGATCGTTGTCGGGTCCCTGCTGCGCGCCGGCCGCAATCGCGACGGCCGCCAAGCCGAACCCCAGCGCAAGACGCTTCATCTTCGGCCCCCCTATTGGAAGTACCCGGTGACGTCGAGAACCACGTGGGCCGTTCCCGGCTGCACGGTCCCGTACACGATCGAGACTTGAAGGGTTGGATCCGAAGCCAAGGAGACGAGGGCCCCGTTGGCGATCGCGAGTGTGTTCGCGGAGGCATTGACGTTCGAAGTGCCCGGCGCCGCCGTGCCGTAGGGCCAGACCTTCAGGTACCCGTTCTGCGTCGGAGCGACCATCGTGACGTTGATGGCCGCCGCCTGAGCCGTGAGGGGGATGCCGCAGCTTCCCCGAATCGAAAAGCCGCGAGGAGTGCCGGAGGACAGCGCCGGTCCGCCGTTGACTCCAACCGGCCCGCGCGTGTCGACCAGCCGGCAGGGAGTGACGGAGTAGAACTGGTAGGGTCCGCCTCCGCCGGCGTCCTGCACCAGCAGGAGCATCGAGCCTGCAGCGAGAAACCCGAGCGATCGCCGCCGCACGCGGCTCGAAACCCGCGGCTTCACATCGCTCCCGCGCGGGAAGGCAGATCCGGACACGGAACGGAAGACACACTCCGACAGTTCTTCGCTCTTCATTTCAAGACCCCTTGTCGCGTTCGCAGCGACGACCAGCGGGGCCGCGGCGCCCGCTCGCCGATGAAAACGAACTTTCGGTTACCTAGTTGTCGCGAGAGGGAGGCAGGGATCCGGACGAGCGCAAGAAACGGAGGGCTCGAGGGCGAGACCGAGCTATCGAGGGTCGATTATGCGCGCGCGGTTCTCTCCTGCGCATCGACGACGGCGATCGCCGCCATGTTGACGACGTCGGCGACATCTTCGCCGCGCTGGAGGACGTGCACGGGCCGATCCATGCCGAGCAGAATCGGGCCGATCGCCTCGGCGCCGGCCAGGCGCCAGACGAGCTTGTAGGCGGCATTGGCCGACTGCAGGTCGGGGAAGATCAGGACGTTGGGCCGCTGGACCGCGGCCCACGGGTAGTCGGCGCCGAGCATCTCCGGAACGACGGCGAGATCCGCCTGCATCTCGCCGTCCACGGTCAGGTCGGGCCGCGTGGCCTTCAGGATCTCGACCGCGCGCTTGACCTTAAGAGCCTTCTCGTGAGTGTTGGATCCGAAATTGGAGAACGAGATCATCGCGAGCGAGGGCTCCATGTCGAAGCGCTGGACGGCTCGGGCCGTCAACTGGGCGATCTCGGCCAGTTCCTCCGCCGTCGGATCGATGTTGACGGTCGTGTCGGCGAAGAAGAACGTCCGGTCCTTCAGGATCAGGATGTAGAGGCCGGAAACGCGCCGGACGCCGGGGGCGGTGCCGACGATCTGAAGCGCCGGACGGATCGTGTCGGGGTAGGACTGGGTCAAGCCGGAGATCACGCCGTCGGCGTCTCCGGCGTCGAGCATCAGCGGGCCGTAATAGTTGCGCACGCGCACCAGCCGCGCCGCGGCCTCCACCGTCACGCCCGAGCGCTTGCGCAGCTCGACTAAGCGCTTGGCGTACTCGGGCAGCTTCGGCGAGGTCTCGGTGTGGATCAGGGTGATCTTGTCCATCGGAAGCTTCAGGTCGTGCGCCAGCTCGTCCACCTTCGTGTCCCGGGCGAGCAGGATCGGGCGGCAGATGCCCTCCTCCGCCAGGATCTTGGCGGCCCGCAGGATCTTGGGGTCCTCTCCTTCGGGAAAGACGATCCTCTTGGGATCGTCCTTGGCCTTCTGGATGACGACGCTCATCACCTCGCGCGAGCGGGAGAGCATGGCCTCGAGCCGCCGCAGGTAGGCGCTCATGTCGGTGATCGGCTTTCGCGCGACACCCGAGCGCATGGCCGCCTCGGCCACGGCGGGCGCCACCCAGAGCAGCACCCGAAAGTCGAAGGGCTTCGGGATCAGATAGTTGCGCCCGAAACGGAAGCTCTGGCCGCCGTAGGCCTTGGAGACCGAGTCGGGCACGTCCATCTTGGCGAGCGACGCCAAGGCCTGCGAAGCGGCCATCTTCATCGCCTCGTTGATCTCGGTCGCGGCGACGTCCAAGGCGCCGCGGAAGATGAACGGGAAGCCGAGCACGTTGTTGACCTGGTTCGGGTAGTCGCTCCGGCCGGTCGCCATGATGACGTCGGGACGCGCCGCCCGCGCCTCCTCGGGCTCGATCTCGGGCTCCGGATTGGCGAGCGCGAAGACGATCGGGTCGCGCGCCATCTTCTTCAGCATTTCCCCGGTGACCACTCCCTTGGTCGAGAGTCCCACGAAGACGTCGGCCCCCACGAGCGCGTCGGCGAGCGTGCGCTCGGAGGTCTCGACCGCAAACTGCGCCTTGTAGGGGTTCAGGTCCTTCGTCCGTCCCGCGTAAATCACGCCGGCTTTGTCCACGAGGCGGAGGTTCTCCTTCTTCACGCCGTAGGAGAGGTAAAGCTTCGCGCAGGCGATGGCCGACGCGCCGGCGCCGACGAAGACGACCTTCACTTTGTCAATCGACTTGCCGACGATCTCGAGGGCGTTCAAGAGCGCGGCGGCCGAGATGATGGCCGTGCCGTGTTGATCGTCGTGGAAGACCGGAATCTTGAGTCGCCGCTTGAGCTCCTCCTCGATCACGAAGCACTCGGGCGACTTGACGTCCTCCAGGTTGATTCCGCCGAAGGTCGGCGCGATGCGGGCGACCGTGTCGATGAAGGCCGCGGGGTCCTCGGCGTCCACCTCGATGTCGAAGACATCGATGTCGGCGAAGCGCTTGAAGAGAATCCCCTTGCCTTCCATGACGGGTTTTCCCGCGAGCGGCCCGATGTTGCCCAGGCCGAGGACCGCGGTGCCGTTGGAGATCACCGCCACGAGGTTGCCCTTGGCCGTGTATTCGTAGACCTTCTCGGGGTCCTGGGCGATTGCGAGGCAGGGCTCGGCGACCCCGGGGCTGTAGGCGAGCGAGAGGTCCTCTGCGGTTCGGCAGGGCTTCGTCGCGACGACCTCGATCTTGCCACGGCGTCCGCGGGCGTGGTACTCGAGGGCTTCCTCGGCCGTGATTCGTCTCAAGTGCGGCCCTCGGCGCGTCTCTGTCCCGCAGCTTGCGGCGGCGAGCCGGCGAGCGCGCCGCGGAGCTCCTGGATGGCCTCGACCGCCTCCTCGCGCGCAACCAGCCGCACCTTCTTGTCGCGGCGAGTCACCACCTCGACCCGGCCTTCCTTGAGAGCGCGACCCCCGACGTTGACTCGGATCGGGAAGCCCAGCAGGTCCGCGTCCTTGAACTTCACGCCGGGGCGCTCGTCCCGGTCGTCATAGAGGACTTCGAGATCGGCCGCCAGGAGAGACCCGTACAAGGCGTCCGCCGCCTGCAGAGTGGCCGGCTCCGAGGGGTTCAACGAGACCAGCTCGATCTCGAAGGGCGAGAGCGCCAGCGGCCAGATGATGCCGTCCGCATCGTGGTTCTGCTCGACGGCGGCCGCCATCGTGCGCCCGATGCCGATGCCGTAGCTCCCCATGACGACCGGGCGAGTCTCTCCCTTCTCGTCGGTGAACTCGCAGTGAAGCGACTCGCCGTACTTGGTCCCGAGCTTGAAGATGTGGCCGACCTCGATCCCGCGGGCGATCTCGAGCGGTTTGCCGCAGCGGCGGCAGGGATCCCCCGGCCGGGCCTGGGCGAAATCGGCCCAGCGGGAGACGTTTCTTGCGTCGCGCTCCATCGAGAAGCCCCGGACATGCCAGTCGCGCCTCCCGGCGCCGGTCACGGCATTGACGGCCCCGCGCACCGATTCGTCGGCCACCAGGCGCACCTTCAAAGGGTCGAGCCGGTGCGGCCCGACGTACCCGACGGGCCCCAGCGATTCCCGATCGACCTTCTCCTCGGACGCGAGGGTCAGGTGCTCGACTCCCAGCGCATTCTTCAAGGCCACCTCGTTGACGTCGAGGTCGCCCCGGACGGCCGCCGCCACGTAGCCTTCCTCGGTTTCGTAGATGAGAACCTTGATCATGCGCGAGGCCGTGATCCCGAGAAACTGCACCACGTCGTCGATCCCGCCCTTGCCCGGGGTCGCGATCTCGGTCAGCGACGTGACCGTCTCGTCCTCCCAGGGGGCGCGGCGTCGCCCCGTCTGCGCTCGTTCCAGGTTGGCGCCGTAGCCGCACGCGGCGCACCGCACGACCGCGTCCTCGCCCGTGTCGGCCAGAACCATGAACTCCTGCGACTGGCTTCCACCCATGCCTCCCGAGTCCGCCTCGACGACCGTGAAGTCGAGGCCGCACCGCTCGAAGACGCGTCGGTATGCCGCGTCCTGCGCGCGATACGACACGTCGAGGCCCGCCGCGTCCGCGTCGAAGGAGTAGCCGTCGTACATCAGGAACTCGCGCCCGCGCATCAGGCCGAAGCGGGGCCGTATCTCGTCGCGGAACTTCGTGCGGATCTGATACAGGGTAAACGGCAGCTGGCGGTAGGAGGTCACACCGGCGCGGACCATCGTCGCGAAGGCCTCCTCGGCCGTCGGCGCCAGGCAGTATTCGCCCGCCTTCCGGTCCTTCAGGCGGAAGAGGATCTCCTCGGCCGCGTAGCGCTGCCAGCGCCCGCTCTGCTCCCAGAGCTCACGGGGCTGGAGGATCGGCGCCTCCACCTCGTGGAAGCCCGCCCGGTCCATCTCCTCGCGGACGATCGTCTCGGTCTTGCGGTTCGCGCGCAGCCCGAGCGGCGTCAGGGCATAGACCCCGGCGGCGACCCGCCGCATCATGCCGGCGCGCGTCAGGAGGACGTGGGAGATTGCCTCGGCGTCCCCCGGCACCTCGCGGACCGTCTGCAGGAAGTACTTCGACCAGCGCATGTGGTGGGCGAAGATACTAGATCCGCCGTCCGCTTTCAGCCGCCGGCCGGACGCCTGCACCGGAATCCCCTCAGGGGCGCGGCGCTTACGGCTTTCGAGACGCCGAGGCTTCGGCTTTCTTCTTGCCCCCTACCTTCTCCACGAGCCGCAGATTCGAGCGCACCTGCTGCATCATCCGCTCCTCCAGGGCCCCTCCGGGCGCCACGGTCTTGGCGCGGGTGAAGGCGGCCTTGGCCTCCTCGGGTTTTCCGGCCGCGAGGTAGGCCATGCCGAGATGCTGGAGGGTCGTGGGCGCCGCCGCGCGGTCGCTCGAGCGGCGCAGGCAGTCGATGGCGCGGTCGAACTCCTGACGCTTGTAGTGGACCCAGCCCAGCGCGGCCAGCGGATAGGGCTTCAGCTCATCCGGTGCGGCCGAGAGGGCGCGCCCCGCGTAGTCGAGCGCCGAGTCCAGGTCCTCCCCCGACTCGGCGAGACTCGTGGCGAGCTCGTAGTAACCGACGGTCTGCGCGGTCTTCGAGTCGTGCCGCTCCAGGAACTCCCGCACGAAGCTCGCCGCCTCCTCGGGCTTTCCCTCCGCGCGCAGCGCTTCGGCCAGAGTCGAACAGGCGGCCGCGGCCACGACATCCTCCGGCTCGGCATCGAGCACGTCCCGGCAGGCGGCCACGGCCTCGCGAAAGAGTCCGAGAGAGGCGCACAGGAGCGCGTAGGAGATCCGGATCGTCGAGTTCTGGGGCTCGGCCTCGAGAGCCTTCAGGTACAGCGCGTGCGCGCGGCGCAGCGACCCCCTCGAGACGTTTTCCTCCGCCTCGCGGTAGCTCTCCGCTCCCGGCCCGTCGACCCGCGGCAAGGAATAGCGCCGCCGGCGCTCGAGCAGGCGCACGGCCTCCTGGAACTCCAGGCGCTTGGGGTTCTTCTCGAGCGCATGGTGGAAGCACTCGAGCGCGCGCTTGGGCCAGTTTTTCTCCAGATAACAGAGCCCGAGCTGGAATTTCGCGTCCTCCATCCCCGGCTCGATCGCGAGAGCGGCCTCGAACTGCTCGATGGCCTTGCCCACCTCTCCCTTTTCCCGGAGGACGGTGCCGAGCAGCACGTGCGCCGAAGGCACGTGGGCGACGTCGATGGCGCGCGCCAGCGCCTTCTCGGCGTCCGCCCAGCGCGAGGCATGCGCGTGGAGCGCGCCCAGGGCGAAGTGCGGCAGAAAGGCGTCCGGCCTCTTCTCGATGGCCCGCCGCAGGAGCGTTTCCGCCGTCTGGGGATCGCCCGTCTCCGAGGCGATGATGCCCGAATAGACGAGCGACTCGAAGTGGCTCGGCTCGATCGACAGGACGCGCTTGAAGAACCCGGACGCCTTCTCGATCTCGCCCGCCGAGAAGAACGTCTCCCC
>Ga0335082_10005302_pt1 | contig 14102 bp, 15 predicted proteins | sample Lox_Sample_41_FD_206718 | JGI IMG/M metagenome (GOLD analysis project Ga0335082, IMG submission 206718) | Soil microbial communities from Loxahatchee National Wildlife Refuge, Florida, United States - Lox_Sample_4.1 | ecosystem: Environmental > Terrestrial > Soil > Wetlands | place: USA...
GTGACCGCCGTGTCGCCCGCGGCGGAGGACGCCGGGGACTTCGCCGAGGCGCTCGCCCGCGTGCGTGCGGACGGCCTCGTCGCCTACCCGACCGAGACGCTCTGGGGGCTCGGCGCCGACGCGCGCTCGACCGCTGCGCTGGCGCGCCTCGCGGCGTGGAAGCGGCGAAGCGACGGCCAGCCGATCGCGATCCTGGTCGAGGGCCTGGCGTCGCTGGCACCGCTCGGCATCGAGGTCGACGGGCGCGCGCGCGCGCTGGCCGCGGCGTTCTGGCCGGGACCGCTGACGCTCGTGCTGCCCTGCCGCGGACGCTTCGCGCCGGGCATCGCGCGCGCGGACGGAGCGGTGGGAGTCCGCTGCTCGCCGCATCCGGTCGCGGCGGCACTCGCCGCAGCCGTGGCGGCGGCCGGCATCGGCCCGCTCACCGCGACGAGCCTGAACCGCCACGGCGAGCCGCCCGCGCGCACGTGCGCCGATGCTGCGCGGCTGGCTCTCCGGGCCGGGGACCCGTTCCTCGTCGGAGCCGGCGGCCCCGACGCAGGCGGCGGCCCGCCGAGCACGGTGTTCGATCTCACCGCTGCGCGGCCGCGCGTGCTGCGCGCAGGCGCCGTCGACGCCGCGGCTCTGACCCGCGCGCTCGGCGGCGAGGAGTGCCTCGCGTGACCGCGCTGCGACCCTTCCGCGCGCTCCGCTACGACCCGTCGCGCGTCGACCTCGACCGCGTGATCGCCCCGCCCTACGACGTCGTCACGCCCGAGGAGCGCCGGCAGTACTGGGAGCGCGATCCGCACAGCGCGATCCGCCTCGAGCTCACGCGCGAGGTCGGTGACGAGGCGACCACCGACTACGCTGGCGCCGCGGAGACGCTCGCCGCGTGGCGTCGCGCCGGCGTGCTGCGGCGCGACCCCCGGCCGGCGCTGTACGCGCTGCGTCAGCGATTCCCTGGACCGGACGGCGAGGCGCGGGTGCGCGAGGGCTTCTTCGCCCTGCTGCGCCTCGAGGACTACGAGCGCCGCGTGGTGCGCCCGCACGAGCGCACGCTCGCGGGCCCGAAGGCCGACCGCCTGAAGCTCCTTCGCGCGACGCGCGCCAACCTGTCGAGCATCTTCCTCCTCTACGAGGATCCGGGCCGCGCGCTGACCGGGCTGCTCACGCGGCAGCTCGACGCCGGCGCACAGCAGGTCGCGCGCGACCCGGCAGGCGTCGAGCACACGCTGGTGGCGATCGAGGACGGCGCGGCGATCGCCGCGATCGAACGGTTCCTCGCCGACCGCCCCGTGGTGATCGCGGACGGCCACCATCGCTACGAGACGGCGCTCGCCTACCGCGACGAGTGTCGGCGCGGCGGCGGGGCTGGGGCCGACGCGCCCTTCGAGTGGACGCTCGGCTACTTCGCGGACGCCTACGCGCCGGGGAGCCTGCTGCTCCCGATCCACCGCGTGGTGCGGGAGGTCCCGGCGCCGAGCGACGCCGAGTGGGCGTCGCGGCTGCCCGGCTGGACCGCGCGGCGCGTTTCGTGCCCCGGCCCCGAGGCCGTGCCGTCGCTGCTGGCCTCCGAGCTCGCGCCGCTCGCCGGCCGCCCGGCCTTTGCCGCCGACGACGGCTCGGGCGTGCTGCGCGTGCTCTCGCGCCCCGCGCTCGGCCCCGACGAGCTCGGCATCCGCGCCATCCACGCCGAGGTGCTCGGGGGCGTCTTCGGCCTCGACGAGGCCGCGGTGCGCGACGGCGCCGTCGCCTTCCCGAAGCACGCGCTCGAGGCGGCGCGCGAGGTGCGCAGCGGCCGCGGCACGGTCGCGCTGTACCTGAACCCGCTCCGGCCCGAGGATGTGTTCCGCGTGACGGGCGCCGGTGAGATCCTCCCGCAGAAGTCGACCTTCTTCATGCCGAAGATCCCCACCGGCCTGCTCTTCCGGCCCTTCGATGAGAGCGCGACGTGACCCGCGGCCGGCGCCAGCCCCGCCCGGTCGGCACCCTGGTCGGCCGGGTGCTCGACGACCTCGGCCTCGGCGAGACGGCGGCCGTGCTGCGCATCGCAGACCGCTGGGAGCAGGTGGTCGGGCCCGAGGTGGCCCGCCACTGCCAGCCGACCGCGCTGCGAGGCGGCGTGCTCGAGGCCCGCGTCGATACCAGCGTCTGGTGCCAGCAGCTCCAGCTCCGCCGCCGGGAGATCCTCGCCGGCCTGCGGACCGCGCTCGGCGACGAGGCGCCCACGGACCTGCGGCTGCGCGTGGGCTAGTCTCGCCCCGCACGCGCCCGAGGAGACCCCCATGTCCGAGGAGGCCCGGCCCGAAGGCCGGCAGTGCGACTTCTGCGGCGCGGTGGTCCCGACCGTCCGCCGCATCGCCCTCGACAACGATTACGACCGCCTCCAGCAGCCGCACCGCGAGCTCTACGCCTGCGCGCCCTGCTCGGAGCGCAAGGAGCGCTCGCGGCTCGGCCTCGAGCCGCGTTGACGCCCCTGGCCTTGCCGGGCTTGGGGTGCTCGCCTAGATTGCACGCCCACTTTCCGCCGGCGGGCCGCGGGGTCGCAGCCGGTCTTGCAAGCGAATCCCGAACGCCTTCACACATCGCGAGCAGATCGCGCCGCTTCGGGTAGAGAGGGGTATCCACCGCCGATGGTCAAGATCCGACTCTCCCGGGCCGGCGCCAAGAAGCGCCCGTACTACCACATCGTGGCGATCGACGGCCGTGCGCGCCGCGACGGCCGGCCGCTCGACACGCTCGGCACCTACAACCCGATCACGCGTCCCAAGCAGATCGAGATCGACACCGCGCGACTCGATGCCTGGGTCAAGCGCGGGGCGCAGGTAAGCGACGCCGTGACGGCGCTGGCGCGCGAAGCGCGGCGCCGGTCGGTCGCGACGAGCTGAGGAGCGGGACGTGGCAGAGCGAAGCGCAGCGGCAGAGCTGGTCGAGTACATCGCCAAGGCGATCGTCACCGACGCGAACGCGGTGCGCGTGCGCGAGCCGGAGCCGCGCGAGCTCGAGCTCGAGACGGCCCAGGACGACCGAGGGCGCGTGATCGGCCGGCAGGGCCGCGTCGCGAAGGCGATGCGCGTGGTGCTGGCGGCGTCGCGCTCCGGCGCCGACTACCGCCTGGAGATCGTCGACTAGAGCGGCGCGCGGCCGCGCCGCCGCTCGGACGTGGCCGGTCGGGCATGCGCGTCGACGTGATCACGATCTTCCCGGGGCTGTTCGAGGCGTTCCGGGAGACATCGCTCCTCGGTGTCGCATGCCGGGAGGGGATCCTGGAGCTCCTCGTCCACGACCTGCGGGCGTGGACGAGGGATCGACACCGCTCGGTGGACGATGCGCCGTACGGCGGCGGCCCGGGAATGGTGCTCCGGCCCGAGCCCCTGGTCGAGGCGATCGAGGCGCTGGCGGGCGAGAAGGGTGGAGGACGCAGGGCGCGCGTGGTGCTGCTCTCGCCGCAGGGGCGGCGCTTCGAGCAGGCCGTCGCGGAGGATCTGGCGCGGGAGCCGCGGCTGGTGCTGGTGTGCGGGCGCTACGAAGGGGTCGACCAGAGGGTGATCGAGCTCGCGGTCGACGAGGAGATCTCGATCGGCGACTACGTGCTGGCGGGCGGCGAGCTGCCGGCCCTGGTGGTGACCGAGGCGGTGGCCCGGCTGCTCCCGGGCGTGATGGGAAACCCGGCGTCCGCGCAGACGGAGTCGTTCCAGAGCGGTTGCGGAGGGCTGCTCGAGGGGCCGCAGTACACGCGGCCCGCGGTGTTCCGGGGACTCGAGGTCCCCGCGGTATTGCGATCGGGCGATCACCAGGCGATCGCCCGATGGCGGGCCGAGCAGGCCCGCGAGGTGACGCGACGACGCCGGCCGGACCTGCTGCGGGTCGCGCCGGGAGAGGACGAGCGATGAACCGGCTGGATGGACTCGAGGGAAAGGCGCTCCGGAGCGATCTGCCGCCGTTCCGATCGGGCGACACGGTCCGCGTGCACGTGCGCGTGGTCGAGGGCGAGAAGGAGCGCATCCAGGTCTTCGAGGGCGTCGTGATCCGGCGCCGCGGAGGGGGTGCTTCCGAGACCTTCACCGTGCGCAAGGTCTCCTACGGCGTCGGCGTCGAGCGCATCTTCCCGGTGCACGGGCCCGTCGTCGAGAAGGTCGAGATCAAGAGCCGCGGCCACGTGCGGCGCTCGCGCCTCTACTACCTGCGCGACCTGTCGGGCAAGAAGGCGCGCCTGCGCTCCAAGATCCGCGACCTCACGGCGCTGATCGCGCCGGAGGGCGAGGTCGGTACCGCAGCGGAGGCCGCCGAGGCAGAAGCCGCGGCCGCAGGTTCGGAAGAGACGCCGGGCTAGAGACGGCGCGAATCGGCACCGAATCGGCCTTCGGCCGATCGGGTTGCTGAGCTGCAGCACGAGCTGTCGACTTCGCTCGCCTTCGGCTCGCTGCGCGCGCCCGCTGCGCGGGCGCTGGCCGATACTCCAGGCGATCGAGTTGCCTCGGAGGAGACGGGACTACTCTCCTGCCTCGAATGCGCTGGGCCAGTGGCGAAGGCTCCAGCCGTCCTCGGGGCTCCACTCGCAGGCGATCACGTCGAAGCGGGCGCGGTGCCAGGGCCGGCCGTTCGCGGCGAGCCACGCCAGGGCGCCGCGAGCGAGGCGCTCGCGCTTGCGGGCGTCGACCGCTTCCTCGGGCGCGCCGGCGGCCCGCGAGCGGCGCGTCTTCACCTCGACGAACGCGACCACCGGCCCGCGCGTGGCGACGAGGTCGAGCTCGACCCCGCCGGCGCGCACGTTGCGTCCCACGATGCGGTAGCCGCGCGCCGCGAGGAAGCGCGCCGCGCGCGCCTCGCCCTCGGCGCCGAGCGCCCGGCGGCCGTCGTCCACGGCGGCGTCCTGCGGGACCGAGCTGGGGGAACGACACAAGCTAGCCCATCCTCGCAGCGTGGGTACGCTGCGCCTCGTCGCCACGCCGATCGGGAACCTCGAGGACGTGACCGGGCGTGCGCTGCGCGTGCTGCGCGAGGCCGATCTCGTGCTGGCCGAGGATACGCGGCGCACGCGCGTCCTGCTCGACCGCTACGGCATCGCCGCGCGGCCGCGGTCGCTCCACGCCCACAACGAGGCGGCCCGCGAGCGCGAGGTGCTGGAGGCGCTCGCAGCGGGGCGCGACGTCGCCCTGGTGTCGGACGCCGGGACGCCGCTGGTCTCGGACCCCGGCGAGCGGCTGGTCGCCGCGGCCCTCGCGGCCGGGCATCGGGTCGAGGCCGTGCCGGGGCCGTCGGCGGTGCTCGCGGCGCTCGCGGCGTCGGGGCTGCCCGCGGCGCCGTTCGCGTTCCTCGGCTTCCTGCCGCGGCGCGCCGGGGAGCGCGACGCGCTGCTGCGCGGCTGGCGCGACCGGCGCGAGACGCTCGTGCTCTTCGAGTCGCCGCGCCGGCTCGGCGGCGCGCTGCGCGCGCTCGCCGCCGCGCTCGGCGACCGCCCGGCCGCCGTCGCGCGCGAGCTCACCAAGCTCCACGAGGAGATCGCCCGCGGCTCGCTCTCCGCCCTGGCGGAGCGCTTCGCGGAGGGCGCGCGCGGCGAGGTCACGGTCGTGATCGGCGGCGCGACGGGTGGGGCGTCGGCGGGCGGCTCGCCCGGTGAGTCGGTCGACGACCGGATCGCCGCCCTCGCCGCGCAGGGCCTGCGCGCGCGCGAGATCGCACGGACGCTGGCGGAGGAGACGGGGCTCCCGAAGCGGGCGCTCTACGCGCGAGCCGTGGAGGCGGTGCGGCGCGCGCGCGGGGACGAGCCGGCCCCGTAGGTTGCGGCGGCTCAGCCCTCGCCGGCGAGCAGGGCGCGGAGCCCCGCCTCGTCGAGCACGGCGACGCCGAGCTCGCGCGCCTTTGCGAGCTTCGAGCCGGGCTCGTCCCCGGCGACGACGTAGTCGGTCTTCTTCGAGACCGAAGCGGTCACCCGGCCGCCCGCCGCCTCGATCGCGTCCTTCGCCTCGTCGCGGGTCATGCCGGCGAGCGTGCCGGTCAGCACGAAGGCCTTGCCCGCGAGCGGTCCCGCGCCGCGGCGCGGCGCTCCGCGCGGCCACTCGAGGCCGAGGGCGCGAAGCTGCGCGACCTCCTCGCGGTTGCGCGCGTCGGCGAAGAAGGCGACCGCGCTCTGCGCGATGGTGGGCCCGATGCCGGGGATCGCCTCGAGGTCGGCCTGCGACGCGGCCACGAGCGCGTCGAGGTCGCCGCCGAAGCTCGCCGACAGGAGCTCCGCGGCGGTCTCGCCGACGTGGCGGATGCCGAGCGCGATCAGGAAGCGCGCGAGCGTGGTGTGCTTCGAGCGCTCGAGGGAGGCGACCAGCTTGGCGGCCGACTTCTCGCCCATGCGCTCGAGGCCGGCGAGGGCGTCGGCGTCGAGCCGGTAGAGGTCCGAGACGCGCCGCACGCGGCCCGTCTCGACGAGCTGCTCCACGAGCTTCTCGCCGAGCCCGTCGACGTCGAGCGCGCCGCGGCTGGCGAGGTGGAGCAGGTTGTTCTTGAGCTGCGCCGGGCAGTCGAGGTTCGGGCAGCGGGTCACGGCCTCGCCCTCGAGCCGCACCGCGGCCGCGCCGCAGACCGGGCAGCGCTCCGGCATGCGCCACGGCTTGGCGTCGGGCGGCCGGCGCGCCAGCACGACGCCGAGGATCTGCGGGATCACGTCGCCGGCGCGCTGAACCACGACGGTGTCACCGACGCGGATGTCCTTGCGCTCCACCTCGTCCTGGTTGTGGAGCGACGCGTTCGAGACCGTGACGCCGCCGACGAAGACCGGCCGGAGCTTCGCGGCCGGCGTCATCGCGCCGGTGCGGCCGACGTTGATCTCGATCGCCTCGACGACCGTCGTCTCCTGCTGCGCCGGGAACTTGAAGGCGATCGCCCAGCGCGGCGAGCGCGGCAGGGTGCCGATCTCGCGCTGGTCGGCCAGCCGGTTCACCTTGAAGACGGTGCCGTCGATCTCGATCGGGAGGCCGTTGCGGAGCGCCAGCATCCGGGCGTGATAGTCGAGCGCGCCGGGGAGGCCCAGGCACGCCTCGCACTCCTCGCTGACGCGGAAGCCCCACGTGCGGAGCCGGTCGAGCACCTGGATCTGGGTCTCGACGCCGCGTGGGATGCCCTCGGCGATGGCGTAGGCGCGGAAGTCCAGCGCGCGCAGGCGCTCGACGTCGACCGACTCGCGCTGCCGCAGGGAGCCCGCGGCCGCGTTGCGGGGATTCACCAGCGCCTCCTCGCCGCGCTCCGCGCGCCGCCGGTTCAGGCGCTCGAAGGCGACCCGCGGCAGCACCACCTCGCCGCGCACCGAGACGCGCGGCGCGGCGTCGCCGCGCAGGACCGGCGGCACGGTGCGGAGCTCGCGCAGGTTCGCGGTCACGTCCTCGCCCGTGCGGCCGTCGCCGCGCGTGGCGCCGACCGCGAGCTGCCCGTCCTGGTAGAGCAGCTCGATGGCCGCGCCGTCGAGCTTGAGCTCGCCGGCGTACTCGATCGCCGCGTCGGTGCCGAGCAGACGGTGCATCCGCTCGTCGAACGCCTGGAACTCGGCCTCGTCCATGGCGTTGTCGAGCGAGAGCATCGGCACCCGGTGCTCGAACGGGGCGAAGCCGCCGCTGCGCGCCGCCGCCTCGCCGCCCGGCGCGCCGACGCGCAGGGTGGGGGAGTCGGCCGGCCGGAGATCCGGCCACGCCTCCTCGAGCTCGCGCAGCTCGCGGAACAGCCGGTCGTACTCGGCGTCGCTGATCTCGGGCCGGTCGCGCAGGTGGTACAGGACGTCGTGGCGCCGGATCTCTCCGGCGAGCCACTCGATGCGGCGGTGCGCCGCCGCGCGATCGGCCTCGGCCACGGCGCGCCTCCGCTCGAGCCCCGCGCCCGGCGTGGTCCGCGACTACCGGACGGCGAGCACGCAGGACGGCAGGCCCGGAGTCCCCGGACGCCTCCCCGGTAAAGGCCGAGAGCGTTCCCGGCGATGAGACGGGTAGCCCGCTGCGGCGGTGCGAACCACACCCCGCTCGGGGGACCTCCGAAGGAGCGCCGACCCGTGCAGGGCCCGATCGCCGACGAGCCGCGCGACGACGAGCTGCGCCGACTGCTCGACGCCGCCTCCGACGGCCTCGCGCTGGCGCGACAGGGCGCGGTGCAGTGGGCCAACGCCTCGCTCGCGCGGATGGCGGGTGTCGCCGAGCCGAAGGACCTGGTGGGCCTCGCCCTCGAGGAGGTGTTCGTCGACAGCGGCCACGGCCTGCCCGGGGGTGGCGCCGATGGCCCGATCCGCTGCCGCCTGGCGCGCGTCGGGAGCGAGGGGCGCGCGGTGCTGGTCGAGCCGATCGCGGGCCCCTGGGCGGCGCGCGTGGTGGCCCTGCGGATCCGCGACGTGACCGACCTCCACACGCTCGAGTCCGAGGTGCTGCGCACGGGTCGCGCGCTCCACGACGCCAATCGGGAGCTGGTCGCGCTGCGCGAGCGCCACCGCAACGAGGCGGCGGACCGCGAGCATCTCCTCACGGTGGTGAGCCACGAGCTGCGGACCCCGTGCACCGTGATCGCCGGCTTCAACCGCATGCTCCTCTCCGAGCGCTTCGGCACGCTCACCGAGCGCCAGCGGCACTTCCTCGAGGAGAGCCAGAAGAGCTGCCAGCGGCTCAACAGCTTCATCGGCAACCTGCTCGAGACCGCGCGCGAGAGCCTCTCGGTCGGTCCCCTCGAGGTCGCCGAGGCGTCGCTCGTCCCGATGCTGGAGTCGGTCGCGGCGCTCTTCGAGCCGCTCCTGCGCGAGCGCGAGCTGCGCATCGAGCTGGCGCTCGACCCCGCCACGCCGCGCGCGCGCTTCGACCCGCCGCGCATCGAGCAGGTGCTGACCAATCTGATCGGCAACGCGCTCAAGTTCGCGCCCACTGCGAGCGCGATCGAGGTCGCGGCCCGCGCGCTGCGCGCCGGAGGGCGCGACTACGCCGAGATCTCGGTCTCGGACGCGGGGCCGGGCGTCGACGAGCGCGATCGTCAGCGCATCTTCGACCCGTACGTGCAGGCGGGACAGGGCGCGCGCGCTGGAGGGCTCGGCCTCGGGCTCGCGATCTGCCGTCGCATCGTCGAGGCGCACGGCGGGGCGATCCAGGTCGGCGAGCGGCCGGGCGGCGGGAGCCGCTTCGCCTTCACGCTGCCAGCTGCCGGCGCGGGGCTCGAGCGCGGGACGGCCGAGGCGGGCGCGTAGGATGGCGTCGCGCAGCCCGGTCCGGCGCGACCCGGGACGGCCGCGGCGCGTGCTCGTCGTGGACGATGCCGAGGGGATCCGCTCCTACCTCGTGAGCCTCCTCGAGACCCGCGGCTACCAGGTCGACACCGCGGAGGACGGCCGCCGGGCGCTGGCGCTGCTCGAGGGCGGAATCGCGCCCGACGTGGTCCTGATGGACGTGATGATGCCCGGCATGGACGGCCTCGAGACGCTGCGGCGCATCCACGAGCTCGACCCGCGGCTGCCGGTCGTCGTGCTCTCGGTGGTCGGGCGCGCCAGCACCATCGTGCAGGCGATGCAGGCCGGCGCGGCCGACTACCTGAACAAGCCCTTCGAGGAGGAGGAGCTCGAGGCCACCCTGCGCACGGTGCTCGAGACGCGCGACCTCGAGGACGAGCGCGAGCGGCTGATCGGGGAGCTCGAGGGCGACGGCCGCAACGCGGTCTGGCGCGGGGCGGCGATGCGCCGCGTGCGCGAGACCATCGAGCAGCTCGGCGGCGCCAACGTGACGGTGCTGATCCAGGGCGAGAGCGGCGTCGGCAAGGAGGTGGTGGCGCGCGCCATCCACCAGTCGTCGCCGCGCGCCGACCGGCCCTTCGTCAAGGTGAACTGCGCCGCGCTCCCCGAGGACCTGCTCGAGAGCGAGCTCTTCGGCTACGAGCGCGGCGCCTTCACCGGCGCCGCGACGCGCAAGCCTGGCAAGTTCGAGGTCGCCGACAGCGGCACCATGTTCCTCGACGAGATCGGCGAGATGAGCCCCGCGCTGCAGGCCAAGCTCCTGCAGGTGCTGCAGGACTCGACCTTCGCGCGGCTCGGCGGCAATCGCGAGATCCGGGTCGACGTGCGGGTGATCTGCGCCACCCACCAGGCGCTCCCCGAACGCGTGGCCGAGGGCACCTTCCGAGAGGATCTCTTCTATCGGCTGAACGTCGTCGACATCCACGTGCCTCCGCTGCGCGAGCGGCGCGAGGAGATCCCGCTGCTCGTCGACACCTTCCTGCGACGCTTCTCGGTGCGCTACGCCAAGCCGCTGCGCAAGCCGAGCGCCGCGCTGATGCGCGCGCTCGACCGCTACCCGTTCCCCGGCAACGTGCGCGAGCTCGAGAACCTGATCAAGCGGGTCGTCGTGCTCGAGAGCGAGGAGTCGATCCTCGACGAGCTGCTCGCCGGCGACCGCGTGCGGCGCGGGCCGAGCCGGCTTGCCAGCGTGATCGACGAGCTCGCGGCCTGCGCAGGCGAGGTGCCGCTCAAGGAGGTAGGCCGCCGCGCCGCGCAGGAGGCCGAGCGCGAGACCATCGACCGCGTGCTTCACCGCACCCAGTGGAACCGCAAGCGCGCCGCCCGCCTGCTCGGCGTCAGCTACAAGACCTTGCTTCAGAAGATCCGGGAGTGCGGGCTGGAAGAGACCTGAAGCGCGGCGCGGTCGCTGGATGAACCGGCCCCTCGGACTACACCGGATCGCTTTCGCGGCGACTTTTGTCGATTCGACTCGGTCGGGTTGCCACCTCGGGTCCCTATCCACCACATTATGTATGGCTGGTAGGGTGCCCCGATGTGGGCGTTCGTAGCGGCCTTTGGGAGATCCGCCATGGCGTCCTGGATCGGTCGGTTGCCAGTCGTCGCGATCCTCGTATCGATGGGCTCGGCATCCGCGCAGGCGACTACCTTCGCGACCTCCGCGACCTGTAATGGGGTCCAGCAGACCGAACCCGAGTTCGCCCAATGCTTGGGCAGAACGACCGACGAGTACACCGACCCGGATCTCGGCATCCAAGGGGTGGCCGGCACCACCACGGCGAGCGCGGATCTCCGTACCGGCTCGCTGCACTCTGACAGCATCGCAGAGGCCTACCACTCCGGACCGTACGACCTGGCCACCGGGGCCGGCTCGATTACCTACCTCCAGGATACGATCACGATCGGAGGTGGGTACAGCGGGAGCGTCGAGGTCCGCATGGACCTTTCCGGCGCGTTCTCGCTCGACGCTCCCAATCCGGCCACGGTCGGCACGATCCCCAACCCCGGAGTATCGGCGGTGCTCTCGACCTACGACGGTGCCACGGATCTCGGCTCGGCGAGCGTCTTCGTCAACCAGTACGACAATGCTTTCAATGACCCCAACGGCTTCGAAGTACGCCTCGAAGGCTTCTCCCGCACCACGAGTGGCGGGAGCTTCGGGAGCAACGCGGACCCCATCTCTGGGGACTTCACCGATCCGGCGGACGTGCGCCTCGTGCTCGCGTCGAGCTTCACGGTGACGCCGTCGACACCGACGTTCACCCTGGTTGCGCAGCTCTACACACACACCGGATTCGGGAAAGGAAACTTGCAGGGCGATCAGGTGCTCGTCTCGGAGGTGGATTTCGGCAAGAGCGCCCATCTCTCGCTCGACCTTCCCGAAGGTGTGCCCTGGACGTCTGCCTCGGGCGTCTTCCTCACGTCCGTGCCGGAGCCAGGCACGGGTGCGCTGTCGGCGGCGGCCCTGCTCGGGCTGAGTACCCGCAAGCACTTTCGGGGTGCGACCGCGAGGGCCAGGTCCCGATCACCGCGGGCGTGAGCCTCGTGAGGATCATGAGCGAAAGGTTGTCGGCGGGGGTGCTGTCGATCGCGTCACTTGATCCGGCTTCTCGGTGCGCTACGCCAAGCCGCTGCGCAAGCTGAGCGCGAGACCATCGACCGCGTGCTTCACCGCACCCAGTGGAACCGCAAGCGCGCCGCGCGCCTCCTCGGCGTCAGCTACAAGACGCTGCTGCAGAAGATCCGGGAGTGCGGGCTGGAAGAGGCCTGAAGCGCGGCGCGGTCGCTGGACTCGTCGGGTCCGTCCATGAGACAATGGCACATGGGCTGGCACTTCCACCGCGGCTGTGTTGCGCTCTGGTCCCTGCTCCTGGCGCTGGGTCTCGGAGTCTCCTGCCGGGCGTTCGCCGATGTGTGCTTCATCGGCGGCGACTGGACGCCGCAGCGAACCTCCTACTCGTTGACGGGGGATTCACGGCTCGCGCTCGATGGCGCTGATCCGGTCGACGTGTCGGGAGGACTCGCACTGCGAGAACCATCGCCCTGTCGACAAATCGGGTTCTGGATCGCCTCCATCGAGTCTCTCACGATCACCTCTGCCGAAGGATCCTGGGTCTCACCGCCACAGTGGGTAGGCGATCACCGCTTGGATCCGCCGGAAGGATCGGTCCAGCAGACCAGTTGGCCGATCACCTCGGATTCAGAAACGTCGCTCTGGGCCGAGATCGACCGCTGGGTCGAGCCCGTCAGCGACACCGAGGAGCTGCTGCACACCACCTCGATTACCTCGGATCCAGACGGGTCGAGATCGATCGAATGGACCGCAACGTCCGGCTATCTGCCAGACCGTCTCGATCTGACTCTCCTGGTTCAGATCCAGACCTCGGATTGCGTGCAAGATTCCTATGGCGAATTGACCTGCCTCGCTGAAGCGCAGCCGCAGCGGATTGGCACGCTGAGGCTAGCAGCAGCGCCCGAGGCGGAGTCCGACCTCGGCGAGCTCGCTTGCGTCGCGATCCTCGTGGTGGCACGACGAGTTCGAGTCCGGTGCCGTCTAGCTGGAAGAGGGTAGGTAGGATGAAGAGGTCGGCGCGGCTCCCGCCTCTCGGAGACCCGTCCGTAACGGTCGCTACCGCCTGCCCGGTACCTCGGATGCGTCGAGCAGAGCCACCCTCCGCCACCCGATTCGAAGCAGCCATGTGCGCGCCCTGGCGACCGCCGGCGGGTCGTGCTCCCGGCGGAGCGCTACGCGCCAGCCGTCGAACCAGCGGGCCGAAGAGGCGGGATCCATGCGCCCGGTTCGAGGGACCGGGCGTCCGGCCTTGAAGAGGTGGCGCCGCGCGTTGAGCAGCACGTAGGCCAGCGCGTTCCTCACCTCGCGCGGCGTGCGCAGGATGCGCGCGTGGAAGCGGTCGGCGAGAACAGGACCTCTGTGCTCGAAGACGCGGTTGACTGCGCGGGCGACTCGCGCGCCGATGGACTTCATGCCGCTTGCCAGATCCCAGCTGCTCGTCGCCTCGACGATCATGTGGAGGTGGTTGCCCTGGATCGAGTAATGGACCAGCCGGAAGCGGCCGCGTTCGCGCGCCGCGCGGAAGCTGCGCTCGAGCTGCCGCACGAGACGCACCGAGCGGAGAGAGGGGACGTCCCTCCGCACCTTTAGGGTCACACACGGGTGGCGTGCCGCGAGGGTAGGGCGACGTCGATGGGGATCGCGGCGAATCGGTCCCGGCTTGCGGCCTGAGCCGGGTCGCGATCCGCCCCATCGCGGCTGTCGCTTCAATTCGAGCTGCAGCTGTCGAGGCCGTTTCGTCATCGAGAGCATCATGACAGCGTGATGTGTCAGATGCGGTCACAACGATCGTCGGACCCGGATCTTGATTGTCGCGATGTTCGCATCGAGCCATAGCCGCCAACGAAGAGGTCAAGGCCCAGCCATTCCACCCTGGGTGGAGAGTCGACAACACCCTTCGTCGCGGCGAGCTTGTTCGAAGAGACGGCGCAGAGTTCGTTTCGAGCGGCGGACGCGTTCGAATGAGCCAGGAGCCGACTTGCCTTCGCATAGTCTTGCGAGAGCAGGACATTCCAGTTCGTATTCCGCTCGTAGATCTCAGTCCTCAGCGCTTGGATTTCTGGAGGCAAGATGCCGCGAGCGTGGGCTTCGTTGAGGTCGAACCAAGCCAGACGGTCGACGCCGCCGTAGTAGAGGTCTCCCACGCAGCGCGGCCGCGAATATCCGATCAAGCCTCCGGTTGCCTCGTACGCGAAGTCGGGGCGGCGAAGCACGAGGAATCCGCAGACCCTGCCGACAGTCCCTCCCCCCAACAGCCCCTCCAGCTTCCTACGCCTCCTCGATCTCCACGTCCACCACGAGTCGGTCCGC
>Ga0335082_10005303_pt1 | contig 14099 bp, 11 predicted proteins | sample Lox_Sample_41_FD_206718 | JGI IMG/M metagenome (GOLD analysis project Ga0335082, IMG submission 206718) | Soil microbial communities from Loxahatchee National Wildlife Refuge, Florida, United States - Lox_Sample_4.1 | ecosystem: Environmental > Terrestrial > Soil > Wetlands | place: USA...
GGGCGCGGGCGCCCTGGGTCTCGCGCTCGTCACCTACATCGCGAACCGCGGTCGCTACCATCCGCTGGTGCGTTCCGCGGTGCTGGTCGGCGCGATCACCTACACGCTCGCCGGGCTCTCGGTCATCGTCGACCTGGGCCGCTGGTGGAACGTGTGGGCGCTCTTCGTGCCGCCCTGGTGGAACCTGTCCTCGGTCCTGCTCGAGGTCGCGCTCTGCGTGATCTCGTACTGCGCGGTGCTCTGGATCGAGGTGCTCCCGGCGGTCCTGGAGCGGTGGGAGCAGGCGCCTCCCTCGCCGCTGCAGCGGCTCGCGGCGGTCGCCCTGCCGCGGCTGCGCGGCGCCTTCCCCTTCATCCTGGCGCTGGCCATCGTCCTGCCCTTCATGCACCAGTCGTCGCTCGGATCGCTCTTCCTGGTGACGCCCACCAAGCTCCACCCGCTCTGGCATTCCAGCTGGCTCCCCGCGCTCTTCCTCCTCTCCTGCCTGAGCATGGGGTTCGGCGCCGTCATCGTGGTGGACACGCTCACGCACCTGGCGTGGCGGCGCGCCCGCGACCTGCGGCTGCTCTCGTCGCTCGCGGTGGTGCTGTCCGTGCTCTCGCTCGGGTACCTGGCGCTGCGCCTCGGCGACCTCGCCTGGTCGGGAAAGCTCGCCCAGATCCGCGGCGTCCACGGCGTGCTGTTCCTGGCGGAGCTGGCGCTCTTCGGCTACCCGGCGGTGCGCCTCCTCCAGCCCTCGTACCGCAGGAACCCCGGACTGCTCTTCTGGGCGGCGCAGCTCGCGCTGGCGGCCGGCACGCTCTACCGCTTCGACGTCTACCTGATCGCGTTCGATCCGGGGGCGGGCTGGTCGTACTTCCCGTCCCTGGGCGAGCTCCTGTTCTCCGCCGGGCTCGCGGCCGCAGGCGTCGCGACCTATGCACTGTTCGTGAAGAAGTTCCCCGTCCTCTGCGGCGTCGCAGCCCAGGAGGTCCCGGCACCCGCGGCGCGGCCGCTGCGGCGCATGGCAGGCTGAACCTCCCTCGACGTCTCGGGATCGCGCGTGTGGCGCCCCGCCCTTCGCGGCAGGGCGCCACAACTTTCATTGATACGACCCAAATATCTCGCCGCCTACATGGCCGAAGTTCCAAGGAAACGAAAAGCTTGCGCGCAAAAAACGCAGTGACTTGTCGTGCGTCAAGGATGCCGGGGGAGGGGGCAGCGTCATGATGCCGCATACCATCGCGAGCGAAGGTCGTGCTCGCGGAGGAGGCTCACATGCCGCATGCGACGGCAGTCGAGGGCGCCTCCCGCCTCTCCCGGCGAGACTTCGTGAAGGTCTGCTCCGCGGCGGCCGCCGCGGTCGGCCTCCCGGCGTGGGCCGGCGAGAAGATGGCGGAGGCGGTGGCCAGGGGGAAGAAGCCCTCGGTCGTCTGGCTTCACTTCCAGGAATGCACCGGCTGCACCGAGTCGCTCCTCCGCGCCAGTCACCCGGACGTCGCCTCCCTGGTGCTCGACCTCGTCTCGCTCGACTACCACGAGACGCTGGCGGCGGCGGCCGGCGATCAGCTCGAGGCCAACCTCGAGCAGGCCAAGGCGCGCGGCGGCTACGTGCTCATCGTCGAGGGCGCCATCCCTACCCGCGACGGCGGCATCTACTGCCGGGTGGGCGGCCGGACCGCGGCGGACTCGCTCCAGAGCGCCGCCGACAGGGCGGCCGCCATCATCGCCATCGGCTCCTGCGCGTCGTGGGGCGGCATCCCCGCCTCGCCCCCCAATCCCACCGGCGCCGCCGGCGTCCCCCAGCTCCTCAAGGGGAAGACGGTGGTGACGCTGCCGGGCTGTCCGGCGAACCCGTACAACCTGCTCGGAACGGTCCTCCAGTTCGCGACCTTCGGCACGCTGCCCAAGCTCGACGACAAGGGGCGGCCGGCCTTCGCCTACGGCCGCGTCATCCACGAGGACTGCCCGCGGCGGCCGCACTTCGACGCCGGCCGGTTCGCGCAGGCGTTCGGCGACGACGGGCACCGCAACGGCTGGTGCCTCTACAAGCTCGGCTGCAAGGGTCCGCAGACGCACGCCAACTGCTCGCTGCTCCCGTTCTGCGAGGTGCCGGGGGCGTGGCCCGTCGGCATCGGCCACCCGTGCGTGGGCTGCACCGAGCAGGGCATCCTCTTCGGCGCGCCGCTCCCGGGCGAGCGCAACAACATCCCCATCTTCGTCAACCTGCCGCTCGAGAAGCCCACCGCGCCGATGGCGTACCCGGGCGTCACCACCTCGCGCGGCGAGGTGAGCACGGTGGCGGTCGGCGTCGCCGGCGCGCTGATCGGCGCCGCGGCGGGCGCCGGCTACGTCGCCTCTCGAAAGCTCGCCGGACCCCGGGACGAGGGCAGCGGGGAGGAGAAGCCATGACCACCGTCTCTCGCAGGACCGCACTCAGGACCCTCGCCGCCGCCACCGGCGCCGCCGCGCTGGCGCCGTCCCCCGCCGAGGCGCGCGTCGCCAGGGTGTCCGGCCCCGACGACGTGGGCCTGCTCTGCGACTCGACCCGCTGCATCGGGTGCCGCGCCTGCGTCACGCGCTGCCGCGAGGCGAACGGGATGGCCCCCGACGTGCAGCTCGTGAACGGCGTCGCCTACGACGCGCCGCTCGACCTGAACGGGCAGACGCTCACGGTCATCAAGCGCTGGGAGGACGGCGAGAAGAGCGGGTTCGTGAAGGCGCAGTGCATGCACTGCGCCGATCCCGCCTGCTGCTCCGTCTGCATGCTGGGCGCCCTCCACAAGGAGGCGCGCGGCGTGGTCGCCTACGACGTGGAGAAGTGCGTGGGCTGCCGCTACTGCCAGGTGGCCTGCCCGTTCAACGTCCCGCGCTTCCAGTGGGCGTCGGCGACGCCGCGCATCGTGAAGTGCGAGCTCTGCCGCCACCGCTGGAAGGACGGAAAGGGGCCGGCCTGCGCCGAGGCCTGCCCGCGCGGCGCGGTGGTGTACGGCAAGCGAACCGAGCTGCTCGCGGAGGCGCGCCGCCGCCTGGCGGAGAGCCCAGAGGCGTACCACGGCGGCGTCTTCGGCGAGCGCGAGGGCGGTGGCACGGCGGTCCTGTACCTGTCGCCGGTCCCGTTCGCCACGCTGGGCCTGCCCGAGCTCGCCGCCGAGCCGGTCCCGGCGCTGGGCGAGACCATCCAGCACGGCATCTACAAGGGGTTCGTGGCGCCGGTGGCGCTCTGGGGCGTCCTGGCGTTCGTCGCATGGAAGAACCACCGCGGCCCGAACGAGGAGGAGCAGCCATGACCGTCCGTGCACACCCGGTGGGAGGGAAGCTCCTCACGCCGTTCGTGAAGTTCATGCTCGTCCTCTGGGCGCTCGGCACCGTGGCGGGCCTGTACCGGTTCACCCAGGGGCTGGGCGCCGCCACCGCGATGAACGACGGCTACCCGTGGGGCATCTGGATCGCCGTGGACGTGGTGGTGGGCACCGGGCTCGCCAGCGGCGGCTACGCGCTGGCGCTCGTCGTCTTCATCTTCAACCACGGCCGCTACCACCCGCTGGTCCGGCCCGCCCTCTTGACCAGCCTGCTCGGGTACTCGGTGGCGGGCGTGGCGGTCTTCTTCGACGTGGGGCGCTACTGGAACCTGTGGCGCGTCGGCGTGATGCCCTGGAGCTGGAACGGCACCTCGGTGCTCCTCGAGGTGGCGCTCTGCATGATGACCTACGTGGCGGTGATCGTCGTGGAGCTCTCGCCGGTGCTGCTCGAGAAGCTGCGCGAGAGCCGTCACGCCGGCGTTGCAGACGCGGCGAAGCGCTGGCTCCCCCGCGTCGAGCGGGCGCTCCCCTTCGTGATCGCCCTCGGCATCGTGCTCCCCACCATGCACCAGTCGAGCCTCGGCTCGCTGCTCCTGGTCGCGGGGACCAAGCTCCACCCCCTCTGGCACACCGGGCTCCTCCCGCTCCTGTTCCTCCTCACCAGCTTCGGCATGGGCTACGCCATCCTCTTCTTCGAGTCGATCTTCTCGAGCGTCGCGTTCAAGCGGCCCATCGAGTCGAAGATGCTCGGCTCGCTCGGCACCTTCGTGGCCGGCGTCGTCGTCGCCTTCGTCCTGGTCCGGTTCGCCGGGCTCATGGCCGAGGACAAGCTCGCCCTCACCGTCACCGGCGGCCCCAAGGCGTTCTTCTTCTGGGCCGAGATCCTCATCCTGCTCGCCGCCGCGTACCAGTTCCTCCAGTCGAGCGTGCGGGCGAGCGCGACGCACCAGCTCCAGGCGGGCCTCCTGGCGCTGGCGGGCGGCGCGCTCTACCGCCTCGACACCTTCCTGGTGGCGTTCGACCCGGGCCGCGGCTGGCACTACTTCCCGTCGATCGGCGAGATCCTGGTCACCCTCGGCCTCATCGCCACCGAGACGGTGGTCTACGTCGTCGCGGTCCGGCGCTTCCCGGTGCTCGGCGGCGTGGCGCTGCCCGCCACCCGGCCCGAGCCGGCCGGCGCCCGGCAGGGGGCGGTGTCATGAGCACGCGCGTCACCATCGACCCCATCACCCGCATCGAGGGGCACCTCCGGATCGACGTGGAGGTCGACGGCGGCCGCGTGAGCAGGGCCTGGTCGAGCGGCACGATGTGGCGCGGCATCGAGACCATCCTCAAGGGACGCGACCCGCGCGACGCGTGGGTGTTCACCCAGCGCATCTGCGGGGTCTGCACCACCGTCCACGCCATCACCTCGGTGCGCAGCGTGGAGCACGCCCTGCGCCTCGAGGTGCCGCTCAACGCCCAGCTCATCCGCAACCTGGTCATCGCGGCCCACGCGCTCCACGACCACGTGGTGCACTTCTACCACCTGTCCGCGCTGGACTGGGTGGACGTCACCAAGGCGCTGGGAGCCGATCCGGCCAAGACCTCCGCGCTCGCGGAGTCGATCTCGGCGTGGCCGGGCAACTCCCGGAACGAGCTCGCCGCGGTGAAGGCCAGGCTGGCCGACTTCGTCAAGGCCGGCCAGCTCGGGATCTTCCAGAACGGCTACTGGGGCCACCCGGCGATGCGGCTCACGCCGGAGGTGAACCTGCTCGCCGTCTCGCACTACCTGCAGGCGCTGGAGGTGCAGCGCAAGGCCAACCAGGCCGTGGCCATCCTGGGCGGCAAGACCCCCAACATCCAGAACCTGGCGGTGGGCGGGGTCGCCAACGCCATCAACCTCGACAGCCCCTCCGCGCTCAACATGGAGAAGCTGTACCAGGTGAAGACCCTCCTCGAGGAGGTCCAGCAGTTCGTCACGCAGTGCTACTTCCCGGACGTGGCCGCGGTGGCCAGCTTCTACCCGGAGTGGCTGGGTCACGGCGCCGGCGTGAAGAACTACCTGGCCGTCCCCGATCTCCCCACCGACGCCAAGATGACGAGGTTCGACCTGCCGGGCGGCGTCATCGTCGACGGCGACCTCGCCAGGATCCGCCCCATCACCAGCTGGGACGACCCCTACCTCAAGACGCACGTCGAGGAGTCCATCGCGCACTCGTACTACGACGGCGCCTGGTCCCGGGGTCCGTGGGAGGAGGACACGGTCCCGAAGTACACCGGCGACTGGGTCCGGGAGACGCCGGCGCCCGAGCGCTACAGCTGGGTGAAGGCGCCGCGCCTGGAGGGGCGGCCGATGCAGGTCGGCCCGCTCGCGCAGGTGCTGGTGGGCTACGCGCTCGGGCACGAGCGGATCAAGTTCTGGGCCGACAAGTGCCTCGAGACCGCCGGCGCGCTCGCCAAGGTGAAGCTCGGACCGGCGGTGCTCCACTCCACGCTGGGCCGCCACGCGGCGCGCGCCATCCGCACCGCGGTGCTCGCCGAGCTGGCGCTCAAGCACTGGAAGCTGCTCGTCGAGAACGTCGGCAAGGGGGACACCAGGGTATTCGTCGAGCCGAAGTTCCCCTCGGGCGAGGTCCGGGGGGTCGGCTTCCACGAGGCGCCCCGGGGCACGCTCTCGCACTGGTGCGTCCTGCGCGACGGGAAGATCGCGAACTACCAGGCGGTCGTGCCGTCCACCTGGAACGCGGGCCCCCGCGACGGCAAGGACCAGCCCGGGCCCTACGAGGCCTCCCTGGTCGGGAACCCGGTGGCCGATCCCAAGCTGCCGCTGGAGGTGCTCCGCACCATCCACTCGTTCGACCCGTGCCTCGCCTGCGCCATCCACACGGTCGACGCGGAGGGGAACGACATCGCCCGCGTCCGCGCCGCCTAGCGGCCGCGCCGCTGCCACCGATCGCGCGGGCTCCGCGCGAGAACCGAGGTGCGAGATGGGCTCCAGCGCCGCGCGTCACCTCCACTCCGTGGACCGGAGGCCGCCGCCGCCCCCGCGCGTCCCCCGGCGCGACCTCGCCGCCGTGGCGCGGATGCTCGCCCTCACGCTGGCCGGCGTGGTGGCGGGCACGGTGGTGGTCGTGCTCGTCCTGCTGGCCCTGACCATCGCCGCGCCGCTCGTCTTCGTCCTGGCGCTGGCCCTCGTCCACCGCATGGGCCAGGCCCGCGACCTGCTCCAGCGCCGCCGGCACCTGCGCGTCGTCCCGGCGCCGGCGCCGGTGCTCGCGCGGCGTGCGGGCGGGGCGCAGGCCTAGCGCCGGCTCAAAACGCCCGCTCGGTCAGCGTCACCGCTGCCTCGCGGAGCGCGGCGCGGTGGACGCCTTCCGGGACCTCCTGGAGCGCCGCCATCGCGTCCCGGGTGTGCTCGCGGGCGAGCGCCCGGGCGGCGTCGACGCCCCCGACCCGCTTCACCACCGCGATGACGTCGGCCGCCACTTCCTGGGCAGGGGCCTTGCCCTCGACGAGGAGCACCAGGCGCTGGCGGAGGTCGGGGTCGGCGGCGACCGCGCGGATCAGCGGCAGGGTCGCCTTGCCCTCCAGCAGGTCCTGTCCGAGCCGCTTCCCGAGCAGCCCCGGGTCGGCGGCGTAGTCGAGGGCGTCGTCCACGAGCTGGAAGGCGATCCCGATCCCCTCGCCGAAGCGCGCCAGGGCCTCCGGCACGCGCCCCGTCACCCCGGCGGCCCAGGCGCCTGCCGCCGCGGCCCAGCCGAACAGCGAGGCGGTCTTGCCGATGACCACGTCCAGGTAGTCCTTCTCGGACGCGGCGAAGGTCCCGCGCAGCGAGAGCTGCAGCACCTCTCCCTCGACCAGCCGCCGCATGGTCCTGAGCAGCGACGGCAGCGCCGCGGAGCGGGAGGGCTGCGCGCTCACGATCTCGAGCGCCCGGGTGAGGAGCCAGTCGCCGGAGAGCACCGAGACGGCGTTCCCCCAGATCACGCGCGAGGCGGGCTGGCCGCGGCGCACCGGGCCGTCGTCGATGACGTCGTCGTGGAGCAGCGTCGCCGAGTGCGTCAGCTCCGCCGCCACCGCGAACGGCACCGCGCCGCCCATCTCGCCGCCGCAGGAGCCGCAAGCGAGGAGCGTCACCATGGGCCGGATCCGCTTCCCGCCGGCGCCCACCAGGTGCCGGGCGGCGGCCTTGAGCCGCTCCTCGGCGTCTTCGGTCGCCTCGCGGAGCTGCAGCTCCAGCGCCGCCAGCGTCTCCGGCAGGGTGGGGACCTCGGCGAGGGCCGCCTGCGCGCGCTCGGGGCGGACGCCGCGGTTCGCGCTCGCGTCGAGCTGGGACAGGATGACCTGCTCGGAACCCATGAAGCCCTCCGGCGGCGCCGGCTTCAGGAAAAGTTGAAGCTGCGTATAGCGCGGCCGGACCGCCGGGGTCAACGCGCGCCGGGCCGTGGCGCGAGCGTATCCGCGCCGTGGAGCCGCCCCCGCGAAGGCCCGGCGGTGAATTCGCTTCGGGTGAATGTCGGACCCGGCGGCCCGGCGCCACGGGCGAGGCGGTCACCCCGGACGGCGGGTCTCCTCCCCTGCGCTCTCACGCACCTCGAGCCTCCCCGCCGATCTTCGCCCGAGGGAGGGCGCGGACCGTCGAGGGGTCTGGCGGGCGCGCAGCGCCCCCCAGGAGGATCGGTGCTACCGTGCCGGCGTGCCGGTGGTGAAGCTCGTCCTCGAGTACGACGGGACCCGCTACGTCGGGTGGCAGGTGCAGCCCAACGGGCCGTCGATCCAGGCCGAGGTCGAGCGGGCCCTCGCCGCGCTGCACGAGGGGCCGCGGCGGGTGACGGCCGCCGGCCGCACCGACGCCGGGGTCCACGCGCGCGGGCAGGTGGTCTCCTTCCGCGAGGAGCGGCCGCTGCCGCTCGCCGCCTACGTGAAGGGGATGAACGCGCTGCTGCCGGACGACGTCGCGGTGCGCGAGGCGAGCGTGGAGCCGGACGGGTTCGACGCGCGGCGCAGCGCGAGCGGCAAGCGCTACCGCTACCGGATCGAGAACGCGGCGACGCGCGCGCCGCTCACCGCGCGCGTGGCGTGGCAGGTGTTCCGGCCGCTCGACGTCGCGGCGATGCGCGAGGCCGCCACGCACCTGGTGGGCCGCCACGACTTCGCCGCGTTCCAGGCGGCCGACTGCGCCGCCCGGCATGCCGTCCGCGAGGTGCGGCGGCTGGAGGTGACCGGCGAGCCGGGCGGCCGGATCGACGTGGTGGTCGAGGCGACCGCCTTCGTGAAGCACATGGTCCGCAACGTCGTCGGCACGCTGGTCGAGGTGGGGGAGGGGCGGCGCGCGCCCGGCTCCCTCCCGGCGCTCCTGGCGGGCGGCGACCGGACCCGGGCCGGCCGCACCGCGCCGCCGCAGGGGCTCTGCCTCGAGGCGGTGTTCTACGGGCCCCGCCACCATCCGGGCCGCGCGTGAGCTGACCGCCGCGGCTGTGATAACCTCGTCCCCCTTCTCCCTCGCCCCCGGGGCGGAGTCAGGTGCCATGAGCCAGAAGAAGATGAAGGTCGGAGTCCTCGGCGCGACCGGGATGGTCGGACAGCGCTTCGTCGCGCTGCTCGAGAAGCACCCCTGGTACGACGTCGCGCTCGTCGCCGCGAGCGCGAACTCCGCGGGTCAGAAGTACGCCGACGCGGTGAAGGGGCGCTGGGCGCTCCGGTCGGCCATCCCCGCCGGCACCGCGGCGCTCACGGTCAAGAACGCCTCGGCCGTCGACGAGATCGCGGGGCAGGTGGACTTCGTCTTCTGCGCGGTGGACATGAGCAAGGAGGAGACCGCGAAGCTCGAGGAGGACTACGCGCGCCGCGAGACGCCGGTGGTCTCCAACAACTCCGCCCACCGGTGGACGCCCGACGTCCCCATGATGGTCCCGGAGATCAACCCCGAGCACGCCGAGGTCATCCACGCCCAGCGCAAGCGCCTGGGAACCAGCCGCGGCTTCGTGACCGTGAAGCCGAACTGCTCCATCCAGAGCTACGTCCCCGCCATCCACCCGCTCATGAAGTTCGGGCCGAAGCGGCTCGCGGTCTGCACCTACCAGGCGATCAGCGGCGCGGGGAAGACCTTCGAGAGCTGGCCGGAGATGGTGGACAACGTCATCCCCTTCATCAAGGGCGAGGAGGAGAAGAGCGAGCAGGAGCCCATGAAGATCTGGGGCCGCGTCGCCGGCGGCCAGATCGAGAAGGCCCGCGACCCGGTCATCACCGCCCAGTGCATCCGAGTCCCCGTCACCGACGGCCACTTGGCCGCGGTGTTCGTGGCCTTCGACCGCAAGCCGGAGAGGGCGGAGGTGCTGGAGCTGTGGCGGAGCTTCGCGGGCAAGCCGCAGAAGCTCGGGCTGCCCTCGGCGCCCAAGCCGTTCCTGCAGTACTTCGAGGACGACACGCGGCCGCAGACGAGGCTCGACCGCGACGCGGGGAACGGGCAGGCGGTCACGGTCGGCCGGCTCCGGAACGACGCGCTCTTCGACTACCGCTTCGTCGCGCTCTCTCACAACACCGTGCGCGGGGCGGCCGGCGGCGCCGTGCTGACCGCCGAGCTGCTCACCTCCGAGGGTTACATCCAGCCGAAGTAGCCGCACGCCCCCCGACACGAGGGGAAGTGCAGGGCCGGGCGGAGGAGCCCGGCCCGGAGCGACCGGGGGTTCGGGGGGCGGTACGCCCCCCGACACGATCGACAGCGCAGGCCAGGCGCGCGGCTTAGAGCTGCCGGGTGCGCGTGTTCGTCGCCGGCGCCACGGGCGTCCTGGGCCTGCCGGTTGTCCGGCGCCTCGCGGCGGCGGGGCACGAGGTGGTCGGGCTCACCCGTTCGGCCGCGAAGGCCCGCCTCCTGGCGGCGCTCGGCGCCGAGGTGTCCGTCGCGGATGCCCTCGACGCGCCGGCGCTTAGGGCCGCGGTGCTCGCCGCGCGGCCGCACGCCCTCGTCCACCTCCTCACCGCCCTGGCGGGCCGGTCGCTGCGCAGGCCCTCCGACCTCGCGGCGACGAACGCGCTCCGCACCGCCGGGACGCGCACCCTGCTCGATGCGGCGGCGGGCGCCGGCGTCCGGCGGTTCGTCGCGGAGTCGATGGTGCTCGCGTACGGCTACGGGGCTCACGGCGACAGGCCGCTCACCGAGGACGATCCCCCCGCGCGGCGCGCCTCCGACCCCGCGCTCCAGGCGGCGGTCGACGCGCTGCGCTCGCTCGAGGAGCAGGTGATCGCCGCGAGCGCGGCCTGGCGCGTCGAGGGGTCGGCGCTGCGGCTCGGGGTCCTCTACGGCCCGGGCGCGTCCGACGCCTCGGTGGCGGCGCTGCGGCGGCGGGCCCTGCCGCTCCCGGGCGGCGGCCGTGGCGCCGCCCTGCCGGTGGTCCACGTCGAGGACGCGGCGGACGCCCTCGTCCGCGCGCTCGACGGGAGCCGTCCCGGCGCCGTCTACAACGTCGCCGAGCCGGCCGCGGCGCCGCTCGGGGAGTGGTACGCCGCCATGGCGCGCGCCGCCGGCGCGCCGCCGCCCCGCTCGATGCCCATGTGGCTCGCCCGGCGGGTGGCGCCGTTCGCCGCGGCGCTGTTCGAGACGCGGCTCGCCGTCTCCAGCGAGCGCGCGCGCCGCGAGCTGGGCTGGGCGCCGAGGGCGGGCGACACCCGCGACTGCGTCGCCTCCCCCGCGCCGCCGCCCTGAAATGAAGAAAGGCCCGGCCCTCCGGCCGGGCCTCCCACGAGGCGCCTGGGCGCCGCGTTGCTACAGCGGCTTGACGTTCGCCGCCTGCAGGCCCTTGGGGCCCTTCTTCACCTCGAACTCCACCCGCTGTCCCTCCTTGAGCGAGCGGAAGCCCTCCGACTGGATCGCGGTGTGATGGCAGAAGACGTCCTCACCCCCGCCGTCCTGCGTGATGAAGCCGAAACCCTTCGCGTCGTTGAACCACTTCACGATGCCACTGGCCATTCAGCACACTTCCTTCGTATTCGGCGCGGCGACGTGCCGGCCGGACCCGCCTCGGACTGGGCGTGGACCCTGAAACCCTAATCGGATCGGCGACGGGGATTCAAGGGGGGGGACCCGATCGCGGGCCGTAGATCCCCCGGCCGGCCTCGGCCGGTCCGGCGGGTCCGCGCCGCCGACGTGCTCCCCTCCCGGCACCGCCCCGGCGTCAGTGCACCGTCCCGGCCTGCTCGGGCCCGCGGACGCCCTTCGCGAACGTGATGTTCCCGTCCTTCCCCTCGTCCACCACCACGTGGTCGCCGGGCCTGAACTCGCCCTGCAGGAGCCGCGTGGCGAGCGGGTCCTGGACCATCCGCTGGATGGCCCGCTTGAGCGGCCGGGCGCCGTAGACCGGGTCGTAGCCCGCGTCGGCGATCGCCTCGCGCGCCGCCTCGGTCAGCTCGATGGTGATGCGGCGCTCCTCGAGCAGCTTGCGCAGGCGTCCCAGCTGGATCTCGACGATGCGTCCCACGTCGTCGCGCGTCAGCGGCCGGAAGACCACGATGTCGTCCACCCGGTTCAGGAACTCTGGGCGGAACTCGGCGCGCAGGTGCTCGAGCGCCGCCTCGCGGATCTGGGCCAGGTCCGTGCCGGGGCGGCCGGCGAGCCGCTGGATCTCCGCCGAGCCGATGTTGGAGGTCATGATCACCACCGCGTTCCGGAAGTCCACGGTGCGGCCCTGGCCGTCGGTGAGCCGGCCGTCGTCGAGGACCTGGAGGAGCACGTTGAAGACGTCGTGGTGCGCCTTCTCGATCTCGTCGAAGAGGATCACCGCGTAGGGCCGGCGCCGCACCGCCTCGGTGAGCTGGCCTCCCTCCTCGTAGCCCACGTACCCGGGGGGCGCGCCGATGAGCCGCGCCACCGCGTGCTTCTCCATGTACTCGGACATGTCGATGCGGACCATCGCCGTCTCGGAGTCGAAGAGGAACTCCGCGAGCGCGCGGGCGGTCTCGGTCTTCCCCACGCCGGTCGGGCCCAGGAAGATGAACGAGCCGATGGGCCGGTTGGAATCCTGGAGCCCCGACCGCGCGCGCCGGACCGCGGCCGAGACGGCGGCGATGGGCTCCTCCTGGCCGACGACGCGCCGGGCGAGCCGCGCCTCCATCGAGAGGAGCTTCTCCACCTCGCCCTCGAGCAGGCGCGAGACCGGGATGCCGGTCCACTTGGAGACCACCTCGGCGATCTCCTCCGGCGTGACCTCCTCCTTGAGCATCGCCCCGCCCTTCTGGACGGCGGCGAGCCTCTCCTCCAGCTCCCGCTGCTTGCGCACCAGCTCGGGCACCCGGCCGAACTTGATCTCGGCGGCCTTCTGGAAGTCGGCGGCGCGCTCCGCCTGCGCCTGCTCGTTCTTGGCGTGGTCGATCTCGACCTTCACCCCCGCCAGCTCCTGGATCACCTGCTTCTCGGCGTCCCAGCGGCTCTTCAGGCCCGCGAACTCCTCGTTCAGCGCCGCCAGCTCCTTCTCCACCTCGGCGAGCCGTGCCCGCGAGGCCTCGTCCTTCTCCTTGGCGAGCCCCTGCTTCTCGATCTCGAGCTGGCCGATGCGGCGGCGGACCTCGTCCACCTCGGTGGGCATCGAGTCGATCTCGATGCGGAGCCGGCTCGCGGCCTCGTCCACCAGGTCGATGGCCTTGTCGGGCAGGAACCGGTCGGCGATGTAGCGGTGGGAGAGCCGAGCCGCGTCCACCAGCGCCGCGTCCTGGATCCGCACCTTGTGGTGCAGCTCGTAGCGGTCCTTGAGCCCGCGCAGGATGGAGATGGTGTCCTGCACCGAGGGCTCGCCCACGAACACCGGCTGGAAGCGCCGCTCCAGCGCCGGGTCCTTCTCCACGTGCTTGCGGTACTCCTTGACGGTGGTCGCCCCGATGGCGTGCAGCTCGCCGCGCGCCAGGGCCGGCTTCAGCATGTTGCCGGCGTCCATCGCGCCCTCGGCGGCCCCGGCGCCCACGATGGTGTGCATCTCGTCGATGAAGAGGACGATCTGTCCCTCGGAGGCGACGACCTCCTTGAGCACCGCCTTGAGGCGCTCCTCGAACTCCCCGCGGTACTTCGCGCCGGCGACCATGGCGCCGAGGTCGAGCCCCAGGAGCCGCTTCCCCTTCAGGCCCTCCGGCACGTCCCCGTCCACGATGCGGCGGGCGAGCCCCTCGACGATGGCGGTCTTGCCGACGCCCGGATCGCCGACCAGCACCGGGTTGTTCTTGGTGCGGCGCGAGAGGATCTGGACCACGCGCCGGATCTCGTCGTCCCGGCCGATGACCGGATCGAGCTTCCCCTGCCTGGCGAGCTCGGTCAGGTCCTTCGCGTACTTCTCGAGCGCGCGGTACTGGCCCTCCGCCTCGGGCGAGGTGACGCGCGCGCCGCCGCGGATGTCCTTGAGCGCGCCGCGGATCCGGTCGGCGGTCGCTCCCGCCGAGCGGAGCGCGTCGCCCGCGCCGCCCTTCTCGGCCGCGGCGGCGAGGAGCAGGTGCTCGGTCGAGACGTACTCGTCCTTGAGCTTCTTCGCCTCGTCCTCGGCCCGGTCCACCAGCTTCATGAGCCGGTTCGAGAGGTAGGGCTCCGCGCCCTGGACCTTCGCGACGGCGCGCAGCTCGTCCTCGACGCGCGAGGCGACGAGCTGCGGGGCGGCGCCGATCTTCTCCAGGACGGGGCGGGCGACTCCCTCCGACTGGTCGAGCAGCGCGAGCACGAGGTGCTCCACGTCGATCGCCTGGTGGTCGCGGCGGCGCGCCTCGGCCTGCGCCGCCTGGAGCGCCTCCTGGGCCTTGACGGTCAGCTTCTCGGTACGCATGGCGGGAACGTAACGCCGGGATCGACCCTGGCAAGCCGGCGGA
>Ga0335082_10005306_pt1 | contig 14092 bp, 12 predicted proteins | sample Lox_Sample_41_FD_206718 | JGI IMG/M metagenome (GOLD analysis project Ga0335082, IMG submission 206718) | Soil microbial communities from Loxahatchee National Wildlife Refuge, Florida, United States - Lox_Sample_4.1 | ecosystem: Environmental > Terrestrial > Soil > Wetlands | place: USA...
ACCGGGCGCGGCCCGATAGAGCAGGTTGCCAGCATGGGATGCTCGATCAAATGGAAGACTTGATCGACGCAACAGTAGACCTTGATTGATGTTTGGATGAATGCCGATACCATTTTAGCGGACACCCGCCACGAGCTGAGCGATGCTGTCATCGACGCGGTGAAGCGGGTTGCGGCCGAGGAGATCATGCCGCGTTACCTCAAGGTCGCGCATCAGCGCAAAGCGGATGGCAGCCTGTTCACGGAGGCCGATCTGGCCACCCAGGCGGCGCTCACTACACGACTGCAATCGATCTATCCCGGCCCGGTGATGGGCGAAGAGATGACGCGCGAGGAGCAGGTCGAGCTCTGGCTCGAGGGCGACGAAGGGTTGTGGTGCGTGGATCCGATCGACGGCACGTCCAACTTCGTGAACGGCCTGCCTTACTTCGCCGTGTCCGTGGCCTTGATGAAGCAGGGCAGGAGCGTGCTGGGCGTGGTCTACGATCCGATCGCCGGTGAAGTGTTCCACGCGTCACGGGGTGCGGGTGCCTGGCTCGGCGACGAGCGCCTGCCGATCAAGGAGCACGTCCCACACATTCGCAATGCGATGGCCAACGTCGACTTCAAGCGTTTGAACAAGCGCCTGGCCGCCGAGTTGGCGGCGGCCCCGCCGTATTCGTCCCAGCGCAATTACGGGGCAGGTACGCTGGAATGGTGCTACGTCGCCGCCGGCCGCATCGATCTCTATCTGCACGGCGGGCAGAAGCTGTGGGACTACGCCGCCGGCGCGCTGATTCTCGAAGAGGCCGGCGGCGCGATGTGTACGCTCACGCGCGATGACTTCTGGGCGGACGACTTGTGGCAGCGCTCCGTGATCGCTGCCTGGGATCCCGCGCTGTTCCAGGTCTGGAAGAACTGGATTCGTGCGCATCAGTGAGCCTGCGATGCAGGCTCACTAGAGTGAAGGGTGATCCCCCTCCCCAACCCTCTCCCCCGGTGACGGGGGAGAGGGAGCTTTAGAGAGCAGGGCGCGGCTGCGCCTGCTCTTCACCCTTCACTCTTCACCGCGCGAGCGCCGCGCCCGCCTAGCCCCTTCTTTCTCCTCGCTATTCCTTGACCAGCCGGGCAAGCGCAGGTATCTTGCCTTATTCCCCCGCCGACAACCGGTCTGCCGGGGATTTTTTGTCCTAGGCGTTTGCCCGGCGAGCGCGAGCAACTCGCTGATAACTATTGATCAAGGCTGCAATCATGGAAATGATCACCCCTGGAGTGACGACGCACGCCGAGCTTACCGGCGCAGAGATCACCATCCGTTGCCTTCAGGAGGAGGGGGTAGAATTCGTATTCGGCTACCCCGGCGGGGCGATCCTGCCGATCTACGACGAGATGTTCAAGCAGGATAAGGTCAAGCATATCCTGGTGCGGCACGAACAGGCCGCTGTGCATGGTGCCGACGGCTACGCTCGCTCGACCGGGAGGGTGGGGGTCGTCATGGTCACTTCCGGCCCCGGCGTGACCAACGCCGTCACCGGCATCGCCACCGCCTATATGGATTCGATTCCGCTGGTGATCATCAGCGGTCAGGTCCCTACCCATGCCATCGGCCAGGACGCGTTCCAGGAAGTCGATGCGGTTGGCGTAACCCGTCCGTGTGTGAAGCACAACTTCCTGGTAAAGGAGGTGCGCGATATCGCCGTCACGGTGAAAAAGGCGTTCTACATCGCGAGTACCGGACGACCCGGCCCGGTAGTGGTAGACATCCCGAAGGATGTGCAGACCAGCAAGGCGCAGTTCCATTACCCTGACTCGGTGAGCCTGCGCTCGTACAACCCGGTGGTGAAGGGCCATGCCGGGCAGATCAAAAAAGCCCTGCAGCTGATTCTCCAGGCCAAGCGCCCGATGATCTATACCGGCGGCGGCGTGATTCTTGGCAACGCCTCCCCGGAGCTCACGCAGCTCGTGCGCACACTGGGCTATCCGTGTACGAACACGTTGATGGGGCTGGGGGCCTTCCCGGGAACCGATCCGCTGTTCACTGGCATGCTCGGCATGCACGGGACCTTCGAATCGAACATGGCCATGCAGCACTGCGACGTGCTGGTGGCGATCGGTGCGCGCTTCGATGACCGCGTGATCGGCAATCCCAAGCACTTCAACCAGGAACAGCGCCAGATCGTGCATATCGACGTGGACCCCTCGTCGATCTCCAAGCGCGTGAAGGTCGATATTCCGATCGTCGGCGATGTGCGCGAGGTGCTGCAAGAGCTCAATCGTCAGCTCGCCGCCACGCGCGATCGCCCGGACCCTGAGGCATTGAAAGCCTGGTGGGCGCAAATCGCCGAATGGAAGAGCCGCGACTGCTTGAAGTACGACCGCACGAGCACCGTCATCAAGCCGCAGTTCGTCCTGGAGAAGCTGTACGAGATTACCAAGGGCGAAGCCTACGTCACCTCCGACGTCGGTCAGCATCAGATGTGGGCCGCGCAGTTCTACAAGTTCAATCAACCGCGCCGCTGGATCAACTCCGGAGGGCTCGGCACCATGGGTGTGGGACTGCCCTACGCGCTGGGCGTGAAGCTCGCACATCGCGATGCGACGGTCGCCTGCGTGACCGGTGAGGCGAGCATCCTCATGTGCATTCAGGAGCTGTCCACCGCCAAGCAGTACCGCTTGCCGGTGAAGATCGTGAACCTGAACAATCGCTACATGGGTATGGTGCGCCAGTGGCAGCAGTTCTTCCACGGCAATCGCTACTCCGAGTCTTACATGGATGCGCTGCCCGATTTCGTGAAGCTGGCCGAGTCCTTCGGCCATGTCGGCATGCGCATCGATAAGCCTGGCGACGTGGAGGCCGCGCTGCGCGAAGCCTTCGCGCGCAAGGATGACCTGGTGTTCATGGATTTCATCACCGACCAGACCGAGAACGTGTTCCCGATGGTCCCGGGCGGCAAGGGCTTGTCGGAGATGATTCTGGTCTGAAGTTGGTGCTATCGGGGCGTAGCCGCCCCGGACGTGGTGTGCGATTGCCTGGTCTGGTGGCTCCCATAAGGGGACATCGGAGAACGCCGGCTTCGTCGGCCGGTGCTTTGCGAGCGCGTACCGTTCAATCAATTGAGTTTGCCGTTGCTGGAACGCTGATGCGACATATCATCTCGCTGCTTCTGGAGAACGAGTCGGGGGCCCTATCGCGCGTCTCCGGATTGTTTTCCGCCCGTGGCTACAATATCGAGTCCCTGACGGTGGCGCCGACCGAAGACCCGACGCTCTCGCGCATGACCATAGTCACCACCGGCTCGGACGACGTGATCGAACAGATCACCAAACAGCTCAATAAGCTGGTGGACGTGGTCAAGGTGGTCGACCTCTCCGACGGCGAGCACATCGAACGCGAGCTGATGCTGGTCAAGGTGCGCGCTGCGGGCAAGGATCGTGAGGAGATGAAACGCATGGCGGAAATCTTCCGCGGCCGCATCATCGACGTCACCGACAAGTCGTACACCATCGAGCTCACTGGCACCGGCAGCAAGCTCGACGCGTTCTTGAGCGCGCTCGAGCGTGGCAGCATAGTGGAGGAGTGAATGAGTGAAGGCGTGAATGACTAGAAACCAAGCGTTGATGTAATCGGTTTCCGCGCCTTCACTCCTTCACACATTCACGCATTCACTTGACGGTAGAGGAGGAGTTGCAAATGAAGGTCTATTACGACAAAGACGCCGATCTGTCGCTGATCAAAGGCAAGCAGGTCACCATCGTGGGCTATGGCTCGCAGGGTCATGCGCACGCGCTCAATCTCAAGGAGTCCGGCATCAACGTCACCGTCGGGCTGCGTCAGGGCGGTCCGTCGTGGTCGAAGGCGGCGAGCGCAGGTCTCGTGGTGAAAGAAGTGGCCGAAGCGGTTAAAGGGGCCGACTTCGTCATGATGCTGATGCCCGATGAGCATATCGCGGGCACTTATCGCAAAGACGTCGAGCCCAACATCAAGAAGGGCGCCACGCTCGGCTTCGCACATGGCTTCAACATCCATTTCGGGCAGGTCCTGCCGCGCGCCGATCTGGATGTCGTCATGATCGCTCCGAAGGCGCCTGGGCACACAGTGCGCAACCAGTATGTGCAAGGCGCCGGCACGCCGTGCCTGATCGCAGTAGCGCAGGACGTGAGCGGTAAAGCGCGTGATCTCGCGCTGTCGTACGCAGCGGCGATCGGTGGCGCACGCGCGGGTGTGATCGAAACCAACTTCCGCGAAGAGACCGAGACCGATCTGTTCGGCGAGCAGGTGGTGCTGTGTGGCGGTACCACTGCCCTGGTGCAGGCCGGATTCGAAGTGCTCGTGGAAGCGGGCTATGCGCCGGAGATGGCGTACTTCGAATGTCTGCACGAGCTCAAGCTGATCGTCGACTTGATGTACGAAGGCGGCATCGCCAATATGCGCTATTCCATCAGCAACAACGCCGAGTACGGCGATTTCACTCGCGGACCGCGCATCATCAACGAGGAAAGCAAGAACGAGATGCGCCGCATCCTGAAGGAAATTCAAACCGGCGCCTACGCGCAGGAATTTCTGCTGGAGAATCAGACCGGCGCCACCAAGCTGAATGCCTTGCGGCGCATCGGGCGCGAGCACCCGATCGAGAAAGTCGGCTCCCGTCTGCGTGAGATGATGCCGTGGTTGAAGAAGGATCGGTTGGTTGATCAATCGCGCAACTAGCAATCGCGCAACGTGTTGCGCGATTGCGTGAAGGAAGTGAATGCGTGAATGAGTGAACACCCCCACCCTGCCCTCCCCCTTGTGAAAGGGGGAGGGGCCGTGTCCCTTGCAGCTCTACTTACCAATCGGTAATCCACACAATGCAAATGCTGCTTCACGCCTTCACGCCTTCACGCCTTCACGCCTTCACCAGCAAAGCGTGAACGACTCCCACCCCATCATCGCCCGCGAAGGGTGGCCCCACGTAGCCATCGCGCTGGCGCTCGCCTTGATCGCGACCGCATTTCTGGGCGCATGGTCGTTGCTGTTCTGGGCAGCGGCCGTGTTCGTGCTGCAATTCTTCCGTGATCCGCCGCGCACTCCACCACAGACCCCGGGCGTGGCGGTGAGCGCCGCCGACGGCCGTGTGCTGCTGGTGCAGAAGGCCCGTGATCCCTATCTCAATCGCGACGCGCTCAAGATCAGCGTGTTCATGAACGTGGTCAACGTGCACTCCAACCGCAGTCCGGTGGCGGGTGCGGTCAAAGAACGCTGGTATCACAGCGGCAAGTACTTCAACGCCGCGCTCGACAAATCGTCGGAAGAGAACGAACGCATGGCGCTGTGGATTCGTACCGATGACGGCGTCGACGTGACCTGCGTCCAGATCGCGGGACTCATCGCGCGCCGAGTGCTGTGCTACGTGAATTCCGGAGAGCGTCTCGAGCGTGGGCAGCGCTACGGCTTCATCCGCTTTGGCTCGCGGGTGGATCTATATCTGCCAGTGGGAAGCACTGCGCGCGTGAGTGTCGGCGACAAGGTGACCGCTGCCGAAACCATCGTGGCCGAGCTGACCTCGAGCGTATGAACAACCGCCAGGTGCCAGTATCCAAAGAGCGTACATGATTCATCCGTCTGAAGGGTTAGAATCGAGCTCGTGAACTATCCTGAACAGCCTGAGATCAAGCCGAAGTGGCTGGTGGGTGGACGCATCCGCCGCCATGGTATTTATTGGTTGCCCAACGCCATCACCACCGCCTCGTTGTTTGCCGGCTTCTATGCCATCGTGCAGGCGATGAACAATCGCTTCGGTCTGGCCGCGATCGCGATCTTCGTTGCCATGGTGTTCGATGGACTGGATGGTCGTGTGGCGCGGCTCACGCGCACGCAGAGCGCGTTCGGCGCCGAATACGATTCGCTCTCCGATATGGTGTCGTTCGGTGCCGCGCCCGGGCTCGTGATCTATGAGTGGGCGCTCAAAGGGATGGGGAAGCTCGGCTGGGTGGCGGCATTCGTGTACTGCGCTTGTGCCGCACTGCGCCTCGCCCGCTTCAACACCAATCTCGGAGTCGTCGACAAGCGCTTCTTTCAAGGGCTGCCCAGCCCGGGTGCTGCGGCGCTGATCGCCGGCTTCGTGTGGACCATGCAGGCGTTCGATGTGGACCCCGAGGAAGTGAAGTGGGGCGCCTGGGCGCTTGCCATGTTCGCGGGGGTGACGATGGTGAGTAACGTCAAGTTCTACAGCGGCAAGGATATCAACCTGCGCAAGAGCGTGCCGTTCAGCGTGCTCGTAATGATCGCCATGGGAGTCGTTGCCTTGTTTCTGGTCGTCGATAACTTGCCCGAGCTGCTGTTCACGCTGGTGGTGATCTATGCCGCCTCCGGATACATCTACTCGATCGTGACCCAGCTCCAGAAGCGCAGAAAGGCACGTATGGCGCCGCCCGACCCGCCTGGATGAGGGTCGGCGCCCGGCAATCCGGCCGTTGCTTGCGCCGGGCGTTGAAAGCTCGTATATTCGTTTCCATGCCTCGCATCTACCGTCATTCGGCTATCTCCCTCGTCGGCGCTCTGCTGGCGGGTCTGCTGCTGCGCCTCGCGCGCTAACTACTCCAAACTTCCCAATTCGAGTTGCACCCGCCCGGCACATCGGGCAGACGATCCATTGTTCGCCCTCGTGCGGCGAATTGATCCGATAGAGAGGCAAGATGTGAGCGGCACGCAGACCTGGAATCCCGACCTTTACCAGCGCAACGCGCGCTTCGTACCCGAGTTCGGCAAAGGCGTCGTAGAGCTGCTGGCGCCGCAAGCGGGCGAGCGGATTCTCGACGTGGGTTGTGGGGACGGCGAGCTGACGGCCGCGCTGACAACGTTCGGCTGTGAGGTGATCGGCGTGGACGGCAGCGCCGCATTCATCGATAAGCTGCGTGCGCGCGGGCTCTCTGGAGAGGTCATGGATGGGCATGATCTCAAGTTCGATGGTGAGTTCGACGCCGTGTTCAGCAACGCCGCGCTGCATTGGATGAAGCGACCCGACGCGGTGATCGCAGGCGTCTGGCGTGCGCTGCGCCCGGGCGGTCGCTTCATCGGCGAGATGGGGGGTGCGGGCAACGTGAGCAGCATCGTCGCCGCGCTGGAGGCCGCGCTCGCACGCCGCGGCGTCGACGCAAAGGCGCTCAACCCGTGGTACTTTCCAGGCGTGATCGAATATGCTGGACGCCTGGAAGCCTCAGGGTTCGTGGTGGAGCACATCGAGCTGTTCGACCGCCCGACGCGTTTGCCGGGTCACCTGCGCGATTGGCTCGATACCTTCGGCCAACCGTACCTGGGAGGCTTCTCACCCGCCGAGCGCAAAGCGGTGGTCGAGGAGATCAGCGCCGCTCTGGCTCCACAGATGGTGGGCCCGGACGGTGTCTGGACTACGGATTATGTGAGACTTCGGTTTCGCGCGCGCAAGCCCCGCAGAACCGGCCCTTGAGGAGATGGCGATGAAAGAGCGACTGATCATTTTCGACACGACGCTGCGCGATGGCGAGCAGAGCCCAGGCGCCTCCATGACCCGCGACGAAAAGATGCGCATTGCGCGTCAGCTGGAACGTCTGCGCGTTGATGTGATCGAGGCTGGGTTTCCAGCGGCGAGCAATGGTGATTTCGAGGCGGTCAAAGCGATCGCCGGCGCTATCAAGGAGAGCATCGTCTGCGGCCTGGCGCGCGCGAACGATCATGACGTGCGGCGTGCCGGGGATGCGCTGAAAGGCGCCCATGCCGGCCGCATCCATACGTTCATCGCAACCTCGCCCATCCATATGGAGCGCAAGCTCCGGCTGCAGCCCGATCAAGTCGTCGAGCAGGCGGTGAAAGCGGTGAAGCTTGCGCGGAGCTACCGCGACGATGTCGAGTTTTCACCGGAAGACGCAGGCCGGTCGGAGCTCGATTTTCTGTGCCGCATCCTGGAGCAGGCTATCAAGGCCGGGGCCACCACCATCAATATCCCCGACACTGTCGGCTACACGATGCCCGAGCAGTTCGGCGGGCTGATTCGCATGTTGCGTGAGCGGATCCCGAATGCGGACAAAGTCGTATGGTCGGTGCACTGTCACAACGACCTTGGGCTGGCGGTCGCCAACTCGCTGTCTGCCGTGATGACCGGGGCGCGTCAGGTGGAATGCACGATCAATGGACTGGGCGAGCGGGCCGGCAACGCATCGCTGGAAGAGATTGTCATGGCGGTGCGCACACGTCAGGACTATTTTCCGTGTGAGACGCGCATCGACGCCACGCAGATCGTGCCGGTCAGCAAGCTCGTGTCCGGCATCACCGGCTTCCCCGTGCAGCCGAACAAGGCCATCGTAGGCGCCAACGCGTTTGCGCATGAATCGGGCATTCATCAGGACGGTGTGATCAAGAGCCGGGAGACCTACGAGATCATGCGTGCGGAGGACGTGGGCTGGGGCGCGAACAAACTGGTGCTCGGCAAGCTCTCGGGCCGCAATGCGTTCAAGCAGCGTTTGCAGGAGCTCGGTATCGAGCTCGCTTCCGAAGAAGCGCTCAATGCAGCGTTCGCGCGCTTCAAGGATCTGGCCGACAAGAAGTCGGAGATCTTCGACGAAGACCTGCAGATGCTGGTCACCGAAGAGTCGCTCGAGCACGATCATGAGCACTTCAAGCTGCTCTCGATGATGGCGCATTCGGAAACGGGCGAGATGCCTACCGCGAAAGTGGTGGTGGCCGAGCAGGGCGACGAGCGGCGTGCGGAGGCGGGCGGCAGCGGAATGGTGGATGCCACCTTCAAGGCGATTGAGAGAATCGTGTCCAGTGGCGCGGAGCTCACGCTGTACTCGGTGAACGCGGTCACCAGTGGAACCGATTCACAGGGCGAGGTCACCGTGCGTTTGCGCAAGAACGGCCGCATCGTAAACGGCGCTGGTGCCGACACCGATATCGTGGTCGCTTCTGCGAAAGCTTACATCAACGCGGTGAACAAGCTGCACTCGAAGATGGAGCGGTTGAATCCGCAGTTGTGACTTTTGAAAGGCGTGAAATGCGTCAAAAGCGTGAAGGAAGTGAAGGAGGTGAAGGAAGTGAAGGAGGTAAATACCTCAGTGTGGATTTGAGCTCCGGGGCTCATCCTGGCAACACCAACTGCGTACACCGGGACAACGATTCCCTCTCCCCCTTTACTGGGGGAGAGGGTCAGGGAGAGGGGGCTCACCTCCTTCACCTCCTTCACTTCCTTCACGCTTTTCGAGCTCGCTCACACTTCCCGCCCTGCGATCGTGACGGCTGACAGCCGCGCATTTGCCAGCGCCAGTCGATCGGCCAACGCTCGTAGCAGCGCGCGATTGAATTTGAGCTGGCAGCTGAGGCTCAATGCATCCAGGTATTCGCGCGGAAGCTCGGCGACGAGCGCGTCGGTCGTCGTTTCTACGGTGGCCTGCCGGTTCGAAATGTGCTCCTGCACGTAGCCCATTTCTCCGAAGCAATCGCCGGCATGCAGCACATTCAGCAAGCGTCCGCGCGAGGTGACCTTCGCTTCGCCACGTGCCAGCAGGAGAACGCTGTCGCCCGGCTCGCCTTCGCGAAGCAGCGCACTCTGCGACGGCACACGGCGCCAGCGACCGATGCGTGCGATCTCCCACACCTCCGCGTCGGTGAGTGCGTTGAGCAGAGCTGAGGGACGCAGCGCGAGAAACTTCTCGCTGTCGCGGATTGCCTGATCGAATACCGAAAGCCTACCGAGCCGCGCGAGGTGGAGCGCCAGCTCGGCCCAGTCGGGGTAGCGATCCTCGGGATATTTCTGCAGCATGCGCAGAACGAGCTCATTCAGCTCGGCGGGCAGCTCGGAGCGCAGCGCGATCGGGGGCATCGGGTTCTGGTTCAAAACGTTGTCCAGAATTTCGGCCGTCGTGCTGCCGGGGAACGGGCGGCGTCCGATCAGCAGCTCGTATAGACAGACGCCGAGCGAGAACATGTCGCTTTGATGCGTGAGCGGATCGTCACGAATCTGCTCAGGAGCGATATACGAGGGCGAGCCCACGCGCACTTTCTGCGTCGTCTCGAGATCGCGCAAGAAGGCCGCGCCGAAATCGGCGAGCTTCACTTCAGTGCCGCGCGCCACGAGGATGTTGGCAGGCTTGATATCGCGATGAACTACCCCGTGGCGATACGCATAGTCCAGCGCTCCGCAGCACTTGAACGCCATCTCGATCACGTCGGCCACCGGTAGCAGCCGGTCGGCGCTCGTGTAGCGTAAGAGGTTGCCGCCACGCACGTATTCCATGGCAACGTAGGTATAGTGCTCGTCCACCACCGCGTCCAGGATCGCGACGATGTGCGGGTGGTGCAACTTGCCGGCGAGCGCCGCCTCGCTCAGGAACTGGCCCTTGAACATGCGTGCGTCGCGCACAGCGCCTTCGGATTCGTGCACCTTCAGAGCGACTTCGGTATCGGCGAACTCGTCGTACGCGAGATAGACAACGCTCGACGTGCCCCTGCCGAGCTCATGTTTGATCTGGTATTTTCCGATCCGCTCCAGCACCGTACACCTCCACCCGATCCTGATTCCACCACAGATTCTACCGGCGTCCGGCGCGACGAGGCGTGTACGATGGTTATATATTGGGCGGCGAAACGTCAATCGCCGGGGAGGCCAGCGTGCGGCCCGGGCGGGATCTTTGCGCCAGCCGCGTGCGCAATACGCTCCAACTGCGAGCGCTTGAAATGCGCGTCAATTCCACTATCCTGTCGGCCTTCACCGGCGCTTGAGCTCGCTTAAGAAAAATCATGACAGATACCGACACCACACCGCATCGCATTGTTGTCGTCGGCGGAGGGGCGGGTGGCCTCGAGCTCGTCACGCGCCTGGGCGACAAGCTGGGCAAACGGCGCAAAGCGCTGATCTCCCTGGTCGACAAGTCGCGTACGCACCTGTGGAAGCCGCTGCTGCACCAGGTTGCCGCAGGGAGCATGGATCTAAACGACCATGAGCTCGATTACCTGTATCAGGCGCACTGGCACGATTTCCAATTCTGGCTCGGACGCATGGATGGGCTCGATCGCGCGCACAAACTCGTTCACATCGCACCTACGCTCGACGAGACTGGGAAGGAAGTCATCCCGCGCCGTTCTATCGCCTACGATACGCTGATTCTGAGCCTGGGCAGCACCACCAACGATTTCGGCACCCCGGGTGCGGCCGAGCACGCCATATCGCTCGATACGCCCCAACAGGCGGCGCTGTTCCACACGCGTCTGCTCAACGCCTGCCTGCGTGCCAATACGCAAACCGAGCCGCTGCAGCCGGGTCAGCTGCACATCGCGATCATCGGGGCCGGCGCAACCGGGGTCGAGCTCGCGGCCGAGCTGCACAACACGATACGGGAGTTCGTATCCTTCGGGCTCGACCGCATCGTGCCCGAGCGGGACATCAAAATTACAGTGGTCGAAGCGGCGCCGAAGATTCTGCCCGCGCTGCCCGAGCGGTTGTCGAAAGAAGTTTTGAAGCTGCTGGGCAAGTTGCAGGTGGATGTCCTGACCGGCGAGCGTGTCACCGAAGTGTCCCCGCTCGGCGTGAAGACGGCGACCGGTCGCGAGATTCCCGCGGAGCTCACGGTGTGGGCAGCCGGCATCAAAGCGCCGGATTTTCTGCACGAGCTCGATGGACTCGAGACGAATCGCATCAACCAGCTGGTCGTGACCGAAACGCTGCAGACCACACGCGATCCCGACATCTTCGCGCTCGGCGACTGCGGTGCATGCCCCTGGCCCGAGAAGAAAGGCTGGGTGCCGCCGCGCGCGCAGTCCGCCCATCAGCAGGCCTCTCATCTGGTGAAGATGCTGCCGCGCCACCTGGCTGGGAAAGCGCTGCAGCCGTTTGTCTACCGCGACTTCGGCTCCCTCATCTCACTGGGCAAGTTCAGTACCGTGGGCAGTCTGATGGGCGCATTGACGCGCGGCAGCCTCATGATAGAAGGATACTTCGCGCTGCTCATGTATCGGTCTCTGTACAAGATGCACGAGTATGCGCTGCACGGCTTCACCAAGGTCGCCCTTGATACGCTGGCGCGCATACTCACGCGCCGCACCGAGCCGCACATCAAGCTGCACTAAAGACGGCATCGAACGAGCGTATCAGCTCTGTATCACGCCCGGTGGCAGCGAAGGTGTACCGCGGCTCAACCACTCGGGAACCGGCAGTCCCTTGCTCTCCAGAAACTCCGGGTTGAACAGACGCGAGGCGTAGCGGCTGCCGGAATCGCACAGCATGGTGACGACGGTGTGCCCCGGTCCCAGCGCGCGAGCCAGGCGCACTGCTCCCGCTACATTGATTCCGCTCGACGTGCCGAGCACGAGTCCTTCGTGCTCCACCAGATCGAACACCGTCTGTACCGTCTCGGTGTCTTCGATGAAAAACGGATAGTCCACCGTCAAACCCTCCAGGTTGCGGGTGATGCGCCCCTGTCCGATGCCTTCGGTGATAGAGGAGCCTTCCGCCTTAAGCTCGCCATGCCTGTAATGGTTGTACAGGGCTGCGCCGGGCGGGTCGGCTAGCCCGATCTTGATCTGCGGATTGCGCTCGCGCAGCGCCGCCGCTACGCCAGCCAGGGTCCCGCCGGTACCGGCCGCGCAGATAAAGCCGTCGACCGTACCGTCCGTCTGCCGCCAGATCTCCGGGCCGGTGGTCTCATAGTGGCCCTGCCGATTCGCGACATTATCGAACTGCTGTGCCCAGATCGCCCCACTGGGCTCGGTGCGCGCGAGCGCTTGCGCCAGCCGCTCGGCAACGTGCACGTAGTTGTTGGGGTTGCGATAGGGCACCGCGGCAACCTCGTAGAGCAATGCACCGCATGCGCGCAGCGCATCTTTTTTTTCCTGCGACTGCGTGTCCGGTATCACGATCACCGTCCGGTACCCCCGTGCATTGCCGACCAGCGCGAGCCCAATCCCGGTGTTGCCCGCCGTTCCTTCCACGATCACGCCGCCGGGCCGCAGCGTATTGCGCCGCTCGGCGTCCTTGACGATGGCGAGTGCGGCGCGGTCCTTGACCGAGCCCCCGGGGTTCAGGAACTCGGCCTTGCCGAGAATTTCGCATCCCGTCAGTCCGCAGAACCAGGGAAGCCTGATGAGCGGCGTGTTGCCGATCGATTCGAGAAAGCCGTTTCGAATGTCCATTGATCGGTCCGGTGAATACGTTCGAGCTACGACAGACGTCATTATCTCGCGACACCAGGCCCAGCGACTGGCAGCCGGCTATAACTTTCGTCTAAATTACCGGACCGACGAGTCAACCTAGCATACGAACACGGGGGAAAAGGCAGGGGGAGGCTAGCATGACTCGCATCGCGACGGTCGACCTGGCCACCAGCCAGGGTCGCGCCACTGAGCATCACACACCATTCATTCCAATCGCAGTGCAAGGCACAGGCGCGCCCCAGCAGCTGGTGCAGCTTGTGCACATGGCCCGTGTTCTCTTGAGACAAGGTGACGCTGAGCTGGCCCAGCAAGTGCTGGATGAAGCGTGTGCGCTCGCTGCGCATCCCGGACCGCGCACCGAGGGGACGCGTTTGTGCGCCGCACCCATTCAATCCGCGGAAATTGTTCAGCTCATTCGTGGGCAGGCTGGGCAGTCCCGCCCAGCGATGGCTCAGGCTCGCGAAGTAGCGGAAGTCTGCCCGGTGCGTATCCACACGCTGGGGGCGTTCGAGATTCTGATCAACGGCGTTGCGTTCTCCAGCGGCATCAAGCCGCAGCGTCGACCATTGGATTTGCTGAAGCTGCTGCTGCTTTCAGATCTGGCGCCGATCGGGGCCGGTGAGCTTGCCGACAAGCTCTGGCCGGATTCGGACGGCGACACCGCACGCAATTGCCTGCAGGTCGCCGTACACCGTCTGCGCCGGTTGCTGGGTCATGAGCATGCCGTGCTGGTCCATGACCGCAAGCTGCACCTGAACCGCGAACTGTGCCGGGTCGATCTGTGGGAGTTTGAAGCCGAAGTGACGCAACTCACCGGCATGTCGATCGGCGAAGCCGATTTCGCCCCCCGTGCTGCCCGTGCGCTGCGCCTGTATCGAGGGCATCTTTTTGCGCACGAAACCGATCAGGCGTGGATGCTCGCGCCACGCGAGCGTCTGCGCCGTACATGGCTCGA
>Ga0335082_10005307_pt1 | contig 14092 bp, 11 predicted proteins | sample Lox_Sample_41_FD_206718 | JGI IMG/M metagenome (GOLD analysis project Ga0335082, IMG submission 206718) | Soil microbial communities from Loxahatchee National Wildlife Refuge, Florida, United States - Lox_Sample_4.1 | ecosystem: Environmental > Terrestrial > Soil > Wetlands | place: USA...
CACACGGGCGCGACGAGGACACGGCGGATCTCGACGCGCAGCCCATGGGGCTCGCGGCGATCCGCGTCGAGCGGGGCGGTGGTCCCATGCACATCGCGCTGCGGCTGCCCCAGGCGGCCGGCCCGGGGCAGCCGACGCGCGCGACCGTGACGGCGCTCGTGCTGGCGGACGACCGTTCGGTCGCCAAGCTCGTCTCGCGCGACGTGCTCGTGAGCGCGGGCGATGGGGTGGTGCTGCAGTGGAACGGAGAGTCACTGCTATGACCGACGAGACGAACCCGACCGCCGCGCCACTGCCGGAGGACGTGCCCACCGCCGTCGATCGGCCGCTGCCCTCGGCCGCGGCCGCGCCAGGCATCCCGCCTTCGGCGGCGGAGCCCGTGCCGTCGGCTCCCTACCGCTCCGCCCTGGAGGTCGCGCCGCCGTTCGTGCCGCGCGCGTCGAGCGCCGTCACCGTGTGGGGCCCGATGCTGCAGCTGCTCGGCGTGGCGCTCTGGGCCTACCTCGTCATGGGCCAGCTGGTGACGACGTACGCGCCCGGAAAGCACTCGCTGCTCATCGGCGAGGGCACCGCGGCGCTCTTCGTCCTGGTCGCCTCGTTCGTCGCATGGCTCGTGGCGGTGCGGCGGAGCCTCGTCGCTTCGCCCGCACCCGGCATCGGTGGCCGCGTGGCGCGCGCCGTGATCGTCGGGATGCTCGCCTCGATGTCCTGGTGCACCGTGACCGCGGGCGCCACGATGGCCGGCAAGTCCGCCGCGAAGAACGCCGACGGCACGATCACCGTGATGCTCCTCGTCGTGTCCATCGCGGCCGTCGTCTACGGCCGCCGCCTCTCCCCCGCCCCGGACACCCAGCCGACCCAGCGCGCACGAGTCGTGCGGCGCGTCCTCTGGACGGGGGCGGCCCTCCTGACCCTCGTCGCGCTGATCGCCCTGGGCGCGAGCGACTGACGCTCAGATCTTCTGGCGCACCATCTTGCGGGGGACGGCGCCGCTGCGCATGAGGAGCTGCTTCGCTTCCTGCTGAAGCATCGGGTGCACCTTCTTGGCGCCGATGAACATGCCGAGGAGCTGCGGGCTCATCTCGGCGAGCTTGCGCAGCGCGCGGCCCGCGCCCTTCATGTCGCCCGCGCCGGCGTAGGCGAAGGCGCGCGCGCGCCACATCTGCACCCGCATCTCGGCGAGGTCCGGGTCCTCGGGGTTGAACACCTCGAGGAGCTCGACGCCCTTCTTGCCCTGCCCCGTGCGCCCCCACGCCTCGGCCGCGACAGCCGCGAACATCGCGCGCGTCTTGACCTCTTGCTGCTTGCCGAGCTCCATCTTGTCGACGAGCGCCTTTGCCTCCTGCACCTCGCCGAGCTGCAGGTGGATGGTCGCCCGCGTGCACCGCACCTGGTCGGCCACGGGCGCGATCTGCTTCGAGAGGTCCACCTCCTCGAGCGTCGCCAGCGCCTTGCGCGGGTCCTCCTGCATCTCGAGCTGGGCGCGCGCGATGGTCGCCTGTACGTCGCCCTTCTTGAACTTCGACTCGAGCTGCGCGAGCGCCTCCTTGCGCCCCTCCTCGCTCTCCTGCGCCCCCTTGAGCAGCGCCCCGAGCTCGCGCGATTTGTTGACGTAGCGAACGATCCAGACGGCCGCCCCGGCGCCGGCCACGGTGAGCGCGCCGGCGACGAACAGCGGGATCACGGTCCAGTGCGCGATGACCGCCGCGGCCACCCACACGACCGCCAGGATGAGCCCCACCCGGATGAACACCTTCTTGAGGTCGAGCGGCGGCTTCTCCGGCGCGCCCTCGGCCGGCTTGGCCAGGTCGCGCAGCTCGCGCTGCATCGCAGCAACGCTCTTCTTCTTCTTTTGCTTCGCGGGCGCTAGCGCTTCGGTCTTCGCATCCGTCACGGCGAGCACGGGTTAGCACCCGCCGGCACGAGGCGCCAAGCGCCTGAGCTCTCGCTGAAGCCGCCGGTGCCCCCTGGAGCCTCTGCAGCGACCGGAGCGGGGCGCTTACGTCTCCCAACCGGTGGTCCGGATGCCCTTGCTCACGCGAGCTCGGTATTTCTTCACTCGCTCAGCCAAGTACTCGTCCCGGTTGCGCTCGAGGAAGCGGTCGTAGAACGCGAGAACGCGCTTGCTCTTCGGAAACGCGTCGAGGCCGTGCAACACGTAGTCCTGATCCCGAGGGTGCAGGCTGCCGAGGTGCGCCTCGATAGCGGGGAGCATTCGGATGCCCGCGACTCGGACGATGTTGTAGACGGCGTTCTTGCTCCCTGCGACCTCCAACATGCGCTCCTTGAGCACGGAGACGCGCCCCTTCGGGGGCAACGCGAGGATCTTCGCCAAGCCTTCGCTCGCCCCCTCCGCGAGCTTCGCCTCGAGCTCGATGATCTCTCCGCCGATCGACATAAGGTCCGCCACGGCGTCGAGCGCGCTCTCGATCGCGTAACAGGGGCTCTTCACCACGTCGCACGAGTCCTCGTTCGGGCGCAGACTGAGCGCCCCATCGTCGAGGTAGTCCGCGAGAAGGTCGGCGGCGCGCTTCGAGCCGAAGTCCGATTCTCCGCGTTTGGCGGCAAGAACGACGTAAGCGCCGAAGACGGGCATCATCGCTCGGGCGGCGTCGTAAACGTCCTGGAACAAGGGGTTGTGCGAGAACCAGAAGAAGCCGCGCAGAAGCATCGGAAAATCGCGCTCCGAGACGGTCGCCTTCGGCGCGTGCATCGCGACGTTGAACCCGAAGAGCGCGTTCATGTAGGCCGCGATGGACGTGATCTGGTCGAAGCCGGCGAGAGCGCTCACGTCCGCTCGCCCGGTCGTCCGCCGCCGCCGGCGAGGCGCTCGACCGCCTGGCGCGCCTCCTCGGTGAAGTCCTTGCCTCGGTAGCCCCATGCCCCTCCCGGGTTCGGCGAGTGTGAGATCGCACGGCGGTAGGCGTCGAGGGCGCCATGGCGATCGCCCAGCGCGTCGCGCGTGACGCCGAGCTGGAAGAGCAGGGCATGGTTGTCGGGTGACGTGCGCAACGCTGCCTCGAAGCACGCCAGCGCGCCTCGCAGGTCTTTCGTCTCGAGAAGGCCGAGTCCGAAATTGTACCAGGCGTCGTAGTCGTCGGGTCGGCGCTCCACGACGAACCGCAGGTGTTCGAGCGCGGCGCCGAAATCGCCATTCGCGCCGAGCGCGACGCCCAGCACGAACCGTGCGTCCACGTCGCCGGGTCGTACCTCGAGCGCCAGCGATGCGTATCGAGCGGCTGCGGTCCAACCGTACGGGCGCAGGTGATGGCGTGCGCACGCGAGCACCTTGTCGATCTCCTCTCCTACCGGCGGGGATCGAAGCGCACGGGCACCCTCGGTGACTCGGGTCACCAGCTCGGCAGGCCCCTCGACGCGCGCCTCGAGCCTCCGCAGGAACGAGGGGACGTTGGGGGGCCGCACCGACTCGAGGCGCAAGGACCACCCCTGGGGCAGACCGTACGCCTCGACGACGTGGCGGCTCGCGTTGGTCGTCACGACACCCATCTCGACGTACTCGTCCCGGACCGTGACCAGAAGACCGCGTGAGGGCGTCCCGAAGCGCCTGGTGCGCGTGACGTGCTCATAGGGCCGATCTTCCTGCCGCTCGTCGAGCAACGCCAAGGGCGCGACGAACCCGTCAGCCAGGCCCTCGAGACTCGCGCGCGCGAGACCCGCAACTTCGGCGTAGGCACCGTCGTCGGCCCGGTGCGGAAACACCTCGCAGGACACGCCGTTACGCGACGGCAACCTGCGGCTGCGGCGAACTCTTCGCCGCAGTCTCGTTGATCTTGACGCTGACGATCTTGGACACGCCCGGCTCCGGCATGGTGACGCCGTAGAGGACGTCGACCATCTGCATCGTTCGCTTGACGTGCGTGATGAGGATGAACTGCGACCGGTCCGTCATCGACCGCACCATGTCGTTGTACCGGGCGACGTTCGCCTCATCGAGCGGCGCGTCGACCTCGTCGAGGATGCAGAAGGGCGACGGCTTGATCTGGAAGATGGCGAAGATGAGCGACACCGCCGTCAGCGCCTTCTCCCCGCCGCTCATCAGCTCGATCGACGAGAGCTTCTTGCCCGGCGGCTGTGCGACGATGTCGATGCCCGTCTCGAGCATGTCCTCCGGGTTGGTCAGGCGAAGCTCCGCGCGCCCGCCGCGGAACATCCGGGGGAAGATCTCGCGGAACTTGGCGTTCACCGCCTCGAACGTCTCCTGGAAGAGACGGCGCGACTCGCGGTTCATCTGCTGGATGGCGCGCGTCAGGTCGGCCAGGGCCTTCTCGAGGTCGGCCTTTTGCGTCGTGTAGAAGGTGAAGCGCTGCTCGGCCTCGGCGTGCTCGCGCATCGCGTCGAGGTTCACGCTGCCCATGCGCTCGATGAGGCGCGCGAGCTCGTCGATGCGCGCGCGCGACACGTCGTCGGGCGCGGGGCGCATGTGGTAGTCGCCGATCACGCGCGGCAGGTGGAGCCCGCGGAACTTTTCCGTGACGCCCGAGATGAGGTGCTCGAGGGCGAGCTCCTTCTCGCGCAGCGCCATCTCGTGACCCGTGAGCTCCTCGCGGATCGTCTCGACGCGGGTGCGCAGGTCCTTGAGCAGCCCCTCGCGCTCGAGCAGACCGCCGCGCAGGGACTCGAAGTCGGCACGGACGCTCGCGAGCTCGTCTTGCGCCACGCGCGCGCGGTCGAGCGCGGCGTGCAGCTCCTCGCGGTGCGCCACGAGCTGCGCGGCGGCCTCGCCGAAGGCGCGCGCATTGGCGAACAGCTCCTCCTCCAGGCGACGCGCACGCTCCTGCAGCTCCTCGGCGCTGCGGGCGAGGCGGCCCTCGGTGCCGCGCGCGGCGGCGAGCTTCTCGCGCGTGCCGGCGATCTCCACCTTGCACGCCGTGACGGCCTGACGCTGTCCATCGAGCCGTTCGCTCGCCTCGGCCAGAGCGGCCTCGGCGTCCACGAGCTCCTCCTCGGCGCTCTCGACGCGGGCACGCGCCTCCGAGAGCACGCGCTCGGCCTCTGCGCGCTCGTGGCCCGCCTCGTCGATGGCGCGCGCGAGCTCCGTCTCCTCGCCCGCGAGCGCCTCGAGCCGCTGCGCGAGCGACGCGAGCTGCGACTGCGTCGTCTGCAGGTCCTTCTCCGTCTTCACCAGCGCGAGCTCGCTCGAGTGCGCTTCCTGGCGCGCCTTGTCGAGCGCCGCCCCCGTCTGGGCGATCTCGATGCGCGACTTCTGCAGCGCCTCGAGCCGGCACGCGACGGCGTGATCGAGCCGCATGATGTCCTCGGCCAGCTCGCGCGCCTCGCGCTTCGCCTCGATCATCCCGGCGGCCAGGTCGTCGCCCTGCCCTCCGGAGACGCGCCCGTCCGCGTGCAGCACGGTGCCGTCCTTCGTCACGATCGTCGCCCGCGCCCCACCGTCGCGCATCGCACGCGCGGCCCCGAGGTCCTCCGCGACCATCGCGTCGCCCACCAGCGAACGAACGAGGGCCTCGTCGCCCGCGTCGAAGCGGAGCGCGTCGACCAGCCGGTTCCCCTTGCTGGCGAGACCGGAGACGAACGCCGGTCGCAGCGGGACGATCGTCGCCCTGCCCTGCCCCGCTTCCGCGAGCTGCTGCAGCAACGCGAGACCACGATCCATGTCGCTGACGACGACGTCGTGCAGCCGCGTGCCGAGCAGACCCGCGAGCGCCTGTGTCAGCTCCGCCGGCGCCTCGATGCGGTCTGCCACCAGGCCCAGGATGCACGGGTCACGCGTCTCCACGAGAGCCTTGGTGCCAGCGCCCACGCCCTCGAGGCGGGCGTGCATCTCCTCGAGCGCCGCGTGGCGCGAGCGCTTCACCGAGAGCTCGCCCTTGGCTTCCTCGAGCGCGCGCTCCTGCTCGTGAATCAGCTCCTTCAGCTCCCCGAGCCGCGTCTCGAGGCGCGACTTCTCGGCGGCCGTCGTCACGCGCCCGGCGCGAAGGTCGTCGATCGAGCGCGCGAGCTCCTCGGCGCGCGCGCCATGCTCGACACGCGCGAGCTCCAGCGACTCGCGCTCGAGGAGCAGCTTGTCGCGCCGGGTCGTCATCTCTCCCTGACGCCGCTGGAACCCCGCGAGCTTCGCCTCGCTGCTCGCGATCTCCGCACGCGCGCCCGCGATCGTCTGCCGGCGCTCGGTGACGCGCTCGTCGCACACGCCATGCGCGCCGGCGAAGTCGGCGAGCTTCGCCTCTTCCTCCGCGATGCGCGCCGCATGGTGCCCCTCTTCGGCCGCGAGCTCCGCCACCTCGCGCGCCACCACGTCGCGCTCTGCCGCCAGACGCGCCGCTTGCTCGCTCATCTCGTGCTTCTCGCCGGCCGCCTGCTGCTCGCGCTGCGAGAGGGCCGCCATCTTGTCCTTCGCGCGCTCGATGGCCGCTTCCTCCGCGCGCACGGCGTTGTCCGCAGCGAACGACGCGTTGGTCGCCACGTCGAGCTTCTGCTCCGCCTCGTGCACCTCGTGCCGCGCGACCTCGAGCTCCGCCTCGCGCGCCGCCAGCTCGCCGCGCGCTTCCTCGCTCGCCGCACCCAGCCGCTCGACCTCGCCGGTCTCGAGCTTCACCCACCCGACGAGCTCCAGGTACCGGTGCGACGCCTCGTGGAGCTGCAGGTCCTCGAGCTCGCCCCGGTACGCGACGAAGCGCTCCGCCTTCGCCGCCTGGCGCTTCAGCGAGGCGAGGCTCCGGTCGATCTCGGCGACGATGTCCCCCACGCGCAGCAGGTTCTGCTGCGTGAGCTCCATCTTCTTCTCAGCCTGCTTCTTGCGGCTCTTGAACTTGGTGATGCCAGCCGCCTCCTCGATGAGCAGGCGCCGGTCCTCGGCCTTCGCGCTGACGATGAGGCCGATCTTGCCCTGCTCGACGATCGAGTACGCCTTCGTGCCGGCGCCAGTGCCGAGGAACAGATCGGTCACGTCGCGCAGACGCACCTGCGTCTTGTTGATGAGGTACTCGCTCTCGCCCGTGCGGTGCAGGCGGCGCGTCACCGCGATCTCGGCGTACTCCTTGTATTCGAGCGGCAGCTCCTCGGGCGTGTCGTTCTCGAACGTGAGCGTCACCTCGGCGAAGTCGTGCGGCGCACGCGATTCCGAGCCGTTGAAGATGACGTCCTCCATCGACCGGCCGCGCAGGTGCTTCGCGCTCTGCTCGCCCATGCACCAGCGGATCGCGTCGACGATGTTCGACTTGCCGCACCCGTTGGGGCCCACTACGCCCAGCACGTCGTGGTCGAAGTGCAGGACCGTCCGGTCGACGAACGACTTGAACCCAGCGAGCTCGAGCTTCTTGATCTTCATCGGCTATGTCCCTTGGCCTGCCCGGCGAGGGCCGGAACTCGTGCACGTATGGTCACACTCACATATCGTCACGAAGCGCTTACCACCTGTACCGCCCCTCGGGCGTTCAGGACAAGCACGAAGAACACTGCAAGCTCTGGAAAAGCCACGGTACGCCCCGCTGGCACTCGACTTGACCAAGTGCCAGGGCGGGCTTACTCCTCGGGTATGCCCACCTACGAGTACGGGTGCACGGCTTGCGGCGACCAATGGGAGGAGCTCCAGCGCATCACCGAGCCGCCCATCGAGGTGTGCCCGAAGTGCGGGAAAAACACTGCACAACGGCTGATCAGCGCGGGCACGGGCTTCATCCTCAAGGGTGGCGGCTGGTATTCCGACCTCTATTCCTCCGCCAAGAGCGGGAGCAACAAAGCGGAGGCGAACGGTAGTACCTCCTCCGACTCGTCCAGCAAGGCCGATTCGGGCGGAAAGACCGAGACAAAGAGCGAGACCAAGACGGCCTCTACGCCTGCTCCCGCGACGCCTCCGGCGGGCTCGTCCAGCTGACGGTCTGCCAGCGCCACCGCCAGCGGGAACATCCGGTACGAGTGCACCTGGAATGACTCGCGCTTCGCTGGTCGGGTGTGCGGTACTCGTCGGATGCGGGGGAGCAGCGCCCGCCCCGGTCTGTCCCGGCACGTCGGCGAACGCGCCGAGTGGGACGTCTTCGGCGACGGCGAGCGCGTCCGGCGTCCCGCCCGTGAACGCCAGGCCGGACACAGATCTCGTGCTGCTCCTGCGGCCGGTCGTCGTCCCCTCGCCCGCAGTGCACGTCGAGATCACGCTGACGCATGCCGACGCGGCGAGCGGCGCGTGGCATCTCGCGCGGGGTACGGCGACGCGCGTGTCGAAGGCGTCTGCGCACGACGACGGGGGCGACATCGGCGTGCAAGTCGCGCCGTCAGCGGCCGGCGGTGGCTTGGACCTCAATCTCGCGCGGGCGCCGCACGGCGTGGCGGTGACCGTCGCGTACGACGTTGCGGCTGGCGACGATGCGCCGGACGACCCGCTGGGGCTCTACGTGGTCGACGATCGCTTCCGCGTGGCGGGAGAGAAGCTCGTCGCTCTGCCGGCGGGCGCGGAGTCGGCACGTGGCAGCGTGCTCGTACGCATCGAGGGTGACGCCCTGCGCGCCTCGGCCGCGGCGTCGAGCTTCGGCGTGGGCAACGCCCGCAAGACGACCGCGCCGTTCCGCGCGCTGCGCTATGCGAACTACGTCGCCGGCTCGCTCGGCGTGCAGGTCATCGACGATCCGGCCGCCGGTCACGACGAGGGCGCGTGGCTCGGGTACACGTCGTTCGATCCGCGTCCCACGATCGCCGAGATCGCGCAGGTGCGCACCTCGCTCGCCGAGATGTTCAAGACGCAGCCGGACACGACGCCGTGGACGTACCTCTTCGTCTCGCAGACGCGACCCATCGGGTCGTTCACGACGACACCGCGGTGGACGAGTGCGCTCGTGCAGGTGGGCCCCGCGGAGCCGTGGGGTGCTTCGCTGCGGCTGTCGACCGCGCAGCAGCTCGCACGCCAGTGGGTCGGCGGCATCCTCCGGATCGCGACCGAGCCCGGGCACGAGGGCGAGGGCGCGTGGTTCTCGGAGGGCGTCGCGCGCTACGCGGCGACGGCGCTGCTCGCGCGGCTCGGGCTTCTCGCGCCGAACGACGTGCGCGATGCGATCTCGGGGGAGCTGTCGGTCGTCGCGACGTCGCCGGATGCGACGATGCCTGGAGCCCAGCTCGGTGCGCTCGTCGCGAAGGACGACGTGGCGAGGGCGACGGCGATGGCGCGCGGGGCGCTCTACGCACTGGCCGAGTCGGCGGCGATCCGGGCGCACACCAAGGGCGAGCGTGGGCTCGTGGACGTGCTCGCGAAGCTCGTGCGCGAGGTGCAGGACGGCAAGCGCACCAGCCTGCCCGCCGCGGCATGGGTGGATGCGGTGGGAAGCGAGGACCCCGATGCAGCGCACACGTTCGACGCGCTCATCGTGCGCGGCGAGCGGCCGCAGCTTCCGCGGGCGGCGCTCGGCCCCTGCTTCCGCGCTGGCACGGGCGAGTACGTGGCGTTCGACCCGGGATTCGATCTCGAGGCGACGCGCGCTTCGACCGATGGTCACGTCGTCGGCGTGAGCGCGGGTGGCCCCGCGGCGAAAGCGGGCCTGCAGGACGGCGACGTCGTCGAGTCGATGCAGGCACGCGAGGGCGACGGCACAGTGCCGGTGAAGCTCACGCTGACACGAGCGGGCTCGAAGGTGACGCTGACGTACGTGCCCGCCGGCGCGCGCGGCCGCGCGCAGACGTGGACGCGCATTCCGGGCCTGGCCGACGACCGCTGCGCCGCGCCGCTCTGAGGCAGGTCACGGTCCGCCCACGTTCACATGCGGAACGCGACGCCGGCCTGGTTGTAGCCGACGCCCGAGCCGACACACACGACGAGGTCGCCGGGCTTCACCCGCCCCCGCTCACGCGCGTCGTCGAGCGCCATCGGGATGCACGCCGAGCCCGTGTAGCCCCATCGGTCCATGATCGTGTGCGCGCGCTCGAGCGGCTGGCCGAGCGCGGCCATCACGTGCTCGATCGAGCGCCGGCGCACCTGCGTGAAGATGAAGAGCGACACGGCGTCGAGCGCGAAACCTCCGCGCTCCGCGAGGGTGCGCGCGATGCGAGGCCAGCCCTCGTGGTTCACCTCGGGCGGATAGCGGTCGATCATGCGGACGCACGTGCGCCCCTCGGCAACCGACACGGGGCTCGCCGGCTCGGCGGTGCCGCCCGAGAAGATGCCCCAGTAGCGCGCGTACGCGCCGTCGGCCTGCGCGGCCGAGGACACGAACCCCGGCACGCTCGACGGCTCGACGACGGCGGCGCCCGCGCCGTCGCCGTAGAAGAAGACCGCCGGGTCCCGCCGGTCGGCGAGCTTGTGCATCATGTACGCGCCGATGACGAGGATCGTGCGCACGTCGCGGTTCGCGGCGATCCAGCCGGCCGCGATGGCGAGCCCCGTCGCGAAGGACGCGCACGCGCAGCCGACGTCGAACGTACCCGCGTTCTTCGCGCCGAGCTTGTGCTGGACGACGACGGACGTGCACGGCGTCACGTAGTCGGGCGAGTCGGTGCCGAGGATGACGAGGTCGACGTCGTCGGGCGTGCGCCCCGCACGCTGCAGCGCCTCGCGTGCGGCCTCGGCGGCGAGGTCCGACGTGCACGCAGTCTCGGGCGCCCACCAGCGTCGCAGGATGCCGGTCGACCCCTCCATCTTGTCGATGAACTCCCTCGAGTCGGGGAAGCGCGCGCGCAGCTCGTCGTTGGTGATCTCGATCGACGGGACGTGACGACCCGTGGACACGATCGTGGCGTAGCGGTCCATCGAGTCCGCGTCGTAGCAGTCCTCGATGTTGCATTGCAACAAAATACCATGTTGCACAGCAACAGGGTCACGCTGCGCGCTCAGCTACGCGGCGGCCGCTCTCGCCGGGGTACGCCGAAGACGAGACGGCGTGCCTGCCGCTCCGCCACGCCCAGCGTGCGCGCGACGCGGGCGAACACGGCGTCGGTGAGGCGGCCGCGCGGCGGCGACGCGATGCCCGCGAGCTCCTCCGCCCACGACTGCGCGTCCTCCGCGAACGGCAGCTCCCCGTGCTCCGCCGCGAAGCGCCGGGCCAGCGCCGCGTCCACTCGCTTGCGTCCGCCGAGCCATCGCTTCACGACGAGCGCGCCGCGCGTCAGCGCGTGAAAGAGCGCCACCGCCTCCATCCATGGCTCCGGCTTCGACGTTCCTTCGAGCACGGCCTCGAGCGCCTCGACGCGCCGGCGGATCTCGCCGAGCTCCAGGTCGTCGAGCTCGCGCAGCGCACCGGGGAACCGCTGCGCCAGCTCCGCCATCTGCCGGCGCATCTCGTCCTCCGGGAGTCGCTCCACCCGGAGCGCCACCATCTTCGTGTACTTGCCCCGTAGCGCATCCAGGTCCGCCCGCCTGACCGGCACGTCAGCCAGCCTACGTGATGTGACACCGGCCCGCCCGGGGGCTAAGTTGATTGTGTGGCGGACGCGAAGCGGGAAGCGGACGAGCTGCGCCAGGAGATGGCCAAGCTCGATGCGCAGCTCCTCGTCGCGCTCGACAAGCGAGCGCGTGCCGCGCGGCGCATCGGCGAGCTGCGGCGCGACCAGCCGTCGAGTCTCCCGCTGACGGACCACGCGGCGATCCGCGCGCTCGTGGCACGCTCGAGCGGCGACATGCCGCAGGACGCGCTGCGCGAAATCCTGCGCGACGTCTTCGCGGCGTGCCTGGCGCTCGAGCTGCCGGTGAAGGTGGCCTACGTGGGCCCCGAGGGCGGCCCCGGCCACGCGGCGACGGGCGCACGCTTCGGACGATCGCCGGGGCTCGTCGCCGCCGAGTCGACCGCGGCGGCGCTCGATGAAGTGTCACGCCGGCGCACGGAGTTCGCGGTCGTGCCGTTCGAGACGGCAGCCGAGGGGCCGATGCAGTCGACCATCCTGGCCCTGCTGGCGAGCGACCTGCGCATCATCGAGCTGCTGGAGGCGAAGTTCGAGCTCGACCTGATGAACCGCACGGGCAACTTCGGGGACGTCGAGAAGATCTACGCGACGGCCGCGGATCACGCGCTCTGCGAGCGGTTCCTCGCGGGCCTCTCGCCGCGGCCGTCGGTGCTCGACGTGAAGACGCCGCTCATGGCGTGCCAGCTCGCGGTCGAGGACCACGGCGGCGCCGCCATCGCGAGCGAGACCTTCGGCGCGCAGCTCGGCCTCGAGGTGGCGAGGCGCAACGTGCTCGACAAGGGGGGCGACCGCGTCCGCTACGCGGTGGTCGGTGCGCGCCCGTCGGCACGCACGGGCGACGACGTGACGTCGGTCGTCTTCAGCGTGCAGGACGCTCCGGGCTCGCTCCTGGACGTGCTCAAGGTGTTCGCCGAGCGCGGCATCAACCTCACGAACATCCTGAGCCATCCGGTGGTTCCGGGGAGCACGGCCGGCGACCGGACGCAGACGCTGACGACCGGCGAGAACTGGAACTACCTCTTCTACGTCGAGACGGCCGGGCACTTCACCGACCGCCCTCTCGTGATGGCGTTCGAAGAGATGAAGCGCATCACCCGCTTCTTCAAGGTGCTCGGCTCGTATCCGCGGCCCTGATACGCTCCGGGCCCGCTCGCCATGCACCGCTGGATCCTGCTTCTCGCCGTGTGTCTGCTGCTGGCCTGCGGCGGCAAGGGCGCCAACGCCGGCGGAGAGAACAAGCTCGACCTGGACTCGGATCCGCTCGCGCTGCTGCCCGGCTCGGCCGTGATCGTCGCGAACGTGGACGCGCGGTCGCTCTGGGACAGCACGACGGTGGGGCCGCAGCTCGGGGTCATCGCCGATCGCCTGATGCCGCTCGGCGACGACGCGGGCTTCGAGGCCAAGCGCGACGTCGACCGCGTGGTGCTCGCGTCGTACGCGACGGGCGGCATCGACGTCGCCGCGGTCGTGTCGGGTCGGTTCGACCAGGCGAAGATCGAGGCCGCGACGAAGACCAAGGGCGGCAGCGCCGTGACCAAGACGATGTACGCGGACCGCGCGACGTACGCGGGGGGCGGGGCCGTGTGGTGCGTGCTGACCGCGAAGACCGTGGTGGCCGGCACGAGCGAGGCCGTGCGGCACGTCCTCGACAAGCTGAAGACGGGGAAGATCGAGCGCGCCGAGCCCCCGTGGGTCATCGAGACCCTGCAGACGCCGGGGGCGGAGCTCGCGGTCGCCGGCGACTTCGCGTCGCAGCCGCTCGTCGCCGCGAGCATCGGCTCGCTGAACCTGCCGTGGCTCGAGGGGCTGCACGTCGCGCGCGTCATCGGCAACTTCCAGAGCCCCGGGATGAACGTCGCGGCGACGCTGACGTACGGAGACGCGCAGCAAGCGTCCTCGGCCGCCGACGGCGTGCGTACCGTGACCGGCTGGATCAAGCTGCTCGGGCCGTTCCTCGGCGGCGTTTCGCTGCAGAACCTGGACGTGCAGACGGCCGGGGCCGACATGCAGTGCAAGTTCGCCGTGGACGACTCGACCCTGTCGAGCATACTGGCCCTCGCGCCGCGCTTCTTGCCGGCGGCGCAGTGAGCCATGACCACGCTGGTCGTTCATCCCGCGACGAAACCGCTCGTCGGCAGCGTGCCGGTCCCGTCGGACAAGAGCATCGGGCACCGGGCGCTGCTCCTCGGCGCGCTGTGCGAGGGGGACTCGCGCATCCGCGGCTTCTCGCACGGTGAGGACAACGTCTCTACGGCGAACGCGCTGAGGGCGATGGGCATCGTGATCGACGAGCCGTCGCCGACGGAGCTCGTGGTGCACGGCAAGGGGCTGCACGGCCTGCGCGGGCCCGAGCGCGATCTCGACTGCGGCAACTCGGGGACGACGATGCGCCTGATGTGCGGGATCCTGGCGGCACAGCGCTTCCGGGCGACGCTGGTGGGCGACGAGACGCTCTCGCGGCGCCCGATGATGCGCGTCGTCGGCCCGCTGCGCGCGCGCGGCGCGCTCATCGACGGGCGCCGGCACCCGACGCGCGAGGGAGAGATCGTCGCGCCGCTCGTCGTCGGACCGCTGCCCGAGGGACGCGACCTCGGGGGCCTCGAGCACGAGAGCCCGGTGTCGAGCGCGCAGGTCAAGAGCGCCGTCCTGCTCTCGGGGCTCTTCGCGTCGGCCGCCACGCGGTTCCGCGAGCCCAGCGTGTCGCGTGACCACACCGAGCGCATGCTCGGAGCGCTCG
>Ga0335082_10005309_pt1 | contig 14088 bp, 13 predicted proteins | sample Lox_Sample_41_FD_206718 | JGI IMG/M metagenome (GOLD analysis project Ga0335082, IMG submission 206718) | Soil microbial communities from Loxahatchee National Wildlife Refuge, Florida, United States - Lox_Sample_4.1 | ecosystem: Environmental > Terrestrial > Soil > Wetlands | place: USA...
GGTGCCGAACTTCGACCAGCTGGAGCGCTGGGCCGTCTACAAGCAGCTCGCCTTCGCCAACCACCGCGGCCTGATCCGGCTGCCCGAGGTGCAGGCCAAGATGGAGCGCGAGGTATACAAGATGCTGGGCGACCTCGCGGCGTACGAGACGCCCAAGAAGATCCTGGTCCTCGAGCACGACTTCTCGATCGAGAACGGCGACCTCACGCCCACGCTCAAGGTGCGGCGGCGCGTCGTCGAGAAGAGGTACCAGCGGCAGATCGACGCCCTGTACGCCGAGGCGCCGCCCGCGGTGGTGGATTAGCGCCGACCCCGGCGATCGAATCGACGAAGGACGTATGCGAACGGCCGTGGCACTGGCCGCGGCGGCGGCAACGGTCGTGGGCTGCAACACCGGCACGACGGGACTGCGTCCGGGCGTGAGCAGCTCGTGCTCGGTGACATTCTCGGGCGCGTTCACCGGCACGTACGACTGCCAGCGGCGACGGGCACGTACCTGCTGACCTTCAGCTCGGTGCTGAACAACCTGCAGACGCCGCAGGGCAGCGGCTACTCGACGGACGGCACGCTCACCGCCACCCTGAATTTCGTGAGCGGCACCGGCGCGACCGGGACCGTCACCCTCACCGCCACGTTCTAGCCCCGCGGGCCCGGCGGCCGATCGGTCCGCCGCGCCTCCCCCGCGCGCCGCCCGTCAGGGCGCACGCGTGCCGACGAACATCCCGGCGCCGCGCGCCAGCTCCACGACACCGTCCACGTCCGCCCCCTCGTCCTCCACCGCCAGTCGCAGACCGGGCAGCAGCGCGCGCGCGGCCTCGGCGAGCCAGCGCGCCGACGCGCAGTCGGCGCCCAGGGTCACGGCCCTGAGCTGGGCGGTCTTGATCGGGAGGCCGGAAGGCGCCTCGAGCACCGAGAGCATCGGCCCGGGCGCGACGCCGGCCGGCGGGTTGACGGCCACGACGTGGACGCCCGGCGCGGCCGCGCCGAGCTCGGCCGCGTGGCGCGCGGCCCGGCCCACGAGCGCCACGTAGCCGCCCGGGCCGTCCACGTGGAGGAATGCCGCGAGGGCGGCCGCGTCGTACGCGGGGCCCGGGGCGACGCCCGCCGCGCGGCGCCGGCCCGGCGGCCCGAAGTACGCGACGCCCTCGACGATGGGGAATTCCGCGCCGCACTCGGGGCAGCCGACCACGCCGCGCACGATGCGCCGCCCGTCCATCGCGATGGGCGACGCGACCACGTAGGACTCGGCGTGATCGCGCGGGCAGCGGAGGATCTCCGTCAATTCAATGAACACGACGAGACCGGAGAGGCGAGAGGACGGAACTCAGGGGAGTTGCCAGGCGCCAAGTTGCCAGCGGTTCCCAGTCTCTGGCCTGCGGACTTCAGACCAGCTCCCAGTCGTCCGTCCCCTGGTCCGAGCTCCGTACGCTGGCACCTGGTAACCACTGGCAACTCGGCGTCTGGCAACTCCCCTGCCATCCGTTTGTCTCACGGCCTGAATTCCACCCAGGTGACCTTCCCCGCCTCCACGCGCACGTGCCGGAACACCTTGCGGCCGTCGATCGCGACGCCGAGGTCGTACTCGCCGGCGGGCACGTCGCCGACCGCGAAGTGCTCGTGGTACGCCGGATCGGGGTGCGCCTTGTCGCCGTAGGTCTCCGCCCACAGGAACGGCGTCTCCTGCGGCTCCGGCTTCACGAGGCCGTAGACGCGCGCGCCCGCCACTGGCCGGCCCGCGCTGTCCCACACCTGGCCCGCCACGACGCCGGTGCCCGGCAGCGGCTCGATCCACAGCTCGGGGTTGACGGTGTACGGCGGGTAGCGCTGGGCCGTGTCCACGATCGCGCCGACGGTCTCGGCCGGCGCCACGTGCACCTCGAGGTGCAGGTGCTCGTTGGTCGCGCGGCCCGTGTTGCCGGCGAGCGCGACGGCCTGCCCGCGCGCCACGCGTTCGCCCACGGTCACGAGCAGGCGCGAGTTGTGATAGTAGGTGGAGAAGAGGTGCATCCGGCGGCCGTCCACCGTCAGCGTGGTGTCGTGGCGGATCGCGACCGTGAGCGCGCCGCGCTCGGCCGGCCCGGCCCACACCACGACGCCGGCGCCGATCGCGTGCACCGGCGTGCCGCGCGGCTCGTTGAACTCGACGCCCTGGTGCTGCTGGAACGTGCCGCCCATCGTCGCGCCGTAGCGGTAGGTCTGGTCCACGTACGGCTGGTCGGCGGGGGCGATGGGCCGCTCGAAGATGGAGTGCCGGAGCGGCGCGGGCGCGCTCGCCCCCGCGCTGTCGCCGGCCTGGAGGCACGCGTCCGGCTGCGCGCCGAGGAAGCCGCACGCGGTGCCGAAGATCGTGTCGCCCGGCACGCCGGGCGGCGGCGGCAGCACGGCGTACACGTCGCGCGAGCGCGCCGTGGCGCCGGGCGTCCACATCACGAAGCCGAGCTTGGTGGACACGAACGCGCCGCTGCTGGTGGCGCCGCCGCACATCAGCGTGGGCCGGTCGCACCCCGCGAACTGGCGCACGGCGCGCCCCGACGGCGGCGCGTCGCGCATCAGGAAGCTCGAGCACTGCCAGAACGCCTCGACCTGGCGGCGCTTGGGCCTGAGGCTCCCGGGGCACCGCTCGCCGCCGAGGATCAGCGGCACCACGGCCTTCTCGCCGGTCACGACGAAGATCGAGCGGATCCGGGGGCCGAGGGCCGGCACGGGCGGCGGCGAGTCGGGCACGACCGCGGCCCCCGGACGCCAGCGCACGAGGCCCTTCAGCGTCGAGACCCACAGGCCCGTGTCGCGCGCCGCCGCGACCGTGAGCACGTAGGCGCTCGGCAGCGCGCCCGCCCCCGTGTCGGTGGCGGCGGCCCAGCGCGCGCCGCCGTCGGAGGTCCAGCGGATGCCGTCGGCCGTGGCGACGAACAGCGTGTCGCCGCGGTACAGCAGGCCGTCGGGCGCGACGTACTGCCACTTGTTGCCGAGCACGCGGTAGTCCCAGTTGCGCCACGTGCGCCCGCCGTCCTCCGACACGCCCCAGCCGTTGCCGACGGTGCCGTACCACACGGCGCCGCGGCGGCCGAAGGCGAACGCGTCCACGTAGTCGAACGAGATGCCGTGGCCGGTCGAGTCGGCGCGCAGGCTCTCCCACGCCGGGGCGCCGGGCCGCAGCACGTAGATGCCCGCGCCGTACGTGCCGGCCCAGATGGAGCCGTCCGGCGCGCGCCCCAGCGCGAGCACGGGCACGCCCCAGCCGTCGGGATCGGGCAGCGGCGGCAGGTGGGGCGCGCCCTGGGCGAGCGCGCCGGGGGCCAGCGCCAGCGTCACCACGAGCAACCGGAGCGATCGCACTAGGTCCTCGGCTTCCACGTTTCGGGCATGATGCGCAACTCGGGGATGGCGACCTCGTCGCGGCGGGTGGCGACGAACAGCACGGCCTCCGCGACGTCCTCCGGCTTCAGCATCTGGGCGCGCTTGGTGAACCCGGGACGGCGGTCGGGGTCCACCGGGTCCCAGATCGCGGTGTCCGTCGGTCCGGGGGAGATCAGCGTGGCCCGCACGCCGCTGCCGCGCAACTCGGCGCGCAGCACCTCGTGGAGGCCGCGCAGGCCGGACTTCGCCGCGCCGTACGCGGCGTTGCCGGTGAAGGCGTGGTGGTCCGCCACCGACCCGATCGTGACCACGAGGCCGCGGCCGCGCGCCGTCATCGCGGGCAGGAACGCCCGCAGCACGAGGAACGGCGCCACCAGGTTGCCGGCGAGCTGCGCGCCGAAGTCCTGCGGCGTCGTCTCCGCGACGGGCGCCACGAGGAAGACGCCCGCTGCGTTGACGAGGACGTCGGGCGCGCCGCGCGATTCGAGCACGCGGCCGGCGGCCCGCGCCACGGACGCGGCGTCGGTCACGTCGCAGCGCAGGTCGCTGCGCCGCTCGGCCTCGCCGTCGGCCAGGCTGCGCGCGAGCCGCACCACGTGCGCGCCCGCCGCCTGCAGCTCCTCGGCGATCGCGAGGCCGATGCCGCGCGAGGCGCCCGTGACCACCGCGGTGCGGCCGAACAGCGGCGGCGCGCTCACCGCAGCGCGGGGGCCGCCTCGACCAGCCGCAGGAACTCGTCGCGCGTCCGCGGGTCGTCGCGGAACGCGCCGCGCAGCGCGCTGGTCACCGTCTTCGAGTGCTGCTTCTCGACGCCGCGCATCATCATGCACAGGTGGTACGCCTGGACGACGACGCCCACGCCGCCCGGCTGCAGGGCGGTCTGGACCGCGTCGGCGATCTGGTCGGTGAGGCGCTCCTGGACCTGGAGCCGGCGGGCGAAGATGTCCACCACGCGGGCGATCTTGGACAGCCCCACGATCCGCCCCGCCGGCAGGTAGGCGACGTGCGCCACGCCGAAGAACGGCAGCATGTGGTGCTCGCACATCGAGTACAGCTCGATGTCGCGCACCAGCACCATGCTCTCGTGCGGCTCCTCGAACATCGCGTCGCGCATCACCTTCTCCGCGTCGAGGCAGCAGCCGCGCGTCAGCCAGCGCAGCGACGCGGCCACCCGGTGCGGGGTCTTCTTCAGGCCCGGCCGCTCGGGGTCCTCGTCGAGGCGCCGCAGCATCTCCTCGATCAGGTCTTCGAACGCCGCTTTCGACAGGTCCACGTCACCCTCCGACGTACTCGACGAGGTTCCGCTCGGTCTCCCACAGCACGAGCCGGCACAGCCGCCCGCGGGGAATGGCCGGCGCGAGCTGGCGCCAGCACCACACCACGATGTTCTCCGCGGTGGGGATGGTGTGCGCGAACTCCGGCACGTCGAGGTTGAGGTTCCGGTGGTCGAGGCGGCTCAGCACTCGCTCCTCGATCACGCGCTTCAGCACCGTGATGTCCACGACGTACCCCGTCGCCGGGTCCACGTCCCCGCTGACCGAGACGTCGAGATTGTAGTTGTGCCCGTGCGCGTTCGGGTTGGCGCACGGCCCGAACACCCGCGCGTTCTCGGCGTCCGACCACGCGGGATTGTAGATGCGGTGGGCGGCGTTGAAGTGCGCGCGCCGCGTGACGACGACCTGTGGGCCCATGCGCCGTTTGCTTGTTGACGTGAGGAGCGACCGTTAACTTCGCGGGCCAAGAGAGATAACGCCCCGCCCCGCATGATCGTCAAGCCGCGCCGGAGGAGGCTCTGGCGGACATCCGAGCATTCCTCGCGCCGCCCGCCGGGCGGACCGTGAGACCACCGTTCGGCGCCGCCGCGCAGCGCGCGGCCACCGCGGCCACCGCGGCCGCCGCCGGCGCCCCCGCGGCCGGCGCGGCCGCGCTCTCCGGCCTGTGGACCTTCCCCTCGATCCTGCTCTCCGCCTTCCTCGTCGCGTGGGGCGCCGAGGCCGCGCAGTTCCTCGTCTCGCAGGGGCTCGCGCTCGCGGCGCTGGCGTGGCTGCAGACGCTGCCGGAGTTCGCGGTCGAGGCCGTGATCGCCTGGGAGGCGGGCCGCGATCCCGCGCGCGCGCACCTCGCCGTCGCGAACCTCACCGGCGCGATCCGCCTGCTGGTGGGCCTCGGCTGGCCGATGATCTACGGCGTCGCCGCCTTCTCCGGGCGCCGCACGCGCGGCCCGCTCCCCACCATCGCGCTCGACCGCGAGCACGCGGTCGAGGTCATGGGGCTGCTGCCGCCGCTGGTCTGGTTCACGGTGATCCTGCTCAAGCGCTCCCTCGCGCCCGGCGACGCGGCCGTGCTCGTGGCGCTGTACGGCGCCTACCTGTGGCTCCTGTTCCGGATGCCGCCGCACGCGGAGGAGGAGCTGGCCGACGCGCCGCGCGTCTCGCGCTGGGCCTACGGCCTGGGGGGCGCGCGCCGCGGCCTCGCCGTCGCGGGCCTCTTCCTCCTGGGCGGCGCGCTGCTCTACCTCACCGCGGCGCCGTTCCTCGAGTCCATGCTCGGCATCGCCGCGGTGCTCGGCGTCAGCGACTTCGTCTTCGTGCAGTGGGTGGCGCCGTTCCTCTCCGAGTTCCCCGAGAAGGTCTCCGCCTTCGCGTGGGCCCGGCGCGTGGACCGGGCCCCGATGGCGCTGATGAACATGGTCTCGAGCAACATCAACCAGTGGACCATCCTCGCGGCGATGATCCCCCTGGTCTACGGCTGGTCGCACGCCGCCGCGGGCGGCGGCTGGACCGCGTTCCGCTTCGACGCCGAGCAGCGGCTCGAGATCGCGCTCACGCTCGCGCAGTCGCTCGTCGCGCTGCTGCTGCTGATGGCGATGCGCTTCGACTGGTGGGAGGCCGCCGGGCTGTTCGCGCTGTGGCTGACGCAGTTCGCCTGGCCCGCGACGCGCGAGGCCGTCGCGCTGGTCTACCTCGCGTGGGCCGCCGGCATGCTCGCGGCCGCGGCGCTCGGCCGCCGCCCGCTGCCGGCGCCGGCCGTCTTCCTCGCCGTCGTCCGGGAGAACCGCCGGGCGCGGCCGCCGGAAAACGAACCGCCCCGGACCTGAGCCCGGGGCGGACGATCGGGAGCGAAGAGGGTTATTGAAGCCCGAAATGAACCCCTGGCCCCGCACATCGGCTTCCGCCTACCCCACTGAAGGGGCCTGACGTGGACCGGCGCATATGGGACCACTTTCGGACCTGTTGGCTCAATAACTAATCTCTCCGCTCCACTTCCAATAACCTGCGGCCAAGGTAGGATTCGTCGCAAGACGTGTCAAGTGGAACGGCGGGCGACCGGGGAGCGCGCGGATGAAATACCGGCAACTGGGACGCACTGGCTGCACAGTGTCGGAAATCGGCTTCGGGGCGTGGGGCATCGGCGGGGCGATGTGGCAGGGCGGCGACGACGAGGAGGCCATCGCGGCGCTGCACGCGTCGTTCGACCTCGGCGTGAATTTCGTGGACACGGCCTTCGCGTACGGCGACGGCCACAGCGAGCGGCTCGTCGGCCGCGCGGTCGCGGCGCGCAAGGAGCCCATCGTCGTGGCGACCAAGCTGCCGCCCTCCGACCGCGTGTGGCCCGCGAAGCCCGGCACCACCCTGAAGCAGGTGTTCGCCGCCGAGTACGTGAAGCGGATGGCGGAGACGAGCGCCGCCAACCTCGGGCGGCCCGTGGACGTGCTGCAGTTCCACGTGTGGCGCGACGAGTGGCTCGGCGAGGCCGAGTGGACGAAGGTCGAGCGCGTGCTCTCGGACCTGGTGGCGAAGGGCACGGTGCGGCACGTGGGCGTCTCCAACACCGAGCACGATCCGGCGAGCGCGCTCGAGGCGGTGCGCCGGTGCGACCTGATCGAGTGCCTGCAGGTCATCTACAACGTCTTCGACCAGTCGCCCGAGCGCGCGCTCCTGCCGGCGTGCCTGGAGCGGAACGTGGGCGTGATCGTGCGCGTGCCGCTCGACGAGGGCGGGCTCACGGGCGCCATCAAGCCCGGCGTCACGTTCCCGAAGGGCGACTGGCGGCACAATTACTTCCGCGGCGACCGGCCCGCGGAGGTCGAGCGCCGGGTGCGGCGGCTCCAGCCGCTGCTCCTGAAGGAGGCGGCGAGCGTGGCCGAGGGCGCGCTGCGCTTCTGCCTGAGCCACGACGCCACCAGCACGGTGATCGCGGGGATGCGCACCGCCGCGCACGCGCGGGCCAACGCCGCCGCCAGCGACGGAAGGCGGCTCACGGCCGGCCTGCTCGAGGAGCTGAAGAAGCACGAGTGGCTGAGAAACTACTACCAGTAGGCGGAGCGGGTGGTCCGAATGCTCACGTCTCACGTCTGCCAGCGGAGTACCTAGCACATGAACCTCACGCTGATCCTGGGAGTGCTCTGCCTGGCGGGGTGGATCGTGGGCGTCTGGATCCTCCCGGTCCACGCCGGCTGGATCCACCTCCTCCTCGCGGCGGGCCTGATCCTGCTCATCCGCCGCGTCGTCACCGGCCGCGCGGCCTGGTAGCGGGGCGCCCGTGACCGCGCCCGCGGCCCCGCCCGCCGACACCTCCGCCCGCGCCCTGCGCGTGGCGGGGCTCGTCGCCCCCGCAATCCTGCTCCTGGGCTTGCTGCTGTGGGCGGTCCGCGACGTCCTCTCGCCGCTCGTGGCCTGGGCGCTGCTGTTCGCCGCCCTGTGGCCCGAGCGCCGCGACGCGCGCGTCGCGCGCCTCCTGACGATCGCCTCGGTGCTGATCGCGGTCTGGCTGCTGTGGGCCGCGGGCACCCTGCTCGCGCCGTTCGTGCTCGGCCTCGCGTTCGCGTACCTGCTCGCGCCCCTCGTGTCGTGGCTCGGCCGGCGCGGCGTGCCCCGCTGGCTGGGGAGCCTCCTCGTGCTGCTCCCCTTCCTCGCCGCGCTCGTCGGCCTGATCGCGCTCCTCGTGCCGGCCGTGGAGCACCAGGTCGTGCAGCTCGTGCAGCAGGTGCCCGTGCTCCTCGGGCGCCTCGCCGACTGGCTCGACCGCCTGCGCACCAGCTTCCTGGCGAGCAACCAGGGCCTGCTGACCGGCGAGCAGGCGGCGCGGTTGCGCGGCCTGCAGGCCAGCGACCTGGTGGCGGTGCTGCAGACGCGCTGGCAGGACATCGCGCGCGGGCTGTGGGGCGGCATCCTCGGCATCGGCCGGGGCGTGAGCCTCGCCGTCACGGTGGTGGGGTTCGTGGTGGTGACGCCGGTCGTGACGTACCACCTGCTGAACGCGTGGGAGCGCATCACCGGGTGGGTCGCGGGCCTGGTCCCGCCGGCGCGGCGCGCGGAGGTCCTCGCGTTCGTGGGCGCCTACGACGCGCAGCTCGGGCGCTACGTGCGCGGCCAGCTCACGGAGGCCACGCTCGTCGCGACGCTCACGGCGACGGGACTCGCCCTGCTCGGCTTCCCGGCCCCGCTCCTGGTGGGCGTGAGCGCGGGCCTCGGGAACTTCATCCCCTACATCGGCCTGCCGCTGAGCCTCGTGCCGGGCCTCCTGCTCGCCTTGACCTCGGGCGCGATCGGCCCGTCGCTGGTGCAGCTCGTGGCGGTGTTCGCGGTCGTGACGTTCCTGGACCAGGTGGTCACCGGACCGCGCATCGTGGGCGGCGCCGTCGGCCTCAATCCGGTGTGGGTGATGGTCGCGCTGATGCTGTTCGGCATGCTGCTCGGCTTCGTCGGCCTGCTCGTGGCGGTCCCGCTGGCGGTGCTGGTCAAGCAGCTGGCCGCGCGCGCGGTGGCGCGGTATCGGGCGTCGGCGTATTACGCGGGGGCGCTTCCCGAGACCTGAGTACTCGGGACTCGAGATGTCAGGTCAGATTTCCCAATTCGACCACAGTATCCCGCTCGCGGGCACGCTCTCGGCGTACCCCGCCATCGTCATCCGGAGATCGGTCCAGCGCACGCGGAAGCCGTCGCCGATCAGCGCGCGGTAGGCGTCCCGGTAGGCCGTCTGGCAGCGCACGGCGACGCGCCGGATGCTCTGCGTCGCGGCCCACGCTCCCACCGCGTCCAGCAGCTCGCCCAGCGTATCGAGGTCCGTGACCGCCACCTTGAGCACGCGCAGCTCGTCGCGCGTCCCGCCCTCGGCCAGCGGCGCGGAGTGGCACAGCGCGAACGCCGCCAGGCGGCCGCCCTTGCGCAGCGTGACGGCGTTGCCGAGCGACATGTCGAGGGTGAGCTGGATCTCCCGCGCGAAGTCGTAGCCGGGCGCGAGCGAGCGCACCAGCTCGCCGATCTCGGCCACGCGAGCCGCCCGCTCGCGCGGGTCGAGCGCCCCCAGCAGCTCGCCGGCGACGCGGCTGCCGCGCTGCACCTCGCGCGTCATCGTCAGGGTCAGGTGGCCCGGCAGGAAGCCGAGGCGGCTGTAGAAGCCGATGTTGTCCACGGTGCGCGGCATGGTCTCGAGCCCGAGGGTGGAGACGCCGCGCTGCTTGAGCCACTCCGCGGCCGCGAGCACGATCTCCTTGCCCAGGCCGCCGAGCTGGCGGTCCGGCCGCACCGCGAGCGGGCCCATCCAGCCCTCGGTGCCCGAGCGGTGGGCGACGTTGAACGCGACGATCTTGTCCTGCTCGTCGCGCCAGATCATCGCCCCCTCGCCGGCGTCCGCGATGGCGTAGCGCCAGATGGCCGCGTGCAGGAAGGGCACGCGCACCCCGACGAGCCCGTCGCGCCGGTAGCGGTCGGTGAAGGCGTCGGCGAACAGCCGGTTGAGGCCCGGGATGTCCCGCTCCGTCACCGCCTGCGGCCCGTGGGCCGCGTGCTCAGGCTGCCACATCCGCATCGCCACCCCCGTCCAGGCCCAGCGCGCCGCGCTCCTCCTCGACCACCGCCGCGCCCGAGCCTTCGTCGAACCGCACCCGGAGCACGCGATCGACGGCCTCGCGCACGCCCTCAATGTGCGTGATCAGCACCACCTGCGGGAACCGGCCCTCGAGCCCGCGCAGCAGCGCGAGCACGTGGCCGCGCCGCGCGTCGTCGAGCGAGCCGAAGATCTCGTCCAGCACCAGGAGCGAGAGCGGCTGGCCCGACCGGTCGGCGATCATCTGGCTCACCGCGAGCCGCAGCACCAGGTTCGTCAGGTCTTCCTCGCCGCCGGAGATGACGGGCGCCGGCTCGCCGGCCTCGATGACGGTGAGCCGGTAGTCCTCGTCGAGGTCCACCTCGTCGAAGCGCCCGTCGGTGAGGGCGCCGAGGAACTCGCCGGCGAGCGCGGCCAGCTCGGGCCGCATCTCCTGGTTCAGGTCGGTGCGGAGGTCCCCCAGCGCGCGGTCGAGCTCCGTGTGCAGGCGCAGGTCCGACTGCACGCCCGCGACGCGCGCCGCGCGCTCGGCCGCCTCCGCTTCCGCGCGCTCCGCCGCGCCCACCCGGTCGGCCGCCGCGCCCCGCTCCGCCCGCGCGACCGTCAGGTCCAGCTCGGCCCGCCGCGCCGCCTCCTCGAGACGCTGCATCTCGGCCGCCGCGGCCTGGAAGGCGTCCTCGGTGAAGGCGATGCCGGCCAGCTCGCGCTCCACGCCGGCCAGCTCCCCCACCAGCACCGCGCGCCGCGCGTCCGCGGCCTCCCGCTCGGCGGCGAGCCGCGGCGCGCGCTCGGCCTCGGCCGCGAGGCGCTGCGACCGCGCCACCAGGGGCTCGAGGGCGGCCACGAGCCGCCGCAGCTCGTCGTGCCGGCGCGCGTCGTAGCCGGGCCGGAGGCGGGCCGCCTCCTCGGCGAGCTGCGCCGCGCGCTCGTCGTGCCGCCGCAGCTGCTTCTCGAGGTCCACCGCCTCCTCGGCCGAGCTCGTGGCGACGGCGAGCGCCTGCGTGTCCCGCTCCACCGCCTCGCGCGCCTCGCGCCGCCGCGCCTCGATTTCCGCCAGCTCGCGCGGCTGCGCCTGCAGCTGCTCGAGGCGGCTCCGGAAGTACTGGCCGTTCGAGCGCACCGCCTCCAGCTGGGTGGTCAGGAGCTCGAGCACGGCCGCGTACTCCTCGCCGAGCGGGCGCCCGCAGGTGGGGCACGCGCCGGCCGCGCCCGCGTGCGTGATGCGCTCGCGCTGGGTCTCGAGGTCGCGGAACTGGTCCAGCAGCGTCTGGCGCTTCGACTCCGCGTCCTGGCGCTCGCGCACCCAGACGTTCTGCCGCTCCTCGTACTCGCGCTCCAGCTCCTCCTGCGCGCGCCGGTTCGCGTCCAGCCGCTCGGCGAGCGCGCGGACCTCGGCCGCCGCGGCCACCGCCCCGCCGAGCCGGCGCTCCACCTCGCCGCGCTGCAGCGCGATCTCCGCGAGCTGCGCGTCGAGCGTCTGGCGGCGCGCCGCGTCGCGCGCCAGCGCCTCCGCCCCGGCCAGCTCGCCGCGCAGCCCCGGATAGGGCGCGATCTGCGCCGCCAGCGCCGCCTGGTCCGCCGCGGCCGCGGCCGCGGTCGCGTGCTCGGCGGCGAGCCGCTCGGCCAGCTCGACCACCTGCCGCACGCGCTCCTCGGCCAGCCGGCGCTCGGCCACGAGCGCGAGGTGGCGCTCGCGCAGCCCGGCCGCCTCGCGGAACGCCGGCGCGTGCCGGTCCCGCGCGCCCTGGGCCGCCGCGAACCGCTCCTGCTCGGCCGCCGCCTGCCGCTCCGCCTCGGCGAGCTGGGCGGCCGCCCGCTCGCGCGCCGCGCGCAGCGCCGCCGGGTCGGGGCGGCCCGCGTCCAGCGCGCGCAGCTCGGTGTTCAGCGCCGAGCGCCGCGCGCGCACCCGCTCCTGGGCCAGCCGCAGCTTGTCGTAGCCCAGCAGCCGCGACAGGAACTGGCCGCGCTCGGTCGGCTTCATCGCCGCCATCACCGCCAGCTCCTTCTGACCGGTGAAGTAGGTGTTGAAGAACTCGTCGCGCGTCATCCCCAGCACGCGCACCAGGCGGGCCGTCACCTCCGCGAGCGACGTGGTCATCGGCTGCGCGGCGCCGTCGAGGTACAGCTCGGCCCCGTACAGCGTCCGCACCACGCGGTACTCGTGCGCGCCCAGGCCGAACTCCAGCTCCACCCGCACCTCGGAGCGGGCGCGCGCGCGGCGCCAGCGGATGGAGTCGCGGGTGCCGCGCGCCGCGTCCATCCCGTAGATCGCCCACGCGATGGCCTCGAGCAGCGTGCTCTTCCCCGCGCCGTTGGGTCCGATGATCGCCGTGAGCCCGGGCCCGAACTCGAGGTCCGTCTCCCGGTGCTGGCGGAAGTTGGCGAGGCGCAGGCGGTGCAGCCGCATCAGGCCTCGCCCTCGAGCAGCGCGCGCTCCACGTCGCCCAGGTACTCGCGCCCGAGCTGGACGAGCCGGTCGCGGTCGAGGTCGGCGTCCAGCGGCCGCCGCGCCAGGTACTGCGCCACCAGCTCGGGCAGCGGCTGCCGCACGCCGGGCCCGCCGGCGCCCGTGCGGCGGCCGTCCGGCTCCGGGCGCCGCAGGTCGAGGTGAAAGTGCAGCGCCGCGGCGCGGAAGCCGCGCAGCGCCTCGTGATCCAGCGCCTGCGCCAGCGCGCGCGGCACGTTCAGCACCACCTGGCGCACCACCGCGCCCTCGAGCGGGAACGGCAGCTCGGCGAGGCGCCCGCGCACGGCCGCGTCGAGCTCCTCGGCCGCCATCCCCGCCGCGTCGATCCACTCGAAGTCCCACACGTTCCGCCGCGGCCGTATCTCCACGCGCTCCACCGCGCGCGCGCCGAGGTCCGCGACGAGGAAGCCCTTGGTCAGGTGCCGCCGGTGCTCCTCGCGCCACTCGCCCCAGATGTTGGGGCTCGTGTACTCGAGCGAGCCGCTGTAGTGGATGAGCGGGGCCGCCTCGTGCACGATGTGGTAGTGGCCGAGGGCCACGTAGTCGAACGGCCCGTCGCCGGCGCCGCCGAGCTCGGCGAGGTCCACGCGCGCGCCGCCGTAGTCGGTGACGCCCTCCGGAAACAGGCCGGGGATCTCGGGGTGCAGCATCAGCACGTTCCAGCGCGCCCGCGCGTCGCGCCGCCACTCGTTGCTCTTGCGCTCGCCGAACAGCCCGGCGTGCGGCACCGCCAGGACCGACAGGCCCAGTGCCGGGTAGTGGAGCCGGCGCGTGGCGTCGTCCACCACGTCCACGCCGAGCACGCTCATCAGCTTGAGGATCGAGCCCGCCTCGACCGAGCGCGGCGTGTCGTGGTTGCCGGCGATGAGGACGACCGGCGCGTCGGGGAGCGCCGCGCGCAGCCGCCGGAGCCCGGTGAAGGCCTCGATGATCGCGCGGTTGGTGGGGCGCACGGAGTGGAACAGGTCGCCCGCGAGCAGCACCGCGTCGGGGCGCCGCTCGATGACGGCGTCCACGGCGCGGCGGAAGGCGGCCGTGACGTCGGCCTCCCGCTGGTTGACGCCGGAGGCGTCGAGCCGCTGGAACTGGCGGAAGCCGAGATGGACGTCCGCCAGGTGCGCGATCTTCATGGGTGGGAGGCCGCCGGCGCCCGGCGGCCTAGCGCTCGCCGAGGTTGAAGCCCGCCTCGCGGTCCGCCTTCGAATACACGCGGAAGGCGCTGATGGTGTGGGTGCGCATGATGCCCGGCACCCGGACCAGGCGTTCGGTCACGACCCTCGCGATGTCGTCGTACGTCTTGACCTTCACCATGGCGATGAGGTCCCAGTCGCCCGACACCGAGTACACCTCGGAGACGCCCTCGAGGGCCGCGATGGCCTCCGCCGTCTCCGGGATGAGGTCGCGGGAGCAGCGCACCTGCACGATGGCCGTGATCA
>Ga0335082_10005311_pt1 | contig 14084 bp, 15 predicted proteins | sample Lox_Sample_41_FD_206718 | JGI IMG/M metagenome (GOLD analysis project Ga0335082, IMG submission 206718) | Soil microbial communities from Loxahatchee National Wildlife Refuge, Florida, United States - Lox_Sample_4.1 | ecosystem: Environmental > Terrestrial > Soil > Wetlands | place: USA...
GTCGTATCCACGAGACGGTGCGGCACTCACGCGTATGACGCGCGGATTAAGAGGGAGCGCAGGCGGGTTCGATTCGTTCAAAAACGACCATAAGGCGGTGCGAGCTGTGCAGCTGGCTTTAGCTACTTAGTTCTGCAATCACCACGGGCGGAAAGTCTCGGTCGCGGGCGTTCCGTGATTGCCCCGGAATGCTCAGGGTGCGGCTTCAGCCCCGTCGAAATCCAGCTCCACACGCGCTCCGTTAGGATCGAAGCAGAACAATTGCCACGTGCCGGATTGCGGTTGACGACGCAGGTCATACTCGATCTTCCGCGCTTTGAGCTTGGCCGCTGTGCCGCGCAGATCGCTGGCCGTAAACGCCATGTGATCCAGCACGCCGCGCGGATCGGCGGGCAAAGGCCGCCCGGCGATCACATGCAGCACGGGCTGGCCGCCCGCGTACAGCCAAACCCCGGGGAAGCCGAGGTCGGGACGAAACCCTTCCTTCAGCCCGAGCAGGTCCAGGTAAAAGCTTTTGCAGGCTTCCAGATCGCTGGTAAGCACGGTGAAATGATTCATTCCTTCAACAGGCATATTTCCTCCAGGGTGCCTTGCCGATCCTCTACGCCGCCAATTGGACGGCGCGAGCTGTACTCGACTCCCTTCGACTCGCCTTGAAGCGACAGCATCCACGCAATGACGTCGCCCTTCTCGCGCGCGGTGCACTCGCGCTTGAGCAGCAGCAGACAGTTCAACTTGAGGAATGTCTCAGCGCGTTGCGCGTTGTCGAGGCGGTGCGGATTGGCAGAGGGCGCGAACGGTTCGATGCAGCGCTTCTTGGCGTGTTTGGGATCAGGATGCTCCCAATCGTTGATCACGTGGCAGGCGCGGCACGGGATATCGGTGCGATGCGCAAGCACCAGGTAGCGTGGATCCTTCAGGTGACAGGATGCGCAGCTCCACACGCCGACGCCTTTCATCACGTGGGGCTCCTTGTAGAACGCTTCACCCCGCTCGGCGGAAAACCCGGCGAAGCCTGGGTCATCCGCGCGCGCCTGCGCCTCGTACGCCTGCAGAATCTGCTCCGCGGTGTCGGCGCGCGCCAGGCAGGCGCTCAGCAACGCTGCGATGAACAATGCCGTCCTGCCCATACTCTTCCCCTTGACGTACGCGCAAACCCATCTCGCCGTGCTGACATCGGCTCCGGCGAGCCGAAAAATTAATTCTGGACCCCGAGCGCGATTCTACGCACGCAGGGCCGAGCTCGGGATTAAACAGCGCCTAGCGTCCAATCGCAAATCAGCTCCGCGCTGCCCCGTTCGAGTCCACTCGCTCCGTGGTCTTTGCATCGATTCCGGGCGGTTCACGTTCGCGGGCGACTATGCACATGCGAGTGATCGTGATCATGCCCGTGATCATGATGATCATCCATCTCCACCGGCACGATATTGACACGGCCGTGACGCACTTCAGGCTCCGCCATCAGATGGTTGGCGAACGCGCTCACCTCCTGCGTAGCCCCGCGCAGGATCAGCGTTTCCATACAGTTGTCATGATCGAGATGCACGTGCATGGCCGACATCACCAGTTGATGATGCTCATGCTGCAGATTGGTCAGCCGATCAGCGAGATCGCGGGCGTGGTGGTTGTACACATAGCTCAGCGCCGCCACGCAGTAAGGCGCTTCATGCTGCTGCAGGCGAAAAGTCTCCAGCTCGGCACGCACCAGGTCGCGCACCGCTTCCGAGCGGTTCTCGTAGCCTTTGCGGTGAATCAGCTCGTCGAACTGCTGAGCCAGGCTTTCGCTGAGCGAGATGGTGAAGCGCTCCATGTGCTATCCCAGGTCGTGTCCAGGTGTCCGATTATCCCAGCGATACGCTCGCCTCAGCAAGACGGAACAGCTCCGAAGGATCATGCTTTGGCGGCGAGCGCCTGCTCCATGCGCTCCAGACCTTGCGCCAGCACGTGGCGCGGGCAGCCGAAGTTCAGCCGGACGTAGCCCTCGCCGCCGAACACGCGCCCATCGTACAAGCCCACGCCGGCCGCTTCGAAGAACCGGACCGGATCCGGTGTGAGCGCGTCGTCTACACCGATCCATGCGAGATAGGTCGCCTCAATGGGCGTGATCGACAGCCCGGACATGCGGCTGATGCTCTCCAGCACCAGCGCCCGATTGCCGCGCAGATACTCTAGCAGCTCTGCGTGCCATTGCGCGCAATCGCGATAAGCCGCGAGCGTAGCGGCGTAACCCATCAGGTTCACGCGTGGCACGATGCCGGCAGCTTCGCGCAGCAGACGGGTGCGCAGCGCGGGGTTGGGGACGATCGCGAACGCGCAGCCCAGCCCGGGCAGGTTGTAAGTCTTACTCGCCGCCATGAGCGTGATCGTCCGGTCCGCGATATCCGGGTCGAGCGTGGCGAAAGGTAGGTGGCGCTTGCCCTGATCGAGGATCAGACCGCAGTGAATCTCGTCCGAGGCGACGATCAAATCGTGCGCACGCGCGATGCGAGCGAGCTCGGACAGCTCTTCGCGGTCGAACACACGTCCCACTGGGTTGTGTGGATTGCAGAGCAGGAGCAGTCGGGTTCGCGCGGTGATGGCGGCTTGAAGGCGCTCGAAGTCCCAGCGCCAGCGACCCTCATGCAGCCGCATCGGCACGCGCGTTACGGTACGGTGCTGGTTCAACGGTCCAGTGATGAACGGATGATATACCGGGACCGCGGTGACGACATCGTCGCCATCTTCGCCGATAGCCCGGCACGCGAGGTTGATGCCGGTCACGAGGCCCGGCATCCAAAGCAGCCATTCTGTGGCGATCTGCCAGCCGTACTGAGCGCTCAGGTGAGCGGCGATCGCGTGATTGAGCTCAGCCGGCGGTTCCGTGTAGCCGAATACTCCATGCTGCGCGCGCCGTATCAGGGCGTCTACGATGGCGGGGGCCGAGCGGAAATCCATGTCGGCCACCCACATCGGGAGGACGTCGCGGCCGGCATACTTGTCCCACTTCAGCGCCGACGTCGAGCGGCGGTCGACGTCGCGATCGAAGTCCATTGCTTGGGGTGTGGTTTTGGCAAGGTCCCGATTTAACCACAGTGCGGCTAGTTCAACCGGCTTTGCGCAGCGGCACCACGTTGTCTCTGGCCGGTTTTGCGCCGAGCGGCCGGGCCGCGGGTATGCTCTGGCCGGCGAGGCGGTGCATACGCTCCATGTCCAGAATGCGCACCAGCTTGTTGTGCACGCTCAACAGCCCGTCGTCGGCGAAACGCGAAAGCGTGCGGCTCACCGTTTCCAGCTTGAGCCCGAGGTAGCTGCCGATATCCTCGCGGCTCATGCGCAGATTGAACTCCAGACCCGAGTAGCGGCGCGCCCGGAGGCGATAGGACACGTTGAGCAGGAATGCGGCCACGCGCGCATCCGCGGACATCCCGCCGAGCAGAGCCATCACGCCCTGCTCGCGCACGATTTCGCGGCTCAACAGCCGGTGCAGGTTGCGCTGGAGCCCATGCAGCGAACGCGTGAGCAGCTCCAGCCGCTCGAACATGAGCACACAAACGTCGCTGTCCTCGAGGGCAACGGCCTCGGAGGCCTGCACGCCGGTCCCGATGCCGTCGGTGCCGATCACATCGCCGGCCATGTGGAAGCCGGTGACCTGTGTGCGGCCTTCCTCGAGCAGTACACTGGTCTTGAAGAAGCCGCTGCGCACCGCGTACAGCGCGTTGAAGCGCTGCCCGGCGCGATAGAGATGTTCGCCGCGCCGCACAGCGCGCCGGAAAAAGCCAATCTGGTCGATCTTCTGCAGCTCATCGATCGGCAGATCGCCGGCGACGCAATGCGCACCCGCCTGGCAGTTGCCGCAGCTTACGCGCACACCGCGATCGACCTCCGCGCACAACGTACTGGGTACTATTTCCTGCGATTGCTGCGCAGAACGCTTGGGAAGAGAGTTGAGGGTTGTCATATGGCTTAAGCCAGCTGTCGGGCATTGTAGACCGGTTGATTTGCGACTCAGATCCCGGAGCGCCCGGCAACCAGGGCGAACTCCGAGGTTCAGGTGGCTCCAGTATGAGCCGTGCACAGGGAAGGAAATATCGGCGGCGCCTTAAAAGCGCCGTAGGAGCCTGCGTCGGTGGTTCGGAATATTCCTACAAGCCGACGCGAGCAGGTGCGCCGTCCAAGCTGCAGGCGCTGCGAGCGCTCAGCCGAGCTCCGGCGAGAGCAAGGCGACCGGCCACTCGCTTACGTGCGACTCGTGCCACGTTGCTCGATCAGGCTGTTTTCCAGCGCATAGCGGATCAATTCGGTGGCCGATTGCATGCCCATCTTCTGCATGATGCGGCTCTTATGGGTGCTTACGGTCTTGACGCTCAGATTGAGCTTGTTGGCGATCGCGCTGACCGATTCGCCGGCGACCAGACTTTGGAACACCTCGAACTCGCGATCCGACAGCAGCGTATGCGGCGGCCGCTGCTCACCACGGATCACACCATGGGCAAGCTGCTCGGCGGTGGCCGGGCTGATAAACGCGCCACCGCCGGCGACCTTGCGGATCGCACCTACCAGCATCTCGGGTGCGCTGTCCTTGTTGAGATACCCCGACGCGCCGGCTTTGAGCGCCCGCACCGCGTACTGATCTTCCTGATGCATGCTGAGCACCAGGATGCGCGCATGCGGCTGCTCTTCTTTCACCTGGCGGATGAGATCGAGCCCGCTGCGGCCGGGCATAGACATATCGAGGACGATGACATCGAAGCGATGAGCGCGAATCGCGGCCAGCGCTTCGTTACCGCTCGCGGCCTCGCCGGTGACTTGGAGGTCGGCGATGCCGGACAGGATCTGCTTCAACCCGGCGCGCACTACCGCGTGGTCGTCGGCGATCAACACGCGGATCATCGATGCGTACCCGCGTCGCTGCGGCCGTTGACCGGGACGCGGAATAGCACGCGCGTTCCACCGCTATGCAGCCGCGAGGCCTGCGCTTCACCGCCCAGCACGATCGCGCGCTGTGCAAGGCCACGCAGGCCAGACGAGCCGGGGCGTTGACTGTCGCTTTCGCCGATGCCCGTCCCGTCGTCGCAGACCTCGAGCTGCACGGCGCCGTTCTCACGCACGACCTGAACCTGGACGCGGCTCGCGTGCGCATGACGCGCGACGTTGGTGAGCGACTCCTGCAGCGCACGGAACAGAGCGGTGGCCGCCGGCTCGTCGATGTCCTGGACCGACTCGTCAAGCCGGCAATCGCAGGCGGTGCCGGTGCGCTTCTGGAAATCGTTGACCAGCCACTCGGCGGCGGCACCAAAGCCGAGATCGTCGAGGATCAGCGGCCGCAGGTCCGCGGAGATGCGCCGCGTCTCGCCGACAATGCGATCGAGCACAGCACCCATAGAGCGCAGCTTCTCGCGCGAGACTTTGTCGGTCTCGGGCAGGTTCCGCCTGAGCCAGGCGATGTCGAACTTGAGCGCGGTCAAATCTTGCCCGAGCCCGTCGTGCAGCTCGCGCGCGATGCGTGTCTTTTCCTCTTCGCGCGCGCTCTGCAGCGCCAGGGCGAGCTGCCGCAGCTCTTCGTGGGAGCGCTTCAGCGCCTGCTGCGCCTGCACGCGCTCAGTCACATCGCGGAGGATCACCGTGTAAAGCTTGCGCCCGCGCATGCGCGTGTGAGAGATCGATGCCTCGATCGGGAACTCCGTGCCGTCGTGGCGCAAAGCGACGAGCGTGGTCTGATCGCCCATCTTGCGGGAAGTGGCGCTGGTTGCACCGAATGCATCGAGGTGACGGCGATGCGCGAGCCGGTGGCGTTCGGGAATGAACAAGTCCAGCGGCTGGCCGATGGCCTTTTCCCGCTCCCATCGAAACACGCGCTGGGCCGCCGGATTGAAAATCACCACGCGCTGCTCTTCGTTCACCGTGATGATCGCATCCATCGCGGAATCCACAATGCGCTCGAGGCTCACCTCCTGCTCTCGCGCGGCCTCATGCGCGGCTGCGCTGTCGCTCATATCCCGCAGAACGAGCAGGAAACGTCTCTCCCAGCGCGCTTCCCCGCGCAAGGGGGCGAGCGCCAGATGCACCCAGCTTCGCTCCCCGGCGGCGTTCACCATCCAGCATTCGCTCGTGGCCTTGTCGGATTGCAATGCGGTGCGCAGCAGCTGCGCCTGCAGCCCGATATCGGTGGTGACCGGCGTCAGCAGAAAGGAGAACGTGTTGCCGATGGATTGCTCCGCGGAATAACCGGTGAGGCTCTCGGCCCCCTCGCTCCAGGTGAGGATGGTTCCCTCCTGGTCCACGGTAAGGCTGGCATAGTGCGGGCTGATGGTTTTCTCGAGCTGACCATGGCGCTCGGTGAGCTCGAGCAACTCGCTTTCCGTGCCGCGCCGGCGCAGGGCCCGCACACCGACTTCCACAGCGAGAATGACGACCGCCGCATCGGCTATCAGAGAAAGCCAGGTGAGTGCCTCGTCGTGCTGGCCCCAGGCGAGGATCGCAGCGCTGGAGGCCAGTGCGATCCCGGCAGCGCACACCAGCGTGAGCAACAGGCCCAGCATGCCGCGCCGCCGGCGCAAAGGACGCGGCCGAACGCTGGAAGCGAGTGCGGGATCGGCTGTATCAACCATCGGGCTTGAGGATGTCGCCGTTCGCGAGCGGTCGCGTGAACGCCGATGCGAGTGCGCCCGGGCGCCCTCAGCAGGCCTCACGGCCGACTAAACCCCGCAGTCCCTGAGGATTCGCGATCTGGATGTATTTCGACTGCACGACGATCAGACCGTCCTCCTGAAAGCGCGAGAACACCCGGCTCACCGTCTCCAGCTTGAGCCCGAGATAGCTGCCCAGCTCCTCCCGAGTCATGCGCAGATTGAACTCGGACGGGGAGTAACCGCGCGTTGCCAGCCGCTGGGCCAGATTGAGCAGAAACGCGGCCACGCGCTCCTCCGCCCGCATGCTTCCCAGCAACATCATGACACCGTGCTCGCGTACGATTTCGCGGCTCATCACCTTATGGAAGTGCTGCTGGAGCGGCGCCACTTCGCGGCTCAGCTGTTCCAGGCGGGAGAAGGGAATCACGCACACCTCGCTGTCTTCCAGCGCCACCGCGTCGCAGGTATGACGCTCGGTGCCGATGCCGTCCAGACCGATGAGTTCGCCAGCCATCTGAAAGCCAGTGACCTGCTCACGCCCGTCCTCGAGCAGCAGCTTGGTCTTGAAGAAGCCCGAGCGAACCGCATACAGAGATTGAAAGCTGTCGCCTGCGCGAAACAAATGGTCGCCCCGCATGAGATTGCGCCGAACCAGCACCAGATCGTCCATCCTCGCCAGGTCTGCGTTGGACAGGCCGACGGGTAGGCAAAGTTCGCGCAGGCTGCAGCTGGAGCAGGCGGTCTTGAGCCGTTCGAGATCGAGCCCACCTGCAGCCGATGCGGTTTGTGTCTTCGCAGTCATCGTTCCGAGCGGGATTTGATCTTGGTCAAGGAGCCCGGCCTCCCGCAGTGGCACATTGGTCGAGCTTCCTAAAGCGACCTCGATGCATACTTCTCAGCCCTTCCACATATCCGCCGACCTGCTGGGCCGGTTCGATGTCACCGGCCCGCGCTATACGTCATATCCGACCGCGGACCGATTCGTGGAGGCGTTCGACAGCGAAACCTACCGTGCCTGGCTGGAAAAGCGCTCCCTGGGCGGCATGCCCAAGGCGCTTTCATTATATGTTCACCTCCCCTTTTGCGAAAGCATCTGCTATTACTGCGCGTGCAACAAGATCGTGACGCGCGATAAGGCGCGAGCCGCGAAGTATGTGCGCTACGTCGAGCGCGAGCTCGGCCTCCAAAGCCAGTGCCTGGGCGGTGTCCAGGATGTTGTGCAGATGCACTGGGGCGGGGGAACGCCGACGTTCCTATCCGATGAGCTGCTGGCAACGCTCATGCAGACGGTCCGGCGTTATTTCCGGCTCGATCCACGCGGGGAGTATTCCATTGAGATCGACCCGCGCCGACTGCGAGAGACGACGCTCGCGGTTCTGCGCGAGCTCGGGTTCAACCGCGTGAGCATTGGAGTACAGGATTTCGACCCGCAGGTGCAGGCCGCGGTGCATCGCATTCAGGGCGAAGAGCTGACCTGGGCGGCGATTGTCGAAGCGCGCCGCCTGGCCTTCGGCTCGATCAACGTCGACCTCATCTACGGCTTGCCGCGGCAGCATCCGGACGGCTTCAACCGCACGCTCGACAAGGTGCTGGACTGCGCGCCGGATCGCATCGCGCTGTACAACTATGCCCATCTGCCGAGCGTCTTCAAGCCGCAGCGGCGCATCCATACCGAGGAATTACCGAGCATGCGCACGCGCCTGGAGCTGCTCTCGGCTGCCATAGAGCGGCTCACCGGAGCCGGGTACGTCTACATCGGCATGGATCACTTCGCCTGCCCCGATGACGAGCTCGCAGTCGCGCAACGGCAGGGCCGGCTGCATCGCAACTTCCAGGGCTACTCGACGCATGCAGAGTGCGACCTGATCGGACTGGGCATCACCGCGATCGGGCAGATCGGGCCGACGTACAGCCAGAATCTCAAGACGCTCGAAGAGTATTACGATCGCCTCGATCGCGGCGTTCTGCCGGTGATGCGCGGCATCGAGCTCACCGCCGACGACCTCGTCCGCCGCGCCGTGATCCAGTGTCTGATGTGCCACTTCGAAATCCCGATCGACTCCCTGGAGATCGCGCACCTGATCCGTTTCCGTGAATATTTCGCTCAAGAGCTGGCTGATCTTGCACCGTTCATCGAGGCGGGCCTCGTGACGCTCGATCCGGAATGGCTCAGCGTTACCGCCAAGGGACGGTTCTTCATCCGCAACATCTGCATGGTGTTCGACCGCTTTTTGCGCGAAAGTCGCGAGCGCGCGGCGTACTGCAAGGCCGTGTGATGTTGACTGCTGCGATCATCGGTGCCGTGTTCCTCACCGGGCTGCTCGGCGGTGTGCACTGTGCGGGGATGTGCGGGGGCATCGTGGCGGCACTGGCCGGGCAGGGCACGCGCCGAGGTGGTGCGCCCTGGTTCATGCATCTGTCCTACAACGTCGGTCGCATCGGGAGCTACACGGCGGCCGGGGTCGCGGCCGGCGCGGCCGGTGGGCTGCCGCTGCTGCTGGACGGTATCCTGCCGGTTCAGGTGACGCTATACGTGCTCGCGAATGTTCTCCTGATTGCGGTGGGCTTGTATCTCGCCGGCATCTGGAATGTGGTGGCGAAGCTCGAGCCAATCGGAGCGGTGATCTGGCGCAACGTGCAACCGCTGACGCGGCGCTTCCTGCCTGCAGACACCCCCGCCAAGGCGCTGGCGCTCGGTATGCTGTGGGGCTGGCTGCCGTGCGGGTTGGTCTACAGCATCCTGGCCACCGCGCTGCTGTCCGCGCATGCACTGAGCGGTGCGGCGATCATGTTGGCATTCGGCTTGGGCACACTCCCCAATTTGATGGCCGCTGGTCTGCTCTATCAGCGCTTCGGCACCGTGGCGCGGGCAAAGCCCATGAGAGTGGCCGCCGGTGGGTTGGTATTGACCTTCGGCGTCTATGGCCTGGCACACGCCGCGACGTTGAGCCAGCACATCAAGGCGGGGTTGTTGTGTTTTTGAGGGAGCATCGGTTGCGGGGAAGCTCCGATTTTCATACAATGCGCGGCTTTACGTAATTTCAGCGGCTCGGCACCGCGATCGGACGCCGATACGCTGAATCACCCCTTGCCCCACCGCCTTCGCATGCGGGGGGCTTACCCACAAGGAGATGCGATGCGACACTACGAGATCGTTTTTATCGTTCATCCCGATCAGAGCGAGCAGGTGCCCGCGATGATCGAGCGCTACAAGGGCATGGTAACCGCCCGCAACGGCCGGATGCATCGGCTGGAAGACTGGGGCCGGAGACAGCTTACGTTTCCAATCCAGAAGATGCACAAAGCCCACTACGTGCTGATGAATGTCGAGATCGACCAGGAGACCCTGGACGAGCTCGAGCACGCCTTCCGCTTCAATGACGCCGTCCTGCGGCATCTCACCACACAGATGCGTGCTGCGGTTACTGAGCCTTCGCCGATGATGAAGCAGGAGAAGTCGCGTTCGCTGCCGACCGGCGAAGCGCCCCGGCAGGCGCCGGTCCCAGCAGCGATCGAGCCGCAGCCCGCAGCGGCCAGTTAGCGCATTGAGGTGTCCGACAACCAGGTCGAGCTGACCGGTGATGTCATCGAGCGCGACGCGCTGCGATTTACACCGGCCGGCATTGCGATTCTGGCGTTTCGCGTGAGACACGAGTCCACGCAGACCGAGGCGCAGATGCCAAGACAAGTGAAATTCGAGATCGATGCAATGGCGGCGGGCGCGACCGCGCAGCGCATGGACGCCTTGCGTCCCGGACAGCGTGTGCGCCTGCAGGGATTTCTCTCCAGCCGCAGCCGCTTGTCGACTCGCATCGTTCTGCACGTCAATCAATTTGCATTCGAATGAAAGGAAATTCTCATGGCCCTTCGAGGCAGAGGTAAGGCAGGCGCCAAAGGCAAGGACAAGCGCAAGGATTCCGAGCGCAGCTTTCGGCCGCTGTTCAAGCGGCGCAAGTTCTGCCGCTTCACGGCGGAAGGCATCAAGGAGATCGACTACAAGGATGTCGATCTGCTGAAGGATTTCATCAACGAGAACGGCAGAATCATCCCGGCGCGCATCACGGGCACCAAGGCGCATTATCAGCGTCAGTTGTCGGCTGCGATCAAGCGCGCGCGCTTCCTGGCGCTGCTGCCGTACACCGATCTGCATTGAGGAGTACGTCATGCAAGTGATCCTGCTGGAAAAAGTCGCCAACCTGGGACAGCTGGGCGAGATCGTGAAGGTGAAGCCCGGATACGCGCGCAACTTCCTGATTCCGACCGGCAAGGCAAAGCGTGCCACCGATGCCAATCTGGCCGAATTCGAAACGCGCCGCGCCGAGCTCGAGAAGGCGCAGAACCAGATGCTCTCGACGGCACAGGAGCGCGCCGAAAAGTTGGAAGGGTTGAGCGTTCAGGTGTCGCAGAAGGCCGGCGTCGATGGGCGATTGTTCGGTTCGGTGACCAACTACGACATCTCCGAGGCGCTGAAGGAAAAGGGTTTCGAGGTACCGAAGGCGGCGGTGCGTCTGCCCGACGGTCCGCTCAAGCACATCGGCGAGTACGAGATCACGCTCGACCTGCACACCGACGTGAAGGCGCACGTCAAAGTGACGGTGACAGCCGAGCAGTAGTCAGCGCGCAGGCTCATACAAAAAAGAGCGGCTCGAAGAGCCGCTCTTTTTTTGATGCCGCATGTACAATGCAGCATCTCCTGCGTGGCTTAAAGAACAACCGTCGTCGACATGGCGCAATCGGTCTCCCAGATTATTCAAGATGCGCAAGTGGACATGCTCAAGGTCCCGCCGCATTCCTTGGAGGCCGAGCAGTCCGTGGTGGGCGGGCTCATGCTGGAAAACGCGGCGTGGGACCGCATCGCCGATCTCATCTCGGACGGCGATTTCTACCGCGCCGATCATCGCCTGATTTACCGGCACATTTCCAGGCTCATCGAGCACAACAAGCCGGCCGATGTCGTCACGGTCGCCGAGAGCCTCGACTCGACCAAAGAGCTCGCCGGCGTCGGCGGTCTCGCTTACTTGAACGCACTCGCCAGTAATACGCCATCGGCGGCGAATATTCGTCGCTATGCGGAGATCGTGCGCGAGCGCGCCATTCTGCGTCGTCTTGCCGAGGTCGGCACCGAGATCACGGATTCCGCCTACAACACCATGGGCAAGGAAGCGCACACGGTGCTCGACGAGGCCGAGTCCAGGGTATTCGAGATCGCAGAGCAGGGCGCGCGCGGGAGGCAGGGCTTCCAGGATATGCCGCCGCTGCTGACCAAGGTCGTGGAGCGCATCGACCTGCTCTACAACCGTCAAGGCGACAACGACATCACCGGCGTGCCCACCGGTTTCATCGACCTTGATCGCATGACCTCGGGGCTGCAACCGGGCGATCTGGTGATCATCGCCGGGCGACCGGCCATGGGCAAGACTTCACTCGCTCTCAACTTCGCCGAGTTCGCGGCGGTGCACGCCGGCCTGCCGGTTGGCGTATTCAGCATGGAAATGGCGGCGACGCAGCTGGTGCTGCGCATGATCGGCTCGGTCGGCAAGCTCGATCAGCACAAGCTGCGCACCGGTCGCCTGCACGATGACGATTGGCAACGGCTCACGCATGCGGTGGGCAAGCTCAATGAAGCGCCGGTGCACATCGATGAGACGGCAGCGCTGAACCCGCTCGAGCTGCGGGCCCGTGCCCGCCGCCTGCATCGACAATACAAAAAGCTCGGCATGGTGGTGATCGACTACATTCAGCTCATGTCCGCGGTCGGGACCGGTGAGAATCGCGCGACCGAGATCTCCGAGATCTCGCGCTCGATGAAGGCGCTCGCCAAGGAGCTCGATTGTCCCGTGGTTGCGCTGTCGCAGCTCAACCGTGGCTTGGAGCAGCGGCCCAACAAGAGGCCGGTGATGTCGGATCTGCGGGAGTGCGTCACGGGAGACACGTGCGTATTGTTGGCCGACGGGCGCCGCGTCGCGATCCGCGATCTGGTCGGCGAGCAACCGGGAGTGTGGGCGATGTCCAAGGAACGCCACATTGTCGCGGCACGCAGCGATAAGGTCTGGTGTGTGGGCGTCAAACCCGTGTTTCGGGTTGCGCTGGCCAGCGGGAAAGTGCTGCGCGCTACGGCAGAGCACCGAGTCTATGGCGCTCGCGGGTGGGTCCGCATCAGTGAACTGCGCATCGGTGACCGACTTGCTACTGTCCGCGCAGTGCCTGAACCAAATAGCGTGGCAGTACCCCACACGGCATTTGCCGACGTACAGGCCGCAATGCGAGTCCAAGGGGTAACGCAGCGGCAAATGGCGAAGCTGCGAGGGACTGCTTACGGAGGCACATCGCATTTTCGTTTCTCCCCTTCCCGAGAGACAATGCGGACTTACGCCGATGCGCTCGGGGACACGACGCTTCGCGCTTGGGCTGAGGATGGTTTGTTCTGGGATCGAGTGGTCGAGATCCGTGCGGACGGCGAGGAAGAAGTGTTCGATCTGACCGTACCAGGCCCTGAGAGCTGGCTTGCAGACGGGATCGTCACACATAATTCCGGTGCGATCGAACAGGATGCAGATCTTATCCTGTTCATCTATCGCGACGAAGTCTACAACCCGGAGACCGCTGACAAAGGTGTGGCCGAAGTGATCATCGGCAAACAGCGCAACGGACCGATCGGCACGGTGAAGCTCGCGTTCCTCGGCGAGTACACGCGCTTCGAGAGCCTGGCGAATCCCGCGCGCTATTGACGAATAAGGGTTCAGTCGATGATGCGGTCAGGAATAAGAAACGACAAACAAGGAGGATGATGAGGGCTTCTGACTGAGATATGCAATACAGTAAGTATCGAGTGCGAGTAGGCCGGATCTTACATTTCGAGGCCGTCACAACCAGCAGCCACCCCAGGCGAAATGTGTCGTATCTTGCGACTCTGGCGCTCTTCGGTTTTGTGCTATGGCTGGCACAAGACTATTTACCTAAGGACGGACTCATCGACCTCTTCGGCTCTTTGTTGCGGACGTTGGCTCGCTAAAGAGTTGAACCCGGAACGCGTATCGCTATGGCGCAAAGCTCTCGTCGCATCGTAGATTGTCACGTCAACATCTGGGACGATAAGCAGCTCCGGCCCACTTTCGCCGAGCAGACGGCGGCAGCGCGCTCCGGCGGTTCGGTGGGCGTGAAAGCCGACGCTGATACGCTGTATCGTGCGATGGTCGACGTCGACAAAGCCATCGTCTTTTCTCTGCGCTACGGAGATTCGGCGGGCATTGACGGGGACGATGAGGTCACCGCAGCCGCGGTGCGCAAGTACCCGGACAAGTTCGTCGGCTTTGCTTGTGTCGATCCGCGTCGCGGGGATTGCATGGAGTTGTTGCGGCACGCGATCGAAGATCTCGGGTTGCGCGGTGTGAAGTACGGACCGATCTACAACGGCGTGCACCTGAACGACCCGCGCATGGAACCGATCTACACGTACTGCGTGCAGCACGATCTGCC
>Ga0335082_10005312_pt1 | contig 14084 bp, 14 predicted proteins | sample Lox_Sample_41_FD_206718 | JGI IMG/M metagenome (GOLD analysis project Ga0335082, IMG submission 206718) | Soil microbial communities from Loxahatchee National Wildlife Refuge, Florida, United States - Lox_Sample_4.1 | ecosystem: Environmental > Terrestrial > Soil > Wetlands | place: USA...
TCCGGACGTCGTGAACCGTTATCCCCACGAATTCAGCGGTGGACAGCGTCAGCGGATCGGGGTGGCCCGTGCCCTGGCCCTCAACCCAAAACTGATCGTGGCCGACGAACCGGTTTCCTCCCTCGATGTCTCCATTCAAGCCCAGGTGATTAACCTGCTCGAGGATGTTCAGCAAGAGTATGGGCTTTCCATGATCTTTATTGCGCACGATTTGAACATGGTTCGTCATATCAGCGATCGGGTCGCGGTCATGTACCTGGGCCGGATCGTCGAATTGGGACCGGCGACAGATCTGTATCGTCAACCCCTCCACCCGTACACCGAAGCCCTTCTGACCGCCATTCCGATTCCGGACCCGAAAGCGAAGCGGACCCGAATCCTTCTCGAGGGCGATCTTCCAAGCCCGGTGAATCTCCCTCCGGGATGTCGTTTCTATTCGAGATGCCCGAAACGGATCCCGGACTGCTTGAAAGAAGATCCTCCACTGGTCCAGATTCGCCCCGGCCACTGGGCGGCCTGCATCCTCGCCCGCTGACCGTCCCGATCCCATGCCGCCGGTCGGCCACGCACCGAACGGATCACCGACGGTGTTATGGTTCTCGTTTGATTTTAGGTTGCGGAAACGATTTCTTCGGGAATCCGCCGGGGGCGGCCGTCCGAGACGCAGACCAAGACCACGACCGCCTCGGCGATGAGGCGGCCGTTCTGATCCCGGACGGTGTGGGAAAACGTGAGACTGGCCCTGGAAACATCCGTCACGGCCGTTTCAATGTCCAGGAGGTCCGAATAGCGGGCCGGGGCCTTATAGGTAATCTCCACACGCGTCACGACGAAGTACAACCCTTTTTCGGCCCACGCTCCAAGTTCGATCCCGCGCTCGCGGAGGTGTTCGGTCCGGGCCCGCTCCATATACCGCAAATAATTGGCATAATACACGACGCCGCCGCAATCGGTATCTTCGTAATAGATCCGGACCGTCAGGTGACTCTTCGCCGGTTGCCCCATCATGGCACCGCCTTTCTGCGTCTTGGGCTGAACACGCACAGCGAGCGCAATCCCCGCCCTTTAGGGCGGGGTTAGCGAGCGAATAAAAATAGAGAGGTTTGTTTCTTCTCGGGTCGAAGAATCCCCCTCGGCAAGCTGGGGGGATTCTTCAAAATGAAAAGACACCACTCGGCGATGGTGTCCAAAAGAAATCCCTTGAGTTTTTTAAAAGGCCCGGGAAAGTCTGAATGCCTGCAGTCCATTTCGGCAGGTCAGTTTAGCAGAATTTTCTTTACCTGTCGATACTCCGTGTTCTGAAGATGGTCCAGGGCGGTTTTGACATAACCCAATCCGATGACGCACAGCTCGAAATTATCCGAAAGTTTCCGGAAAAGCGGCGCAACCGGTCTGAATTTACCGTAATTGAATTCGGACACGTTGCGATAGGAATGCTTTCCGACTTTGACATAGTCGATGAGAAAGTCCGGATGGTGAATCCATTGACCGATCTTCATGCGCTTCAGAAATTCCGGAAACAGACCGACCATGAACAGCGTGAAGTCGCCGATGTGCCGATGGACTTCTCGTTCCCGTTCGAACGAACCGGCGTTGAGCAACAAATCGGCTTCAAGCAGCATCCCGGCCACCTCCTCCAACCGTTTTCCTTTCGCGTTCCCGATCCGGTAAAGTTGATCGACGTGGGTAAAATCAAGCAGTAAGTTAGAGACGTAATGGACGACCGGCTGATCCGGCCATTGTAACTTTTGGGCAAATGTCCGTTCGGTGAGGTCCGTGAAAAGCTGTCTCAAGGGATGGTGAGGGGAAACCGGCTTTGACATACCCGAATCCTCTAATTCATTTTGATTATACCATAGATTCTTCGCGTCATCCGATGCTCAATCGGAGGTCAAATTCAGGAGTTGCCGGCCATGGCCGACGGACAGGCTGGTCCGGATCGCTTGATGAACAAAGCCTTTCGCTTTTCGAACGGCTTGTGGAACGTTCAACCCGGCCGCCAGACCCGCCGTGAGGGCCGCGGAAAGGACGCACCCGGTTCCATGGAGGCGCCGGCCCCGAACACGGGCCCTTCGAAAACGCTGCGTCCCGGAATCCCCGACGAGGAGATCGAGGGCTTCGTCGCTTTCAAGATGCCCCCCCTTGACCAGAACGTATCGGGGTCCCATGGCACGGATTTCCATTCCCGCCCGCTCCATCTCCTTTTCCGTCCGGACCGACAGGCCGGTCAGGGCCTCGGCCTCTTTGAGATTGGGGGTGACCACCAAGGCCAGCGGGAGGAGGGCTTTTTTCAATATTTCGATATCGTCCTTCTTCAGAATCGGAAAGCCGGTGGAGGAACGAACGATGGGGTCGAGGACATACTGGGTAAGATGGTACTTTTTCAGAAGCTCCGCGACGATCTCGATGCTTTCCCCATCCAGAAGCATGCCCGTCTTGACGGCTTGAACCTTTATGTCCTCCAGAAGGGTCGTGATCTGTTTTCGTAGAAGATCGGGAGGGATCTTGACCACTTCCTGGATCCCCAGGGTGTTCTGGATCGTCAGGGAAGCGATCACGGCGGTTCCGTGAACATTCAGATTGGCAAACGTCCTCAGATCCGCCTGGATTCCGGCGCCGCCCGTTGGATCCGAACCGGCGATGGTCAAGGCCACCTTCAAAGCGGACCCCTCATTGAAGAACCCCGGCCTTCCAGCCGGGGATTCTTCGATCCGGATGGAGAAGCCCTATATTTTGTATTCGCTCGCTAACCCCGCCTTTAAAAGCGGGGATCGCGCTCGCTATTCGGATTCAATGTTCAATACAGAGAGTGGATTGACACGCGCCCCGTCGATCCGCATACCCCAATGGAGATGCGGACCGGTGGCGCGGCCGGTGGCCCCCACTTTGCCCAGAACCGCGCCCTTATGGATCCGCTCTCCTTCTGCAACGTCCACCTCATCCAGATGAAAATACATGGTATAGAGTCCCAGGCCATGATCCAATACGATGCTCTTTCCGCTGAAGAAGAAATCCCCCACTAAGGCCACCACGCCCTCGTTGGTTGCGAGGACCTCCGTGCCCTTGGGCGCCTTGATATCCTCTCCACTATGCTGGGATCGGGGCTCACCGTTTATGATCCGCCTCAGTCCAAAACTCCCGGTGATTTTTCCCTCCACCGGCATGATAAAACGGCCGTCCCAATACTTTTGCCCCGTCACTTTCTTGAGGGACTGCAAAATCTTTTCCTGTTCCTCCTCGGCTCGCTTGGCCGTTTCGTCGTCGAGATCCACGTAATTTTTGGGAACCGTCAATTCCTGGGTTGCAAAATGGACCGGAAGCACCTCGACAATGTAATGCCGCTGTTCCACAGACCCGTCCTCTTTTGAAACGTCCACCCGTAGATCCTCTCGGGAAGGAGGATCGGCCAGATCAACCCCGATCAACGCGCCGAATTGATCGGGGGCTTCAGCCTTAAAAAAAGGGAAGGTCCGATGGCGGAGTTCGCCCTGTACCGATGCGGCACGGGAGTCGACCCGAACGGAAAAATAAAAGAGATCTCCTTGTTTGACGCGGACGGGAGCGACCGGATTCGCTTTCACGCGAGCTTGGGACAATGCCTCGGCGGGCCAGGACGGCATTTCTCCGACCACCATCAACAAGAGGAGACTCACGAAAAGTGGGATGGGAGTTATCTTGAAAACCTGTGACCGGAAGCTGCGGCGATTAATTCCTCAACCCTCCTATCGGACGAACTGAACGGATCCATACAGAGGATGGTCTCTTCCCAGTAACCATTCAGTTTGAGGTACGTCCAGTCCACCGTATAAGAACGATTCTTTTCACGGGCGAACCGGATGAAATCCCCTCGGATCTTGGCCCGCGTGGTTTGAGGCGGCTCGTTCATCGCCAACTGAATATCCTCTTCATCGACCACTTTCTCAGCCATTTCCATTTTTTCCAGGATATAGTACAAGCCTCTCGACCGTTTCACATCGTGATACTGAAGGTCCATCAGCAGAATTCGGGGATCGTCCCAACCGCAGTCTTTTTTCTCCATGTAGGAAACCATCAAATCTTTTTTCATCACCCAGTCGATCTGACGGGAGAGTTGCATGGGATCCTCTTCCAATTTGTTCAGGATATTCTCCCATTTTTGAACGATGTCCTCGGTGATGGAATCGACTTCGGTCGAGGCCAGATAATCGTAGGCCCGCTCCAGATAGAGCCGCTGGATCTCGATGCCCGTCAGCTCCCGGCCGTCTTCCAATTTGACGCGTCGCTTGAGCGTCGTGTCTCTTGAGATCTCCCGGATGGCCTTCACGGGATCTTCCAACTCGATGTTGGGAACGGTGTAGCCCTCTTCAATCATGGAGAGCACGACGGCGGTGACCCCGTTTTTCATCAGCGTCGTAAACTCGGACATGTTCGAGTCCCCGACGATGATGTGAAGGCGACGGTACTTCTCGGCATCCGCGTGGGGTTCGTCCCGTGTATTGATGATGCTCCGCGACGAGGTGGTCGAGGACGAGGTTTTTTCATGGATATGCTGCGCCCGTTGGGAAAGGAAATAGTGCGTTTTACCCGACAGCTTCAGGAGTTTGCCGGCCCCCGCGTAGATCTGGCGCGTGACAAAGAAAGGGATCAACTGCTCCGTGACTTTCCAAAAATCCACATCCCGCCTCATTAGGTAATTTTCGTGACATCCGTAGGTATTCCCCATCGAGTCGGTGTTGTTCTTGAAAATAAAAATTTCCCCGTTGAGCCCCTCTTCTTTGAGTCGTTCTTCCGCCAACGGCAGACAGCCCTCGACCAGGCGTTCACCCGCTTTGTCGTGGGTGACCAGATCATAGATGTTATCGCACTCGGGCGTGGAATATTCCGGGTGACATCCGGTATCTTGGTAAAATCGGGCTCCGTTGACCAGGAATGCATTCGAGGGCCAGCTGTTCGGGATCAAACCTTCAAAAATATACCCGAGCACTTTCTCCACGGGCAGATAAACCTTGCCGTTCGGAGAAAAGATCAAACCGTATTCATTTTCGAGTCCAAAGATGCGTTGTCGCATGGAAACCGCCCTATCGGGGATGGATCAACTCCGTGATTTCGTCGGTCGTCAATCGCCTGAATTTTCGCCCCTGACGGTTCCGGTCCAGCACCGCCACCTCCAGATTCTGGACGGCGAGACGCTGGCCCGTGGTGCTTTCCATCGCCTCCGTGCACAACTTCAGTGTATCCGACAGGGAAACGCCCACTTTGTAACGGTCCTTCAAGAACAGGGTAATGGCCTCCGACCGTCCCCCGATCACCGTAAAACCTCGTTCATCCGTGATGGTCCCGTCGAAGGAAATGCGATAAATCTCGCCCGACTGCCCCCCCTCGCCCACGGCGACGACGGCAATCTCGACCTCCAGCGGCTTGACTTCCTGACTGAAGGTCGTCCCCAGCGCTTGAGAGTAGGCGTTCGCCAAGGATTTGGCCGTGACATCTTCCCGGCTGTACATATAGCCCTTCAGATCGGCATGCCGGATACCCGCTTTACGAAGGTTCTCAAACTCGCTGTACTTCCCCGCCCCCAGAAAGGCGATGTTGTCGTAAATCTCCGAGATCTTGTTCAGAGACGTGCTGGGATTATCCGCCACGATCAAAATTCCATCTTGATATTCCACGGCGATGATCGACCGGCCCTTTGCAATGCCCTTTTTGGCATATTCCGCCTTGTCCTGCATCATCTGTTCGGGCGATACGTAGTACGGAAAAGCCATCTTATGCCCCCCGCTTCCGGGTTTCGATTAACTGTTCATAAACTTGTCGGATCTGGGGATCATCGATATCGACGACCCCCTTGACCGTCACCGTCTTAACGGTTGGATAAATGCCCCGCACCAGATCCGGCCCTCCGGTTCCGATGTCTTCCTCCGCCGCATCGTACAGCGCCACCAATGCCGTCCGAACGGCGTCGTTCTCGGCCATCTCGGATTGATACAATTTCTTCATCGTCGTGCGGGCGTCTTTTCCGCCGGACCCGGTTGAAAAATAGTCGGTCTCTTCATACCGCCCGCCGGTGATATCATATTTAAAAATGCGTCCTTCGTTCCGTTTTAAATCGTAACCGACAAAGATCGGAATGATGACCAAACCCTGGAAGGCCATCGGGAGGTTCCCTTTGACCATTTGGGCCAGTTTATTCGCCTTTCCATCCGTCGATAACTCCGCGCCTTCCAATTTTTCGTAATGTTCCAACTCGGTCTGAAAGAGCCGGGCCAATTCAATACAGGGTCCGGCGGCGCCGGCAATGGCGATTGCGGAATGCTCATCGACCTTGTAGACCTTATCAATCCGGCGAGCCGAGACCTGGTAGCCTTCCGTCGCCATGCGATCTCCGGCGATGATCACCCCGTCCCGATATTTCAACGCCAGGACGGTCGTCCCATGCCACACCATCGCAGACGGAGGCCGATCGCCCGCCCCTTCCCCAGGAGTGTCATTACGGACACCCGGCAGAACATCGGGGCGTTGGGACAAGAGCCAGTCATAAAAACTGGGTCCCGGATCTTGAAACGGTCCATCGACTTTGAAATCCAACGCTACTCTCCGCCTTTTTGGACGTAGTTTTTGACGAACTCCTCTGCGTTTTCTTCCAGCACGTCGTCGATCTTATCCATGAGTTTGTCGAGATCTTCCTTGATCTTTTTGCCCTTCTCGGCACCCTTCGCACTGGTTCCCGTTTCTTCTTCTTTTTTACCGGACTCTTTTTTGCGATCCGATTTGTGTTCTTGCTTGGACAAGGTTTCTCACCCCCTCTTAAATCGTGAGGCCTCTACGGCGATGAAGACAGCACATCCTCAGAAGCCACCGCCTCCCCACAGTCTCACCGGCGGAGCGACTCGACTGAGCTCGCCGAAGTCCGGATGCTCTTTGATTACATGCTCAGTCGGCTTAGGACTTCTTCGACAGATTGGGCCGATTCCAGCAACGGCCGGGTCAGGCTTTCTGTTCCGCGCAACGGTTCCATCAAAGGGACCTTCTTGATGGTTGTGTTCCCCACGTCAAAAAGGATCGAGCTCCAGCTAGCCGCATACACTTCCTTGGGAAACTTTTTCAGGCAGTTTCCTCGAAAGTAGGCCCGCGTGTCGGTCGGCGGATTTTGTTCAGCCTGTTCAATTTCCCGGTCCGTAGTAAGTCGGTCCACGAAATGGTCTTTTTCCAGGGCGGCGTACAGCCCCCTTTCAGGGCGAAGGTCGTGATACTGGAGATCCATCATCGCCAGACGAGAATCTCCCCATCCGCATTTTTTTCGCTCCATGTAGGACTGAATCAGTTTCAGTTTGATCACCCAATCAATCTGTCGAGAAAGCTGCATGGGATCTGCTTCAAGCCGATCCAGGACCTCTCCCCACTTCTTCAGGACATCCCGTGTCATTTGATCCAGCTCATGTTTCTCAAAGAAGCGGTGGGCCGCTTCAAGATAGAGCCGTTGAATTTCAACGGCCGTGAATTTTCGACCGTCGGACAAACGAATCGTCGCCTTTAAATTGATATCCCGCGACACCTCTTTAATGGAATGGACCGGGTCCTCCAGCTCGAGCTCCGGCAACGGCCAGTTCTCTTCGATCAGGGTCAGCAAGATGGCCGTCGCTCCGAGTTTGATATAGGTGGAGTATTCCGCCATGTTCGCGTCTCCGACGATGACATGCAGGCGGCGGTATTTAGCCGCATCGGCATGGGGTTCATCCCGGGTGTTGATGATGGGCCGTTTCACCATCGTATTGAGATCCACAACGGTTTCGAAAAAATCCGCCCGCTGGGATATCTGGTACGGCACCGGAGGCATTCGATTCTCGGCGCCGACTTTTCCGGATCCCGCATAAATCTGCCGGGTCACAAAAAAGGGCAGTAGATGCTTCATCAACGATTCAAACGGCACCGTCCGATCGACGAGATAGTTTTCATGATAACCGTAACTGTTTCCTTTTCCGTCGGTGTTGTTGCGATAGAGAACAATCTTGTCCTTCTCATTAACTCGGCTGGCGTGCTCGCAGCACTGACTCAGGATTCGGTCACCGGCCTTCTCGTAGATCAACACATCCCGGGGATTGGTGCATTCCGGGGTCGAATATTCGGGGTGGGCGCCGTCCACGTACAGACGCCCTCCATTGGCCAACACTTTGTTGAGAAGACGGTTATAGTCCGGGCCGGGCCGTTCCCGCTCTCCCTCGATTTCAAACCCACGGGCATCCAACAAGGGGTTCTCGTGTTCATAATCCCACAGGACACGAGTCGAAGGAAGATAAGGGTAGTTGTTGATCAACAGCAGGGAGGTCGAAACGGGATCGAGTGCCTCTGGATTATGTGTCGCAATACCGAATTCGGTTTCTGTTCCAAGGATGCGTTTGATCATACCCAGCGCCGGTCGAACCGATCAGAGGTAGTGGCCCGTTGAGATCGTCTCGATCTGTCTCGGTTCATTCTTCTTGGCTCCCATGGTTCGAACGTGGACGATCTTCTCACCCTTCTTCCCGGCAATCTTGGCCCAATCATCCGGCTGCGTGGTATTGGGCAGGTCTTCATGTTCTTTGAATTCATCCCGCGTCGCTTGAAGAAGGTCCTCGCCCCGAACTCCGACATGGCCCGTCGAGATGGTCCGCTTGATGGAGTATTTTTTCGCACGGGAAACGACACCTTCGATCAGCGCGCCGCTGACGAAATCCTTGAAGTAGAGCATCTCCTTCTCGCCGTTGGCGTAGGTGACTTCCAGGAACTTGTTCTCCTCGCTCTGGCTGTACATCTGCTCCACTGTCTGTTGGATCAACCGGTCGATCGTGACCGCCGTGTTTCCGCCGTCTTTGGCCAGCTCATCCGCATCGTACGGCAAATCCGGTAGCAGGTATTTCGAGAAGACCGCCTTCGCGGCCCGCTTGTCAGGACGATCGATGCGGATCTTGACATCCAGCCGACCCGGCCGGAGAATCGCGGGATCGATCAAGTCCTGTCGGTTGCTGGCGCCGATCACGATCACATTCCGTAGGCGCTCGACGCCGTCGATCTCGGAAAGGAATTGCGGCACAATCGTGGATTCGATGTCGGACGAGATACCGGTTCCTCGCGTCCGGAAGAGGGCATCCATCTCGTCGAAGAAGACGATCACCGGCATTCCCTCTTCCGCTTTTTCCTTGGCCTTCTTGAACACCTCGCGGATTTGACGTTCGCTTTCGCCCACATACTTGTTCAGGAGCTCCGGACCTTTCACGTGAAGGAAGAAACTGCGCACATCTTTACCCGTCATATGGGCCAGCTTTTTGGCGATCGAATTGGCCACGGCTTTCGCAATCAGGGTTTTCCCGCAACCGGGAGGCCCGTACAGGAGAATGCCCTTCGGAGGAAGCAGCTTATGCTTGGCAAAGAGGTCAGGGTGCAAAAACGGCAGTTCGACGGCATCCTTGATCGATTCGATCTGCTCTTCCAGTCCGCCGATATTATCGTAGCCGACGTCCGGCACTTCCTCCAACACCAATTCGCCCACTTCCGACTTGGGAAGTTTTTCGAGTAGATAACCGGATCGAGCATCCAAGAGGAGATCATCCCCGACGCTGAGTTTTTCCTGAAGAAGCGGCTCGGCCAATTCGGCCACCCGTTCTTCATCGGCATGGAGCGTCACAATGGCGCGCTTATTACCAATAAGATCTTTGAGGCGCACGACCTCGCCCTGACCGTCAAATCCCTTCACTTCGACCACATTCAGGGCCTCGTTGAGAACCAGTTCCTGCCCCTTTCGCAGATCCTTGCTTTTGATCGATGGATGAAGATTGACTTTCATCTTTCGGCCGGAGACGTAGACGTTGACGGTGCCGTCCTCATTCCCACCGGAAAAGATGCCATAGCTGGAGGGCGGGGCGGTCAACTTTTCCACTTCCACCCGCAGGGCCTCGATCTGAGATTTGGCCTCGTGAAGCGTCGCGGCTAATTTTTCATTCTGTTTGTGGGCTTGTTCGAGCTGCGATCGGGAGAGGCGCAGTTGACGCAGCTCCTCCTCCATCGACCGGACCTGGACGTGCAGTTTATCAAGCTCTCGCTCGTATTCTTCGATATGCCTATTCATGGCAGGCTCGTTCTCCGACAACCGATCCGTGAGTCGCCTCACGGTGTTACGCAAGGAGTGAAACCTTCCAGAGCCTTTTTTGGTTTCCCCCATTGTCTCTTCTCAAGTCAATAATGAGAGAGGTTGCATCGTCATCCAATGGGCTCGCTGATTTTTATTCTATCACCGAACCCAACTACGGTCAATAGTCCTATCCCGAACCCCATCAACCGACGAGACCATCGTTGCAGACCGCTGCGATTTTAACTCGCACAGCGCCGTCTCGGCGGCTTTCCGCGGGCTCGGAGCCTGGAGAAGGGCCGAAATCACCGCCACACCTTGGCCCCCGCATCGAATCACTTCCAAAATTCGTTCCGATCGTATTCCGCCGATCGCAAACACCGGAATGGAAACCCGGGAAACCGCGGATCGTATCGCCGATAATCCCAACGGCCGACCCATCGACCGCTTGGAAGGGGTATCGTAGATCGGCCCCAGGACAACAAAATCGGCACCTTCCCGCTCTGCCTCGATCACCTCTGAAACCGAGTGGGCGGACTGTCCGATAAAGCGATCCAGGCCCAAGATCTTGCGTGCCACCGGAACCGGAAGGCTATCGGCGCGGAGATGAACCCCATCGGCGCCGACCGCCAGACAGACATCCAACCGATCATTGATCAAAAGCCGGGCTCCGTACCGGGCCGTCAACGACCGCATTTTTTCGGCCCACTGAAGAAACGCCCGTGCCGGGAGATCCTTTTCACGGAGTTGAACAGCTCGAACCCCTCCCGCCAAGGCTTCTTCTACAACCTGGTCCAATGGACGGCCACCGGTTTGGTGCCGATCCGTGACCAGATAAAGATCAAAATCAATCCGACGATTCAATTCCGCCCTCTACTATATAGGGGCTTGCGTCGCCCCCTCCACTGGCCAAGCCAGATGGAGCCTCCCCCTCTCGCTCGCCGTGCTCGCTGGGTCAAAACTCACAGGCAACGCGTAAAGATCAGCAGCGTTTATTCAATCATCCCAGCGACAGGGCTGCTGGCGTTCGCATAGAGTTTTTTGGGAATACGGCCCGCTCGATACGCCAGCCGGCCGGCCCAGACCGCGTACTTCATCGCCTCGGCCATTGCGATCGGGTCCTGCGCCCCCGCGATCCCGGTGTTCATCAAGACACCGTCGCACCCCATCTCCATCGCGATCGCGGCGTCGGATGCCGTCCCAACGCCGGCATCGACAATCACAGGAATCCTCACGGTTTCCCGGATAATCTGGATGTTGAACGGGTTTCGGATCCCCAATCCCGATCCGATCGGAGCCGCCAAGGGCATGACGCAGGCACAGCCGATCTCCTCCAGCTTCTTGGCCACAATGGGGTCATCATTAGTATAGGGGAGGACGATGAACCCTTCCTTAACCAGGATCTTTGCCGCCTCGATCAGTCCGGCCGTATCCGGGAATAACGTCTTTTGATCCCCGATCACTTCCAACTTAACCAGATTGGTGATTCCCGCGGCCTGGGCAAGCCGCGCGGTGCGGACGGCTTCATCCGCGGTATAACAACCGGCCGTATTGGGCAGAATCTTGTACTTGTGAGGATCGATATAATCGAGAAGGTTTTCCTTACTCCGGTCAATGATGTTCACGCGGCGAACCGCCACCGTGACCATATCCGCGCCGGATGCCTCGATCGCCCGTCGGGTCTGGTCAAAATCTTTGTATTTTCCCGTGCCGACGATGAGACGAGAATGAAGCTGCACGCCTCCAATCGTCAATAAATCATCTTTCATGAACGTCCGACCCCCTCTTTTAGGATCCCCCAGCGACGAAATTGATGATTTCCAACCGGTCCTCGTCATTTAAAATCGTGATGGAATAATCCTGTTTGTCCAAGATCCGAAGATTTAGTTCAACCGCCACCCGTTCCGGAGGGGTGCCCAGTCGCTCGAGCAAGCTTGCCACCGTGGTGTTCTTTTCGAACTCCCGGCGCTCTCCATTCACGACCAACTGAATCACGGTCGACATCGCGTACTCCGCACGCTTGCGCTCACCGCAAACCGGTTTCTTGACTTCAAATAAAAAAACCGTACTCGGTCAGGAAGTACGGCTCACCTTGTGTGGTTTTTTGATGCCGTAAACCCGTTGAAGCAGATCGGAACTCCGGGATGTGAGGTTCTTCACGCCCGCTTCAACACCGGCATACTGCCGCTTCCCTCCGCCCGTATTATCGGGATCAGGTTCACAGGGTTGCCCATGGACCTTTGTTCAGTGAAAAGTGCTAAGTGGTCTGTGATAATACTCAACTGAACACTTCACACTAAACAGGAACGTCCGAGCTCTCAGCCCGACCTTCAATCGTTTCGTATCCGGTCGAGCACCCCCAGCAATTTTCATCATACATGAGCCCCGAAGACATTGTCAATACCACTTTCGAGTCGATGCAGTTCACCGCGCGGTTTGACTTTCCGACGGACCTTTTGCTACCATCCCCCTCGAATTCATGATAATGAATCCGTATAGCGCGCGCATTCTCCGCCTGTGAAGGCGGGGTCCTCTGGCTTGCACCGCCTGTGGGTATCTCCCCAGCGAGCAAGGCGAGCGAGAGAGGGAGGCTCCATCCGGCTTTGCCGGTGGAGGGGGCGACGCAAGCCCCAATAAACAGGAGTCCATTTTGCTGTCTTTCCTGGGGTATCGGCTCTTTCGATTCTTCATCTCGCTGGTCGGCGTCACCATTCTCGCCTTCGGGATGATGCATCTGGCGCCGGGAGAGCCGACCGATCTTCAGACCACCTTGAATCCACGGGTTTCGGCTCAGGCAAAAGAGAACCTGCGAAAACTCTACGGACTGGACCAACCGCTTCATGTTCAATATACAAACTGGGCTAAACGGGTCGTGTCGTTGGATTTCGGCACCTCCTTTGTGGATGGGCAAAAGGTCGCCACCAAGATCGTAGAACGGATGCCGATCACAATCGTCATTAATCTCCTCTCTTTGATCTTGATCTTCATGATCGCTTTGCCGATTGGAGTTTTCTCCGCTACGCATCCCAACACTTCATTCGACAAGGCCACCACGGTCTTCGTCTTTGTCGGCTTTGCGATTCCCACTTTTTGGTTGGCCCTGCTAATGATGATCCTCTTCGGCATCGTTCTGGGATGGCTTCCGATTTCCGGCTATCAATCGCTGGATGTTAGCGGAATGGCCTTTACGGAGCGGCTTTGGGACTGGACGAAACATCTTCTCCTCCCGGTCTTCGTCTCGGCTTTCGGAGGTCTGGCCGGCATTTCACGCTATGCCCGGGGCGAGATGGTGGAGGTAATTCGGCAGGACTATATCCGGACGGCACGGGCCAAGGGCCTAAGCGAACCGGTGGTGGTTTATAAGCATGCCCTCCGGAATGCCTTGATCCCGATCATTACCATCCTCGGCCTCTCGGTCCCCGGGCTGATCGGGGGAAGTGTGATCTTCGAGTCCATCTATGCCATTCAAGGGATGGGTCTGCTGTTCTATCAATCCGTGATGTCGCGCGACTATCCGACGGTCATGGGCATTATTATGATCGGAACGGTCCTGACACTGCTCGGAAATTTTATGGCGGATGTATTTTATGCCGTCGCAAACCCGACCGTCCGGCTCCATCGAACGCGATAAAAGGATTAGATGACAACGCAACAGCGATCCACCTTGGAGCAATTCTGGAGACGATTTAAGAAAAATCGAACGGCGCTGGCCGGCGGCCTGATCGTTCTGTCCGTTTTGATCACGGCCATCCTGGCTCCTGTTGTTTCCCCGTACGATCCCGCCTATATCGATGTCGACAAGATTTTAGTCGGACCGACGCATTCCCACCCGCTCGGAACGGATGAACTGGGACGGGACGTCTTGAGTCGGATGATCTGGGGTTCGAGGATCTCGCTCATAGTTGGATTTGTCGCGGTCGGGATCTTGATCCTGATTGGCACCCTGATCGGCGCCGTGGCCGGCTACTACGGGGGCTGGCCCGATGATATTCTAATGCAATTCGTA
>Ga0335082_10005313_pt1 | contig 14084 bp, 15 predicted proteins | sample Lox_Sample_41_FD_206718 | JGI IMG/M metagenome (GOLD analysis project Ga0335082, IMG submission 206718) | Soil microbial communities from Loxahatchee National Wildlife Refuge, Florida, United States - Lox_Sample_4.1 | ecosystem: Environmental > Terrestrial > Soil > Wetlands | place: USA...
CGAGCCCCGCGGCGCCGAGCGCGTCCTTGACGAGGTCGTGCTCGCCGACGGAGGCGCCGCCGGTGGTCACGAGGAGATCGGCGCCGCGCGCACCCTCCGCCGCCTCGCGCACCGCATCGGGCTTGTCGGCGGCGATGCCGAGCTGGAGCGGGACGCCGCCGCAGGCCGCGACGAAGGCGCCGAGCGCGATGCTATTCGAGCTCACGATCTGGTTGGGCCCGATGGGATCGCCGGGCATGACGATCTCGTCGCCGGTGGCGAGGATCGCGACGCGCGGGCGCCGACGCACCATGAGCCAGGGCCGGTCCATCGCCGCCGCGAGCCCGATGTCGCGCGCGGTGAGTCGGCGTCCGGCGGCGATGCCGACGGTTCCCGCGACGAAATCGAGTCCGGCGGGCCGCACATAGCGTCCCTTGGGCGCGCCCTCCTTGACCACGACGACATCGCCGTCGCGCTCGGCGTCCTCCTGGATCACGATCGCATCCGTGCCTTCGGGGAGCGGGGCCCCCGTGAAGATGCGCACGGCCTCGCCGGAGCCAACGGGCTTGTCGTGGGACTTGCCCGCGGGGACAGCGCCCACGACTTTGAGCCGGGCGGGGACGCGCGCGACGTCCGCGGCGCGCACGGCATATCCGTCCATAGCAGAGAGGTCGGCGGGCGGCTGTGTGCGCCGCGCAGATACGTCCGCCGCGAGAACGCGCCCGAAGGCATCCGCAAGCGCCACCTGCTCCGCCGCAAGAGGTTTCAGCGGCGCAAGCAACCGCCTGCGCGCTTCCTCGACTGAGATCATGGTGTCGCCTCGTAAGTATCTGATTTGCCTCCAGATTTGTGCAGGAGGCGAAGGTCCGTGATGGTCATGCCGCGGTCCACCGCCTTGCACATGTCGTAGACCGTGAGCGCCGCCACCGAAACGGCTGTAAGCGCCTCCATTTCGACGCCCGTGCGTCCCCTGAGCTTGCAGGTGGCGACGATATCGACGGCGTTGCGCTTCGAATCGGGCGAGAGTTCCACCGTCACCGAGGCGAGCGCGAGCGGATGGCAGAGCGGAATGAGATCGGGTGTGCGCTTCGCCGCCATGATCCCCGCGAGCCGGGCCACGGCGAGCACGTCGCCCTTCTTCGCTCCACCCTTGAGAATCAGCTCCAACGTCTCGGGTTTCATGAGAACGGTGGCGGCGGCGGTAGCGATCCGCTCGGTCTCGGGCTTGCCTGAGACGTCGACCATGATCGCATTGCCCTTCGCGTCGAAATGGCTGAGGGAAGTCACGGGATCACCGGGGCTGCAGCGGTAGTTGGGGCGAGGAGGGCCCGAGTCGCGGCTTCGACATCCGGCTTCCTCATCAGCGACTCGCCGACGAGAAAGCATCTGGCGCCGCATCTTGCCATTCTCGCGAGGTCGCTGGGCGAATTAAGCCCGCTTTCGCTCACCACGACGCGCTCTTTCGGCAGATTGCGGCTGAGCGTCTCGGTTGTGGCGAGATCGACTTTCAACGTCTTGAGATTGCGGTTGTTTATGCCGATGAGGCGCGTCTTGAGCTTGAGCGCGCGCGCGAGCTCCGCGCCGTCGTGCACCTCTGCGAGGACATCCATGCCGTGGGCGAGCGCCGCCGCCTCTAATGTCGCGGCCTCGGGGTCCGTGAGCGCCGCCAGGATCAGCAGGACGCAATCCGCCCCCATCGCGCGACTCTCCGCGATCTGATAGGGGTCGAGCAGGAAGTCTTTCCGCAGCACCGGCAGCGTCGCCGCCGCGCGGGCCGCGATGAGGTAGTCGGGCTTGCCCTGGAAATAGGGCTCGTCCGTGAGGACCGAGAGGCAGGCGGCGCCGCCTCTCGCATAGGCGCGGGCGAGGGTGGTGGGATCGAAATCCGGCCGGATGAGCCCGGCACTCGGGCTCGCGCGCTTGATCTCCGCGATGAGGCCGTAGCGGCCCGCGGCGACCGCACGCTCCAGCGCCACGATGAAACCCCTCGGCGATGGCGCCGCCCGGGCCGCGTGCTCGACCTCCCGGAGCGGCCGCACGGCCTTGGCGCGGGCGACTTCCTCGCGCTTCGTCGCGCAGATGCGCTCGAGGATGTCGCTCATGGCAATGGCGGCGGCGTGGGCGGAGGCTCGTTCGTGATGGCGACGAGGCGGTCGAGGGCAGAGTTAGCCGTGCCGCGATCGATCGCCTCGGCCGCGAGTGCCGCACCTTCCTTGAGGGTCTTCGCCTTGCCCGCGACGACCAGCGCCGCCGCGCTGTTGAGGAGGACGATGTCGCGGAGCGGACCTTTCTTGCCCTGGAGGAGCGCGCGGAGCCGCGCCGCGTTCTCGGCGGGCTCGCCGCCCCTGAGCGCTTCGCGCGTGGCGCGCGGGACGCCCGCTTCCTCCGGCGTCACCTCGCGGCTCGTTACCTTGCCGCCGCGGAGCTCGGCCACGACCGTGATCCCCGCGGTAGTGATTTCGTCCATGCCGTCGCCATGGACGACCCAGGCGGCCTCGGAGCCGAGCTTTCCCAGCACCTCCGCGATGGGCCGCACCCATTCCGGCGCGAAGACGCCCACGAGCTGGCGCTTCACGCCCGCGGGATTAGAGATAGGGCCCAGGAGATTGAAAATGGTGCGAGTGCCGAGCTCGACGCGGGTCGGACCCACGTGGCGCATCGCGGCGTGATGGCGCTGCGCCATAAGGAAGCCGATTCCGGCCTCGAAGATCGCCCGCCGCACCAGCGAGAAATCCGCGTCGATGTTGACGCCGAGTGCGGAGAGCACGTCGGCGGCGCCGCTCTGTGAGGACATCTTGCGGTTGCCGTGCTTCGCCACCGGCACGCCGCAGCCCGCGACCACCAGCGCCGACGCCGTGGAGATGTTGAAGGAGCTCGAGGCGTCGCCGCCGGTGCCGACGACGTCGATCGCATTGGGCGGCGCCTCGATGGCGATCATCTTCGAGCGCATGGCGCGGGCGGCCCCGGTGATCTCCTCGACGCTCTCGCCGCGCACGCGGAGCGCCATCAGGAATCCCCCCATCTGCGCCGGCGTGACGTTGCCGGACATCATCGCATCGAAGGCGCCGGCGGCCTCGGCCTCGCTGAGGCGCTGTCCCTGTGCCGCCTTCGCGATGAGGGCGCGGAACTCCGTGGTATCGATGGTCAAGGCGCCTTCCTCAGGCCGCGAGCGGCGCGCGGCGCGCGAGGCCGATGAAATTGGCGAGGAGCGCGTGCCCGCCCTCGGAGGCAATGCTCTCCGGATGGAATTGCACGCCATGGATGGGGCGCTCGCGGTGCATCACGCCCATGACGATACCGTCCTCGGTCTCGGCGTTGATGCGGAGGCAATTGGGTATGCTTGCGCGCTCGACCACCAGCGAATGATAGCGCGTCGCCAGGAACGGTCCGCGATTGAAGCCCTGGAAGACGCCGGTGCCGTCGTGCTTGATGCGGCTGAGCTTGCCGTGCATCGGCACGAGGGCGCGGACGATCCTGCCGCCGAAGGCCTGGCCGATCGCCTGATGCCCGAGACACACGCCGAGCAGCGGCGTGTCGCCGGCGGCGCGGACGAGGTCGAGACAGATCCCGGCATGGTCGGGATCGCTCGGGCCCGGCGAGATCACGATGCCCTCCGGACGCATCGCGAGCGCCTCCTCGACGCTCACGGCATCGTTCCGCCGCACCGTCACCTCCGCCCCGAGCTCGCCGAGGTAGTGCCAGAGGTTGTAGGTGAAGCTGTCGTAGTTATCGATGAGGAGGAACATGCACGAAGCTTCCGGGAAATGCTGGGGTCGCAGGGTATATCAGGTCCCCCGCCGCGGCAAAAGCCGGGCGAGCTAGACCCTGGACATTGCCACCGTTGCGGGGATTCAACGGCCCCGTCGCAAGCGCCGGGGGGGTGGCGCAGAGAGCGGGGGGAGCCATGGCGAAGAGCAGCGTCGTCGTCGACGGCGATATCAGCGCGGTTACGCGGCTTTGCGCGGACGCAATCAAGGCGGCGGGCGGCAGCGTGTCGTCGAGCGTTCCCGGCGAGCCCATACGCTTCACCATCAAGCGTCCCGGAAGCTGGCGCGACAGCAAGAACACGCCCTAGGAAGGCACCGCCGGGATCGTCGGGGTCAACGCCGCGCAGAGCCGGGTCAATGTGGAGACGACGCTCGCCGCGATCTTCTACGTTTACATGGGCTTGACCTGCGTCGCCTGCCTGCTGCTGACAGCAATGTTCTGGTACGTGGGCATCCTGCCCCTGATCTTCGCGATCATTTCATGCGTCTACCTCGCGGTGATGGCGCAGGGGGGGTGGGCTCAGGAGATGGCCGATGCGGTCGTCGCCCGCCTTACTCCGGCAGCCCAGGTCGCTCCGCAGCTCCCTCCGAGCCCGCCTCCAGTGTCCGCTCCGCTGGCCCCGGTTGCGCAGGCGCACGGTGCCTCCCTAATGGAGGACCTGAGGAAGCTCGGCGAGTTGCACAGCACCGGCGTGCTGACCGACGCCGAGTTCGAGGCCAAGAAGGCGGAATTGCTGAAGCGCGTGTGACCGCTCTCACGAACGACGCGGATTCCTGATTTGAAACAGAGGCTTAGCGGAGCTTGACCTTCCCCCGGCTGGAATCCCCATATTCCAAGCTGCCAGTCAACTGTAAGCTTTCCGATCATGGTCGCCTTGGAAGCCGTCGAGAAGAGGAGCGCGCCCCTAGCTCCTGAAGCAGCGATCTCGCTGAAGATCGATGGCATGACCTGCGCGGCCTGCGTGAGCCGCGTGGAGAAGGCGCTCGCGCTCGCTCCCGGAGTGAGCGCCGCCTCGGTGAGCCTCGCGACCGAGGAGGCGCGTGTCACGGGCTCGGGGCTCGAGGTCTCACGCCTCGTTGCGGCGGTGGAGGCGGCGGGCTACGAGGCGCGGCTCAAGCCCGAGCCGAGCGCGACCGATGCCGAGGCCGAGCAGCGGACCCGGCGCGACGGGCTCGTCCTCCTCGCGAGCGCGCTCCTCACGCTGCCGCTGATCGTCCCGATGGCGGCGGAAATGGCGAGTCTTCACATTATGCTCCCGGCCTGGGCGCAGCTCGCGCTCGCGACGCCGGTGCAGTTCTGGGCCGGCGGCCGCTTTTACCGCAACGGCTTCAAGGCGGTTCGCGGCGGCACCGGCAACATGGATTTGCTGGTGGCGCTCGGCACCAGCGCTGCCTACGCGCTGAGCCTCTTCCTGCTGCTTCGCGGACCCGCGGGGACGCCGCTCTATTTCGAGGCCAGTGCCACCGTGATCACCCTTGTACTGCTGGGCCGGTTCCTCGAGGCGCGCGCGCGGCGCGGCACCACGGCGGCGCTCCGCGCGCTCGTGGCGCTCCGGCCCGAGGCCGCGCGGGTCGAGCGGGACGGTCAGGAAGTCGAGCTGCCGCTCGAGCAGGTACGCCGCGGCGACGTCGTCGTCGTGCGGCCGGGCGAGCGCATCGCCGTGGACGGCGTGGTGCTCAACGGAGCGAGCGCGGCCGATGAATCCCTGGTGACGGGCGAGAGCCTGCCGGTCGCGAAATCGCCGGGCGACCGCGTGATCGCGGGGGCGCTCAACGGCGAGGGCCGTCTTCGCCTCAGAGCGTCGGCAGTGGGCGCGGATTCCGCCCTCGCGCGGATCGTCGCATTGGTCGAGCGCGCGCAAGCCTCGAAAGCGCCGGTACAGCGGCTCGTCGATCGCGTGAGCGCGATCTTCGTTCCGATGGTCCTCCTCGTTGCCGCGATAACCTGCGTCGGCTGGCTAGTCTTCGGCGCTACCGTCGAGAGCGCGGTCATCGCCGCGGTTTCCGTGCTGGTGATCGCCTGCCCGTGCGCGCTCGGCCTTGCGACGCCCACGGCGATCATCGTCGCGACCGGCAGCGCCGCGCGGCGGGGAATCCTCGTCAAGGACGTCGCGAGCTTCGAGCGCGCCTGCGCGGTGACCTCGGTCGTCTTCGACAAGACGGGCACGCTCACGCTCGGCAAACCGGAGCTCGCGGCCGTGGCGTCGCTAACAGGTGGCGAAGCGGAGCTCCTTGCGCTGGTGGCCTCGGCGCAACAGGGGAGCGAGCATCCGCTCGCACGCGCGGTCGTGGCGGCGGCGCGCGCTCGCGACCTCGCGCTCGCTCCGGTCGCTTCCTTCCGGGCGATCCCCGGCAAGGGCATCGAGGCGGAGGTCGGGGGACGGCGTATTCTCGTCGGCAACGAGCGGCTCCTCACGGAGGCCGGCATCGACACGTCCGAGCTCGCGGCCTTGGCGGCGTCCGCGCCCGCCGGAACGGGCGCGATGCTCGCGGCCGAGATCGCGCCGACGCGGCGCCCGCTAGGATTGCTTCTCGCGGGCGATCCAGTCCGGCCGAGCGCGGCGGCGGCGGCCGCGCGCCTGCGCGAGCTCGGGGTCGAGACCGTGCTGCTCACCGGCGACGCGGAAGGCCCCGCGCGCAAGGTCGCCGCCGAGGTTGGGATCGAGGAGGTGCGCTGGGGCGTGCTGCCCGCGGACAAGCTTGCCGAGGTCGAGCGGCTCAAATCGGCGGGCGAAGTGGTGGCGATGGTCGGCGACGGCATCAACGACGCGCCCGCGCTCGCCGCCGCCGATCTCGGCATCGCCATGGCGAGCGGTACCGACGTCGCGATGGCGAGCGCGGGGATCACGCTCATGCGCGGCGACCCCGCTCTCGTTGCGGAAGTGCTCGGCCTCGCGCGCGCGACGGTCGCGAAGATCCGTCAGAACCTTTTCTGGGCCTTCATATACAACGTCGTGGGAATTCCGTTGGCTGCGCTGGGATGGCTCAGCCCGATCGTCGCGGGTGCGGCCATGGCCTTCTCGAGCGTAAGCGTGGTTGCGAGCTCCCTGCTGCTGCGGCGAGCGGGAGGCGGCACATGAACATCGGTGCCGTCGCGCGCGCAACGGGCCTGCAGCCGAAGACGATCCGCTACTACGAGAGCATCGGCCTCGTGACGCCCGCCCGCCGAAGCGCCGGGAACTATCGACGATACGGCGAGAGCGAAGTGATGACGCTTCGTTTCGTCGAGCGCGCGCGGCGCCTGGGCTTCACCCTAAAGGAGGTGGGCGAGCTGCTGGCGCTCTGGCGCGACAAGACGCGTGCCAGCGCCGATGTGCGCACCATGGCTCAAGTGCAAATCCACAGGCTCGACGCGCGCTTGCGCGAGCTCCGGTCGATGCGGCGCACGCTCGAGTACCTCGTGGACAGGTGCCACGGCGACGAGCGTCCGGACTGTCCCATCTTGGAAGAGCTCGCGGGCGGAAAATTGCGCTAGACTGCGCCACCGCGGCACCCATGGACAAGAAACTCCAGCAGTTCGTGACGTTGCTGCATCGGCCGACCCCGGGTGCGCCTCGGCGCCGGGGCTCGTGTCTGCGTACTCCATGGCTTGGGCGGCGAGCGCTCGTTGCGGCTGTCGCCGCCGCCGTCGCGGGCGGCATCGCCGCCGCGCTCTGGTTCGCATGGCCCTCGCTCGCGGTCTGGCCACGGCATTCAGCGCAGGAGAAGCCCAGCGCGCCCGCGACCGTGTCGTCCGCTGCGCCGCCGCCGCGCATCGAGACGCGCCTGCCGGAGATGGCGGCGCCGCGAGCCTCCCCCGTGCCGGCGCAGCCTGAGGCGGCTCCCCCCGCGCCGATACCGCCCGCGCCGACCGCCGAGCCCGCATGGCTGCGCTTTGCTGTGCCGGCGGCGGCACGGGACGGCCGCGCCCGGGTCGCCGTCATCATCGACGACATGGGCCTCGACCGCGTTCGGAGCGCGCGCGCGATCGCTCTGCCCGGCCCTCTTACCCTCTCGTTTCTTGCCTATGCCCGCGATCTCCCGGAGCAGACCGCGTTCGCGCATCGCAGCGGACACGAACTCATGGTGCACGTACCGATGGAGCCCGCGGGCCGCATGCTCGTCGCCGACCCCAACCAGCTCGACGTCGCCATGAGCCGCGAGGAGGTGCTGACGCGGCTGCGCTGGGACCTCTCGCGCTTCAATGGTTTTGTCGGCATCAACAATCACATGGGGAGCCGCTTCACCGCCGACGCACTGGCGATGCGGCCCGTACTCGTGGAGCTGAAGGCGAGGGGTCTGCTCTTCGTCGACAGCCGTACGACGCCCAGCACGGCGGGAGCGGAGGTCGCGCGCGAGCTCGGCGTGCCGCACGCCTCGCGCGACGTGTTCCTGGATTACGAGGTCTCGATCGCCGCCGTCGAGCAGCAGCTTGCGGAGCTCGAGCGCCTTGCGCGGCGCAACGGCAGCGCCATAGCGATCGGCCATCCGCACGACCAGACAGTCGAGGTGCTGCAGCGCTGGCTGCGCGAGCTCCCGCAAAAAGGCCTTGCGCTGGTACCCGTGAGCGCCATCGTGAGGGAGCGCGAGGTCCGGGAGCTCGCGCGCGAGACCGCAGGAGCGATGCGATGAGCGGAACCTATCGCGTGAACGGCATGAGCTGCGGCGGCTGCGTGCGCGCGGTCACGAAAGCGATCCGGCGCCGCGCGCCGGTGGCCGAGATCAGTGTCGACCTCGACAAGGGTCTCGTCACGGTCGAGGGCGAGGCCCCCGAGGCCGAGGTGCGAGAAGCGGTGGCGCAGGCGGGCTTCGAATTCGGGGGAGCCGCGCCATCTTCGACGTGAGCGCCATCGCCGACGACGGCATAGCCCGCTTCGTCCGGTATTGGGCCCTGAGACGCGAGGGCCGGCGCTTTCCGTCGCGAGCGTCGCTCGATTCCGTCGAGTTCGACTACGTCCTCGGCGACGTCGCGCCCATCGAGGCGCAGCGGCCGCCCGCGGGCGCTGGCCTGGGCTGGCGGTTCCGCTATCGCCTCATCGGCACGAACCTCGTCATGCGCGACGGCTCCGACCTCACGGGCAAGACGCTCGAGGACCTGCCGGAGCCGGAATATCGCGAGCAGATCCGCGCGACCCGGACGGCGGTCTGCGAGAACGGCGAGCCCGCGCATCGACTGCGCGAGACCTGCGGCTCGACAATCGAATCCGCCGCCATGAGGCCGTGATTCTGCTGCTCGCGAGCGACGGCGAAAGCGTCGACATGCTCATCTCGGTGCAGCGGCACCTCGGACCGACCTGAAGAGCGGAGCCGGCTCAGCCTCTGGCGAAGCCCACGGCCTCCTCGGCGGCGCGGATGAGGGCGCGGGCCTTGTCGAGGATCTCCTGGTACTCGGCCGCGGGATCGCTGTCGGCGACGACGCCGCAGCCGGCCTGCACGATCATCTTGCCGTCCTTAACCACGGCTGTGCGCAGCACGATGCAGGTGTCCATGCTGCCGTCGCTGGCAAAATACCCGATGGCGCCGCCATAGAGGTTGCGCCGCTCGGTTTCGAGCTCGTCAATGATCTCCATCGCCCTCACCTTGGGCGCTCCCGTGAGCGTGCCCGCCGGGAAGCCCGCCACCAGCGCGTCGAGCGCGGAATGCCTGGGATCGAGCTTGCCCTCGACGTGTGAGCAGATGTGCATGACGTGGCTATAGCGCTCGATGACGAACTGCTCCGTCACCTTTACGGTACCGATCTGCGCGACGCGGCCCACGTCGTTCCGCGCGAGGTCCAGCAGCATAAGGTGCTCCGCGCGCTCCTTGGGGTCGGCAAGGAGCTCCTCGGCGAGGCGCTTGTCCTCCTCGGGGTCGGCGCCGCGCCGCCTCGTGCCCGCGAGGGGCCGGATCGTCACGATGCCGTTCCGCGCGCGCACGAGGATCTCCGGACTCGATCCCACCACCGAGAAGCTGCCGAAATCCAGGAAGAACAGGAAGGGCGAAGGGTTGAGCCGTCGGAGCGAGCGGTAGAGCGCGATGGGCGGCAGGCGGAAGGGCACCGCGAAGCGCATCGAGGGCACCACCTGGAAGACCTCGCCCGCGCGAATGTATTCCTTCGCGGTCTCCACCATGCGTATGCAGCCCTCGCGGGTCATGTTGCCCGTAGGCACCGGTTTCTCCGCGACGACCTCCGAGGCCTCGCGCCGATAGGGGAGGTTGCGCTCGAAATCCGCGAGCACCGCGGAGAGGCGCTCGCGCGCGAGATCATAGGCTGCGCGCGCGCCGACCTCGGGATCGGGCCAGGCCGGCGTCACGAGCGTCGCGCGGTCCTGCAGATTATCGAAGACGCAGACGACGGTCGGGCGCAGGAAGATGCCGTCGGGAATTCCGAGCGTATCGGGGTTCGCGTCCGGCAGACGCTCCATGAGCCCGACCATATTGTAACCCATGTAGCCGAAGAGGCCCGCCGCCATTGGCGGCAGCGCTGGCGGCGTCTCGACGCGGCACTCCTCGACGAGGGCGCGAAGGGATGCGAGGGCATCGAGGGTTTGGGGCTCGAAGGCGTCGGGCTCGAAGCGCGCGCGGCGGTTGATCTCCGCGCGGTTGCCGCGGCAGCGCCAGATGAGATCGGGCTTCAAGCCGATGATGGAGTAACGGCCGCGCACCGCGCCGCCCTCGACCGATTCCAGGAGGAAGCTCATGGCGCGGCCGTCCGCGAGCTTGAGCATCGCCGAGACCGGCGTCTCGAGGTCGGCGACGATCGCGGTCGAGACCAAGACCGGCTGCTTGGCGTCGTAGGCTCGGCTGAAGTCCTCGAAGGCGGGCGAGGCCTGCATGACCACTAGAAGGCGCGGTCGAGGTTCGGCTGCACGATCTCGACCTTGAAGTGTCCGCGCAGCGCCTGCGTATATTCCGTGAGGATGTCGCGCTGGAGCGCGTTGCTGAGCTCGGCCGTGAGCTGGTCGAGCTGGGGCTTCGACTTGTCTGGGTCGGCCGGCACGATCTCCGTGAGCTGCGCGACGTAGCCGCCGTCGCCGGACTCTCCCGTCAGCGCCTGGTGCAGCTTCGCCTTGAAGATCTCGGTCACGAGCTCGCGCGGCAGGCCGCCGTCCTCGCCGCCGCTGCGATTGAGCGCCGGCGTGGTCTTGAGCGAGAGCTTGCGATCGGCGGCCACGAGCTTCAGCGGTGCGCCGGCATTGACCGCGGCGGCGATCTCCTTGATCTCCGCGGTGACGCGCTGCACGCGCTGATCCTGCTGCCAGGCGGCGAGCACCTGGTCGCGGACCTCCGGGAGGGGCCGCACCGCGCTCGGCGTCAGATTGTCGAGATGCAGCATGTAGAAGCCGCCGTCCGCGGTATCGACGACGTCGCTGAGCTGGCCCGGCTCGGTGTTGAAGGCGGCGCCGAGGATCTCGCCGGAGGGCGGCGGCAAAACGATCGTGCCGCCAGTGATGGTGTGGCCGGTCTGGTCGATCTCTTTGACCTTGACGATCTTGAGGTTGAGCTCGGCCGCGACGGCGTCGAGATCCTTGCCGCTCGCGAGCGTGTCCTTGACCCTGTTGATCACGTTCCCCATGTCGCGCTCCGCGCGCTCGCGCGCGATTTCCGCGGCGATCGCGGGCTTGACGGCCTCGAATGGCTTGGTCGTCGCGGGCTCGATCGCGACGACGTGGAGGACGTGCCAGCCGAAGCCCGTCTTCACGGGATCGCTGATGCCGTCGGCGCCGAGCTTGAAGGCAACCTCCGCCAGCTCGGGCGGCAGGTCGGGCTTGGCGACGGTGCCGAGGTCGAGGGGGCCCGCCTCCATCTTCGCGACCTGCTTTGCCACGGTGGCGAAGGTCTTGCCTCCTCTGAGCGCGCTCAACACCTGGTCGGCCGTCGCTTGATCCTGCACCAGTATCTGCTCGACGTGGCGCCGCTCGGGCGTCTGGAACTCGTCGAGCCGCTTCTGGTACTCGTCCATCGCCTCCTGGTCGGAGACCTTGGTCGGATCGGCGAGGTCGTCGAGCTTGAGGTAGGCAATGGTGAAGCTGCGCAGCTCCGGCGCGCGGAATTGCTCCGCATGCGCGTCGTGGAATTCCGAGAGTTGCGTGTCGTTGGGCTCCCCGATGTCCGTGATCGAGGCGTAGGCCACGAATACCGTGTCGGCAATGCGCCGCTCCGCCCGGATGCGGTAGAGCGTCTCCGCGAGCGGCTTCGGCCCCGAGGCGCCGCCGGCGATGGCGTCGAGGAGCTCGCCGCGCGCGACCTCGGACCGGAGCTGCGCCGAATACTGCGCGTCGGAAATTCGATTGGCCTGGAGGAAACGGCGGAGAAGCGCGGGATCGAATTGGCCGTTCTGGCCGCGGAAGGCCGGGTTCTCCCTGATGAGCTTCAGCAGCGTGTCGTCGGCGACGGCGAGGCGCAGTCGCGCGATCTCCTGGTTGACGAGCTCGGTGCCGACGAGGACGTTGAGCTGCTGATCGACGATGCCGAACTGCTTCGCCTGTTCCATGGTAAAGCCCGCGCCGAAGATCCGCTGCATGCGCTGGACTTCCTCGCCCACGGACTGCTTCAGGCGCTCCGCGGGGATCGCGGTGCTGCCGATGCGCGCGATGGTCGTGTCGGTGGTGGACCGGATCAGCACGTCCCCGATGCCCCAGAGGCCGAAGCCGATGATCAAGATCGCGAATAGGATCTTGACGATGAGGGAGCCGGCTTTCGAGCGTATCGCTTGCAGCATGATCGGGGGCTGTTTCGGAGGCGGGCCCGGATGATAGTGAGCGGCTACCCCCCTCGCAACCCGCAAAAACAAGGCCCCCGGGGAGGCTGGCGGTCGCCGTCCCAGCCGTGCTAGAGCGAGCGCACGGCATCAAGAGGAGAGCCGATTGCGCAAGCTTGTCGCCGGGAACTGGAAGATGAATGGCTTCAAGGCCGAGGGGCTGGCGCTCGCGCGCGCCCTGGTGGCGCGGGCGGCGGCCGGCGACCCCCCGGATTGCGCGCTCGCGGTCTTTCCGCCGGCCACCCTCCTCATTCCCGTCGGCGAGACGCTCCGGGGCAGCGGGATCGCGCTCGGCGCGCAGGATTGCCACGCGGAGGCGAAGGGAGCGCACACCGGCGACATCGCGGCCCCCATGCTGAAGGACGCCGGCTGCAGTTATGTGATCGTCGGGCATTCCGAGCGCCGAGCCGCGCACGGCGAGGGCGACGCGGTGGTGCGCGCAAAAGCCGCAGCGGCACGCGCGGCGGGGCTGGTGCCGATCCTCTGCGTGGGCGAGAGCCTGTCCGAGCGCGAGCGCGGCGCGGCGCTCGAGGTCGTCGCGGCCCAGCTCGCGGGCTCGCTGCCCGCGGGGCTCGCGTCTGACGAGATCGTGGTGGCCTACGAGCCAGTATGGGCGATCGGTACCGGCCGGACGCCGACGGCGGAGGAAGTGGCGGCGATGCACGCGCATCTCCGACGCCACCTCGAGGCGGCGGTGAAGGGCGGTGCGGGCGTCCCCATTCTCTATGGCGGTTCGGTCAAGGCGAGCAATGCACGTGAGCTGCTCTCCGTTCCGAGCGTCGAGGGCGCGCTCGTTGGCGGCGCCAGCCTCAATGCCGCCGAGTTCTGGGCAATCGCGCAGAGCTGCCCTTGAGCGGCGGCCGCCAAATGCTGTACTAGCCTTTGAGCGGCGAACCCATTACAAAGCGGCTTCCCATCCCGTCCGGCCGCCCCTGATCCATGCAAACCGTCCTGCTCGTCATCCATCTCATGCTCGCGATCGCCTTGATCGGCACCGTTCTTCTGCAGAAGAGCGAGGGCGGGGCGCTCGGCATGGGCGGCGGGGGCATGTCCGGATTCATGACGGGACGCTCGACCGCGAACCTCCTGACACGCACCACCGCGGTCATCGCGGGCCTCTTCTTTCTCACGAGCGTGCTCCTGGTGGTCTTGGCGGCCCATCGCGGCGAGGGGACTTTGCAGATCGATCGACCCGTCCCGGCCTCCGCCCCGCCCGCGACGCCCGGGCAGACGCCGCCGGCTTCGGGGACGACCGCTCCTCCTTCCGGCTCCAGCCAGCCCGCCGCACCGCCGACGCCGGCTGCGCCGCCACCCCCCGCCGAGCCCAGCGCGCCAGTCACGAAATAGCGCGACAACGCGACTCGGCGGCTTCCGCCGGTCGCCTGCACATTCCAGACGCGATTGAAACTCTGCGAACGCGGGGTCTTCGTTGGATTGCATTGGCGCCTGTACGTCGAGAGTCAGGAGAATCAAGGCTTCACGGCAGCGCATACCGGCCGTGCCCTCTTGCGGTTGTCTCCGGCCCCCCGATTCCTTTACACTGGAGTTCCATGACGCGGTTCATCTTCATTACCGGCGGCGTGGTCTCCTCACTGGGTAAGGGTCTCTCGGCAGCCTCC
>Ga0335082_10005314_pt1 | contig 14083 bp, 11 predicted proteins | sample Lox_Sample_41_FD_206718 | JGI IMG/M metagenome (GOLD analysis project Ga0335082, IMG submission 206718) | Soil microbial communities from Loxahatchee National Wildlife Refuge, Florida, United States - Lox_Sample_4.1 | ecosystem: Environmental > Terrestrial > Soil > Wetlands | place: USA...
TCTTCCGCCTCTACGAGGGCACCAGCCAGATCCAGCAGCTGATCATCGCCCGCCAGATGATCGAGAAGGCGAGGGGATGACCGACCGGCCGCCGGCGCGCAGCCTCGACAAGCTGCTGCGCCCCAGCTCGATCGCGATCATCGGCGCCTCCGACGAGCCCTCGCGCATCGGCGGCCGCCCGCTCGCCTATCTGCTCGCCGCCGGCTTCCGCGGTCCGCTCTACCCCGTGAACTCCAAGCGCCAGACGGTGCAGGGCCTGCAGGCCTACCCGACCATCGCCGCCGTCCCTGGTCCGGTCGACTTCGCCGTCATCGCCGTCCCCGCGGAGCAGGCCGTGGAGGCCGCGCGCGACTGCGCCGCCCGCGGCGTCGGCGCCGTCTGCATCTTCACCGCCGGCTTCTCCGAGGTCGGCCCCGCCGGCGCCGCGCTGCAGGACCGCATCGCCACCATCGCCCGCGAGAGCGGCATGCGCGTGCTCGGCCCCAACTGCCTCGGCCTGTTCAGCACGGAGAACGGCTTCTACCCGACCTTCAGCACCACGCTCGATCGCGGCCTCCCCAAACCCGGACGCCTGTCCATCGTCACCCAGAGCGGCGCCTTCGGCAGCCATATCTTCTTCACCGCCATCGGCCGCGGTCTCGGCATGCGCTACTGGATCACGACCGGCAACGAGGTCGATGTCGACGTGGGTGAATGCCTGCAGTGGGCCGCCGAAGATCCCGGCACCGACGTGATCATGGCCTACACCGAGGGCGTGAAGGACGGCCCGCGCTTTATCGCCGGGCTCGAGGCCGCGCGTGCCCGCCGCAAGCCCGTCATCTTCATGAAGGTCGGCCGCTCCGAGCTCGGCGCCGCCGCCGTCAGCTCGCATACGGCCTCGCTCGCCGGCGCCGACGCCATCTACGATGCCGTGTTGCGCCGCCACGGCGCCTACCGCGCCCGCACTGCCGAGGAGATGGTCGACATCGCCTACGTCGCGCTGCGCGGCGTCTATCCGGCCTCCGACCGCCTCGGCCTCGTAACGATCTCCGGCGGCGTCGGCGCCCTCATGGCCGACGATGCCGCCGAGCGCGGCCTGCAGGTGCCGCCCCTCCCCGAGGACGCCCAGCGCAAGCTGAAGGAGCTCGTGCCCTTCGCCTCGCCGCGCAATCCCATCGATCTGACCGCCCAGCCCTTCAACGACATCAAGCTCGTCACCCGCAACCTGGAGATCGCCCTGCGCGAGGGCGGCTACGATTCCCTCATCGCGTTCTTCAGCAGCGTCGCCGGCTCCCCCGCCATCGCCGAGCCGATGCGCCTGGCGATCCGGGACCTGCAGAGCATCCGCCCCGACTGTCTGCTGGTCGTCTCGGCCGTCATCTCGGATGCCCTCAGGTCGGCCTACGAGGCCGATGGCATTCCCGTGTTCGAGGATCCCTCGCGCGCGGTCGCGGCCGTCGCCGCCCTCGTCGGCTTCGGCCGCTCGTTCCGACAGCCAGCACTTCAGCAGAAATCGCAGGCGAGGGCGAAACGCCCGCTGGCGGCCGCCATCGGCGAGCACGACGCGAAGCGGCTGCTCGCCGACTGGGGAATACCGATCCTCGACGAGCGGCTGGCGCGAAACGTCGAGGAGGCCGTCGCGGCCTTTCGCGCGCTGGATGGTCCTGTCGTGCTCAAGATCGCCTCGCGCGACATCGCGCACAAGACCGAGGTCGGCGGCGTGCTCCTCAACCTCGCGGACGCCGAGTCCGTTCGCCGCGGCTTCGCCGAGTTGATGGAGCGGGTCGCCCTACGGACGCCGAACGCACGGATCGACGGCGTCCTTGTCGCGCCCTACGTCAGCGGCGGAGTGGAGACCATCGTCGGCATGAAACGCGACCCCGTCTTTGGACCGTTCGTCATGTTCGGGCTGGGCGGCATCTTCGTCGAAGTGCTGAAGGATGTCGCCCTGCGACTCGCACCCATCGACAAGGTTGCGGCTTTGGCGATGATCGCCGAGATCAAGGGCCGCGCGATTCTCGAGGGCGCGCGCGGACAGCAGCCTGCCGATATCGACGCGCTTGCCGAAGCCCTCGTCAAGGTGTCGCAATTCGCCGCGACCTATTCCGACGAGATCGAGTCGGTTGACATAAATCCGTTCCTCGTCCTCCCGCGCGGCCGCGGCGGCTACGCGCTCGATGCGCTCGTCGTGCCCGCCAGCACGCGCTCGAACATGTCGACCGGCCCGAGCTTGCCCGATTTGAGATAGAACGAGAGCGCGGGCGTGCCGAGCGCCACCGCCTTCGACTGCCCGGGCGCCTCATACCGGCCGACCGCCAGGGCACGGATGCGCAGTGCCTCCACGACCGCACCCGAAGTCTCGCCGCCCGCGATCACGAAGCGCCGGACGCCGAGGTCGCGCAGGCCGACGGCGATCCGCCCCAGCAGCTGTTCCGCCATGCGCGCCGCCCGCCGGCGGCCGAAGCGGCCCTGGATGGCCGCGACCGCGTCGGGCGCCGCCGCCGTCGTAATGGCGACCGGACCCGAGGCGAGGCGATCCGCGGCCCAGGCGATCGCGGTGCCGGCCGCGCCCGGGTCGTCGCCGACGGTGGCGAGATCGAGCCGCAAGACCGGCCGCGAGCGCTCGAAATGCACGAGTTGCTCGGCGGTGCGTTCAGCGCAGCTGCCGGCGAGAACCGCGGCAGGGCCGTCGACCGCCGGCAGGGACGACGGCGAAGGCCCGTCGACGAGTCCCTCTGCGCGCCACAGGTCGGGATAGTACACGACGACCGAGGAGCCGCCGGTCATCAGCGGCCAGTCGACGCTGGCCGTTGCGAGTGCCCTGAGGTCGTCCTCGTCGGCCCCGTCTGCGATCGCGTAGCGGACGCCGTCGTTCTTCAGCGTTGCGATCCGCGCCTGCACGGCGTTGGCGCCATCCTTGAAGTCTTCGTGGCGGATCAACCCGACGCGGTGCCGCGTTTGCTGCTGCAGCACGCGCACCAGGTTCGGGTCCCGCATCGGCGTCAGCGGATCGAGGCGCTTCGGCGATTCCGAGATGATCTGGTCGAAGGCGAAGAGGTGGCCCTGGAACACCGTGCGCTTCACCTCCGGAAAGGCCGGGCAGAACGCCGTGAAGTCCGCGCCGAGCCGGTCGGCCAGCAGATCGGCGCAGGGGCCAATGTTCCCGTGCCGGGTCGAATCGAAGGTCGCGCAGTACTTGAAGAACAGCTGCCGCGGCGCGGCGGCCGCGAGCAGATCGGCGGCGCGCGCGAAGGCCCGCACCGCCCGATCCTTCGACGCGACCCGCGTCTTGAGCCCGACGACGACGGCCGCGACCTCCGCCAGATCCTCCGTCTTCGCAAAGCGGGTCAGCATCCGCGTGCGGATGCCGCCGCGCACGAGCACGGAGGCCAGTTCGAGACCTCCGGTGAAATCGTCGGCGATGGCCCCGAAGACCAGCGGCATGGACGTGGCGCAGCAATTGAATTGACAGTTGTTGGACGAGAGATACATGATATATCCGTTTCGACCAAGGCCTTCGGAGAGGCGAAGAGCGACTCTCGGACAGGCTGGGGGCCAGCCGATGAATCTGTCTCGCCTCTCCACCGATGCCGCGCTGCGCGCTCGCGCCCAGCGGGTCATTCCCGGCGGCATGTGGGGCCATCAGAATGCGGCGCGCCTGCCAGCGGCCTATCCCCAGTACTTCTCGCGCAGCGAGGGCTGCCGCCTCTGGGATGCCGACGGCCGCGAATACATCGACTTCATGTGCGCCTGGGGGCCGATGGTGCTCGGCTACGGCGATGCCGATGTCGAGGCCGCCGCCGACGCGCAGCGCCGGCGCGGCAACGGCCTGAACGGCCCGACGGAGCGACTCGTCGAGCTGGCCGAGCTCATGGTCGACATCGTCCCGCACGCCGACTGGGCGATGTTCCAGAAGAACGGCGCCGATGCGACGACCACCTGCGTGGTCATCGCGCGCGCCGCGACCGGGCGCCGGAAAATCCTGGTAGCCCGCGGCGCCTATCACGGCGCCGTTCCCTGGTGCAATCCCTACCCCCTGGGCGCGACGGCGGAAGACCGCCTGCACGTCGTGCCCTACGACTACAACGATCCGAAGAGTCTCGCCGACGCTGCCGAGTCGGCGCAGGGCGACATCGCCGGCGTGATCGTCTCGGCCTTCAAGCATGATTTCGGCAAGGATCACGAGCTGCCGACGCCCGCGTTCGCCAACGCCGCCCGCGCACTCTGCGATGCGACCGGCGCGGCCTTGATCGTTGACGACGTGCGCGCCGGTTTCCGCCTGCATATGGGCGGCAGCTGGGAGCTGGTCGGCGTGCGCCCGGATCTGGCGGCCTGGAGCAAGGCGATCGCGAACGGCTATGCGCTCGCCGCGGTCACCGGCAACGAGCGGTTCCGCGAGGGCGCTGCGAAGATCTTCGTCACCGGCTCGTTCTGGACCGAGGCGGTGCCCATGGCCGCGGCCATCGCCACCATCGGCAAGCTACGCGCCGGCGACGGCATCGGCCGCATGCGGCTCATGGGGCAACGCCTGCGCGACGGCCTCGCCCGCCAGGCCGCGGCGCACGGCGTGCGCATCCGCCAGAGCGGCCCGCCGCAGATGCCCGTGGTCTTCTTCGAGGACGACCCCGAGCGCAAGAAGGGCTGGCTGTTCTGCACGGAGGCGCTGAAGCGCGGCGTCTATCTGCATGCCGCGCACACGATGTTCCTGTCCGCGGCCCATGGCGAAGCCGATATCGACCAGGCGCTGGCGGCAACCGACGAGGCGATGCGTGAAGTCGCCCGTCAGGTCGCGTGAGCCTGCTGTGAGACGAAATACCGCCACCGCGCGAGTCGCGGACGTCGCGCTCGAGAGCCTGACCTTCGAGCGCGTGGAAGCGCCAAGCCGCTCCGACCGCGTCTATCGCCAGCTGCGCGAGAGGCTGATGCGCGGCATCCTGAAGCCGCACCAGCGCCTGCGCATCCGCGAGCTGGCGGCGGCGCTCGGCACCAGCGAGACGCCGGTGCGCGAGGCGATCTTCCAGCTCGTGCGCGACGGCGGGCTCGAGCTGAAGCCGCATCACTACATCCGCGTGCGGCGCCTCTCGCTGGCGGAGTATTTCGAGCTGCGCGACATCCGGCTGCTGCTGGAGCCGCTCGCGGCCGAACGCGCGCTCGATCACATCGACAAGCCGATGATCGATCGCCTGGCCACGATCCACAAGACGCTGATCGCGGCCGAGAAGAACCGCGACTACTACAGCGCGATCCAGGCCAACTTCGATTTCCATTTCGGCATCTATCTGCGCTCGGGCATGCCTCAGCTCATCGGCCTGCTGGAGAACCTGTGGATCCAGGTCGGGCCGATGCTCAATCACCTCTATCCGCACGGCCATCCGACCTATGACGGCCGGCATCAGCATGAGCATGTGCTGAAAGCCCTGCGTGATCGCGACGCTGCCGCGCTGAGCGCCGCGATCCGCGATGACATGCTGGAGGGCGGCCGCTACTTCGTCCGCCACTTGGAGAAACTCGAACGCGAAGCCGCGGAGGCAGCCGAGGAATGAGTGCAAGCGGGAGCGCGCGTGGCCGCAACGTCACCACCGACTTCCTCGCCGACCGTGCCAAGTTCGTGCGGCTGGAGACGCTGCGGCTGACGCGCATCTGCGGCGCCGGCCACTACTCCAGCACATTCTCCGCCGCCGAGCTGTTTGCCGCCCTCTACTACGCGCACCTGCGCTTGAACCCGGCCGATCCCAAGTGGCGGGACCGTGATCGGTTTGTCCTGAGCAAAGGCCACGCAGCCATCGGGCTCTATCCGATTCTCGCCGATCTCGGCTATTTCGATCCCAAGCTGCTCGACAACTACACGCGGCTCGGCAGTCCGTTCGGCGACCATCCGGACATGAAGAAGATTCCCGGTATCGATTTCAGCTCGGGCTCGCTCGGCCATGGCCTGTCGATCGGGGTTGGCATGGCGCTGGCGGCGCGCGTACAGAAGCGGAGCTACCGCGTCTACTGCATGCTCGGCGACGGTGAGCTGGCGGAAGGCCAGATCTGGGAGGCGGCAATGGCCGCTGGCCACTTCCGCCTGCAGGGTCTCGTCGGCATCGTCGATCGCAACCAGCTCTGCATCGACGGCCCGACCGAGGAGGTCATGAAGGTGGAGCCGCTGGCCGACCGTTTCCGCAGCTTCGGCTGGGACGTGCAGCGCATCGACGGCCACGACTTCGCCGCCATCCTCGGCGCGCTCGACGGGCTGAAGCCGGCCGGCGAGGGCCGCCCGCAGATGATCATCGCGGACACCATCAAGGGCCGCGGTGTCGCACGCATGGAGCTGTCGCTCGATTGGCACGTCGGCAATCTCGTCGGCACGGACTATGACGATGCCTATGCCGAGATCGAGGCGGGCCTGAAGCCGAGCAAGCTGAAGGAGCCCGCCCTTGGCTGAGACGCGCACAGCGCCTCAGGCGCAGGAGCAGGATGCGATCTTCCGCGGCACCGGCGGCGGCGAGATCTCGCTCAAGGACAAGGCTTCGGTGCAGGGCACGCCGGCGCGCCTGATGCCGGCGTTCGTGCTGGGCGAAGAGCTGGCCGACCTGGCCGACCGCGACCCGCGTATCGTCGTGCTGACGGCTGACCTCGCTTCCGCCAACCGCACCAAGGACTTCAAGCTGCGCCATCCCGACCGCTTCTTCGATTTCGGCATCGCCGAGAAGAACATGATCACCGCGGCCGCCGGCATGGCTTCCGCTGGCCAGATTGCCTACGCCGCCACCTTTGCGGCCTTCAGCGCGATCCTCGCCGCCGAGCAGATCCGGACGGACTGCGCCTATCCGCGCATGCCCGTGCGCGTCATCGGCCACCATGCCGGCATGTCCATGGGCTTCTACGGCACCAGCCATCACGCGCTCGAGGACCTGGGGATGCTGCGCACGATCGCTGAGCTGACGATCGTCTGCGCCGCCGACGCCAACCACCTGCGCGCAGTCCTGCGCGCCTCCGTCGATCATCCCGGGGCCATGTACATCCGCCTCGGGCGCGGCCGCGATGTGGAAGTCTATCCGGAGGTGCCCGAGGATTTCCGCATCGGCGAGGCCGCGACGCTCCGCGACGGCAAGGATCTCACGGTCGTCACCAACGGGACGATGCTGCGGCCGACCCTTGACGCGGCAGCCACGCTCGCAGGCGATGGACTCTCGGTCCGGGTCATCGACATGCATACGATCAAGCCGCTCGATGCCTCGGCGATCCGTCGCGCAGCGAGCGAGACCCGCGCGATCCTCACCGTCGAGGAACACAACGTCACCGGCGGCCTGGGCAGCGCCGTCGCGGAGGTGCTCGTCGAGGGCGATCGCATACCGTTCAGGCGGCATGGCATTCCCGACGAGTTCGTGCCCGTCGGTCCACCGGCCGCGCTCTACGCCCACTATCGCTTGGATGCGCCGGGTATCGCAGCTGTGGCGCGCGAGTTCGTGGGTGAACGCAAGCGAGTTTCATAAAGCCAGCGGGCTGCAACCGGCTGGTCAAATAGGGAGGCGACCATGAACAAGGACGGGACGAACATGGCAGGGCAGAGGGGTATGGCGAGGCTTACACGCAGGGCGCTCCTGCTCGCGGCGCCGGTCTTGGCGAGCATCTGCGGCGGACCATGGCTGGCACCGGCCGCGCAGGCAGCCGACACGCCGCTGGTCATCGCCCGCGCAATGGACATCAACTCGCTCGATCCGGCGCGCACATGGTGCGACACCTGCCAGATCTATGTGTCGAACGTCTATGAGTCGCTGATCGGCCTCGGGCCCGACAACAAGACGTTGACGCCGCGGTTGGCGACGAAGTGGGAATCGAACGCCGATCAGACGCAGTTCACGTTCCACCTCGATCCCGACGCCGTGTTCTCCGACGGCTCGCCGGTCGAGGCGAAAGACGTGAAATGGTCCTGGGAGCGGCTGCACAACATCAAGGGCGGCCCCTCCTTCATGATGGACGGCGTCAAGAGCATCGAGGCGCCGGATGCGCACACGGTGGTCGTGACGATGGAGGCGCCGAATTCGGAATTCCTCGGCATCCTCACGGCGCCCTACACGGGCGCCGTCAACAGCGACGTGGCGATCGCCAACGGCGCCAATGCGAATGCCGACGCCGACAAGTCCGACACGTCGGAAGCCTGGTTCATGGCCAACTCGGCCGGCAGCGGCCCCTATGTCCTCGCCGACTACAAGGCCGACGACGAGCTGCGCTTCAAGGCCAATCCGAACTACAAGCATGGCAAGGTCGGCATCTCCGAGATCGTTATCAAGAACACCAAGGATGCCGTGGCGCAGGCACAGCTGCTCGAGAGCGGCGGCGCCGACATCGCCATGCAGATCGATCCTGACACGGCCAAGACGATCAAGAGCGACAGCGTCGCGATCGAGACCGTGCCGTCCTACAACTTCGTCTATGTCGCCATCAGTCCCGGCGCCAAGGGCAACACGGTCAAGCTGACGAAGGAGGTACGACAGGCGATAGGCTATGCCCTCGACTACAACGGCACCGTCGACTTCACCGTCGGCGGGCAGGGCAAGCTGCAGCCGGCGCCGATCCCCAACGGCTTTCCGGGCACCGCCGACCTGCCGACGCCGACCCAGGATATCGCCAAGGCCAAGGAGCTGCTCGAGAAGGCCGGCCTCGGCAGCGGGTTTGAGATCAACGCCGAATTCCCCAACATGAACGTCTATGGCGTGGATCTCTCGCTGCTGATGCAGAAGGTCCAGCAGGACCTCGCCAAGGTGAACATCAAGGTCGGGCTGACGCCGCTCGAATTCTCGGTCTGGCGGACCCATGTGCGCGGCGACGGCATCCCGTTGACGGCGGTGTTCTATGCGCCCGACTATTTCGGCTCGGCGCAGTACATCCAGTACTTCGCCATGATGGAGGGAACGCCCTGGTGGAAGCGCGCCGGCGGCGCGAACGACGCCAGCATCACCAACGCCAAGGAGGGCGACCTCCTGAAGCAGGCGCTGGCGGCGCCGGAGGCCGAGAAGGACAAGTTCTTCCACGACATCGCCATGGAGATGATCAACGACCGCGTCATCATTCCGCTGGTGAGTCCGAACGTCGTGCTCGCCTATGCGAAGTCGGTGAAGGGCGTGCGCTACAGCGCCTGCTGCAACCTGCCGCTCGGCGAGATCACGCGCGAATAGCGGGAGAGCCATCCTGAGCACCGACCCCACCGCTTCCGAGGCCGACGGCGATGTACCGCTATATCATCCGCCGGCTGATCGCCATGCCGCTGCTGCTGCTGGGCATCGTGAGCATCGCCTTTCTGATCACGCATTTCACGAAAGGCGACCCGCTCATCTCCATCATCGGCGAGCGGCAGATGGACAATCCCGTGGTGATCGCGGCGGCGCGGGCGCGGTGGGGCCTCGACCGGAGCCTGCCTGAACAGTACCTGATCTATGTCGGCAGCCTGCTGACGGGCGACTTCGGCACGTCGCTCCGAACCAAGCAGGGCGTCGGCCGCGATCTCGCCGTGCGGCTGCCGGCGACGCTGGAGCTGGTGATCGCGGCCATGCTCCTCGGCAGTCTCGTCGGCATCACGCTCGGGGTGGTCGCCGCCCGCTACCGGGACCGCGCTGCCGACCATCTGGCCCGTCTCTTCGCGCTCATCGGCTCGTCACTGCCGGTGTTCTGGTCGGGGCTGATCCTGCTGTTCATCTTCTCGGTGCAGGTCCACCTTCTGCCCGGACCGGGCCGGCTCGACGCGCGCACCACCGCGCCGCCGATTGTGACCGGCTTCTACACGCTCGACTCGCTTTTCGTCGGCGACCTCTCGACCTTCGCGGAGGCGATCACCCATCTGATCCTGCCGGCCTGCGTGCTCGGCTGGACCGTGATGGGCCTCGTCTCGAGACAGGTGCGCGCCAGCATGCTGGAGGTGCTGCATCAGGACTATATCGTGGCGGCGCGTGCCAAGGGCGCCAGCGAGCCGCGTGTGCTCGTGAACCATGCGCTGCGCAACGCGCTCATTCCGACGCTCACGGTGATCGGATTCTCCTTCGCCTATCTGATCACCGGGGCCGTGCTCTCGGAGACCATCTTCTCCTGGCCGGGCGTCGGTTCCTACGCGGTCGATGCAACCCGCAGTCTCGACTATCCTGCCATCATGGGAGTCACGATCGTCGGCGGCACCGCCTTCCTCCTGACGAACCTGGCGACCGACATCGGCTACGCCTTTGTCGATCCGCGCATCCGGTTCAGGTAAGGATGGTCATGGCCAGTGCCGCCCCTGCCCTCGCCGCCGCCGTTCGTCCACGCTGGCTGACCACGCCGGTCGTGCTTGGCGGCCTCATCGCGGTCTTCTGGATCTCGGTTGCTCTCACCGTGGGCTGGTGGCCGATCCATGATGCCTTTCTCGCGACGGGCGGCCGTCTCGGCCCGCCCGATGCCACGCACTGGCTCGGCACCGACAAGCTGGCGCGCGACGTCCTCTCGCGCACGCTGCATGGGGCCCAATACTCTCTGCCGATCGGGCTTGCCGTCATCGCGTCGGCGGTGGCGATCGGCGCGACGCTGGGCGCCATCGCCGGATTCGTGGGCGGGCTGATCGACGCGGCCATCATGCGCCTCGTCGACGTGACGCTCTCCTTTCCAGCGATCCTGCTCGCCATGGCCGTGACCGCTTCGATCGGCCCGGGGCTGCGCAACGCGACTATTGCGATGATCATCGTGTGGTGGCCGAACTACGCCCGTCTCATGCGCGCCCAGGTCCTGGCGGTGCGGGAGCGCGAGCACGTGGAAGCCGCCATCGCTGCCGGCGCCAGCGCGCCGCGCGTGCTCGTCAGGCATATCCTCCCGCTCTGCTGGAGTCCGATCCTCGTCAACGCGACGATGGATTTCGGCCAGGTCGTGCTGCAGGCCGCCTCGCTCAGCTTCATCGGCCTGGGCGCTTCGCCGCCGACCCCGGAATGGGGGCAGATGATCTCGGAGGGCGCGCGCAATTTCTATCAATGGTGGATCGCTTTCGGCCCCGGCATGGCCATCTTGTCGGTCGCGCTCGGATTCAATTTCCTCGGCGACGGGCTGCGCGACATCCTGGATCCGCGGACGCAGTGATGCCGAATACCGCAGCACCCGAGAGTGACGCGCCTCTCCTCGACGTTCGCGGCCTCGAAGCGACCTTTGCCGGGGCGCGGGGCCGGCTGGAGGCGATCCGCGGCGTGGACCTGACGGTGCAGTCGGGCGAGACGCTCGGCCTGGTCGGCGAATCCGGCTGCGGCAAGAGCGTGACGATGCTCGCCGTGATGGGCCTGCTGCCGCCGAGCGTGCGGATCACGGGATCGATCCGCTTCCGCGGCCAGGAGCTGGCGGGACGGCCGCAGCAGGAGCTCGCCAAGCTGCGCGGCGCCCGCATCGGCATGATCTTCCAGGACCCGATGACCGCGCTCAATCCGGTGCTCACCATCGGCGCGCAGATCGCCGAGGCGATCCGCATTCACGACGCGGCGGTGTCGGCCCGCGCCGCCGCCGCGCGTGCCGTCGAGATGCTGACGCTCGTCGCCATCCCTTTTCCCGAGCGGCGGGCGCTGCAATATCCGCACGAGCTGTCGGGCGGCATGCGGCAGCGGGCGATGATCGCGATGGCGATGGCCAACGAGCCGGACCTGCTGATCGCCGACGAGCCGACGACCGCGCTCGACGTTACGGTGCAGGCGCAGATCATCGAGCTGCTGCGGCGGCTGCAGGCGACCCACCGCATGGGGCTGGTGCTCATCAGCCACGATCTCGGCATCGTCGCCGGCGCCGCCGACCGCGTCGCCATCATGTATGCCGGCCGCATCGTCGAGCAGGGCGCGGTCGAGGACATCTTCGATCGCCCGCGCCACCCCTATACGCGCGGCCTGCTTGCGTCTCTGCCGAAGATCGACAACCAGGCGGCGCGCCTGACGGCGATCGACGGAGCGCCGCCGTCGCTGGCCGCGCGGCCCTCCGGCTGTGCCTTCCATCCGCGCTGCCGCCATGCCGCGGAGATCTGCGTGGCGCGCGATCCCGAGCTGCGCGATGTGGGTGGCGTGGCCGTCGCCTGCCATCTGGCCGAGGCGATCGACGCTGCAGCCGCAGCACCGCCGGACCAGCTCGCCTCGCAACCGACTGGCATGGCATGACGGCACGACAATCGGCGGTCGCCGACGAGCCGATCCTGTCGGTGCGCAACCTCGTGAAGGATTTCCCGATTCGTGCCGGCATCGTCTTCGACCGCACGATCGGGCAGGTGCGGGCGGTCTCCGACGTGTCCTTCGACCTGCGCAAGGGCGAGACGCTGGGGCTGGTGGGCGAGTCCGGCTGCGGAAAGTCGACGCTCGGCCGCTGTGTGCTGCGGCTGATCGAGCCGACGTCGGGCGCCATCCTATTCCGCGGCAGCGACATCGCGAAGCTGACGCGGCGCGCGGTCCGCCCGCTCCGCCGGCATCTGCAGATCGTGTTCCAGGATCCCTATGCCTCGCTGCATCCGCGCATGCGCGCCCGCGAGATCATCGCCGAGCCGCTGCGGCTGCTCGGCTTGAGCGAGGCCGAGACGGCCGAGCGGGTCACCGAACTCCTGCGCCTGGTCAAGCTCGATCCCGAGCATGCCAGCCGCTATCCGCACGAGTTTTCCGGCGGGCAGCGGCAGCGGATCGGGATCGCACGGGCGCTGGCGGTGCGGCCCGACGTGATCGTGCTGGACGAGCCGGTCTCGGCGCTCGACGTCAGCATCCAGGCCGGCATCCTGAACCTGCTGAGGGAACTGCAGGAGATGTTCGGGCTCTCATACCTGTTCATCGCGCACGATCTGTCGGTGGTGCGGCACATCTGCGACCGCGTCGCCGTGATGTATCTCGGCAAGATCGTGGAGACAGCGCCGCGCGACGCCCTGTTCAACCGGCCGCAGCATCCCTATACGCAGGCCCTGCTGTCGGCCGTGCCGATCCCCGATCCGCGCCGCGAGCGCGCCCGCCGCCGCATCGTGCTCGAGGGCGACGTGCCGAATCCGGCTTCGCCGCCCTCCGGCTGCCGCTTCCGCACCCGCTGCTTCCGGGCGCAGGAGGTCTGCGCGGCGACCGAGCCGGTGCTCTCGACCTGTGGTGACGAACAGGCCGTGGCGTGCCACTTTGCCGGCAGCTAGTCGAAGAGGCGTGATCATGGACTCCTATATCTATGCCGGCGTGCGCACTCCGTTCGGGCGGTTCGCCGGCGCGCTGTCCTCCGTAAGACCAGACGATCTGCTCGCCCGCGCCATTGCGGGTCTGCTGCAGCGGACCAAGCTGGCGCCCGAGACGGTGGAAGATGTGGTGGCCGGCTGCGCCAACCAGGCAGGCGAGGACAGCCGCAACGTGGCGCGCCACGCCGCGCTGCTGGCGGGCCTGCCGGTTGAGGTCGGCGGCCTCACCGTCAACCGTCTCTGCTCGAGCGGGCTGGCGGCGGTGCTCGATGCCGGGCGCGCGGTGGCCCTCGGCCAGGGCGATCTCATGGTCGCCGGCGGCGTCGAGAGCATGAGCCGGGCGCCGCTGGTGCTGGCCAAGGCCGACAGCCCCTTCGCGCGCGAGCAGAAGATGTTCGACTCGACGCTCGGCGCCCGCTTCCCGAACCCCGCCTTCGTCGCCAAGTTCGGCGGCGACACCATGGCCGAGACGGCCGCGAACGTGGCGCGCGAGCATGGCATCAGCCGCGAGGAGAGCGACCAGTTCGCGCTGCGCTCGCAGCGGCGCTATGCGGCGGCGCTGGCCGACGGCTTCTTCGAGGACGAGATCGTCGAGGTCGCGATCGCCGGGCGGTCGGGCCTGACCACGATCGCGGCCGATGAGCATCCGCGGCCAGATACGAGCGCTGCGGCCCTGGCCAAGCTGCGGGCGCTCGGCGCCGACGGCATCGTCACGGCCGGCAACTCGTCCGGCATCAATGACGGCGCCGCGGCGTTGCTCGTCGGGAGCCGCGCGGCCGGCGAGCGGGTCGGCCTCAAGCCACTGGCGCGGCTGCGGGCTGCGGCGGTGGCGGGCGTCCCGCCGCGGGTGATGGGGCTGGGGCCTGTGCCCGCATCGCAGAAGGCGCTGGCGCGCGCCGGGCTGAGCTTGAAGGACATGGACGTCATCGAGATCAACGAGGCCTT
>Ga0335082_10005315_pt1 | contig 14081 bp, 7 predicted proteins | sample Lox_Sample_41_FD_206718 | JGI IMG/M metagenome (GOLD analysis project Ga0335082, IMG submission 206718) | Soil microbial communities from Loxahatchee National Wildlife Refuge, Florida, United States - Lox_Sample_4.1 | ecosystem: Environmental > Terrestrial > Soil > Wetlands | place: USA: Florida...
ACCAGCTCGGTGGTGGGGGCCTCGGCGAAGTACGGTGCCGCAGCGTTGGCTGTGGGCACGACAGTAAAACTGGCACGCGCGTTGTGGATCGTGCCCTTATCGGTCGGAACGGCCGCAGTAAAACACAGCAAGACGCGCATTCAATGGCCCTGGTTCATTCTTTTCTTTTGCCTCGCGGCGGTGGCGAACACTTACTTCTTTCCCGGAGCCATCGCCTACCGGTTCCTCAGCGGCGCGGGCAAACTGATGCTCATCATCACTCTCTACCTTATCGGCGCCAGCCTGTCACCGGCAGCGCTGCGTAAGGTCGGCCCTCGACCGCTGCTCCAGGGAATATTTCTATGGATTGTCGTCGCTGTGGCCAGCCTACTGGCGATTCGGGCGGGATGGATCAGGATTTAGCTAGCTGCTGACTTCCAGCGCTTGCGACAGCTCTTCCCATTCGGCCATCAGCGGCTCCAGTTCGCTGCGCCGCTTGGTCAGCAGATCCGTCCAGCGCTGTGTTTCTTCGACGCTGACGAACGACTGCAATTCGCGCTCGCACTCTGAGATACCGTCCTCCAGTCGGGCAATGTTGACCTCGACCTGATGATGGCGCTCCTGCATCTGTTTCAGCTTGATGGGATTGATGCGCTTCTTCGTCTCCGCCTTGCGCTCTGCATAGAATGGGACATCTGACAATGTAGGAGCGGCATACCTTGCGCCAGTCCCGTTCGCGGATTCTCCTGTATCTCCTGCGGAAGCCTGCTGCTTGCGCCAAACGTAATCCTCATAATTTCCGGGAAAGACTTCGATCCGCCCCCCGCCAATTTCGAAGACCCGCGTGGCCAGCTTGTCGATAAAGTAGCGGTCATGCGAGACAAAGACGACCGTACCGTTGTACTTCTCCAAAGACTCCAGCAACACGTCCTTGGCGCGCATGTCGAGGTGGTTGGTCGGTTCGTCCAGCAGCAAGAAATTTGAGGGATGCAGCAACATTCTCGCCAAGGCGTAGCGGTTGCGTTCCCCTCCCGAAAGCACGCCAATCGGCTTGAACACGTCGTCCTCCGAAAACAGGAAGCAGCCCAGCAGCCCGCGCAACTCGGTCGTGGTCTTCTGCGGCGCAACTTCGGACAGATCGTCGAGCATACGCCGTGCTGGGTCAAGCTCCTTGTACTGATCCTGCGCGAAGTAATCCGGTTCCACATTGTGGCCCAGTTTCAGCGTGCCTGCCGTCAAGGGTTCGATGCCGGTCAGCAGCTTGATTAGGGTTGACTTCCCTGCCCCGTTCACGCCTACCAGCGCAATGCGGTCTCCGCGCTGAATGGTAAAGCTGACATCGCGGAAAACTTCTTTCTCTCCGTAGCTCTTGGCGACGTCTGAGCACTCGACCACCAACCGCCCGCTAGGCTTGGGCTGCGGGAAGGTAAAGTGGATGGTCTTCTCTTCCGGCGGAATCTCGATGCGCTCGATCTTCTCCAGTTCCTTAATGCGGCTCTGTACCTGCTTGGCCTTGGTCGCCTGATAGCGAAAGCGGTTGATGAAGGCTTCGAGCTGCTCGATGCGCTCGCGCTGGTTCTTGTAGGCCGCGACCAGCGAATCCCGCCGCGCCTGCTTCTGCTGCAAATACTTCTCGTAATTGCCACTGTAGAACTGCACGCGCTTGTTCCAGATTTCGGCGATGCGGTCCACAGTCACATCGAGGAAGTAGCGGTCGTGCGAGATGAGCACGTACGCGTGCGGATACTCCAGCAGGAACTGCTCCAGCCAGTTGCGGCTTTCGAGATCGAGATGGTTGGTCGGCTCGTCGAGCAGCAGGAGATTCGGCTTCGCCAGCAGCAGCTTGGCCAGCGCAATGCGCATCTGCCAGCCGCCGGAGAACTCCTCTGTGTAGCGAGTCCAATCTTCCTTGCGAAAACCGAGGCCGTCGAGCACGGTGCCGACCTGCGAATCGAGCGCGTAGCCGTCGTTCATGTGAAATTCGCCTGAGATGCGCTGATAGCGGTCGGCGACTTGGGCATATTCGCTGGAGGTATGATCGAGCTCGCCCATTTTGTGGGTGAGATCTTCCATCTCCTGCTCCAGCGCGCGCAGGCCGCTGAACACCGACATGCACTCGTCGAAGACCGTCCGTCCGGAGAGCTGCAATCCATCCTGCGGCAAATATCCAAAGGTGGTGTGCCTGGCTGCCGTCATGCTGCCGTAGTCCAGCGATTCCATGCTGCCCAGGATTTTCAGCAGGGTTGATTTACCGGTGCCGTTGGCCCCAACGAGGCCGACCCGGTCGTGGGGCGTGATAAGCCAATCAAGGTTTTCGAAGAGGAGTTTGGGGCCGAAGCGCTTGCCAACAGAAGAAAGCTGAATCATGACACCGCGTCAGTTGCTCTTCTTCTGGCTCCGCAAGATGCGCTCGTCAATGGGCTTGCGGCCGGCAAAGCCTTCGGTCGTATTGTGCCAGTGCGTGATCTTCTCTTCGCCGAGCTTCCAGCACAAAAGAACGACTTCGCCGTCCACCACGCAGGGGAAATCGAGCAGGCCGATATCGAGGTCTTTCACCTGAACTCCGGTGGCATCGATTTCGGCGACGGCATCCTTAGCGCGCTGTGCGGCCTTGTCCCGCTCAGCCTTGCGTCGGGCGACCTTCACGATGTCAACCAGCGTCCCGCCGTTGACGAAAACGCGATTGGCCAACGTTTGCATCTCGCCGTCGACTTCTTCGATCAGCGCTTTGGCCTGCATGGCCGAACGCAGCAGTGACTCCAGCACCGGCAATAGAGTCTGCGCTTCAGATACTGTGAATGTGCGTGCCATATCAATGCTTTCCAACTTTGCTTGTGCCTTGCGGCGATTGCGAATGCGGCGGCGGTATTCCCGCAGGTCAGAGCCATAGCGCGAAATCCGCCGAAGGTATTTCTCCCGAGGACGTTTGCGAACAATCATTGGATATCTAACATCCTATCAAGAGCCACCCGCGCCCAGCGCTTTGCATTCTCTTTAACTTTGATCCGGTTGACGATGTTGCCCTCCACCAGGTTCTCCAGCGCCCAGCACAGGTGCTGCGGCGATATGCGAAACATGGTAGTACACAGGCAGCCCGAATCGTCGAGGGTGATGACGTGCTTATCTGGATTCTCCTTTGCCAGACGGTTCACCAGATGAATTTCGGTGCCGATAGCGAACGAAGTCCCGGCCGGGGCCTTCTCGACGAGGTTAATCAGAAAGTCGGTGGAGCCGATGGCGTCGGATTTCTGGCAAACTTCCCAACGGCATTCGGGGTGAACGATGACCTGGATGCCGGGATATGTCGCCCTCACGTTTTCCACATGTTCCGGCAAGAAGCGCTGATGCACCGAGCAGTGGCCCTTCCACAGAATAACCTTGGCTCGACGAAGCCGCTCGACGGTTTGCCCGCCTTGCAGCATGTAAGGGTCCCACACCACCATCTCGTCGAGCGGAATGCCGCGCGCGTAACCGGTATTGCGGCCCAGGTGCTGATCGGGGAGGAAGAAAACCTTTTCATTGCGGCTGAAGGCCCAATCGAACGCGCCATTGGCGTTGGTTGACGTGCAAACCAGACCGCCGCGCTCGCCACAAAATGCCTTGATGGCCGCGGTGGCGTTCATGTAGGTGATGGGGGTGATGCCGTGGCCTTCGTCATCAGTCAAGCCGAGGTTCACGAACTGCTCCCAGGCGTCCTCAACCTGCGTGATGTCGGCCATATCGGCCATGGAGCAGCCTGCGTTTAAGTCGGGGAGGACGACCGCCTGTCCGGGGCGCGCCAGGATGTCGGCGCTTTCCGCCATGAAGTGCACACCGCAAAAGACGATGTACTGGCCCTTAGCCTGTGCCGCCTTCTGCGAGAGCCGGTAGGAATCGCCGCGATAATCGGCGAACTTTACGACTTCATCGCGCTGATAATGATGCCCGAGAATGACGCACTCACTGCCCAACGCTTCCTTGGCGGCCGCAATGCGGCTGTCCATGGAGTGGTCAGGGAGTACGAGGTAGTTTTCAAGCGAGCAGAATGCCGCTTCTGTAATCGGTGCAGTAGCCATTTCTTGTCGCTGCCTTCAGTTCCAGCCACGGAGTCCCGCAGATTGCGGAAGCTCACGTCCTGGAACGGGGATGTTGAAAGCTGACTCGCGGCTCCAGCAGGTCCACTACCCGCCGCAGCGGGCCCGACCTACGGGGATGTTGAAGCTGCAAGTTGACGCTTCTTCACTTCTCACCACATTCGATGAGTTGCTCAGCACGTGAGTTACAAAATCAGGGACCGCGTCTCACCCGGCGCAGCTCCGGCTGGCTCATACGAGATGAAACAAGCATCGAACAAGGTTATTGTGGCGCAATAGGAAGGTAAAAGCAACTGGCAATTAACTTAGCAATTAGTAACCATTTTGGCTGCAACGCCGATTCGTAACCTAGGTCCTGGCGCAGCACAGCTAATTGCCAGTTGCTGCGTTACCCTCCGATGTGCACCATTGTCCTAGACGCGGGCACGAATCCCGGCTCGCCAATGTGATGTCGCTCTTCCTTGTGTTCAATGGCGCGCACGATGAACTCGACGATGTCAGCGTCGCTCGCGCCCTCCTGCATCAGCCCAGCGAGATCATGCTCGCGAACGGAGAACAGGCAGGTGCGAATCTTGCCGTCGGAGGTAACGCGCACGCGGCTGCAATGGCCGCAGAAGGGATGCGACACCGGGGCGATGATGCCGATCTCACCGACACCATCTTCGAAGATGTAGCGGCGCGCGGTTTCGCTGCGGGCGTGCTCGATTTCGAGCAGGGGCATGAACTTGGCCATGCGGCGCAGAATCTCATCCAGCGTAACGACAATCTCCGGCGACCAGACGCGGTCCTCTTCCAGAGGCATGAACTCGATGAAACGGACTACGACGCATTCTTCGCGCGCAAAGCGTCCGAAGGCGATGATCTGGTCGTCGTTGAAGCCACGCAGGAGGACGCAGTTAACTTTCACCGGGCTGAGTCCGGCGCCCTGCGCGGCACGGATTCCGGCCAGCACGCGGTCGTAGCCATTGGGCACCCGGCTGATGCGCACGAACTCGTTTGCATCCACTGCGTCCATGGAAACGGTGACGCGGCGCAGCCCTGCGTCGGCCAGCGGCTGCGCTAAGTCGGCGAGCAGGTGCCCGTTGGTCGTGATGGCGATGTCCAGCGGCTGGCCATCGACGGTGCGCATACGCCCCAGTTCGCCCACCATCTCCACGATGCCCTTACGCAGCAGCGGCTCACCGCCGGTGAGCCGCACCTTAGTAATGCCTAGCTCTACGAAGATGCGCGCGATGCGCAGGTAATCGGCGATGGGCATCTCAGCAAACTGTGCGCCGTTGTTGCCTGAGCGGCAATAGACGCATTTGTAGTTGCAGCGGTCGGTGATGGAGATCCGCAGGTCGCTGATTCGGCGGCCGATTTTGTCGGTCAAAAACATGCTGTCAGCTTTCAGACGTCAGCTATCAGCTCAAAACCTGTGTTGTGCGAGGAAAAAAGGAAGCAGGCGCGCAGCCATACACGGCGCCGCGACTCGTTTCCTTTCCAAGCACGGGAGGTGTGGACGTTTCCCTCAACACCCTCGGTCCCACAGATCAGTGTGAAACGCCGCCCCCACAACCTTGGGTGTCCCTTTAGGTCGCGGGGGTCGGAAACAGTACGGCCATTATAGATGAGAGAGCCGGCCGCCGCGCTCCATCTTTAGCGAGGCCTAGGGGAAGGATGCGTCACCTGCACTTGGCAACAATCAGCGTCATGTCGTCCGCCTGCTGATCGGGGCTGAATTGCTGCACCTGGCTGAGAATCCCGTCCAGGATTTCCCGGGCGGACCGCTGCTGGTGCCGGCGAATTGCCGCCAGCAACCGCTCTTCGCCGAACTCCTCGCTCCCGCCGTCTTCGCTTTCTCCGGCTTCGGAGATGCCGTCGGTGTAGATCACCAGAATATCCCCTGATGCCAGTTCGCACTCCGCTACCTTGCAGTCCCATTCCTCGAACAAGCCCAACACCGTTGCGGTAGCGTTAAGGCGCTCGACTCCTCCCGTGGCCCGCAGCAGGAACGGCGGATTGTGGCCGCAGTTCACATAACACACACGGCGGGTACCGTCATCGTAAACGGCGAAGAAAGTGGTCGCGTAGTTGCTGGTCTCAGTGCTCTTGTAGAACAGGTAGTTTACGGAGCGCAGCAAGCGGGGAATGTCTTCCAAGGCCAGGGCGTATTGGCTGCGGAGGTTGGCCTGCAGGTTGGCCATCAGTAACGCCCCGGAAATCCCCTTCCCTGCGATATCCGCCACAACCAGGCCGAGCCTTCCTGAACCGAGATCGAGAAAGTCGTAGTAGTCACCGCCGACCACGCGCGTTTGCACACACCTGCCGGCGCAGTCTAGAGTCTTGAGCGACGGAGCCTGCTGAGGCAGCAGACGGCTCTGCACCTGTTGCGCAATCTGCATCTCCTGCTGAGCGCGCCGCTCCGCCTCCATGCGCTCGGCTATCTTCTCTGCCAGAGTAATGCTCCGCATTGCAATCCCTGCCTGACTCGCAACTGAGGCCAAGAGGCGTTTGTCACTGGCCGAATATGGCTCCTCCGAGAGGCGAGGACCCAGCACCATGCCACCCTGCAGTTCGCCCTCGCTGGAGCCGCGGATCGGTACCAGACACTCGGGTCGCAACTGTTCCATTTGCGTGCCATATGCATCTTCGGGGCGCAACTCCAAGGGCTGAGTACGCTCGGCCAGCGTGGCCATCACCTCTGCCTTTGGCGACAACGTCATCGCCTCGGCCGGCGGATTGCCCGAATACGCAAAGAACTGCCCGGATCCGTTTTTCAGGTACACAAACATCGAGCTGGGATGCAGTGCGTCGGAAATCTTCTGCTGCAGCAGCTCCGCGAGATCTTCGCGGTTCGTAACGGTAAGCGTCCTCGCTGCGAGGTCCTCCAGAATCTGCTGCGCATCGTACGAACTGCGGAAGAAAGCGCGGTCCAGGCGGGTCCTCACCTGGCGGTGAACTTGCGTCGCCCCTGTAATCACCAGCACCCCAAAAGTGGCGCCGATGGGAATGGCGGCCTTCGAGCCGCCCGAAAAATAGCGTGAGAATGCCTGGCCAAACCACAATGTTAGGCCCACCGAGAGCGCCAGAATGAGAATGACAAAGCCGCGCTCCACCACAAAGTAGCGTGCGCTGCGTTTGAGCAACACGGGAATGTCCATCACCCGGTGCTTAACCACCGCGTAGCCGAATGAAAGCGGAAAGAGAAAGAGTAGAAGAACGACTGCAACAATAATCCAGAAGTGAGGTTGATAATGAAGCGTGTCCTCGGCTGCCAAGAAGAGCACTATGGGCGTGACTCCCACTGCTGTGCCCCAAAGCATGACTTTGAGCTTGCGACGATCGGCGGCTTCCGAGGCAACCACTACGTTCGAAAACAGTGACAAAACGCCTAGAACCATCCCACCGTATCCGGTGATGTACCTCGCGTTCTGGGCAATCCGATAAGGCAGTACGGCGGCCACGGGTGGCAGTGCATCGAGGTTCCCCTGCCTAATGCCCCCGAATCCCAGGCACACGCCGCAGGCCAACAGCGCCCACTTCAGCCATGGCAACTTGCGGTCAATCGGCGAACGCGTAGGAAAAACCGCGAAGAAGAAGTAGAACAGCGCGGGCAGCAGCGCATTACAAATCGTCCTGTAGGCCAACAGAAAGGAACGCAAGATTTCCGGTGCGCCGGCAAATCCATTAGGCATAGCGGCAGGCGCGATGAAGGTCCCAAAGACCAACATCATCAGCCAGGCATCACGGTCTTCCACGCGCAGAAACAAAACTGGCAGGCCCACAATGAGGAACAGAACGGGGAACGAATTGATCACCTCCTCCGCCAGGGAATGGACCAGGGTTCTGGTTTCCCCCTCGCCTTCCTTGGCCCGGAATGTGGGCGTGATAGTCAGGTGCTGCGGCTGTCCCGCACGCTGCAAGGTCAGCACCACCGTGTTACCTGGCTGTGCTCTGAGCCACGTGCGGTACAACAACCCTTCCCAGGACGATTTTGAATCCGCCTGTCTTCCGTCGATGCGGATGATGAGGTCGTTCGCCCTCAATCCGGCCTTTTCCGCCGGACTATTTGGATGAATGCTCGTGGCCAAGACCCCTGCCGCAGAGTAGGCATCTTCGAACCCTATTTCTACCTGAGGCACCGCGCGTTGGTAGTACATCCACGCCGCGCTGTACAGGATGACCGCACCAGCCATTAGAACCGCTGCAGTGTAGAGCACAGGCCTATAGCGTCGAAGGGGATCGGAGCTTGGCATTCGATTCGCCAGTCGGTAACCTCATTATTATCGCGCGTATAAGGATGGTTTCCATAGCACCATGGAGTATCCTTCTGGCGAGCTTTCCTTTATGAGACTCTGAGATGCTCAGCATGCCTCTAACCCGTCGTTCATTTCTTGTTTCCTGTGCCAGTGCAGCGGCAGCCAGGTTTGTTGATCGCGCATGTGCGCTCCCGTCGTCCGTATCGAGCCAAACTCTCGCCGACGACATCCTGCGTCCGCAATATCACCTGCTACCGGCCCGCAACTGGATGAACGATCCTAACGGACCGATCTTCTGGCGAGGCCAGTATCACATTTTCTTCCAGTACAACCCGAACGCCGCGGTGTGGGGTGACATGCATTGGGCGCATGCGATGAGTCCGGACATGGTGCACTGGAAGCACTTGCCCATCGCGCTCGCACCGACGCTGGGTGGTCCCGATCAGTCTGGGTGTTTCAGCGGCAGCGCGGTGATTAACCATCGTGTAGCAGCGGTTCTCTACACCGGCGTCGAGCCTGCGCCTCCCGGGCAAGCGACCCTTCGCGACGTGAATCTTCGCGAGTCGCAGTGTCTTGCCACAACCCAAGACCTGCAACTGCGAACCTGGCAGAAGCTTCCAAAGCCGGTTATCGCTTCACCTCCGGCGGGATTTGAGGTCACGGGTTTCCGCGATCCCTGCCTGTGGAGAGACGGTGATGTCTGGTACGTGGGACTGGGTTCGGGCTTCTTCAAGCAGGGCGGGGCGGTCCTGCTTTATCGCTCACCCGACCTGAGGACATGGGAGTACATGCATCCGCTTTGTAGTGGTGAGTGGAACGGCAAGGCGAGCAAAGACCCCGTTGACAGCGGCGAAATGTGGGAATGCCCGGACTTCTTTCCGCTCGGCGACAAGCACGTGCTGCTCTACTCGACAGAGCGCAAGGTCTATTGGGAGGTAGGCGAATATGACCGCAAGGAGTTCAAGTTTCGCTCCCAGAAACGTGGGCTGCTGGATTCCGGAGCCTACTACGCGCCCAAGAGCATGCTGGACCGCGATGGCAACCGCATTCTTTGGGGCTGGGTACCGGAAACAAGGCCGGTCGCTCAATACGAAGCTGCCGGTTGGGCCGGATTGATGGCCCTGCCGCGCGTGCTCACAATCGGTAGTTCAGGCGGCCTTGAGATGAGGGTGATTCCGGCCTTGCAGAGATTGCGGGGAAGACCGCAAACTGTCGTAAACAACTTGTCCTTTGGTAACTTCAGCGCAGAGTTGTCAGCCAGCATCCAGCCTGCAGCAAAGCCGTTCAATGTTCGCTTTGGACCGGACAAGCAAACCTGTCTCGACTTGCATTACGACCCCAAAGAACCGGCCATGCACATCAATGGGCAACCGGTATCTTTGGCCGCACCACTGGCCGACTCTAGTCCATTAAACATATTCATGGACGGATCGGTGATCGAGATTTTCGTAGGCAACCGTCACGCGCACACCGTGCGCGTGTATTCGCTTGACCGCACGACGCCTATTACAAGCGTAAGTGTTTCCGGCGCACTTACGGACGTCCAGTTGTGGCCGATGGAGCCGATCTCCAACGACCGGCTTACTACGTGAGGCTCATTCATCGGCGGATGAAAAGCGCTGGCTCAGAAAGTCTTCAGGTATTCGATGAGCGCCTGTTTGTCCGCATCCGGAAGCTTCGTCCCAAAGTAGTGCCCGCGGTCCTGCACGAAGTCGGGACACTTGCTGATCCTCAGCAGATCGGGAACGAGGCCTTTCAGCACTTCCCGTGACGCATCGGCATCCAAATGTTTCAAACGAATCTGGATAAGGTCGGCCCGGACCCTTGCGATCAGCTTGATGCGATCAAACGCCTTCGCGTGATCTGACAGATCGAGATCGGCGTTGGCCAGCAGATCGACGGGTGTGCCCGCGGGAATAGGGCCGATCCGCAGAAACCCATTCTGCGCGAGCGACTGCAATTCACGGGGCAGGTAAGGAGCAGGAACCTGGACGTCGCTTTCAATGGTCGTCCTGATGATGGAAGCGAAGCCCGCTCGCTTCTCCGGCCAGAGCAGCTTGGTAATAGCATCGTTGAAGGCCTTCAGACGACCCTCAACTGATGGGTCGCCGGTAAAGATGCCGATTCCGTTGTTATGCAGCAAGGGAGCGGTCGCCCAGATGCCCATGAGCGACGGTACGCGGTAGTAACCGGGCCCCCCTCCGGGCACGTTAACCTTGCTGGTCGAACCGTTGAGCGGATGCTGCACCTCGATCGCGCCCACCGACGGCAACGTCTTGTAAGTCTCGGACGAGAAGTTGTCCCAGACGTGTCCGCGCATGGCATTCGTGGCCAAGGCTCGCGCTGCATTGGTTTGCACAACGTCTATTGGAATGCGCTCTTCGGTAGATAGGAAGTTGTTGTCGAGGAAGTCCGCCTTCTGGACCTCCGCGCGCATCCAGTCGAGATATTGCTGCTGGGTCTTGACCGAGTCCTTTGGTGGTTGCTTGCTGGAGTGGCACTTCGCACAGTTCTCGGCGAAGACGATCTTGCCACGCTGCAGCAGCTTTTCGTCATGAGTGAGATAGGCTTGACCGCCCGGCGCGTCCTGCAGGCGAGGGCCATTCATCCTCATGAGGAACTTCGCCAGGTTCGGCACCCGCTCGGCGGTTGCCTGGAAGTACACGGAATTCTTCTGTGCGTTGGCGACACTGAATGGCCGCTGCGGCGTGCCGCCCACAATGACGTTGTGATCGTGCAGCCACTGCTGGCTGAATTCGCCGATGCTCACATACACACGGCTAAGCGCGCCGATGATGCCGACCGAATCGGCGCCGTCCTTGAGCACGTGAGGCACAGCCATAGGGCTTTGCTCGCCGGGAAAGTTCATCGCCCCGCCAGCGATTTCCTCCGCATGGGTCACTGTCATGCGTGCAGGAATGGCGAAGATGGTATTCATCTTGCTCGGGTTGTTCAGGTTGTCGGTGGCGAGGAACGACGTGTCCACCGTTCCGCGCGGCCACGAGTGCAGCACCTGATAGGCGTAGCTATCGGGCCCGGCGCCATTGCCGAAGATGCGATCTGAGTTGAAGTACTGGTTACCGATGGTGGACGACAGGTTTTCCCACTTAGACTTCTCGGGATCGCCCGGCGGCTTCAGCGGATTGAACGACACGTGGCAGAACGCACAGGCCATACCGACGACATAAGGCCGCACGAGCTTGGGGTCGTTGTAATAGTTGGGATCGGTGTAGTAGCGATTTGCGTCCCAGCGCCGGCGTGCTTCATCATCGAACTTCGGATTGGGATAAACTCGCAGGCCGACAATGCCCGAAGGACGTCCGTAAATCTTCGGATCCACGCCGTCCTCCTGCGGCCCAGTATCAAGCCATAGGCCGAATTCATCAGGCTGCGCAGCCTGCTCGAACCCTGGCTGATTTACCAAGCCCATGTCAAGGAACCTTGTGCTGCGACGGCGGGAATCAATGGTCTTCAACAGATCGGTGAGGCCATAAGCTTGCTGCGCCATGCGGTCCCAGAAGGTCTGGTCGCCGGCAGTCCACAGCAGCCAAGTGTTGCGGCCTTTGGTCTCGTCTTCCGTCAGCGCGATGCCGCCGTCCATGGCATCGAAGGCGTGCGCATTAACTTGAGGAAAGTCGTCAACCGTTTTGCCGGCAGCCTTGGCGTCGTCGACCATCGGTGGAGCACACGGCCGGTAGAAAAGAGCCGTGATGGCGAACGCGGCCAAAACCAGCAAGCCGAGCCACAACCAAACCTTTTTCATCGCAGAGATCCGGCGGTTAACGCCACTCGCACAGCCTCGCCTCAGTCTACCTCCGCCTAAAAGGTCTTGATGTACTCAATCAGCGCGCGCTTGTCGTCATCGCTGAGTGGCGGCTCCTCCTGAAAGTAACTCGTGCCGAAATAATGGCCGCGATTAACCACATAGTCAGGGCATTTACTTAGCTGCAGCAGGCCGGGAACGAGATCAGCAAAGACCTTCTTCGCCTGGTCGTCGCTGGCGCCCTGTGGCAGGGATGCCAGGTCGTGTTGTGCTCTCAGCAGGAGGTCCAACACTCTGGCCTGATGCTTCAACCTGTCGGCCGGATCGTGGTCTTCTCCCAACAAATCGAGATTCGCGAGCAAGCCAATCGGCGTACCTTTGGGAATCGGTCCGATCTCCACGCCGCCTTCGCCGAAGAGCCAGGGCAAAAAGCGGTGCCAGAAGCCCACCATAGGCTGGAGAAAGTCCGGAAGATAGCCTGCCGGAACACGCAGGTAACTGGTGACGGTTGTGCGGTCGATCTTGCCCGGAACCTTGTCGCCGAGGACCGAATCTTTGTCTCGCTTCTCCGGCCATAGCATCTTTTCAATGGAATCCTGAAACGAACCCATGCGGGCCGCGACCGACGGGCTGGGATCGAACTTCCCGACGCTGTTATTCAGCAGGAAGGGCGCAGTGGACCAAACGCTTACGAGCGACGGTGGACGCGTGTAGCCGCGGCCTCCGGCGGGCATGTCGTAGGGTCTGGCCTCGCCGGTGATCGGGTTGTAGACGGTGACCCTCCCCACCGACGGAAGGTCTTTGTAGGTCTGGGACGAGAAGTTGTCCCAGATGTTCCCACCCAGCGCATTGGTCGCCAGCGGGCTACATGCATTGGTTTGCAGCAGCGTAACAGGAACCCGCTGGTCTATCGAAAGGTAATTATTGTCGAGGAAGTCGGGCTGCTGCACGATCTTACGCATCTGCGCCTTGAAATCATCGGTCTTTGTCCAAGCCCAATATTTGCTCCAGCAATCCAGGTAGTCCTTGCCGTTGCAACCGCCGAGCTCAACTCCCTGTGGCGTCGGGGGAATCTTGCTGGAATGGCAGCGGGCGCAGCGCTCCGCGAAAACCACTTTCCCTTTCTCTAATTGGGCCTTATCTTTGGTGAGGTAAGCATCCCCTCCGGGCGCATCCTTCAGGTGGTGTGGCGCTGCGATGGCTCTGTTCAGGAAAAACAGGGCCGTGTTCGGCGTCTGCATCTGCGTGGCTTCCCAGTAAGCAGAGTTCTTGTTGGCGACGGCAATTTCAATCGGTGTGATCGGCTGCCCGCCAACCAGCGCGCGGAAGTGCAGCAGCCATTCCTCGCTGAACAATCCAATGTTCAGGTACACGCGGTTCAAGGCTCCCATCACTCCTACAGAGTCAGACCCATCTTTGAGAACGCGCGGCGTCCAGACGGTGGCAGGTGCCTGGAAAAATTGCGTCAGCGGACCTTCGTGGATGTAGTCATTGAGTTGCTTGTTGTTCAGACCTCCGCCGGCAAGGGTCTCTTTACCCCAGCGCCTGGCCACTTCCATGCGCGCCGGCAATTGGTAGAAGGCATTCATGGTGCGCGGGTTGTTGATGTTGTCGGTCGAGATCAGCGACGTATCGAGCGTGCCCGGCCGATAAGTGCGGAAAAGCTGGATGGGAAAGCTGCTGTTATCAGGGTCCCATTGCAAAATGCGGTCGGTCCAGAAGTACTGCGCACCGACGACGGAGCTTAAGTTCTCCCACTTCGGATTCTCAGGATCAGCAGGAGGGTTGGTCGGGCGGGGCCCGACGTGGCAGAACCCGCACGACATACCTACGCGATACGGACGCACAAGTTTCTTGTCGTTGTAGTACCTGGGATCGGTGTAGAAGCGCTTCGCATCCCATTTTTTCGCTGCGGCTTCGTCAAAATCGGGATTGGGGAAGAGGCGAAGCCCGACAATACCCGTCGCATAACCGTAGTACGAACCGACGGGAATATTCTTGCCGCGAGCGCCAATCTTTACGCCC
>Ga0335082_10005316_pt1 | contig 14080 bp, 10 predicted proteins | sample Lox_Sample_41_FD_206718 | JGI IMG/M metagenome (GOLD analysis project Ga0335082, IMG submission 206718) | Soil microbial communities from Loxahatchee National Wildlife Refuge, Florida, United States - Lox_Sample_4.1 | ecosystem: Environmental > Terrestrial > Soil > Wetlands | place: USA...
TCCCCACGATGAGAAAGAATGCGGCTAAAATAACCATGAGATTTTTTCGATCCATCGATCCCTCCTGTTCAGTATGGAGTGAGGCTATACTTTAGATTATTCTGAATAAGAATGCAAATCCGCTTTGCCACACACTCAACGGACCGTAGGGTCTGTTCAACTTGTAGCGCGGACGGTTTCGATTTTGGCGGGAAAACGAAGTTCAGACCGGCTCAAGCCGCTTTTGCCAGGACGGGTCCGGGATGGTGGCGAAAGTCTCCCGGAGTCCTTCGCCCCAGAGCCGTTTGATCTCGTTGAAGTAGGGGTCATCCTTATCGATGCAGCGTTGGAAATCGATCCGAAGCCGGTCGCGTTCGTAGCAGAGCAAATCGATCGGCAAGCCGACCGAGATATTGCTGCGGATCGTGGAATCGAACGACAACAGGGCGCACTTGGCTCCTTCGATCAGACTGCTTTGACGCGTGATGAGTCGGTCAATGATCGGTTTGCCGTACTTGATCTCGCCGATCTGGAAGTAGCAGGTTTCCGGCGTCGATTCAATGAAGTTTCCGGCGGAGTAAATGTTGAACAAGCGCGGCCGTTCTCCTTGAATCTGGCCTCCCAGGATGATCGCGGCGTTGAATTCTTCCCGATGCTGCTTCAGGTGGCTTCCATCCACGTCATACACCTTTCGCAATGCGGCGCCGATGATCCGAGCGGCGTGGAACAACGACGCAACGGTCCAGATCGTCTCCTGCCCGTTGGAGGGATGGGCGTCTTCGTTCAGGATGTTGATCACCCCTTGTGTCACGGACAGATTGCCGGCGGCCAGCATCACGAGTACGCGGTCCCCGGGTTTTTCATACACCGTCATTTTTCGAAAAGTGGCGATGTGGTCCACGCCGGCGTTGGTACGCGAGTCGGAAGCAAATACCAGACCCGATTCAAGCCACATCCCGACGCAATATGTCATTCGATCTCCTTTCCATTGTTATCAATCGGCTCGAACTTCCCCCGTCATTGCTGTGCTGTCATCACATTGACACTGACTTCCATCCGTTCGTTTCCGCCGCCGAAGCGGACCCCTCTTACAGGGCAGGCATCCATATAGTCCCGCCCGATCGCGAGCCGAAGGTGTGTCTCGCCCGCCGGCCGTCCGTTCGAAACATCGAAACTGAGCCAGCCCATCCCGTCGACCCACGCCTCGGCCCAGGCATGCATCGCGACCTCCGGATGATGATCGGGGTCGGAGTAAAGATATCCGCTGACATACCGTGCCGGAACTCCCAACGCTCTGCAGCAGGCGATGAAAAGATGGCTGTGATCCTGGCAAACCCCGCTTCCCTGCGATAACACATCGGCCGCGGTGGACTGTACATGGGTGGTTCCTTTCACGTAACGAACGGCGGCCCGGATCCGTTCCATCAACGCCTGGAGGGCGGCGAAGGGGTTTGAAGCGATCTCGTCTCGATGTTTTTCCGCAAAATCTTTCAAGGGCTCGTTTGCCGTTGTGAGCGGCGTTTCCGTCAAAAATATTTCCGGTGGAAATCTCTGGTCTATCGGCGATGGAAAGGTGACGTTTCCAGAAGTCTCGACCCGGCCGTCCACTCCAATTTCGATCTCGTCATGCCGCCCCTCCATCGTCAGCAACCGTGTCACGTTTCCATACGCGTCCAGATACTCCGACGCCTCGGCGGGCAGACGGAGTTCCCATTCCAGAACCCGCTGCCGCAGGTCCGAACGCGGAATCAAACGGAGGATTTGAACGCTGCGGGTGACCGGAGCGCTGTAACGATAGATCGTCTGGTGATGGATCATCAGGCGCACGGCGTTCCCTGAAACCACCGATCGATCTCTTCCGTCAGGCCGTGGAGTCCCACTCCGACATCGGCCAGACGGCTGCTTAGGTCCGGTTCGGAGAGGTCCTGGTCCCAGGGTTCATGAAACTGAATGTGCAGCTCCGTCGCAACCAGGGCCGCGTTTCCGCCCATCCCATTCGAGTAACCGCTCAGAAACGTATTGACCCGGTCGAGACAGGCATGCAGCGAACACTGGGACTCTTCATTCAATACCAACAGTTCGATCACCTGCCGGGGAGTGACGCCGTTGCGATACAATTTCCGGTAGGCTTCCACGGCCCCGGCCCACCGCAGAAGCGCCATCGATGAATAATAGGCGGCGTCCCCTTTTGCAGCTTTGAACAAGAAGGGACATCGTGCGCGCAGGATCCGGATAATATAATCCGCACGCTCCAGAAAGAGGCCGAGGCCGGTCCATTGAGCCACTTCATCGCGATCGAGCTTGGTTTGGATTACCCCACGGAATAGCTGGGTGCCTTCATTCACGCGCGCCAAAAGGGACGGCGTTCCGTTCGATATCAGGCGCGAAGGGTCGATCTCACTCAGATCGAGCCAGAGTGCGTTCAGACTCTCCCAAGCTTCGGGGGAGATTGTTCCGCAGGTGGCGCGTCCGTTCTCCCGGGCCGCCCGAAGCGACGAGAGAATACTGGATGGGTTTTCAAGATCAAGCGTCACAAACCGCAGGAGTTCCTGGATCGCCGCGGAACGGCGCGCTTCCGGAAATCGGTCGCGCTGGCCCAGTATTCCCAGAAGGCCGTCCCATTCCTCAAGGGCGTATCCCTTGGGCAGAAGAGAGGAGAGGTAGGCCCCCTCAACGGCCCGGGCGGTATTCTCGGCCCGTTCGATATATCGACCCATCCAGTAAAGGTGATCGGCGACCCGGAGAAGCATGGGCTAGTCCTCCAACACCCAGGTGTCTTTCGTCCCCCCGCCCTGGGAAGAGTTCACAACCAGGGAACCGTTGCGCAGGGCAACGCGGGTGAGACCGCCGGGCACGATCTGAATTGTGCGGCCGCTCAGAATGAAGGGGCGAAGATCGATGTGACGCGGGGCGATGCCGGATTCCACAAACGTGGGGCAGGTCGAGAGCGCCAGGGTCGGCTGGGCGATGTAGTTCAATGGGTCCCGAAGAATCCGCCGTCGAAAAATCTCACGTTCTTTGGCTGTACTGGACGGTCCGACCAGCATACCGTAGCCTCCCGATCCGTGAACTTCCTTCACGACCAACTCGTCCAGATGGGCCAGCACGTAAGCGCGCTCCTCCGGGTCGCGCAGCGTGTAAGTCGGCACGTTTTTCAGAATCGGCTCTTCGCCTAGATAAAAGCGAATCATCTCCGGGACGAAGATGTAAACCGCTTTATCGTCGGCCACGCCGGTTCCGACGGCGTTGACCAGCGTCACGCCTCCTGAGCGGTAGACCGAGAGAAGGCCCGGCACGCCCAGCATGGTGTCGGGCTTGAAGACCAGCGGATCCAGAAAGTCATCATCGATCCGTCGGTAGATGACGTGGACACGGACCGGCCCTTCCGTTGTACGCATATAGACCGCGTTTCCCCTTACGAAGAGGTCCTGTGCCTCGACCACCTCCATCCCCATTTGTTGCGCAAGGAAGGTGTGCTCAAAATAGGCGCTGTTGAAAGGGCCCGGTGTGAGAAGAGCAGCCCTCGGGTCCCGAATCCCTTCCGGAGCGACCGAGCGAAGTGTCTCGAGCAGAAGGTTGGGATAATGCTCCACCGGTGCGATCGACTGGCACGAAAAAAGCTCGGGAAAAAGCCGCATCATGATCCGACGGTTGGCCAGCATATAAGACACGCCGGAAGGAGTTCGGAGGTTGTCCTCCAGGACATAAAATTCATTTTCTCCCGTGTGAACCAGATCGACGCCCGCGATCTGAATGTAAAGGTCGCGCGGTACGTCGATTCCGAACATCTCGACCCGATACTGGGGATTGCGGAATACCAGCTCGGACGGAATCCGCCCCGACTTGATGATTTCCTGCTGATGATAGACGTCGTGCAGAAAGGCATTGAGGGCGCAGACCCTCTGTCGAAGTCCGGCGGCGAGGACCCGCCACTGCTTTGCGGGAATGATCCGAGGTACAATGTCGAACGGGATGAGCCGCTCGGCGCTGGCGGCCTCGCCGTAAACCGAAAAGGTGATCCCTTGTCGCTGGAAGAACCGATCCGCCTCCTGCCGTTTCTGTCTCAACTGTGACGCGGAGAGCGACCGAAGTTTGTCATCCAAAAGCCGGTAGTGGTCCCTGATTCCGTCGTCCGGCCCGTGCATCTCGTCGATCGGACCCGCTGGCGAGGCGGGCCGCTTCAGACAAGGCACCGCCTTCGTTTTCCTCTCGAGCGCTGTCGTTTGCTCCGAATTCATGACATCCGCTCCTGATCCAAATGTAATCGTGCGTCACCGGTGATACTTAAGAGCAAAAGTCATGCCCTCTTTTAAGCTAAATAGGTTCGCGTAAGGGGCGTTGGAGCGACAAAACTGTCGTCGGAAAGACAAATTTGAATGGAGTGGGCAGGTTTTGTAAGTGAAGTTACATTGAAGATTCTGGAGAGATTGTGAAGGGATTAGGGTTTTGCCGCCGCGGCGGGTGCGGCTTCTTCACGGCGGACGTAATCGGGAAGGATGATCGGCGCCACACGGGCCGGTTTGATATTATTCTTTTCGAGTTCTTTACGAAATCGCGTCACATGGGACAGCGTCAGCTTTCCGGTCGGCGCTTCTTTGGCACGCTTCACGGCCGCCCGGCCTGCGCGCTTTCCGAAAACGATGAGGTCGAGCAGTGAATTTCCCATCAAGCGGTTTCGACCGTGCAGTCCGCCGGAGGCTTCCCCGGCGACGAACAAGCCCTTGGCCTGAGATTGTCCATCCACGTCGATCGCGACCCCGCCGTTCTGATAATGTAATGTGGGATAGACCAGGACCGGCTCCTTCCGGATATCGATCCCGTAGCGCTGGAACTGGCGCACCATGGCCGGAAACCGCTTTGTGATGCTTCCCTCGCCCAAGAGCAGATCGATCATCGGCACGTCCAGCCACACCCCGACGCGGCCGGCTGGCGTCTTCACCCCACGGCCCTCGGCGCATTCCCGGATGATCGCAGCGGCCACGACGTCCCGCGTATCCAGCTCGTTGATAAACCGACGGCCGTCGCGGTTTATGAGATGTCCACCATCGGAGCGAATTCCTTCCGTCACCAAGGCTCCGGCCAACTGTTCCGGATAAACCGAGCCGGTGGGATGGTACTGAAACGTATCCATATGGCAGAGCCGCGCGCCGAGCCGGTAAGCCAGCACGAGCGCATCCCCCGTCGCCCCGAAATGATTACTCGTCGGAAAACCCTCGATATGAAGCCGCCCGCTTCCGCCGGTCGCCAGAATGACCGATTTGGCCGCGACCGCGATCAGCTGGCCGTTGTCCATATTCTTGAGCACCGCGCCGGTGCAGTTTCCATCGGCGTCCGAGAGCAGCTCTACAACGGGGGAGAATTCCAAAACGGGGATCTGCCGGTTCAGAACCTCGTCCTTCAAAACCCGCATGATTTCCAATCCGGTGTAATCGCTGCAGGTCAAGAGACGCGGCTGGGTGCTTCCGCCGCCCTTCTTCGTCTTGAGATTTCCCTTTTCATCCCGGTCGAACAGGACGCCGAGCTGTATCAGCCACTGTGCGGCCATCGGGCCTTCTTCCACCAAAACCTTGAGCAGATTGGGGTCGTTTTTATGATGCCCGCCGCGAAGGGTATCGAAGAAATGCGTGACGGGAGAGTCGTCATCCGTGATCGCGACCTGCATCCCCCCTTGAGCCATCACGGTGTTGGAATCGCCCAATCGCAGCTTGGTGACGAGCAAAACTTCCGCGCCCAACGCCTTGGCGGTCAGGGCCGCGGTCGCTCCGGCCCCGCCGCCCCCGACGATGAGAACATCGACCCGATACTGGGGCGTTAAGTCCAGATCATCCGAAAGCAGACTGTCCGATTCCAGAAGCTCGGCCACTTCACGGACGGTCCGTTCGCCCGCGTTGGGTCCGATTCGGATGCGATGGTACTCTTCTTTTTTATAATCCGGATGAAAGGCGTGAACCAGCCGGTCCTTTTCCTCCGCCGTCTGGCTTGGAATAGTCTGTTTGCGGCGCTCATCGCGTCCTTGGAAAACCCGATCTTTTGATTCGGCGATGATATCGGTCATCGGACAGGCTTTCTTTTATTTTTTGGGTTGAGCGGCGGCCTTGAGGTCCTCTTCATTCATCGAGAGGACCCGTTTCCATTCCGAGGCGTACTTCCCCGACTCGATCTCCCCGACCCGTTTGGAAAGGTTTTCCGGCGGTTTGGACAGTCGGGCACCCTGCACACGGCTGGCATAGAGAGCGACATAATTAGGAGCGATATCGGCGATACAAACCGGGATGCACTGGCCGCACATCACGCAGTCCATGAACATCTCCGAAACTTTTTCGAAATCCCCGAAGACCGACTTCCAGACGCCGTCCCGGACGTCGATGCCCTGGGGACAGGCCTCGGTGCAGGCATTACAGTTCCGGCAGAGCGTCGCCTCGGGATAAATCTTGAAAAGGTCCTGCTTGGGATCCGAGAGTTGATCGAGGTCGTATAGCGCCTTGCGGCCCGGATAGTAGGAGAAATTCAGATAGAAGGACATTCCGTCTTCAACGACCGTTTGACAAGCCAGGCCGTTGCGCAAGCGGACGTCGTCCCGGGTCCGGTAAGTGACGGCGCAGGCGCCGCAAAATCCGCCGAGACAACCCGCACCGCGGACGACCTCGTGGCCGGTGTACCACATCGCCCGAAGCATGGTCAGACCCTCCGGCACGGAATAAGGCCGACCCATGATCTCGACCATGATCATTCGCCCGTGGGCGCCGATTGTGCTTTCGTTTACTCGTTCGGTCATGATTCTTTCCAATTGAATCCGCAATCAGTATTAATACAAGCGATCTTAATCCTCTTCCATCGGCGGATCCTGTCCTTCGGCAGCCCCATCCGTCCTCACTCAGCGTCTTCCCAAGGGTTGCGGTGGAACCACACGATAAACTCCTTGGCCTTTTCGTTCCGGGCTGACGGGGCGCCCCGCCTGCGGCCACCCGCCGGGTGTCACTCTAAATTTATCGTTTGTTTCAGGTTAGCCTAAAGCATTTAATGCCGAACCGGCCTTGAACCACCCGATCTGTTGTTCCGTCAGGCTATGGTTCGCTTTAATCTTGAGTTCCTTTCCGTCCGCTTTATGGATGACCACTTCGACCGGCTTTCCCGGTGAGAGAGCGGACAATCCAACAATGCCGACACGATCGTTCTGCTCGAATTTGTCATAGTCTTTTGGATCGGCAAAGGTCAGTGGAAGGATGCCCTGTTTCTTCAAATTGGTCTCGTGAATCCGCGCGAAGCTCTTGACCAGGACGGCCAGTACGCCCAAAAACCGTGGGGACATCGCGGCATGCTCGCGGCTCGAGCCCTCGCCGTAATTTTCATCGCCGATCACGATCGAGCCGGTCCCCTTCGCCTTGTAGCGACGGGCGATCGCGGCGATCGTCAGATTGGATTCGCCCGATAGGACGTCCGTTCCCTTGCCGGCCTCGGCGCTGAACGCGTTGTTCGCTCCGAGAAACATGTTGTCGCTGATTTTGTCCAGATGGCCGCGGTATTTGAGCCAGGGTCCGGCGGGCGAGATGTGATCGGTCGTGCATTTTCCCTTGGCCTTGATCAGGATCGGAAGCTTCGCGAAATCTTTTCCGTCCCAGCGTGGAAAAGGCTTGAGGAGCTGGAGCCTCTCGCTTGTGGGCGGGATTTCGACCTGAATTTTGTCCCCCTCCTCAGCCGGGGCCTCATAACCTTCCTCACCCTTAGCGAACCCTTTGGCCGGCAGCTCCTGTCCCCGCGGCGGCTCGAACTTGATCTTCGTCCCGTCCTTTGCGGTCAACGTGCCGGAGACGGCCCGGGAAGTTGCGGTTGTACGAACTGATGATCGAATTCGACTCCTTGGGCTGGATGTCGGACCGCTTCCACTGCCCGATGCAGGGGCCGCAGGCATTGGCCAAGACCGTCGCGCCCATATCTTCAAAGGTCTTCATGAACCCGTCGCGGATCATCGTATTATAAATCCTTTCCGAGCCCGGCGTGACGAGGAAGCTCGTCTTGGCCTTCAGTCCGGCTTTGAGTCCCTGCTGCGCGATATGGGCCGAACGGGAGATATCCTCGTACGAGGAGTTCGTGCAGCTCCCGATCAGCGCGGCCTTCAGTTGGACCGGATAGTTTTTCTCTTTCGCTTCGGACATCAGTTTGGAGATCGGCCGGGCCAAATCCGGCGTGTGCGGTCCGACGACATGGGGCTCGAGTTCGGACAGATTAATCTCGACGATCTGGTCGTAATATTTTTCGGGGGATTTGAAAACCTCGGGATCGGCCGTCAGGCTCCCGCGGTTGGCCTGCGCCAGCTTGGCCCATTCGGCCCGTTCGGTCAGATCCAGGTAGGCCGCCATCTTGTCATCGAACGGAAAGATCGACGTGGTCGCGCCGAGCTCGGCACCCATGTTTGTGATCGTTCCTTTGCCGGTGCAGCTGATCGTTTCGGCGCCCGGTCCGAAATACTCCAGGATCTTGTTCGTGCCGCCCTTCACCGTGAGAAGACCGCAGAGATACAGGATCACGTCTTTCGGCGAGCTCCATCCTTGCAGCTGTCCGGTTAAACGGACGCCGATCAATTTGGGATGCAATACTTCCCAGGGCAGCCCCGCCATCACCTCGCCGGCGTCCGCTCCACCGACACCGATCGCCATCATGCCGAGACCGCCGCCGTTCGGGGTATGGGAGTCCGTGCCGATCAGAAGCGCGCCCGGGAAGGCATAATTCTCCAAAACGACCTGATGGATGATCCCCGCTCCGGGTTTCCAGAAGCCGATCCCGAATTTCCGTGCGGCCGAACGGAGAAAATTGTAAACTTCCTTGTTCTCGTCGATTGCACGCTGAACGTCTTCTTTCGCGCCGCTCTGGGCCCGGATGAGATGGTCGCAATGGACGGTGCTGGCAACGGCCACCTTTTTCTTTCCGGCCTGAATGAATTGGAGAAGCGCCATCTGGGCCGTCGCATCCTGCATGGCGACGCGGTCCGGCCGTAAAAGAAGCTGGGCCTTGCCGCGATCCCAGACCTGGGACTCAAAATCGTCGGCATGAGAAAACAGAATTTTCTCGGTCAGAGTCAGCGGGCGGCCGAATTTCTTTCGGGCCTTGGCCAGCTTTTCCGGCATCGAGGCATAAAGTTTTTTGATGACTTCAACCGACATGGAAAGGTCCTCCCTCCTCATTGTGCGGAAACTTTATTCTAAGTGCCGCCGCAACACTAGTCAAGCCGTTTGAAGAGCCGGCTCAATCGACGGAACTTATCTTCCAAGAGCGCTATTTGAGCGGCGGGACTTCTTTCTTTTTCGGGGCCGCGTAGTTGATCAAATAATCGAACAACCGAATCAGGCGGCTGCCCTGTTGTTTTTGATCGATCCAATGACCGACGAGACCGATCGTACGGGCCAGAATGAAAAAGCCGTTTAGGCTTTCGACCGGGAATCCGAGATCGACGAGGACGGCCGCCATCGTTCCGTCCACGTTCAGGATCAAGGTATCTTTTTTGGCCGTGGTGACCTTTTCGACTTCCAGCGCGAAGTCGAGGTGCGGAGTAAAAAGCTTCTGACTCTTCACGTAATTCACGAGCTCTTTAACCCTTTTATCCGGATTCTTTACACTTTTGACCCGGTGACCGATTCCCGGAACGGGCCCCACGTTGGATTTCATGTAGCTTAAAAACTCGTCGACCGAGAGCTTGTTCTCGACCGCATATTTAAACCATTTGCCGGCATCCGTGACGGCGCCCCCAAACCGAGGTCCGATCATGATCAGTCCGGCCGCCACCGCCTGAGACATCGAAATTCCGGCGCAGGCCGCGATGATCGTCGTCAACGCCCCCGACACCGCCGGACCGTGATCGGCCGACAGCATAACGATCCGCTTGACGATCTCGGCCTCCTGCGGGCTGATCAGTTTCTTATTCCAGAGCAGACCGATGACATGGGGAATTTGATATCCCTTGTTGATCAACTCGGAGGCGGCGTAACCGTAATAGAGCGGCTCCTCGCCGCGATCGTCCGAGATCGTGGTTTTGACGAGCGGCTCCACAAACACTTCACCACTCTTGCGGGACTCCTCGATCGTCTTCGGAAGCTTGGGCAGAGCCTCCGGCTCAACGGCGGGGGATTCTTTGACCACGCCTTTTGCGAGCAGCTCTTGATAGACTTCTTTGATGGCGGGACCGAGCCCTCCAAAGGTGGACGGGACGATCGCTCCCGCCTCGCGCAACCGGTCGGCTTTATGCCGCGCGCTGCCCTCGCCCTTCATCCCTTCCTTTGCGCCGGCGTGGCCGAACTTCATCCCCTTCGGCAGCACTTCCTGACAGAAGCCCGATATGACCGCCATCAGTTTGATTCGGCGCTTCTTGGCCGCGTACCAGTCGGCCGCCCGCTCTTCCAGATCGCCCCCCATCTCGCCCACGATCACGACGGCGTGGGTTTTCGGATCTTTCTCGAACATTTCGAGGTAGGTCACATAATCGGATCCCGGATAGGCATCTCCGCCGATCCCGATCGCGGTCGTGATACCGTCGGCGAACTGGCTGCAGATCCAGATGATCTCGTTCGACAAGCCCCCGGATTTTGTGATCACACCGAACGAGCCGGGTCGGTAGAGTTTGCTCAGGACCAGATTGTCAAACGCGCCACCGATCACCCCAAGGCGGCATTCGCCCGACGAGATGATGCCAATGGCGGACGGTCCGTTGAAGATCTTCCCCTTTTCTCGGGCCACGCGTGAAAGAAGCTTTGTGTCTTTTTCGGGGACTCCTTCCGTGATCATCGAGACCAGCCGGATGGCATCGATGTTCAACGCCTCGCGGGCCGCGCCGAAGGCCCGGTCGGGACCGACGTAGACGAGGCTGGTGTTGATGTCCGGGTGATCGGCAACCGCCTCGGCCACGGTCTTGTAGACCGGGATCGAAACGATTTCACTCCCAAAAGGAACTTCGTTGATCTTTCCGGCATCCGGAGGAAAAACGAACGCCTGGACCGTCAGCGGGGTTTTCGCCAGGTGACAAAACTCGGCCATCCGCCGGGCCGCATTGACTCCGGCCGGGCCGCCCTGGATGACTACACGCGTATCGCGATCGGCTACGATACTCATTGTCTTGCCTCCCCGGCCTTCGCGCTTCGCAAGGTCGACGGTGCGGTTTTCTTATGGGATGAGGAGCCGCTGGCGGTTGATTCTTTCTTCAATGACATGTCCACGATATCGGTCAATGGCGTGTATCGGTCAAAGACATGGATCAGAAATCCCTCGGCTTCGAGCGCCTTCATGGCGGCCAATCCCTCTTTTTCAAAGGGACCTCCGCGGCGGACCCAGATTTCGACTCCGTTGAGCTTTCCCTCGGCCTTGGCTTTGCGGAAGCCGGCGATGATACCGGCAAAGGTTTTTTTAACGTTGGTGAAATTGGCGATCGCACCGCCGACGATGATCCGCTTCAGGTTGGGAAGTGCGCAGACCTTTTCGGTCAGTACCTCGACCGCCCAGTCCGGAGGGTCGCCGGAGTATTCGGCGTAATTCGCCGGTTTTCCACCCAGGGCCACGACGGCGTCGGTGTAGAAGACACTGGCGCCGCCCCCGGCCGGAAGCAAGGCCGTATCTCCGCCCGGAATCTCGATGAATTTGACCGACCCTTTGATCTTGGAATCCACCTCCATGACGGCCCGTTCGTGCGCGGAATAAGGCCGGCCAAACTCGGCCGCGAACGAAAAGTCCCAGTCCGGATGTCGAAATCGGGAGTCCGCATCCAACAAGGTCACCGCATCCAACGCCACCAGTTCTTGATCATTTGAACGAAGTACGAGCGGATTGATCTCAAGATATTGAGCGTCTTCTTGGTCATAGCATTGATAAAGTTTGGCCGCAAACCCCGCGACTTTTTCGGCCAGATCTTTGCCGAACCCGGCCCGTTTGGCCAGATCCGCCATCGCTTCTTTCGAGGGAGTCTCCCCGATCGGAATCGGGAGTTTCTGAATCCGTTCCCAGTTCGATTCGATTTCGATGCCGCCCACATTGGCCAAAAGCAGCTCGGTCCCTTCTCGCGTCGATTTGACCGAGATGTAATATTCTTCTTTGTGAGGAATCATTTCGGAGACGATAACCTGAGAGACCGTCATTCCGCCGCCGAGGGTTTTCCCCAGCATTTCCTTGACCGCCTGTTTTGCCGCCGGCCAATCCAGATTCACTTTCACCAGGCCCAGCTTCATTCGGGATCCGATCGCCTCGTGGGCTTTGACCACCAAATGGGATTCTTTAAGCCATGTTGCAGCGGAGGATGCCTGCTCAAAATGGTCTGTGGAGGTGACGACGACGTAACCAGGGACCGCCATCCCCCACTTCTTCAGCAAGCCCATCCCTGGGCCTTCAAGCACTTTTGCCATGGTATCGTCTCCTTGCCCTTTCAGCTCTTTATGGCACCCTAATTGATGGATCGGAACCCTTCGTTATCTACAGAAAAAGTGATTTATTATAACCAGTTTTATTAAATTCCTCAATAGAAAAAAAGACCTATCGCTGCAGTCTCGGATAGGTCTTTAGACCCACCTGTTTAATCGAAAGAGGTCCCCAGTTGTTTCTTTATTGAATCCCAAGATGGACCCTGCGGTTCTTTGCGTAACAGTCCTCGTTTGGTTCCGTGCAAAACGGACGCTCCTCGCCGTAACTGATCGTTGAAAGCCGGGCTTCATCAATACCCAACACCTTGAGCAGTTCCTTCACCTTATTCGCCCGCCGTTCTCCGAGGGCCAGGTTGTAGTCGGTCGTCCCCCGCTCATCGCAATGGCCTTCAAGGCGGATTTTGACATCCGGATGGACCTCAAGCCAGCGAACGTTCTCTTCCAATACCGGACGCATATCGTCCCGAATGAGGTACTTGTCAAAATCGAAATAGATATCGGCCAATGTTTTTTCCTCCGGAGCCGGGGTTTCTGTGGTTTTAGTAATCGTCATCGGCTCCGGAGGTTGCTCTGCTTTTGGGGCCGGTGGCGCCGATGGGATTTCTGCCGCAACAACAGGAAGCCCAATCGCGATCTGCGACATTTGTTTCACCAAGCGGTCCAGCGTTGTGTCCAAAGATTCCTGGACCACGTTCATGGGGGATTCCCAGGATTTGATCGTCCGATCGATTCCGTCCTCGGCTTCTCCCTTCCAGATGACTTTCCCGGTTTGGGTTTCGATCAGCTGAACATCTTCAATTCGGGTCAGGGCCGTTGCTTTAAAAACCCGAGGATACCCCATCCCCCCGCTCCAGAGCAGAAAAGGTTCTTCCTTGCGGGGAGGGATTACCGCCCCGGATAAACGGGCCATCTGGCTTGTCAGAATGGCATCCAGTCCCATTTCAGACCACTTTTTCAAATTCTCGGTTTTTTCCCCTTGGCGATGAATGCTTTCGACCTCTCGGAAGATTTCTGCAGCTCGAAGTTTCTTCACCCATTGCTCCGGAACTTCGTTAAGCAGATCGGTTCCGCGGGCCGGATCGCTATAAAGCGAATAATTCAGATCGCCCTTTAGAATTCGCTCTCGGATGTCTCTTTCCTCCGGCGGTCGGTCATCTTCGGGAGGTAACACCCCCACACGCCAACGACGCATCTCGGGTTGATCGGTAGAATAAACTTGCAAGTGGGAGATTGACTGATCCGCCAGCTGTATGGCCAACTGATTGATCGCGCCGCGAAGCGCCTCGGCGGCGTAACCCTTGTCCCGGCCGGGTTCTCTTTCCTGTCGCCGAAGTTGCTTGTCCGATGTTCCTTCCCAGAGAAGTTGTCCGGTCCGGGTGCTGACCAGCTTCAGGTTTGCGAACTGAACATGCCCCTCAATCTCATGGTCCGAAGCGCTTCCGCCGTAGAGATGGAGCAACTCCCCGAACAGAACGGCGTCGGTTCCCTGCGAACCGAGTTCATGCATGCGATCGGTTGCGGACGGATTCAGCGGTCCGGACAGCTTCTGGATTCGGCTGAAGAGATGTGAAACCCGAAGATGTTGAACCATCCGTTCCGTCACCATTTCGGCGAGATTGGGGGGCAGGTTCTGTTGCGCGGCCCAGGATATTTCATCCGAGGAACGTCGGTCTTCCAGATCCACGATGCCGACATTGATATCGTGAGGG
>Ga0335082_10005318_pt1 | contig 14078 bp, 11 predicted proteins | sample Lox_Sample_41_FD_206718 | JGI IMG/M metagenome (GOLD analysis project Ga0335082, IMG submission 206718) | Soil microbial communities from Loxahatchee National Wildlife Refuge, Florida, United States - Lox_Sample_4.1 | ecosystem: Environmental > Terrestrial > Soil > Wetlands | place: USA...
GGGGCGGACAGCCACCAGATCTCGCTCAAGATGGTACTGGGCAACGCGAGCTAACTCGACCGTCGCACCTTCGAGGTCGCTTGCCGCCGGGCGGGCGGCTCCGGCCACCCTGTGTGTTTTCATAATTCGTCCTAGCTGATTCTGTTCACGTTTCTCCCAGGTTCGTTCGCTCGTCCACAAAGAGTAGGTGCGAAGCTCGATCCGATTCAGTCTTCCTTTGCGCCAGAGTCTCGATCAGAATCCATCGCTCGATGTGGGTCGCAGCAGCTCTCGCGCTCTCGATCGTCCGCAGCGTGTTCGCGCTCTTCCGTAGTCGCCAGGATCAGGCCCTCGTGGAGCTGGCGCTGCGCCAACAGCTCGCGGTCTACACACGGCGCCATCACCGGCCGCGACTGTCGCCGCTCGATCGCGCCTTTTGGGTTGCCCTCGTCCGTCTGTGGCCTCGATGGAAGAAGGCGCTGATCATCGTTAAGCCCGACACCGTGGTCCGTTGGCACCGCGAAGGCTTCCGCCGCTATTGGCGATCCATCTCAACGCCGGGACCTGGACGGCCGCGGATCTCAGATGAGACGAGGGACCTGATCCTGCGACTCGCGACGGAGAACAACTGGCGTGCACGGAGGATCCAGGGCGAGCTTTCGAAGCTTGGCATCGATGTGAGCCTCGCCACGATCTCGCGCTACTTGCCGAAGATCCAACCCGATCCCCAATCGCAGCAGCGCTGGACCACCTTACTTCGGAATCACCGAGATGTGATCGCGGGAATGGACTTCTTCATCGTGCCGACGGTGCGCTTCCGGCTGCTGTACGTCTGGTTCGCGATCGATCACGGCAGGCGACGAGTTCTTTCCTTCGACGTCACCGCAGGCCCCAGCGCTTGCTGGGTGAGCCAACAGCTACGCGAAGCCTTCTCCGACGCGCCGCTCCATCGGTTTCTGATCTACGACAACGACGCGATCTTCTGTTCCGCGATCACGCAGGCGATCGAGAGCCTCGGTCTCCATCCCCGGCGCACGACACTCGAGAGTCCCTGGCAGAACGGGACTGCGGAGCGGTTTGTCCGCACCGTGCGCCGCGAGCTCCTTGATCATGTGGTCATCCTCGGTGAAGACCACCTGCGACGATTGCTGCGGGAATACGTCGAGTACTACAACACCGATCGCGTCCACACCTCGATCGCCGACGCGCCGGAAGGCCGAGTCTGCGAATCGAAGCCTTCACGCTCGGCTCGGATCAATCGGTTACCGCGCGTGGGCGGTCTTCATGGCCGATATGCATGGCGTGAGGCCGCCTGAGTGCGCGGATGAATTTTGAGAACACACAGATCGCAGCTATGGACTCGTCGCTGTTCGAGATGGGGCGCGGGCGGACTAGCAAAGGGTGCTCCACCTGCTGCGTGGCCGTCCTCCGCGTGCCGCCCTCCGCGACGAGGCCGAGCGCTACGGCTTGAAGTGATGATGGTCGTCGACGGGCTCGGCAGCGTGCGCGAGTCGGAACCGGACGTGGCCGCGGCACGCCCGGCACGTCGGGAATTTCGCGCCGGAGATCGCGATGACGTGATGGGGATGCGCGTGTTCGTCACCGTCGAGCTTGTCGTGGATCGCCTCGTAGACTCCGGAAGTCGGGACCGGATCGCCGGCCTTGAATTCGTGGCTCTTCGTCGCCATTCCGTGGCTCCTCGTCTCCCTGGCGCGGGTGGCGGACGAGCGGTCAGCGAACGATCACCGCCAATCCGTCCGGGATCAACGCCACTCGGGCCGCCTTGCCTTCGATTTCGAAGGCGCGCCGCAATCCCTCGTCCAACGTTCTGGCGTGTTGCATGTGCATGCTCGTCACGATGTCCGGCCGGATGATGTCCGACACTATGATCACGCGATGCTTGTCGAGAATCCGCGCGAGCACCTGGGATTCCCACTGGTCGGGCACCGTGTGGTTGCGATCGATGCCGGATACGCGGTCCAGGAACTCCTTCGGGCTCTTCGCGTCGGCGAGGTTGTGATAGAAGCCGTTGCCCCCCGTGCCGTCCGAGAGGCCGGCCACCATGACGATGACCCCGCCGACCTTGTTCGTGGCTTCGGCCGAAGTCAGGCCCTTCACCGCCTGATAGATGTTCTGATCCAGCGGGTAGCCGCCGTTGCCGACGACCGTGACGTCGCAGTCGACTCGGTCCGCTCGCGCGAGCGACGTGAGGAAGTCGCAGCCCTTCCGGTGCGCCTCTTCGAGGCCTCCCGCGAACGACGCGATGATGGCGCGGTCGCCGTTCAGGATCACGTTGACGATGAAGCGCAGGCCCGCCGCCCTGGCCGCGTACAGCATGTCCTCGTGGATCGGATTGCCGTCCAGAATGCCGGGCCGGGCGTTCGGAGAGCTGATGAACTCGCTGCAGTGGTTGGCCAGGATCGTGTGGTAGGACGAGATGCCGGGCAGCACCGATTTGCGTCCCCCGGAGAAGCCCGCGAACAGGTGCGGCTCGATGAAGCCCTGCGAGAGCAGCAGGTCGGCCTCGACCGCGACCCGATTGACGATGCACGGTCCCCCGGACGGGAGCGTTCCGACGCGGACCATGGTGGAATCGTCGGTCGAGACGTGCATCACGATCTCTTCGCGATCGACGATCTCCTGGCCGTACTTGTCGATCAGCTCCTCGCGCGTGGACGGGCGATGGAAGCCCGTCGCCACCAGGATCTTGATCTTCGCGTCGGGCTGCGCCGCTCGGATCCGGCGCAACAAGATCGGAGTGAGGATCTTCGAAGGAACGGGACGGGTGTGATCCGAGCTGATGATGACGACGTTCTTCTTGCCGCGGGCGAGCTCTTCGAGCTTCGGAGAGCCGATCGGCTGATCGAGCGAAGCCTCGACCAGCTCTTCGGGTGAGCGGCCGGGATGGTAGGACTCGACCTTCGAGACCAGAGACTTCACGAAATTGCGATCGTCGATCTCGACCGGGATCCGGCCCTTGTGATACGGCAGATCGGATTTCATGAATTCCCTCGGTCCGTCGGCTCCGACGTGGCGAGAGCGATCCTACTCCGCTTTCGAATCGGCTGTCTCCACGATTTCGCCCCGGACCTCCTCCAGAGGTTGCAGTCGCATCCACCGGCGTGCAGGCTACCCGCCGAATCGTGGCGACAAGAAGCTCGCTTCTTCTCGGCTGCGCCCTTGCATCCGCGGTGGGAATCGCATCGCCGCTTCCTGCGCTCGCGGGCGAGAAGATCCTGGCTTCTCCGGACCGACTCGAGGTGAACGCGAGCTGCGGCCCGGTCAAGATCCTGAAGGCGACCCGGACGGAAGATCTGCCGTTCTTCTCGAAGCCGAGCTGGCTCTCCGAGCTCTCCCTCGACGTCGAAGAGTGTTACGACTCGAACGTCTATCTCTCCGGTGTGGATCACCAGTTCGTTCCGCCATCTTTCGCCGCTCCGTCGGGAAGCGCGGTGGCCCGGAAGGACCGCTCGTCGTTCGTCACGACGGTGTCGCCCCGGATCGGTCTCGACCTCACGCCGCTGTTCGGAGGCGGCAAGACGCTGCAGGTCTTTTCGCTCGCCTACGAGCCGAGCTTCGCGATCTATCACGGCGAGAGCGACGAGAGCAACGACGCCCATCGACTGATCAGCGAGCTGAAGGCGGGTGGAGATTCGTTCTTTTTCGATCTCGGTGGGTCGCTCCGGTTCGTCGACGGCGAGCGGATGGCGCCCACGTACCCCGGAGGCTTCGAGAACGCCGGCGCGCCGACGGGACCCCGCGACCGGCGCAAGCAGCTCAATGGCCAGGCGGCCGCCGATTTCGAGTACGATCTCGGTCCCTGGTTTCTGCGTCCGATCGCCTCGTATCTTTTCTGGGACATGAAGACGAAGCAGGAAGATGTGGAGGGATACCAGAACTACGTCGATCGATCCGAGCTCGCCGGTGGCTCCGACGTGGGATACCGCCTCTCGTCTCGTTTCGCGATCACGCTCGGCTACCGCTACGGACACCAGTTCCAGGAGAAGCTGCGCTTCCGCGAGCTCCAATCCAACAACGACTTCCAGCGCGTGTTGGTGGGTCTCGAAGGCAAGCCCTGGAGCTGGCTCGACATGAAAGTCCAGCTCGGGCCGGATTTTCGCGACTACGCTTCCAACGCGCCGCTCAACCATCAGGACCGAGTGACCTACTACGGGCAGGGCAGCATCACGGCGACTCCCACCGAACGCGATCGGCTCACCTTCACCTTCAACGAGTGGCTGTGGACCTCGCAGCTCGGACAGATCCCGTACTTCGACAGCCGTTACGCGCTGAGCTACACGCGAACGCTCGTCGAGGACCTCGACGTCGAGATCGGCGGCATCGCGCATCGCTACGACTACACGATCGGGGATGCGCCGAACTCCGCTCGGGACGACCTCGAGTACGTGGCTTTCGCGGGTATGTACTACGCGCTCGGTTCGCACGGAAGTGTCGACCTGACGTACGCCTTCGACGGCGGCAGCAACCTGCTGGATCACGTGGACAACGGGTCCACGCGCGCGTTCGAGCGTCACCTCGTCACGCTGAAGGCGCGCTTCACATTCTGACGTGGCTGCGGTAATCGGCATCATCAAGTTGCTGGAGCTGTCGCATCAGCACGGGACGATCATCGACGACATCCTCGCATTCGACAGCGCCCTCTTCCTGGCGAGCAGGCTCTTCTCCTACCTGTCCGTGCGTACGCCGCGAGACATCGCGCGGCTCGAGCACGCCGCCGACCTGCAGTTCCCTCTCGGGATGGCGGTCATCGTGGCGTCGGGGTTCCTGCTCCTCTACGCGCTCGGCAGCGTGTGATGCCAGTCGCAGGCGTCGTCGATCGCGTTGAATGTCCTGTCTCCGCCGACTTGAATGTCGTATCCATATGCAGATGGACGCACAGCAGCTCGCAACCGGAGGAACGAATCCGGTACAAGCGTGCGCAAGAGGCCGTTTCTTCAACGACCAGACATTCCACTTCGAGACGCTCAGGAACGCCGGCTACGCGCTCTCGGAATGCGCCGATCTCGGCGAAGTTCTGGAGACGACGGCGCAGATCAGCGAGGGCGATCTCGAGAGCTGGTCCGCCGCGTGGAAGGCGACTGCCGACCGGGTACAGGCATTGGCCGTGCGGACTCGCGACCCGCGCAGCAGGGGCGGCGCGTACATGCGCGCGTCGACCTACCAGCGCCTGGCCGAGTTCCTGTTGTCGCCCGATGATCCAAGGCGCCCGGAATCACTCGACAAGGCAGTGCGCTGGTTCGGTCAAGGTCTGGACGCACTCGCCGTTCGGCACGAGTCGTTTTCTGTTGGCTATGACACCGGGCGGTTGCGCGCGCTGTATCTCCCGGGCCCCGCAGGAGCCGAGAACAAGCCGCTGATCATCGCCATCGGCGGCTACGACTCGATCCTCGAAGAGAAATACGCAGTGATCGGCAAGGCGGCGCTCGACCGTGGGTACTCCGTCTTGCTCTACGAAAGGCCTGGTCAAGGTGAGCCGCTGCGCAAGTACGGCCTCAGGTTCACCCCGGAGTGGGAGAAGCCGAATGCGGCGGTGCTGGATGAATTCCTGCGCACCCACGAAAAGCCCTCGAAGATCGTTCTGTTCGGGATGAGCATGGGCGGGTATCTCGCCCCGCGCGCCGCCGCCTTCGAAGAACGCATCGACGGCGTCGTGGCGTACGACGTGTGCTTCGATCTGCACGAGTGTGCGGTCCGAACCATGTCTGCGGTGAAGCAGAACCCGCTCGCGATGAAAAATCCGGGCGTGTCCTGGGCCTACCAGAACGCGCGTTGGACCATGGGAACGACGGACCTGAACGACACACTCGAAGCCTTCTCGCATTACCGGCTCGCGCCGATTGCCCGTCGCATCCGCCAGGACGTTCTGATTCTGGCGGGTACCGAAGACCACTTCATCCCATTCCACCAGGTGGCTGACTTCGAAAGGTCGCTGGTCGATGCGCGCAGCGTGACCACGCGAACTTTCGATCGCGCTTCCGGCGGCGGGCAGCACTGCCAGTGCGGTGCCTACTCGCTGATGCATGCCGTCGTGTTCGACTGGTTGCTGGAGAAGTTCCCAGCTGTGTCACGCACCGGCTAGGATTCGCACGCCAGCGCGATGCGCCGCGGGCGCAGCCGCATCCGCCGCCCGGCTGCTCACGGGATCTTGACGCGCGAAACCGATACGAGAGACGTGCTCACTTCTCAGCAGAAGCCAGCGACGGCCTTTCTTTTCGAGTTGATCGCTCGTCTTCAAGAATCGGCCACGCTGCCCATGACCGATGTCCGGGCGTACGCGAAATGGCTTCTCTAATAGCGCCTACACCTTGATTGAGGTCCTAGGAATAGATGCGAAACCTAGGACCAGCGCGACAACATCGGCGAGCCACGCAGATCACGCGATCCATCAAATTGATGAAGGCGGCTTCCGTGTAACCGGCTGGCGTATCCCTGATCATGCGGCGGACTTTCCTGCTCGCTCAACAACGGAATTCGGGGCCAGGCGCTGGACAAATGGGATGCGCCTTCACTGCCTGTGTGCTCTCATAATTCGTCCTAGCTGCGAAATTCGAACTCGCGTCATGAAAGGAGCCCGCATGTCGACTCGACACGTCGTCCATGTGATCAACCTGCTCGCAATGACGCTTCTCCTGCTTTCCGCGCAGAAAACGCGGGCTGAGCTCGCGGCCTGGGACCAGGCCAAGGTCACCGCGATCGGGAAGGAGCTCGTGCACGCGACCAACGCCCTCTACGACACCTTTCGAAAGCAGCCGCCGCCGTCGCTCGGATCGATGCAGGGCGATTCCTACCAGCGGCTCAAGCAATTCGTGCGGCTACTCCACGTCGAGTCGGACGAGCTAGCAAGCTCGTTACAGAAGGGCGAGGGACGGGAAGAGACGCTCCGGGTCTACGACAACCTGATGCAACTCGCGCGCAGCGCGCGCGACGAGGCCGCCAGGGTCTTCGTCGCCACGACGTCTCCGAGCGGGCCTCCGCGGTGCGCCAGGTGCTGAACCGGCTCGGTCCCCACTACGACCCGGATTTTTCGCCGCTCGCCCCGCATCCGAACATCGAGCCCGGCGCATCGCGATAGTGACGCGTGGACTCGACGCGGATCCCGCTCGACCGGCTGACATGGGCCCGCTGGCGCCGCGTGGTCCTGGACGTGACGCGCTCCGAGGTCGGCGGTCGCGCTGTCACTGAGCGAGCAGCAGATCCTGTCGTTCGCGCGCCTGGTCCTGGCCGCGCCGCGTTGCGCAGTGCTGGGATCGGCCGGAGGCCGTGCTGGGCGTCGAGGCCGTCGCCCGCGCGCTCGACTTCCTGGCCGAGCAGGCGACTCACCCTCGTGACCTTCGCGATCGAGCCCGCGCTAGCAGACCGCCACGATGCCCGGGTCGCGCTGGCCGCCGATGGCTCGTGGAGCTTCGAGCCGCTCCACCCGGCGACGGCATGAGCGTCTCAGCCGGTCGCAGCTTCCCGCTCGGTGCCACTCCCGCCGACGGCGGGGTCAATTTCTGCGTCTTCTCGAGTGGCGCCAGTCGGCTGGAGCTCCTGTTCTTCGACGATGCCGAAGACGCCGAGCCGGCCGAGGTGATCCGGCTCGACGCCGACATCCACCGGACCTACCACTACTGGCACGCTTTCGTGTCGGGCGTCGGTCCCGGCCAGGTCTACGCGTACCGCGCGATCGGGCCCTTCGATCCTTCGCGCGGGCTGCGCTTCGATCCCGAGAAGCTCCTGCTCGATCCCTACGGCCGCGCCGTCGCCGCGCCGGGCGCTTACGACCGCAATGCGGCGAGGCGTGCGGGCGACAACACCGCCGTCGCCATGCGGAGCGTGGTCGTCGACCCCGATGTCTACGACTGGGAGGGCGACGCACCCTTGCGTCGGCCCTTCGCCAGCACCGTGATCTACGAGATGCACGCCGCCGGCTTCACGCGGCACCCGAGCTCGGGCGTTTCACCCGCCACGCGAGGGACGTATGCCGGGATGATCGAGAAGATCCCCTATCTACGAGATCTGGGGATCACCGCGGTCGAGCTCCTGCCGGTGTTCCAGTTCGACCCGCAGGACTGCCCGCCCGGCCGGGCCAACTACTGGGGATACTCTCCGGTCTCCTTCTTCGCTCCGCACGTCGGCTACGCCTCGCGGCCGGATCCGCTCGCCTGCGTCGACGAGTTCCGCGACCTGGTCAAGGCGCTCCACCGCGCGGGGATCGAGGTGATCCTCGACGTCGTCTACAACCACACCGCCGAAGGCGACCACGCAGGCCCGACGCTCTCGCTTCGCGGCCTCGACAACACGAGGTACTACATCCTCGAGGCCGACCGCGCGCGCTATGCGAACTACGCCGGCACCGGCAATACCTTGAATGCCAACGAGTCGGTGGTTCGGCGCATGATCCTCGACAGCCTGCGCTACTGGGTGGGCCACATGCACGTGGACGGCTTCCGGTTCGATCTCGCCTCGGTCCTGACACGCGACGAGAGCGGGCGCCCGCTGGAGCGTCCTCCCGTGCTCTGGGACATCCAGTCGGATCCCGTCCTGGCAGGAACCAAACTCATCGCCGAGGCGTGGGACGCTGCCGGGCTCTACCAGGTGGGCAGCTTCGCTGGCGATACGTGGCAGGAGTGGAACGGGAGGTTTCGCGACGACGTCCGGCGCTTCCTGAAATCCGACGACGACAGCGTGGTGGCCTTCGCCTACCGCTGCTTCGGCAGCCCTGATCTCTACGGGTACGAAGAGCGCGGACCGGAACAGAGCATCAACTTCGTCACTTGTCACGACGGCTTCACGCTGAACGACCTGGTCAGCTACAACGACAAGCACAACGAGGCCAACGGGGAGGACGGTCGCGACGGCTCCGACGCCAATCTCAGCTGGAACTGCGGCATCGAAGGGCCCACGAACGACGCGGCCATCGAACGGCTGCGCGCACGTCAAGTGAAGAACTTCCTCGCCACTACGCTGTTGGCGGTAGGCACCCCCATGCTGTCGATGGGCGACGAGATCCGGCGGACGCAGCGAGGCAACAACAACGCGTACTGCCAGGACAACGAGATCAGCTGGTTCGACTGGGCTCTTCTCGAGAAGCACCGCGACCTCCATCGATTCGTGAAGACGCTCATCTCCCAACGGCTGGTGATCAGCCGCGAGCTGGGTGTTCAGGGCCTGAGCCTGAACGCGCTCTTGAAAGAGGGCGAGATCCAGCTCCACGGTGTCCGCTTGAACGCGCCCGACCGGAGCCGCGAGTCGCACAGCTTCGCCGTTACGGTTCGCTCCAGACGTCGGGTCGGGACGATCCACGCCATGTTCAACGCCTACTGGGAGCCGCTGGTCTTCGAGCTGCCACTCGTGATCCCGGGCCATCCGCCCTGGCGGCGGTGGATCGACACCTACCAGGACGCGCCGAACGACATCCACGAGCCGGTCTTCGGGCCTCCGGTGCAGGGTCCGACCTACACGGTTCAGTCGCGGTCAATCGTGACGTTGTTCGCCGAAGGTACGGGCGCGACGTCGGGTGGCAGATCAGTGCCGCAGCGGCGAACGACGCGATGATCCGGCGTGGCGAACTCGCATTCACCGAGTGGGGTCGGGCCTCTCGAGAAGCCAAGCTCCCTGCCTATCCGATCGCTGCCCTCGATCCGGGTCGCCGCCGACGTGATCGACCGAATCGAGGACTCAGCGTGCTGCACGTCGAAGGCCGGCGGTTCGGCGGATCAGGGAGGGTAGGGATAGCCGCCGGCTAGGGCCTGCTCGAGCGAGGCGTCGTACCCGTAGATGTCGTCGAAGAACGAGATCGTGCCGTCGTGGCGCGCGATCGCGGTCGTGTAGAAGATCACGACGGGCACGGGCGGGGCGACGCGCACGGACGTCTCGCTCGTCGCGCCCATGGCGACGGCGATCCGTTCCATCGTCCACTCCGGGGCGTCGCGCAAGACCCACGCCGCCAGCGCCGCAGGCTCCGCGACGCGCACGCAGCCATGGCTGAAGTCGCGGCGGCTCTTCTCGAACGCCTGCTGCGACGGCGTGTCGTGCAGGTAGACGCTGTGCGAGTTCGGGAAGACGAACTTGACGCGTCCGAGCGCGTTCCGCGGGCCAGGCCGCTGGCGCAGCTCCGCCGCGCCCGCGGCCAGGCGCTCCACGCTCGTTGGGCTCGCCGGCAGCACGCCCTGCGGGCCCACGATCTCCATGTCCTGCGCCTCGAGATAGCCGAGGCCACGCCGCAGCTTCGGCAGGATCTCGTTCACGGTGATGCTGCGCGGCACGTTCCAGTACGGCGCGAAGACGACGGTCTGGAGCGCGCCCGTGAAGACGGGCGTCTGCGTGCGGAGCGCGCGGCCGACCACGACGCGCATCTCGAGCGCAGGCCTGCTCCCGGGACCGACGTCGTCGAAGGCGAAGAGCTCGAACGCGGGGATGTCCACGAACACGACGCGCCCGTGCGCGAGCGACGGGATCCAGCGCAGCCTCTCGAGCGCGAGCTGGATCTGGCGGACTCGCCGCGCGGCCGGCACGCGGAGGGCGCGGGCGGTCTCCGCGCCTATCACACCATCTGGCGTCAGGCCGTGGCGGGCCTGGAAGCGCTTCACCCCGTCGACAAGGTCGCCCTCGTAGACCCGGTGTGGGGCGTCCACGGGGGCGCGGAAGTCGCCTAGCGCCGTGAGCCAGCGCTCGAGGGCAGGCACCCCGTCGTACGCGTCGCCCGGCCGGAGGGGCGGCTCGACGTCGACGGGAATCGCGCTCGAATCGTTCGATAGCCGCTGGTAGCGCGCGAGCTGCTCGACCAGCAGACGGTTCTGTGAGAAGGCCGGGGGCGCGTTCGCGACCGTCTCGGGGATGCGATCGTCGCGCACCGCCGCGGTGACGAGCTCCGCGAGATCGTACTTCTTGGGGTCGATGTCGAGGCCGAACTCGAGGTTCTTCGGGTTCACCTTCCCGATGTGCAGGTCGGAGACGAAGCGCACGAAGCCGACCGTGAGGCCGGTGTCGAACCGGGCGAGATCGTCCGGGCTCGCCGAAGCGCCCGACGCGAGCGCGCGCTGGCGCTCCGCGAGCCATGCGGCGTCGTAGTCGCGAGGGTCGAGGCCCTGCGCACCCGCAGCCCCGAGGGCGTCGATCGCCGCACCCGCCTGCTTCGTGGGTGTGTCGCCGTCGAGCCATAGCGGTGCGAAGGAGCGCGGCTCGTAGATGCCGAGGACGATGTGCTCGTAGTCCGGGAATCGCGGCCAGCGCAGCTCGGGGTTGCGCGACTCGCGAACGATCGCCTCGATGCGCGCCGCAACCTGCGCGCCCGCCGCGCTCGCCGCACCGAAGACGACGAGCGCGAGGGCCGCTCCCATGGGCCCGCGCCTGCTCCAACGTCTCTGTTTCACTCCGTCTCGATCTCCCGGCTTCGGAACGCGCGCCCCGAGTGTCGCACGGTGCGCGCGGCACTGTTCTGCATCAAGTGGATCTGGGCCGGACGCCTTCAGCCTGAAGTGCGCGGCGAGTCGACGCGATCGCGGCTTGCCACGAACGTGGAAGCGCGTACGTCGTTGACAACAAAGAAACAGCCCTGATCGATCGCACCGACATCGCGGATCAGTCTTCGAGTCCGCTTCCGTGGGGATTCGACATAGAGGATGGTCATCTCGCCGCCCTCGACGTGTGCATGCACCTGCGCGACGCGGTAACCGATCCCGATCAGGGCTTTGGCCAGCTCGGCCCCCTTCCTGGTGAAGAGCAACGCCATCTGCTGCCCGAACGCCAGTCGCTCCTCGATGGCGATCCCGAAATACGTCCCCAGCGCGAAGCCCAGCCCGTACGCCGGAACATACGCGAGGTGATCCACGCTCAGGAGAACTTTGGCGACGACCGAGATGAAGATTACCGCCTGGACGAACCCGAGGACCGCCGCAAACAGGCGCCGGCCCTGAACGATCGCGACGGTTCGCATGGTGTCCATCGAAACGTCGACGATCCGCGCCAGAACGATGATCACGAACGTGAGAGCAACGCCGGTGCTCATGGGTCACCTCGAATGGTTCGAGCCGCTTCGGGTTTGTCGGAGGCTCAGCGCTCGAGAGGATGGGGCGATGGCACGAAGGAGCAATCCCCGGGAAGCCCGTGACCGCGCACGTTATGCGGCTCCCGCCGACCACGCGCTCTTTTTTCGGTGTGGTGACCCTTCGTTTCTGGGATCCGACTCACGGCTGAGCGATTCGGATGGGCATCAGCCCTCATGTTGTGCTCTGTCCGTATCCATTGTTCAGCCGCGCGCTCGAGCAGCGTCCCGCCAGGTATATCGGGGCCATGGAGACGCCGACGCGCGGGAGCCGGATGACCTTGGCGCTGCTTGACGGCCTCATTTTTGACGAGGGCCCGTTCGGCGAGCCCCCGATCGACGGCACGAGGCGTTACTGCAGGTACTCCTCGCGCCCCGCGGCCACGAAAGCCCACTCGTATCGGGGAATGTTGGGAGAAATCCAGCGCACGCCCTCCGCCGCTCTACCGCTCGAGGATGACCTGCAGTGCCCTGTCGCTGTGGGCCGCGTAACACGTCCGCGAACACGACTGGCCGTCTTCTCCATGGACGGGCGAGCCCCTCAGTTGTGGGGAGATTGCCAGCCTTCGAGCTTCCCTTGCCCTTGCCAGTTCCCAGGTACCGAAATGTCCCCGTAGTAGGGATCGAGCTCGCTCAACATCTCGCGCGCTCGATGGATCTCCTCCTGCATGGACTGCGGGAAGGGCTGGTTGAGCGTATCCGCGCGCAGATCGCTGATCAGGTTCCCCATGCGACGGTAGATCGAATAGCTCTCGTCCGCTGAGGCACCCTTTGCGACGCGCGCCGCGAGCTCACCCGACTCGCTCTCGATCAAGCGCAGGTCGTCGCTGATCATGAGATACACGCGCGACTCCTTGGAGCCGGCCTCGGGCACGGGCTGCTTGCCGAAATCGCGCCGGATCTCCGCCGCGGCGTTGGCGAGCTGCCGCGTCAGGTCCGCCACCTTGCCCTGGTCCCATGCGAGTGTGTACCCCGGTATCGGCTTCAGTCGCTCGGGGGACTGACTCCATGCCGTGGTGGGCAGTGTGACCAGGGTGATTGAGAAGAGCACGGACACGAGGTGCTGCAGAATCATGCCGCGCGCGTGCCGTCGCTCGTCACCACGCGCTCCAGGTTCGGCGGCACCTCCCGCGCTCGAGTGGACTCCGTCGTCTGCCATGATCGCGCCCTCCTGCGGAAGGTTGCTCGAGCTCCCAGTTGCCGGGGGAAGCAGTTGAGGCTCCGTCGATCGCAAGCAACAGGCGTGCCGCATGCCCGAGACGTCGCCGTCGACCACCGAGAAACGCGACCATCATTGGCGGAGCCAACCGGTCACTGACTTCGTTCGCTCGTTGGATGCGGGTCATCGTGGAACAAGGTTGAGACATCATGCCCCCCCAGGGTGCCGGCCACCCCAGGGCGGTGTCTGCGCTGCGCAATCGGGCGACGCCTGAATGCCGCGCCGAATGGGCGTGCGTCGGCGCGGCCAGGACCCGCGGGCTCGATCGCCTTCGATGCACGGCCGTGGCACCCGGTTTGCTTGGGTGCCCGCCATGCCCCACTCGAGATTTACCCGTGTGTTCGCTGCGGGCTTGGCGCTGCTGGCCATCGCCACCGTGGTGGGCTGCAAGCGGGCGGGACCCGCCGCGCCGCCCCCGCCCGAGGTCCTCGTGACCGAGGTCGTGCAGAAGGATGTCCCGATCGAGAGCGAGTGGGTCGGCACGACCGTCGGCTTCGTGAACGCGCAGGTCATGCCCCGCGTGCAGGGGTACCTGCTGAAGCAGGAATACAAGGACGGTGCGCGCGTCGACGAGGGGCAGCTTCTGTTCACGATCGACGATCGCCCGTACAAGGCCGCCCTCGACCACGCGGTCGCCAATCTCGCGACCCAGCGCGCGACCCTGCGGAAGAACCAGCTCGACGTCGACAAGTACACGCCGCTCGCGGTGCGAGGTGCCGTGAGCCAGCAGGAGCTCGACAACGCCGTCCAGGCGACCCGCGCGAGCGAGGCGCAGGTGCAGGCGGCCGAAGCGGCCGTGACGAACGCCCGCCTCGACCTCGGTTGGACGAAGGT
>Ga0335082_10005320_pt1 | contig 14077 bp, 15 predicted proteins | sample Lox_Sample_41_FD_206718 | JGI IMG/M metagenome (GOLD analysis project Ga0335082, IMG submission 206718) | Soil microbial communities from Loxahatchee National Wildlife Refuge, Florida, United States - Lox_Sample_4.1 | ecosystem: Environmental > Terrestrial > Soil > Wetlands | place: USA...
CAGGCCTGGGACGGGATAACCACGGCCTCGCCGTGGCCGCGGGCGTAGGCGGCGGTCGCGACCGCGCCGAGGGCGACGCCGGCGGCGGCGCCGGCCAGGGACAGCAGGATCGCCTCGGCGAGGAACTGGGCGCGGATCTGGCCGCGGGTCGCGCCCAGGGCCCGGCGCAGCCCGATCTCGGAGCGGCGCTCCAGCACCGAGATGACCATGATGTTGGCCACCCCGATCGCGCCGACCAGCAGCGCGACCGCGCCGAGCCCGAGGAACAGGGTGTCGAGCGCGCCCTTGGCGTCGGCCCGGGCGGTGAGCGCGTCCGAGGGCCGGGAGACGCCGACCTGGCCGGGCTTCTCCGGGTTGGCCTGCGCTCCGAGCAGCTTGCCGACGGCGACGACGGCGGCCTGGGTGTCGACGGTGCGGACGTAGATATCCGACGGGTGCCCGTCGAAGGGCAGGTACTTCTCCGCGGCCGGGAAGCCGACCAGGACGGCCGAGTCGATTTCCGGCGCGTAGGCGGCCGGGCTGAGGATGCCGGTCACGTAGAGCCACTGGCCGCCGGCCTGTCCCTTGCCCCAGATCCGCATCCCGGGCGCGATCCGGTCGATGCCCATCAGCCGCGCGGCGACGGCGCCGAGCACCGCGACCGGCTCGCGTTCGGTGGCGGCGTCGAGGAACCGGCCCCGGGCCAGGCTGGTGCCGGCCACGGCGGGCAGGCCGAGGGTGGCGGCGTCTACGCTGAGGCCGTTGGTCTGGATTGCCGGGACATAGGGCGACTTGTAGACGCTGATGCCATGGACGGCGCCGGTGGCCTGCACCGCGGTGACCCCGGGCAGCCGGGTGATCATGCCCGGTGCCGTCACCGGCAGCTCCGCGGTGGCGCCGGAGAAGGTCTGCCCGTTGGTGACGGTCAGCAGGTTGGTGCCCAGGCGGCTGATCTGGGCCAGCAGCGCGGCCTGGGATGAGGCGGCCAGGCCGAGGACGGCGACGATCGCCGCGACGCCGATCGCGATGCCCAGCGCCGACAGCCCGGCGCGCAGCTTACGGGTTCGCAGCCCGATGCTGGCCAGGGCGGCCAGGTCGGATATGGGGATCATGACTGGTCTCCGGCGATATGCCCGTCGAGCATGTCGATGCGCCGCCGGGCCCGGGCGGCGACCGCGTGGTCGTGGGTGATGATGACGACCGTCGTCCCCTGCTGGTTGAGGTCTTCGAGCAGGGCCAGGATCGAGGCCCCGGTGGCGGAGTCCAGGTTGCCGGTCGGCTCGTCGGCCAGCAGCACCGGCGGCCGGCCGGCGATGGCCCGGGCGATCGCGACGCGCTGCCGCTCACCGCCGGACAGCTGGGTAGGGCGGGCGGCGGCCCGGTGGCCCAGCCCGACAACGGCCAGGCCATGCGCGGCCAGGTGCCGCCGTTCGGCCCGGCGCACCCCGGCGTAGAGCAGCCCGTCGGCCACGTTGCCCAGGGCGCTCTGGTGCTCGGCCAGGAAGAACTGCTGGAAGACGAACCCGATCCGGGACGCCCGCAGCGCCGCGAGGTCCCGGTCCCGCATCCGGGCCACGTCGAGCCCGGTGACGCGCACCGTCCCGGCTGTCGGCTGGTCCAAGGTGCCCATCAGGTGCAGCAGCGTGGACTTGCCCGACCCGGACGGGCCGGCCACCGCTACCAGCTCCCCGGCAGCCACCGCCAGGCTGGCCCGGTCCAGGGCCCGCACCGGCGGCGAACCGGGATACACCTTCGACACCCCGTCCAGCTCCAGCACCGGGATGGCCGTCATGACGCGGCCACCACGACGCGCTGCCCGGGGGTGAGCGCCCCGGTCACCTGCACCAGGCCGGAGGCGTCGTCGAAGATCCCGGGCGTCACCGGCACCCAGCGCCGCGCGTTCCCCCGGCCGACCATCTCTACGGCGTACCGTCCCGACCCCCGGGCGATCAGCGCCGTCACCGGAACCGCCAGCGCGCCGCGTGCGGTGCCGGTGGTGATGTTCACCGTCACCGGGGCCTGGTCCAGGGTGCCCGCCGCCCGCGGATCGGTCAGCTTCACCTGCACCGGGATGGTCGTGACCGGACTTCCTCCCGACCCGGACGTGGTCGCCACCGTGCCCACCGACGACACGGCGCCCGGCGTCGTCGTCCCGTCGGGCAGCGTGACGCTGACCTTGTCCCCGGTTCTCACCTCGCCCTGCTCGGAGACATCCAGCGGGACCGTCACCACCTGCTGATCCGACGTCGCCGCCAGCACCGGGCCGTCCGCCGGACCGCCCAGGCTGCCGGTTACCTGGCTGATCCGCAGCGCCCGCGGCTCGAACACCACCGACCCCAGCGGCAGCCACCCTGGCGGGTCGGAGACTCCCAGCGCCGACTGCAGCTTCGCCACTCCGGCCGCCGTCGCCCAGGAGAAGTAGTCCCAGCCCAGCGCGGAGATGTCCGCGCGGTTCGCGTCTCCCAGAGCGACCAGGTCGTGGTTCAGCTGGGACACGTCCTGTCCCGTTACCCCCTCGTCCAGGGGGCGCCAGTCCGGGACGCTGCCATACAGCAGGACCACGAGGGTTTCTTCGCCCGTTCGGTACAAAGGATGCCCCTGCCGGATCACCTGGCCGGCCGGCGGCAACCAGGTCAGCGTCCCGCCGCCCTGCCCCCGGACCGGGTAGGACCCGGCGTACCCCAGCGTCGCGGTCACCGGGGTGGTCGCCGTGATGTCCTGCCGGGTCACCGCCGCCGTGGCCGGCGGCGGCCCCTGCGGCCCGCCTGCGGAGGAGGCGGCCGGGGAGAACACCCCGGCCCGCCACGCCCCCGCCGTTCCGGCCGCCAGCACGGCTATGACGACCAGAGCCACCCGGCGCGGTCCCCTAGCTGCCATGGGGATCTCCGTAGCCGGCGCACCCGCCGTCTTCGCCGATGCCGTTGCACAGCTGGATCGTGGTCGGGCCGATCGTGGACTGGACCAGCAGGTGCGTGCATGCGTCGGCCGTGTTGCTGACCCGCGGCGAATCCGGGTCGATGCCGGGGATGTCGAAAACAGGCTGCCCGTTGCGATCAGTGGCGGGGTCGGGCCAGTTTGGTATGCCGTGGGCACGCATACAGCGGGCGAACTTCAGCAGGCCGGTCATTATCTGCGGCTGCTGGGCCTGAATGGGCTGGAGTAGCTGGGCACAGGAGCTCTGGGCGGCCTGGAGCCGGGCGTTGCTGACCCCGACCTGCTGCGGGGTGACCTTGGGTACCCCTGCCTGGCCGGCCGGGTCGGGGAAGTCCGGCACGCCGTGCGTGCGCATGCAGTGGGAATAGGCGACCGCCGCGGTGGGCGTGCCGCCCGCGCCGGCCGAGGCCGGGGGGCCGCTGCAGGCCGCCAGCAGCGCCAGGCCGGCCGCCGCGACGAGCATGGGGACTGGCTTCATGCCGGCAGTTTCGCGCCGAACGGGTGACATCATCGCAACCGCTCATGTTGTACGGATGTCATGCGGGCCGGCGCACACTGGAGAGATGCGGGTGCTGGTGGCCGAGGACCACGTGACGCTGGCCGGCCGGATCGCTCAGGGGCTGGCCCAGGCCGGGATGGCCGTGGACGCCGTGCACGACGGCGCGGCCGCGCTGGAGGCCGCTGCACACACGGCCTACGACGTGATCGTGCTGGACCGCGACCTGCCGGCCGTGCACGGTGACCGGGTGTGCCGGACGCTGGCCGGGGGCGGCCCGCGGATCCTCATGCTGACCGCGGCCGGCGGGGTCGACGACCGGGTGGATGGACTGGAGCTGGGGGCGGATGACTACCTGCCCAAGCCGTTCGTCTTCGCGGAGCTGGTCGCGCGGGTGCGGGCGCTGGCCCGGCGTGCGCCGTCCGCGCCGCCGGTGCTGCGATTCAGGGATCTGTGCGTCGACCGGGGGCGGCACCGGGCCAGCCGCGGGGGTGGTCCGCTATCGCTGACGCGCAAGGAGTTCGGCATCCTGGAGATGCTGCTGGCGGCGGACGGCGCCGTGGTCAGTGCGGAGGAACTGCTCGAGCATGTGTGGGACGCGCACGCCGACCCGTTCAGCAATATTGTCTCGGTGACCATGACCAGGCTGCGGCGTAAGCTGGGCGACCCGCCGCTGATCGAGACCGTGGTGGGCAAGGGGTACCGGCTGTGAAGGTTTCCTCGGTGTGAAGGGGTTCCCGATGTGAGCCGGCCGCGGCTGACCGTTCGGGCCCGGCTGACGCTGCTGTACATCGGCCTGTTCGGCGTGTGCGGGGCTCTCGTGGTGGCGGTCAGTTACGCGCAGGTGGCGCGGCTGCCGGCGCAGGTTCAGGACGGTACGCCTTCGGCCAGCGATCTGGCCGCGTTCGCGGGGCGGTGCCGGTCAGCGGAGGCGAGCACCCATCCCGACGCGCGCATCCTGGCCAAGTGCGCGGCGTACTTCCAGCAGGTGGGGGCGCAGGGGCAGCGTGACCTGACCCTGTCGCATCTGCTGCGGTACTCGCTGATCACGCTGGCGCTGGTTATTGCCCTGGCGGCGGTGCTCGGGTGGGTTTTTGCCGGGCGGGCGTTGCGGCCGGTGCACCGGATCACCACGGCGGCCCGGGCCGCGTCGGAGCATGACCTGTCAACGCGGGTGGCGGCGACCGGGCCTCGGGACGAGCTCCGGGAGCTGGCGGAGACGTTCGACGAGATGCTGGGACGGCTCCAGGCGGCGTTCGAGGGGCAGCAGCGGTTCATCGCCAATGCTTCTCATGAGCTGCGGACGCCGCTGGCGGTCATGCGGGCGACGGTGGACGTGGTGCTGGATGATCCGTCCGCTACACCCGGGGAGCTGCGGGCGATGGGGGCGGACATCCGGGTCGCGGTCGATCATGCCGAGCAGCTCATCGGGGCGTTGCTTCTCCTGGCGCGGAACGAGCGCGGGCTTACCGTGCGCGAGAAGGTTGACCTGGCCACGGTGGCCGAGGACGTCCTGGACGTCTGTGGTTTCGGTGCGGGTGGCTTGCGGGTGCATGCCTCGCTGGGACCCGCGGTCGTCCTGGGCGATCCGGTGCTGGTGGAACGGCTGGTCGCCAACCTGGTGGACAATGCGGTCCGGTATAACCTGCCGGGCGGCGAGGTGTGGGTCAGCACCCGGAACGTCGCGGGCGGTGGCGAGCTAGCGGTGGCCAATACCGGGCCGGTAGTCTCCGCGGACGATCTCGGCCGGATCTTTCGGCCGTTCGAGCGGCTCAGCGACCGGACGTCGCATGATGGCTTCGGGCTGGGGCTGGCCATCGTCGCGTCCATAGCCGCGATCCACGGGGGTGGTGCTGGTGCTCTCCCCCGCGAGGACGGCGGCCTTTCCGTGACCGTCATCATCCCCTCGGCCGGCGCCCCGGCGCCTGTATCATCTTCGCGACCTGGTGAGGACCCGGAGACCGCGGCGGGCGCTTCTGCCGCGGGCATATCCGGTATTGAATAGGTGATGCGGCTGAGGGCCCATGCCCCGCGGTACCCGCTGCCCGGGCCGAGCCGGCGGGAGCTGCTCGCCGCCATCAGCGGCTAGGGCGGCAGGAAGATGCTCGGCTGGCCGGTGCCGGAGACGTAGAGGTGGTCCCGGGCCCGGGTGCAGGCGACGAACAGGACGCGGCGTTCCCGCTGCAGGTCCTGGGCGTGGGTGGCGGCGTCCTCGGCGGCCGGGGTGACCGCGGCTGGCTCGGGGACCAGGCCGTGCTCGACGCCGATGACCGCGACGGCCTGGAACTCCAGGCCCTTCATGGCGTGCATGGTTCCGGCCCGAACGGCCTTGGTTTCACCCCGCCGGTTCAGCGAGACCGTCTCGATGCCCGCGACCCGCAGCGCCTCGCGTGCCTCGCGTACCAAGGCGGCGGACCGGGCGGCCACGCCGATGGCATGAGGCTCGATGCCGTCGGATACAGGGAGACCCGGTTGTCGTAGACGCGCTGGTGCGGGTCGGCCGCGATGAACAGGTCGTCCGGGCCGGGCGCGACGGCGGCGCGGAGCAGCCGCCACTGGGACGGGTGCAGGTCCTGGGCCTCGTCCACCAGGATGTGGCGGTAGGCCGGCCTTCCGGCCTGGCGGAGCAGGCAGGTGGCCTCGTTGGCCAGCTGCAGGTGGGTGGTCTGGTGGGCGGCTTTCAGTTCGGCCGTGACCTGCTGGGTGGCCTGCCAGACCTGGGAGCGCTGGGCCTTGGTGAGCGGGCGGCCGCGGCCGGTGCGGGCGCAGGTCAGGTAGGCCGGCTCGGTGTTCAGGTCCTGGGCCAGGATGACCTGTTCCCATTCGTTCTTGAGGAACGCCGGGGTGAAGGGTGCATCGGCGGCGGCTTTGGCCCAGCGGGTGCGGAGCGTGCCCTCGTCGGCGATGACGGGGGTGCCGCGGGCTCGCCTGACGATGCGGTAGGCGAGGCGGTCGACGTTCAGAACCTCGATGTTCTCGCGGATCCCGGGGTTCTGGATGAGGAGGCCGAGCTGGGCCTGGAGGGCTTCGGCTAGGTTGCCGGCGAACGTGGTGACCAGGATGGGCACGGCGGCGTGTTCGGCTAGGAAGGCGGCACGGTGCAGGACGGTGACCGTCTTGCCGGTGCCGGGGCCGCCGGTGACCTGGGCGGAGCCGGAGTAGCCCGGGTGGTAGGCGATCTGGCGCTGGTCCGGGTGCAAGAAGGTGCGCCAGGTTCCGAACGGCTGGGCGTGGACGAGCTTAAGTCCCTCCGGGCTGGACACGTAAGCGTCCGCCTTGTCGTGCGGGAGGACTGTGACCAGGCAGTACGTGTCTCCGGTCGCGGGCGCGAGCATGATGCCGCGCCAGGGGCCGTCCAGCGGCACGATGCGGAGCTGGTCGTTATGGGGGTGCTGGGATGTCTCCAGGTACTGGGCTGGGTGCGGGTGCCGGGCGAAGGTGGCGATCGCCTGGTCGACCGAGCGCTGGACGCGCTTGTCCAGCCTGGCGTATTGCGTCAGGAAGTCTTTCGAGATCGCCAGCCGGGCCACCAGGGCATGGTACGGGCCGGCACCGACCTCGGGTAGACGTTTTGCCTTGTCGCGCGGGAGGACCGTTCCGGTCGTGCCGGCGGTGACGTGGAGCACGCCCCTGCTAGCGCTCCTAGTCCCGCCCGGCGGTCACGCGGACTAGGATATAAGTCGAATCGACTCATTAAAAGAGGACAATTGTGTCTCCCGGTGCGACAGTTCCCGACGCGGCGGGGCGTCGGCTGACCGACTTCGAGCAGGTGCTGCTCGCCGTCATCGCCAGCGAGCCGCGTTCGGGGTACGGGCTGAAGAAGATGTTCACCTCCTCGCCCGCGAGCGTGTACCAGCCGAGCCCGGGTGCGTTGTACCCGGCGCTTCGGCGGCTGGAGGAGCGTGGCCTGCTGCAGGCGGAGCAGCAGATGTCCAGCGGGCGCCGGGCGCTGCGTATGTATCAGGTGACCGACGCCGGCCTGGCGGTGTACCTGGAGTGGCTCCGGCGGCCGGTGGTCCCGGAGACGGTGGCGACGGACCTCGGGCAGCACCTGATGCGCTTCTCGCTGATGGAGAACTACCTGGAGCGCGCCGAGGTGATCGCGTTCCTGGCGGACCTGGGCGGTGCGCTGGACGGGTTCGTCACGGGGGTGGAGCAGTTCGCCGCCTCGCGGCAGGGGGTGCTGGGCCAGCACGCGCTGCTGGCGCTGGAGCACGGGATCGCTACTCACCGGGCCAGCCTGGAGTGGGTCCGGTCGGCGATGGCAGCGCTCGGCGAGACGTCTGACGTAGCGTTAGCGGCACAGTGAGGGGGCAGCCATGACGAGGCCGGGCACAGGCTCGCCGCAGTGGGTGGGGGTGGACGAGGGCTGGGGCCGTAAGGCGGCGGACTTTGCCACGCTCAGCGAGCCGTCTAACTGCCGGGAGTATGTGACGGTGCACCACCGGCTGGGCGTCGATGCCGGGGACCGGCTGCTGGATGTGGCGTGCGGGTCCGGGCTGGCGATCGAGCTGGCCCGCCTGCGCGGCGCATCCTGCTGGGGTATCGATGCCTCGGCCCGGCTGGTCGCGGTGGCCCGGGACCGGAACCCGGATTGCGACATCCGGACCGGCGATATGCACGCCCTGCCGTGGAATCCGGCGTCGTTCGACGTCGTCACCAGCTTCCGCGGGATCTGGGGCACCACACCCCAGGCGGTCGCCGAGATCTACCGGGTCCTGCGGCCCGGCGGGCGGGCCGGGTTGACGGTGTGGGGTCACCTGAAGGTGTCCGCCGGATTCTGGGCGCTGGCACCGTTCGGCCTGGCCGCGGCGGAGAAGGTCGGCAACCAGGCGGTGATGGTCTCACTCGGCCGGCCTGGTGCGGGCGAGCGGCTCCTTCAGTCATGCGGATTCGCCGGTATCGAGCGCGTGGACGTCCCGTTCGCGTGGGAGTTCGCCGACCCGGAGCTGTACGCGCGTGCTCTGGCCGCTACCGGCCCGGCGTATGAGGCCATCCAGAACGTGGGCGAGGCCGAGTTCCATCGCGCCGCCGTCGAGCAGGCACGGGGGCAGCTGCGCGACGGCCTGCCCTTGCGGGCCGTCATCAACGTCGTGGGCTACCTGGCCCGCAAACCCGAAGGAGCCGAACACCCATGACGGGCAGCTTTCTCCGCGAACCCCCGGTGTCCCCCCGCGTGCAGGAGCTCTACGACGAAGACCTGGCCGGCGGCGGCTACATATGGTCCCTGTCTCGGCTGTGGGCGCACCAGCCAGATACCCTCAAGCGGCTGTTCGAGCTGATGTCACAGGCTTTCACGCCGAGCGGCCTGACCTTCCGCCAGCGCGGGATCCTGGTGACCGCGGCCGCCTCGGCCCTCGGTGACTCGTACTGCTCGCTGGCACGGGGCGGCAAGCTGGGCAAGGCGTCGGACGCAGCCACCGCGGCGGGGGTCCTGGATGGCAGCGACGCCGGGCTGACCGATCAGGAGAAGGCCATGGCGGCGTGGGCCCGGAAGGTCGCCACGGACCCGAACGCGACGACGCCCGCCGATATCCAGGCGCTCCGCGATTCCGGGCTCGATGACGGGCAGATCTTCGCCATCACCAGCTTCGTGGCTTTCCGCCTGGCGTTCTCCACGATCAACGACTCCCTCGGCGCCCAGCCTGACGCGCAACTCGCCCGGTCCGTGCCCCAGGAGGTGCGCGAGGCCGTGACCTACGGCCGGCCGGTAGCTACCTGACGGGCCTGTGTGCGCCCGAGCATGGCCAGGAACCGGGTCCTGCACGGCGCGGAGGATCCGCTGCTCCGCCCGGCCGCCGCGCGGCGCACTGCCGCGGCGATCCGCGGGGCCCGGCTCGTCATCTTGCCGGGGGTCGGGCATTACCTGCCTGCCGCGGTGTACCCGCAGGTAGCCGACGAGGTGCGGGCGCTCGCCGACCGGGCCGCCACGACCGCGCCGAAGCCGGGCTAGGGCTTGTGCCCGTGGCCCGTGGTACCACCGGCGGCGTGCTGGGCATACTTGCAGGTGTGAAGGACCCGGTGAGGCTGCTCCGCCGGATTGCGGTCACCGTGGTCGGCACGGTGATTCTCGCCGTGGGCGTGGTGCTCCTGGTCGCACCCGGGCCTGGCCTGGTCGTAATAGCGCTGGCGCTGGCCGTGTTCGCCATCGAGTATCAATGGGCCAGGCGCAATCTTGCCGCCGTGCAGGAACGAGCCCGTTCGGCGGCTCTCAAGGCAGCGGCCAGCCGCGTGGCCACGGCCTCCGCCGTCCTTTTCGGCGTGGGCGCCATCGGCCTCGGCGTGGTGCTGATATTCACGGACCTGCTGCCGTTGTCCGGCGTGGGAACCGGCGTGGGTGCCGCCGTCGGAGGCCTAACCGTGCTGCTGACAGTGATCTACGGCGTCCGGGAAATGCGGAAGGCCGAGAAGGCCGAGGAGGACGAGTCCGCGGGGTGACCGGGTGGCCGGGTCAGTGGGCTAGGCCGAGCTCGGCCGCTCGGACCCCGGCCTGGAAGCGGGAGCCGGCCTCGTTGCTGGCGGAGTGCGCACGGACCGGCACCGCCTTCGTGCCGTTCTTCCCGCTCGGCGGCGGCCTCGATCCCATCGACACGACCCGGCTCGGAAGACCGCCGCCCGGCACGGGGCGACCGTCCGGCAGGTAGCGCTCGCCGCGCTGCTGGCAGCCTCCCCGGTGATGCTCCCCATCCCCGGCACCGGCAGCCTCGCCCACCTGGAAGAGAACGTTGCCGCAGCCAGCCTCCGGCTCACCCCGGACGATATGGCCAGCCTCGCCGGGTAACGGCGTGGACGCCAGGGTGCCCGCGGGCGGGTGCGGCGCGATAATCTCACCTGTCACATTCGTATATCTATTCGGAATTTGCTTAGATACTGGTAATCTGAGGTTAGATACGGTATCATGTTCGAAGAACGATACTTCTGCCGAACGGACGTGGTCCATGCCTTCGGTACCAGCCCCTGCAGACCCCGGGCGGGACGGGGATCCCGCCTGGCCGGACCGCGACCCGATGACCGCGGCGGAGCGGGAGGCGTGGCTGGACCGGCTGTGCGCCCAGGATGATGACCCGTTCGATGCTTCCGAGGAGTACTGGGATCCCGAATCCAGCGTGCCGCCGCCGGGCGGGGACGAGCTGACCGAGCAGGAGCTGGCCGGGGCCGCGGAGGCGGCGGCCGATGAGGGGCTCGCGCTGGATGCGGCCAGTACGGGTCGGCGAGGGCCGGGGCAGGCCGGGTCGGCGCGGACCTTCCCGGGGGTGTCGGATAGCCGGGCGGCCGGGTTCGGCACCGGGATGGCGTGGGACGTGACCCCTGGGTGTGCACAGCTGGCGGTGGCCGCCGACGCCGCGGTGGCCGCCGACGCCGGCCCGGGTGACTCGTTCGGCGGGGTGGCCGATCATGAGCTGGTCGGGCTGGTATGCGCCTTCGACCGGGCCGAGGCGCACATGGCCGCCCGCAAGCTCGTCGCGATCGCCGAGGTGTTCCGCCGCAACCCCGAGGACGGGTTCGAGCCCGAACCGGGGCGGATGCCGCAGGTGGTGCACGAGTTCACCCGGGACCAGCTGGCCTATGCGCTGGGTGAGTCCCGGGCGGCAGCGGACTGGCTGCTGACGGTGGCGTGGCATCTAGCCACCCGGCTGAGCGCGACCCTGGACGCGCTGCGGGACGGGGTCATCACCCGGGGCAAGACCGAGCTGATCGTCCGGCTCACCCAGCACCTCGACGACGACGAGGCCAAGGCGGTGGAGGCGAAGATCGCCGGCCGGGCCGGGCGGCTGACCCCGGGCGGGCTGCGCTCCGCCGTCGCCCGGGCCGTGATGGAGGTCGCGCCGGAGAAGGCGCGGCAGCGGCGGGAGACCGCGGCAAACTTCGCCCGGGTGGAACGGTGGGCCGAGGACTCCGGTAACGCCGCGCTGATGGGCCGGGAGCTGCCGCCGGACGAGGTGCTGGCCGCGGATCAGCGGATCACCGCCTGGGCGGGCGAGCTGCGCAAGGCCGGGCTGGACGGCGGGATGGATGAGCTGCGCGCCCGCGCGTTCCTGGACCTGGTGCTGGGGAAGGACTCCCGTCCCGGCCAGGGCGGCGCGGCGGCTCCGGCCGGCGGCGGGGCGCAGCAGCTTCCCGGGGCGGGACCGGCCGGCCCGGCAGCGGGCGGGTTCGCCGGGCAGGTGACCCTGACCGTCCCGCTGGGCACGGTGAGCGGGCTGGCCGACCGGCCCGGTGAGCTGGCCGGGCACGGCCCGGTCGACCCGTGGCTGGCCCGCGACCTCGTGACCGCGGCTGCGCGGAACCCGGACACGACCTGGTGCGTGACGGTAACCGACGGGCAGGGACACGCCGTGGGTCATGGCTGCGCCCGGCCCGAACCCAGGAGCCACGCCAAACGCGCCGGCCCCGGGCCGCCGGGCGGGGCCGGGTTCTGTTTCACCCCGGCCAGCCGGGACGGACCGCCCGGCGGGTACGGCACCTGGCGGCTGCGCACACCCGGCGGCGGGCCGGACCTGATCGTCGCGATCGACACCCTCGACACCCGCAACTGCCAGCACCGGTACCAGGCCCGCGGCCACGACCCCGGGGCCAGGCTCCGGCACCTGGCCCAGATCCGGCACGCGACCTGCACCAGCCCGGTGTGCCGCCGACCCGCCCGGACCTGCGACTTCGAGCACAACACGCCGTACGAGGCGGGCGGCCGGACGTGCCTTTGTAACGGGGGCCCGAAGTGTCGTCATGACCACCGGCTCAAGCAGCAACCCGGATGGACCGTCGACCAGCTCCCCGACGGAACCTTCACCTGGACCACACCCGCCGGCCGCACCTACACCACCGAACCCACCCGGTATCCCATCTAGCCCGAAGTTCCCCCAAGCTGGTACGCCGCCAGGGGAACTACGGGCTAGAGCGCCCGGAACCAGATCGAAGGCATCCGCGGGGGATCTGCGTGCATCAAGCATCCGAACCGGTGCGATCTGTCCGCTGGGATCGTCACCGATGACACGACCGGCACGGTCACCTTCCGCCTGGTCCAGGCGGACCCCAGCATACGCACTGACCAGGCGAAACAGCCTCAACCCATGACTACGTAGTCATGTAATTTCCGAGATCGAGGGCCTTACTTCGGTCTAGCACCGCAGGCACGCGCTAAAACGAAGTGGACCTCGGCTTGAGCTGGCTCGTGGTCGACCAGACGATCGCAGGTCGGGCAGTACCAGCGGGCCTCGATGGGGGTGCCGCACGCGGGGTGCCGGGGCGCCTGCGCCGGATCGGCGTGGCCGGAACCCCAGTAGGCCAGCAACCGGAGCGCCCCTGCCAGTTCCTGGCCCTCGGCCGTCAGATGATAGGCGGCGCGGGGTGGTCGCTCAGAGTAGGGCCGGGCCACGAGCAGCCCTTCACGTTCGAGCCGCTTGAGCCGGTCAGACAGGATGTTGGCCGCGATACCGGGGAGCTGATCGAGTAGGTCGTTGAACCGGCGTGGCCCGCTGAGCAGGGCCTCCACCACCAGCAGAGTCCACCGGTCACCCACTCGGGCGAGCGCCTCGGCCAGCGGCGACGAAGGGATTTCGCTCTGGGCCATAAAGCGATCGTAGTCGGCCACGTTGACATCCCCCTAGTTAGTAGTAACTTGCAAGTTACTACTAACTGAAGGGTACGGCGATGACAATCTTCGACGAGGTCCAGGCAAGCATCGCAGGGCTGGCGGAGAACGCCGGCGCCTCGGTGGTGGGCATCGGCCAGCGGTGGGGCATCGGCTCCGGCATCGTGCTCGGCGAGGGACGGGTGCTGACCAACGCGCACAACATCCGCGGCAATCAGGCGACGGTCACCTTCGCCGACGGACGCACGGCCGAAGGGACCGTGGCCGGGCACGACGTCGACGGCGACCTTGCCGTCGTCGAGGCCGATACCGGTCAGGTGGCCGCGCTGCCGTGGGCCACCGGGGCACCTGCCATCGGGATGCCCGTCTTTGCCCTGGCCAACCCGGGCGGGCGCGGACTGCGGGTGACGTTCGGGACCATTTCGGGCATCGACCGGAGCTTCCGCGGCCCGCGCGGCCTGCGCATCACCGGCAGCATCGAGCACACCGCCCCACTGCTGCCCGGCTCCTCCGGCGGCCCCGTCCTCGACGGCGCGGGACACCTGCTCGGGATCAACACGAACCGCCTCGGCGAGGGCTTCTACCTGGCCATACCCGCCGACGAGACGCTGCGCGGCCGGGTCGACGCGCTGGCGCGCGGGGAATCGGCCCGGCCGCCGCAGCTCGGCATCACGATCACGCCCGGCCACATGGCCAGGCGGATGCGGCGTGCCGTCGGCCTGCCCGACGCCGAGGGCCTGCTCATTCGCGATGTTGCCGAGGACAGCCCGGCCGCACGGGCCGACCTCGCCCGGGGCGACTTGATCGTGAAGGCCGGGGGGCAGCCGGTCCGTTCGGCCGACGACCTGGCCGGCGCGCTCCGGGCGGCCGCCGGCACCATCGAGCTGACCGTGCTACGCGGCACCGACGAGCGCACCATCCAGGTGACGCTCGGCTAGGACGGCCAGCCCGGCTGGTAGTAAGGGCTGGCGCAGTTGCTGCCTGGACTGCCTGGCTGGGCATACCCGGGTTACCCCACCCGATGCGGAGCCGGCTGGCGAACCGGGCCGGGACGATGAGCTCGAACGTGGTGCCTGGCC